>Ga0255048_10002599_pt1 | contig 11396 bp, 22 predicted proteins | sample JV7_2_2_MG_FD_183619 | JGI IMG/M metagenome (GOLD analysis project Ga0255048, IMG submission 183619) | Seawater microbial communities from Jervis Inlet, British Columbia, Canada - JV7_2_2 | ecosystem: Environmental > Aquatic > Marine > Inlet | place: Canada: British Columbia | collected 2016-10-06
ATTCCGCCTCCTGTGAATGCTACGAGATCAATAAAGATGCTAACTATACATCCTATAAAAAGATATCCGATTATAAATTGTGCTGAGTCCATCAACTCAAATATAACAAAAAAAACACAACATAAACCAAAAGCGGCAATCATTTAAGATTGCCGCTTTGAAGTTGTATTACGATATTGTTAAAGCTGTTCTCTTATCTCCTTATTCTTGATAGAGTCAAAAACTTCACCTTGAGTAAGTTGATATTGACCACTACCACTGTGTGGAGATGCATCTTCCCAAGTATAAAAGCTACCCATAAAGCCAACATATTCATATTCTCCATTCCATACATCCATTCCTGCGTCATAGATAACATACTTTTCTCCAGGAGTAAGTTCAGTTATTCTGGTTACAGGTGAACCGACTTCGTGTTTAGTAAGCCAATTAGGATAAATCTTTTTGCCTTTATATTTAGCTTCATTCAGCTCTTCTGATTCTGTAAGGAATTCTTTAAATGGTGGGATACGTTCCATTGCGTTTCTTTTTGTTTGAGATATTATAGGTATCTCTTAGCCATTCGTTGCCAGTTAGAGAGTCCAGCTACTTTAAATCCTGCAGCCTTTACAAATGTTCTCATTGAAACATCCTTGGCAGATTGCATAAATTCGTAAATTTCTTCTTTATCTGCCATTGGCATATCCCTTGGCTCCAAGTGTGGAAGAAGAACTTTCAGTCTTTCCATAAGTGTTGCGTCATCTGGGTTTACATCGACAAGAATAGATCTTGAACGGATAGCTCCATCTGGATCAATCTTTGTCTTCTGTAGGTTAGATATAAATACGATTCTACCAGCAAAGTCAAATCTGTTTGGAATTAGTCCACTTTCAACAGCGTTGAACTCTCCTTCTGGATCATTATCAAAATCTTTCGGATCGTACAGCATTTTCAGCTTCTTCATATAAGAGATCTTTCGGATTTTCTTAGTATCAAGTGCAGCTTTAAGAATGTTACGACCATCTTCGTTTGAGAATACAGCGTCACAATCATCAAATACCAATACTTTATCTTTAAACTGATACATTGCTTTGTACATCATGATAGTTGATACAGATCCACTAACTTTCATCCAATCATCACCCTCAATTAATCCTTCATCTTTCATCGCTTTCTCAACGCTGAAAGTTTTACCAGTTCCTGCTCTTCCTGAGATAAGTAAACTGTTGAATGCACCTGCAGCTACTGCTCTACTAATATCGTAGATGTCGTTCATAGTTTCTTCTAAGAACTTAACTTTATCATCAAGTGTTTGCATGTTCTGTTCAACTGTAGGCTCTTTAGTTTCAACCATCACCTCACCTCGCTTAATCTTCAAGATCTGACCGTAAGGAACACCAAGATCTCTAGAAATTTCTTTCGCGCTTTCACCGTTAGCTAACTTTTGACCAATCTGTTTGATTTCATCTCCTGTAAGTGCTCGCCTAGCTTCGTAAAGTGCACCTTCAAATAATGCGCTTTCGTTCATAGCCTCTTTTGCGTACCTCTTATCTTTAATTAGCTTAGCAAATTCACCAACTAATTGAATGATAGGAAACTCCTCACTCGTAATGCTGAATGTTGCATTATCACTGTAGAATTTTTCAAACCAATCTAACTGACCAACAATTCCTGGCCCTCTTTCATTACCTTTTCCACCAACGCGGAATGCTTGTTCTCCTTTGTTGCTATAGAACATAATTCCGGGGGTATTATTGTAATACGTTATGAATGGGAACTTTTTAAAGTCACCACCAACTTTCTTGTTGATGTATTTTGCAATAAGCTCTGCTGCTTTATCCAGCTTAGGCTCTCCCATCACTCCAGTTTGTCCAGGTACTACTCCTTCAAGAAGCATGTTGAATTCTTCGAATGAATTAATTCTCTTCATTTTTATCTTTTTGTTTTAGTGTTTGTTTATATATTGTTTAAGTACAGTGTGACTAATAGAATCTTGTGCTATTTTTAAGAACACAGATTACTTATCTTCATGAGGACGTCCATTTTCAGTCAACGATTGACGTATACCTTGCAAAACTGCATCATAAACTTCAACCTGGAGTGCAGATTCTATTGGGACGAATGTTCCGCTAAACGTCCAGTTGTAAATAGGACCATCCAATTCTATAAATTGACTGATGAACTGCTTCTTTATCTTATGAGTACACAATAAGACCCTGCGCTTTGTACTTTTCATGGTGGTTTCTTTTATTAAATAGCCGTACTGACTTCATATGTTATGTACGGTACAATATAATTGCTCATGGTGTTAAGGACTTTTTCGCCTTCCGCAGCTATATGGATTCTCTACTCATAGGAGCCATGTTAGAGTGGAACACCCCGTAAGTGCCATTCCACAGCCCCAGTTATTGTGGGCAATTTATTTCACGCCCTGCCAAATCATAGCAGCATGCACACTCTGCAGTAGTTGATAGATTGTGATTGTAAGATGTTGTCCAATAATTATATGAACAGCATTCCGTTTCCTTTTCGCACCCGATAAAGGTTAAAGCTATTACCAGTATTAAATATTTCATTTTTAGTTTGTATTTTTATTATTTCTCTAGATGAAGTACGTGTTTTATTGACTCAATAATTTGCTCGTTGCACTGTTCTGTTATTACCCATGATGTATTAGTCATTAATTTAAGATACAGAATACTACTAATATCTACAGACTTTACGAGTTCATCAAGAACAGCAGAATCGATTTTAACGGGTTTCATATTTTATTATAACAAACAATGGGCTCACATGTACCTAATGTTGCGCTCGCGGCGCATTACAGGAGTATGTGTATTTTTGTATCAGATTGTTATACATCACAGGTTCTGGCTCGTAAAAAAAATTTCCAGAGATTTTTTGGAGTGGATAGACATTCTGAATATTCTGGATTACTGAAGGATTTTTAGTAAGGAGATCTGGGATGATAAAACAAGTTTTCTAGAAATTTTACAAATCTGCTAGGAGTTGTAAACCCAGAATTGGCACGGGAGTTGTAAACCCAGAATTGGCACGGGAGTTGTAAACCCAGAATTGGCTAGGAGTTCTAGAGTCAAGAAAAATAGTTCTAGAAAATTCATGGCCGTAGGCCAATGCCCATTCCCGCTCTGCCATATACGGCCCGTGCGTATTTTACGCATACCTAGCTGGAATTTAAACTTTCTGATATCTTAGCTGCTGCATGATCTGTTGCATGATCTGAGCTGTTTGCGTTTCAAACGGTACGATAACCCGAGCTGATAATATTGCTTCGTCAGCTAAGTCCCATATACGTTCTGCTGTTTTTGATATACACACTGTTAAGTCTGAACCCTCCTTTAGTATTGGTGTCCTACTCATATTATTGTATACTACGGGTTAGTCTATATCCCACCCACCATAAATCAATTCTAATAAACCATTCACCCGTGTGTTTACCAACACCAATACGTAGCATCCTGCTATCCTGAATTAGCATTATTTTAGTTATGGTTAGTTTTTTCATCTACTGTTTTATTTACAAGTCCTTGAGGCAAACATTCTTTAGCTACCTCTAAACAGCTCATCATATTACCGCATCCTGTTAATTGAGATGCCTCTAACCTAACATCAAGGGAAGTGTAACTTGGTATTGACTGCAGTGCATGAATCATATCATAAGCTATTACATAAGTACAACCATACTCGTGCTTTACCTGAAATAATTCGGGTCTTATTGTTTTTTCTTTACTCTTCATCTTTCCAATCATCTTTCCAAAATTCATCCATAAATTTTTCTGTTTTCTTTTCATAAAAGAAAGCACTTATCATAAGAAATAATAGAAAACTTAGTAACAAGTAGCATACTATTAACATAGTACCCATATAAAATGTACCGAAAAATCCCATAGGATTTTGCATTATAAATCCCCCTAACAAACCTATAGCTGAGACATTAAGCAAAGTCCAGGTGAGATATGTTATTCCGATTACTATATTTTTAAATAATTTCATTTTTTTCGTTTTTTATCATATTCCTTCTTGTATCTATACAGAGGATATGCAATTATTATTAAGATTATTAGTGTTATTATCATCTTCTTTGTTTTGGTTTAGTCTACAATCCGCTAAATATAGAGCGCCGGCTATTAGGTTCATTTGCTTTGCTGTCAATGTATATTCTTCTTCATCATACCCTACTGTCATAGCGGCACAATCGTCAAAGCTTTCCATTAAATCTCTGGCTTCGTTTATTAGCTCCTGGGTCTGGTCGATTTTATTATCCTTGTCCATAATTTGTCTATAGCTTGTATATGTATATTGAGTAGTATGTTATCTAAATCTGTACTAAGATGTGGTATTGACCTGTTACCAACGTAGCCTAATGGATGACTGTCCACTATTTGCTTAAGTTCCCATCGCATACCTCTATGTATACCTTTACCTGGCGTAATAGATACGCCATACATACAGACGTGTTCTATTTCAGATTTTCTTTCTATTGGATCTAGGAACATATCAGATAGTTGCATTTAAACTGTTGTGGAGCACCAGTATAAAAACCAATGCCCCACATTGCAATCAAACAAACAGTATATTATTCTCCACGTAGGAATTTCATTTCTGCTGAACCAACAATCCCACCACCGTGAAATGGGTCAGTTGATACGATTGCATCGAAATCGTAGTTTGTCTTGTTTAATAGTTTACCTGCAGCCTTCATAATATCTGCTCTGGCAAAATCACCAAGCGATGGGTTGTTGTCGTTAGATGCAAAATTTGTCATTCCATTAACCGCGTCCCATATTGTCATTCCACTATTTGCAGTACGAAGCTGCTTTTTATTCATTTCTCGAATCGGTGAGCTGTAATCTTCGTATGCCTTTTCGATTCTATTGGTTGGAATGTAACGTTGGATATATTCATTAGTCATTGTCTTAGGCGATTTGCTCATTAGCATTGACATTGCACCGTGTACTTCTGATACTGATGCCTGAACCTCTGAGGCACGACGGACGTTATTAAATAATCCCATTGGTCGGAAGCCAATTGATGCTAGATCCGCCATCTGACCGTTGAACTCATTGATAATATCAGGTTGCAATGAAGTTAGTTTGAAAGTATCCTCATGGATCCTTGATGTCATACCGTTTGAACAAACAAGTCGTTCTAGGAATGGGCTAACAACCAAACCTTCTCCCGGTATATTTGAGAATGTTACACCGCCGTAGAAGTTTTCATCCTTCATGCCATCAACCGAGAACATGTTTTTATCATTTACTGTATTGATAATCACACCACCTAGATCATCTGTTCCAAACTGTGTTGGTTTAAGATCGAATCTGTCAATGATATTTGAACTAAAGTCAACGAATGCTTCGTTTGAGATAGCTGCTGTACCTGCTGGAAGAATATCATCGATAACCATCGTCTTTGGGTTAGCCAATAGTGTGACTCTGGTGTCATTTTTAGATGATTTATGCGATTTTAGCATAGCCATCAGCTGTTTTAGGCCATCTTCACCGAATTGATCAGTGAATCTGTTCGCAAAGGCAGGTGGTATACGTAGTCTCTTCAGTAATTTACCAAAAGCCTTTTGTGAAATTTTGATTGGTTGCCCGTCAATAATAATCTTGTCGTTACCTTCAATTTGAAATTCTGAAAGCGAGAGCTCTTTACGAATCGGTTTAAGATTTGCTGCTTCTGCTGAACGCTCTTTAAAAATTTTGTCTGATAAGTATTCCATGTTTGATTGTTTGTTTTTGTTATAGTTAATATATCAACTTCTGTCCTTGTTTGAAACCTAATTTGAATTTACTTTTGAAACCGTTCGTTGTACTTATTTTTTTCCTTTGAGTAAATACTTGGCTTTCCAAGTGTCTGTAATATACTCATTCTTAAATAAAACCAATCACTTGATCCAACCTCTTCGGCCTCTTCAAACCAGGTCTCAACTTCTTCTAAGATTGTATCGTAATTATCCATAACATCAGTCATGGTAAATCCGTCGTTCTCAATAAGGGCTTTACCCATTCGGTCTGTGCAAATCCTAATAGAATGTTGCCGACTAAATTCATATTCTGTCATGATATTGTTTTTGTTTGATTACACTAGAATATAACTATTATTTGTCTAGTTCATTGGACAAATATGAACTTTATGAGAATAAAACTATCAAATATCTTCTTCAAGTGCTATGCCTGGATCTAAATCAGTAGGATAGCCTAGCATTTCTCCAAGTCTTACAACGGTTTGATCGATAGTGGACAATTGAGTTGGGATCATGTCTTCATAAAACCCATCTGTCTCGTTATTGTATTTAGCCCGCATACTATCGTCGGCCTCGACAAGATATTCGTACAAATACATAACATCGTCACCATATACACCTAAAGCCTGCATCAGTGCTAGCATTATATAGTGGTCATGTTCTTCATCTCCATTTAACTTGTCATTAAACTTCTGAATGGTTGCGATTTGTTCATCGTCTAATATTACTGTAGACGGTCCAATTGAGTATTCAATCATATTTAATTATTTAAGGGTTAGGGCTGTAACAGCTATGTCATCAATATGTGTGAGGGTTGCTGACCCATAGTGGGATATACTAGCCTTAGCGTTCTCAAGTGTTGATGCTTTAACATCTACTACTCTATTACCAAGATCGAATGTATAGGTTCTCATTTAACTACACTTTCAGTGAACTTAAATCCTGCTCCATCAGAACAGCGCTTTGCTTGTATTGGCATTCTGCGTGCCCGGCTGTTATATCCAGTAACAGTGTAACTAACACCTCTTGAGACGAATGTTTCACCTCGTTTAACTTTGTACCCATACATTGAAGCAAATAGGTCGTATGCCTTAGCCTCTTTAGTAAGAGCAGTCCCATCGCTGCTAATGCAAGCAACCTCGACCTTTGCCGAATAGGTATCTGCACCGTACTTCCTGGATTTAACCGCGATTGAAATTCCGTATTTTTTAGCAAGCTTTGCGGTTAGTGCTTCAAGTTCAGAACTGAATGCGATTGCTGTTGCTTTGTCGAATGATTTGATTTTCTTAGCCATTGTGATTTGTTTGATTGATTAGTACACTAGAATATAACTATTATTTGTCTAGTTCATTGGACTATTCTCATATTTTTTCATATTTGTTGATAGTCACACTGCTGTTCAGAGTGGGTTAGTGGGCTTATTGCATACTGCCGTGGAGCGCCGATAGTAATCAGCACCCCACTTGTCAATCAAACAAACAGTAATATTTTTAAAGGACTTTACGATATCCCAGTGATTATTGGTTCACTTGGTACATCTTTTGTCTCCTGCCCACTTTCAAGTTTGAATAGAGCTTCAAAGCTAGCCTCACCGCTTTTAAGTAGTTCTTTTTCTTTAACCTTCATCTCATGCATTTTCTCTGCCTTATTGAATCGTTCGATATCGTATGTTACGTCACCCGTTGAGTGCAATGAGAAATACATTCTTTTACCCACGTTGCCTCTACGGTTCTTATCGAAGAAGATGTATCTGTCATCATCGTTTTCTTCCACGAATCTGATTTCCATCATCCCTGTCGTCATGTGCTTTAATCGGTTGCTACCCACAAACTTACCGCCTTTAGTAACTTGCTGGATATTCAAGAACGAAGTGTACGAATTTGTATCGTTATGCCCAAGGTTGTTTTTACCCATTAGGTCTAACATCCATTTCTCAGAACCTTTACTAGACATCCCGCCTACTTCGCGGATGATTTCCTGGATTTCAACGAAACTGTCGTACAGTACTATATCCCAGCCCTGCTGCAATAGCTCCTCTAGAGCCTGCTTAGGACACTCACCTTCAGGTAGTTCCTGTGGGAAGAATATTTCAATATCACCAAACTTTGGGAATCGTTGAACATATAGATAAAGATCCACTTGATTCATTTCGCCAGACACGAACAGTACCTTTGCACCATTTGCTTTACAGTTGGCCAATGAGTCAAGCAGTACAGTTGACTTACCAACACCTGGGTCACCAACTACCATCCAGTTAGTTGCTTTTGGGATACCTCCATCGATACTGAATAGAGTGTCTAATGGGTTTCTCATCTCCCATGCCTCGAATAATTCTGCGTCGTATTTGACGTCGTTGATTTTGATTAGTTCTGTAGCCATAGTATATCTTATTTAGAGATTTTAGTTACGTTTTCTCTTTCCTCAAGTTGCTTAACGTATTCGTTATATTTCCCGAGTGCCTCTGTCGCGGAACAGTCAACGGCCTTTAACATTTCCCGATTCGTTGCGTCAACGAATGTAATAAGGGTTCCTTTGATTTCGATTGTGATATTACCGATAGTCTTTTTCATGTTGTTTGATTTGTTTGATTGATTAGTACACTAGAATATAACTATTATTTGTCTAGTTCATTGGACTATTCTCATATTTTTTCATATTTGTCTCATATTTACAGTGGGTAGTAACAGATCTATAGCATTGCCAACATACATGCTTTTGAGTGTTGGTTTAGTTTTCGTGAGTGGTAGCACTTTATCCATTCTGTGATTAGACAGTGCTGTTGCCGTTTTCGTATTCGGCTTATTATTGAAATTTGATTCCAATACTTTCAGCTTACTATTCCAAGCAGCTATATCCTTTTGATTTTGTTCAGTGGTTGTCAGTTCTTGCTTAGTCATTGTATTTGTTGTTTGATTACATATACAATATAACTATTATTTGTCTAGTTTATTGGACTATTCTCATATTTATTTTGTGGGATAGTACTATCACAAATTGTTTTTGGGTTTACCCACCCACTATCACACTATTTCATTAGCACCATCTATAGTAGCTGTGGCATACCCACACATACACTACTATAAATGGTCACGAGATAATAAGATACAGCTTCGTATATCACCTTCCTATTATTATCTCTTGCTGCCAACTCCTCAGTGATTAAGGGTAACATCTTTGGCGATGCTTTAATTTAAGAATACAACCTCTTGCAAGATGGTCATATTCCCCTTATTTCCCTCTCAAATGGCATTTCAAGGGTACACTGGATAAGGTTATATGTAGCCAGACTTTCACTGGGTTGTTCTGGATTAGTTATTTCTACACTTTCCCTTATCTTCTTTTAGTGATTATGTCTAACTCGCATAGACAGTATCTCGTATATCCTTCTAGATAATCACCCAGGTCTTAGGTTCACCTGTATATTTTTATTGCCTATGCGTTTTGCGCTATATCTAATATGTCTAACGTGCTTAGTTCTTTGTTAAATCGTATTGTTGGACAGCTAAGTGTAAATACTTCTTTAGAACTATAACCTACATTCATTGTAACAGTATTCCCGTTAGGATGAATAACCACTACTGTGTATACATCATAGCCACCACCACGTCGCCCATAGTTACTTTTCCATCCCTTTTCATATTTTACGGTTGAATCAGGGTATAGTTCAGTTAAATGAGCTACTGCTTCGGTATTAGCTTCCTCTTGGCTATTGCGTAACCTAGCTTTAGTATCTTGACTTTCGATGTAATCTACAATTTTGTTGACCACGGTTTTAATTCTTGTATATGACCTGTATGTATCAGCAACGTTGTAAGGTAATTCCATCTTGCCGTCTTCCTCAACTCTTATTACGTATTCATTAAGAGTAATTGGGTTCACATACACAAGTGATAATTTAGTAACTTTTTCAGTATATGTTGCAAGCACTTTACTATCCTCAATTTTCCAACTTTTAGCTTTACGCTCCAGTAATATTGCTTCCGTGTTTACTTTAACGTTTGCATTGTCAGTTTCACTTAAGCGTTTGTTTACCCAGTAATTCTTATTAGCAACTCTTTCCTTATCTTGTATTAGAAAACGCTTAGCGCTTTCCTTAGCCCGCTTAATATCTCCAGCTTGTTCAGCTTCTTCCTTGATCTGAGTTAATTGAGCTTGCAGTTCAGCTTGCATTTTTTCAATTTCTGCTCTTTTCTCCAATACGTCCATTTGTTTGATTGTTTGATTAGTATACTAGAATATAACTATTATTTGTCTAGTTCATTGGACTATTCTCATATTTTTTCATATTTGTTGATAGTCACACTATTACAAATTGGGTTGTGTTTACCCACCTACTTAATGTTAAGCTAAGGTTTGATATTGATATGTAGAATCAATAGTACTAACGGGTATTTTAAAACTCTGTCTATTAACACCCGGGTTGCTAAAGACTCTTATGAATTCTGCAGTAACCTCTTTAACTGGTCCATGAACACTGTACCACGATTGACTACCAGATCCGAAACCCGAATTGCTTACACAATTAAATTCATATGTCTGACCAACCTGAACTTTAGATAAATTAACTTTTCTCATCTTATGCTTCTTCAGTTCCTGTTTTAGTGATCACAATGTCTTCAAATTTTATTACCTGCTTAGATTGTGTTCCAAACATGTTAAAGGTGTAGAATGTAATTTTCGTTCTACCTACACTCTTGATGTTCATTGTGTCAAATGAAAGCTTTACAGTTCCTGCAGCCAGACCCGCAGCAGGATTGGAATCTGATTCTTTTGAATCGAACCTGTTAATAATAAACACCTTCTCCTCCTTCCAAGTATTTAGGGAAACGGTAAATTCGGTTCCTGCTGTCAGGAGTGCGGTTCTTTTTTCAGAGTTTGTCATTTGTTTGATTTGTTTGATTGATTAGTACACTAGAATATAACTATTATTTGTCTAGTTCATTGGACTATTCTCATATTTTTTCATATTTTTGTGAGACCCGGATAGCTGATCATACATGGAGCCGTCTAACTCGTTCTGGCTAGCAGGGCAAATTAAGTCCATAGCCTAAAAATGCCCGGAAATGGGTAGTTGACCAGGGGTCGTAAGTTGTGGGAAGTGGGCAAATGTGTGTCCACGCCAAGAATGATCCGTCTTACCATGACCAACATCATTAGAATTACTGAGAATTACTGAGAATTTATAGCAAATTACATTGAATATAAACTAAAGTCAGACGAATGTACTCAGAAGTGTCTGATATGATTGTATACTAGAGTTGGGTTATGAGTGTATATCGGACAATAGAATTGATTTGACTTATATACCAGATTATGTACAGACCTTCCTGAATGTTAATACTTATTGTGGTTATATTAGTTTCTATATTGTTGATTACAGTTATGTTGATTGTTTCAATGTGATATTAGTTTGATATCAGATTGTTATTATGGTTATTAGAGAAGCTGGTTGGGAAGTGTTCTGAGACTGGAGTGTTTTTTAAATTTGGTCAGGTGGCACGGTGGGGAGTGTTGATGACAGTTTAGCTATTTTAGAGTATGAGATAGCTATAGAAAGGAGGTCTGAGCTTTAGTAATCTGGGTTTAGCAGGATATAATAGAAGTTTGGAACCAGGTTGAGTGTAGTCTATTGAATGAGGTTTTATGACTT
>Ga0255048_10002600_pt1 | contig 11395 bp, 13 predicted proteins | sample JV7_2_2_MG_FD_183619 | JGI IMG/M metagenome (GOLD analysis project Ga0255048, IMG submission 183619) | Seawater microbial communities from Jervis Inlet, British Columbia, Canada - JV7_2_2 | ecosystem: Environmental > Aquatic > Marine > Inlet | place: Canada: British Columbia | collected 2016-10-06
ACTCAGCGACAGCATTCATCAATTCTGCCGTCAAATAACCATCGTTCTCATGCTGCACCGCGTGCAATGCGCCAATGACGGCGGAGCGCTGCTTCTCTTCAGGAAAACGTGCCTTCCAGTGATCGATTTCACCGCGAACGTGTTCGGAGAGAATTTCGGCTTCGCTCATCGATCCACCTCACCGAAAACAATGTCCTGAGTACCGATCACAGCGACTACGTCAGCCAGCATGTGTCCCTCGACCATCTCCGACATCGCCGATATGTGCACGAAACCCGGTGCACGAATTTTCACGCGATAGGGTTTGTTCGCGCCGTCCGACACGAGGTAAATACCGAACTCCCCTTTCGGGTGTTCGATTGCCGCGTAGGACTCTCCCTCCGGCACACAATAGCCTTCAGTGAATAGTTTGAAATGATGAATCAACGATTCCATGTCGTCTTTCATCTCGACCCTGCGCGGTGGACTGACCTTGCGGTCATCCAGCATCACGGGACCGGGATTGTCGCGCAGCCAGTCAATGCATTGCCTGATTATCCGGTTTGACTGGCGCATTTCCTCAACGCGAACCAGGTAACGGTCGTAGCAATCGCCATTAGTGCCGACCGGGATATCGAAATCCATGCGATCGTAAACTTCGTACGGCTGTTTTTTGCGCAGATCCCATTCCACTCCCGAGCCGCGCAGCATGGGGCCCGAAAAGCCGAGCTGCATGGCACGTTCCGGGGACACGACGCCGATGTTTACCGTGCGCTGCTTCCAGATGCGGTTATCGGTGAGCAATGTTTCATATTCGTCGACACACGTCGGGAATTTATCCGTAAATGCCTCAAGAAAGTCGAGCATCGATCCTTCACGGATCGAATTCATGCGATCGAGCTCTTTCTTGTTGCGGAACTTGGATTCCTGGTATTTAGGCATGGTTTCCGGCAGGTCGCGATAGACACCGCCGGGACGATAGTAGGTCGCATGCATGCGTGTGCCCGAAACCGCCTCGTAGCAATCCATGAGGTCTTCGCGATCACGGAAGCAATACAGGAACATCGTCATCGCGCCGATATCGAGTCCGTGTGCACCCAGCCACATCAGGTGATTCAATAATCGCGTGACTTCGTCGAACATCACACGAATATACTGCGCCCGTATCGGTGCCTCTATTCCCAGCAGCCTTTCAATGGCCAGCACGTAGCTGTGCTCGTTGCACATCATGGACACGTAGTCGAGCCGGTCCATGTAGCCGATGCTCTGATTGAAGGGTTTGGACTCAGCGAGTTTTTCGGTTGCACGATGCAACAGACCGACGTGTGGATCGGCTTTTTGAATGGTCTCGCCATCCAGCTCGAGAATGAGCCGCAATACACCGTGCGCTGCAGGGTGCTGCGGCCCGAAATTCATCGTGTAATTATGAATCTCACTCATCGCCGCTACCTCGCAATTGCTCGTCGTAGCGGTTGTCATCGCGGATGACGCGCGGCACCAGTGTCCTGTCTTCGATGGTGACCGGCTGATATGCAACTCGGCCCTTGTCGGCGTCATAGCTGACTTCAACGGTACCGATCATCGGGAAGTCTTTGCGGAATGGATGACCGATGAAGCCATAGTCCGTCAAAATGCGTCGCAGGTCCGGATGGCCTTCGAACAGAATTCCGTATAGATCGAAAACCTCGCGCTCGAACCAGTTCGCCGAATTCCAGATATCAACGACAGAGCGAACGATCGGCGGATTGTTGCTGCCGGTGTAGACGCGTAAACGCAACCGCGTGTTGTGCCGCAATGACAGCAATTGATAAATAACCGCAAAACGGCGCGGATCAAACTCGTCGGCCTCATCCAGGATGACCGGTTTGCGATTCACGCCACGACTGAAACCACTCTCGGTAGCACTTGAGGTTGTCCACTCGGTGTCGCCGTAGTGCAGGTAGTCGACGCCGCAAACATCCATCAGCATTTCGAATCCGAACTCGGCTTCATTGCGCAACGCCGTGGCAACCGTAATCAGGTCATCCTTGCCAACCTCGATCGCCAGCTCACCACATGTCGACACAATGCGCGTCACCTGGTCGCCGAAGCGCTCGTCAATTCGAGCTGCTAATGTCTCGTGCCGGTCAGTCATTTTTTTTCTTATCTGGCTATTGTGCTCGTGCGGCGAATCTTGTTTTGCAGCTGGATTAACCCGTATATCAGTGCTTCCGCAGTCGGCGGGCAGCCTGGTACATAGACATCGACGGGGACAATACGATCACAACCACGCACAACGGCATACGAGTAGTGGTAGTAACCGCCACCATTTGCACAGGACCCCATCGAAACAACCCAGCGAGGTTCTGGCATCTGGTCATAAACTTTGCGCAACGCAGGCGCCATCTTGTTAGTAAGCGTACCTGCAACAATCATGCAGTCGGACTGCCTGGGACTGGGCCGGAAAATAATACCGAACCGATCAAGATCGTAGCGGGACGCGCCCGCCTGCATCATCTCGATGGCACAGCAGGCCAGGCCAAATGTCATGGGCCACAAAGATCCGGTTCGAGCCCAGTTCATTACTGCGTCGACACTGGTAACAACGAAACCCTTCTTTTGCAGGCTCTCGCCGGCGTCGGCGGCGCCCACTGCTGGTGCCGTCTCTTTAGCCGAATTCGCTAATCCCACTCGAGCGCCCCTTTCTTCCATTCGTAAATGAAACCGACCACAAGAATGGCAAGAAAAATCGCCATCGAAACAATTCCAAAACGACCCACTTTGTCCAGCGAGACTGCCCACGGAAACAGGAACGCAATTTCCAGGTCGAAGATGATGAAGAGGATGGCAACCAGGTAGTAACGCACATCGAATTTCGTGCGCGAATCGTCAAACGGCTCGAAGCCGCATTCGTAAGGCGACAATTTCTCTTCGTCCTTACCGCCGCGCCCGATCAGAAATCCCAATGCCAGGAGGACCAGACCAATGGCCGAGGCCACCGCGAGAAATACGAGAATGGGGAAATATTCGTGTAGCATTATTGCCTGTTCCAGAGCGCCTGTACTGCGCGACATTGTAGTCAGTGTGTCGCGCTTTGAAAACAACAAAAAGTTTGGTGCTCTGGGCGAGACTCGAACTCGCACGGCTTGCGCCACTGCCCCCTCAAGACAGCGTGTCTACCAATTCCACCACCAGAGCAATAAAATACGGCCGAGACCAGCGGCCTGCTATTCGGAGTTACCACTATCCTCAATCGGATCTTCCGCAAGGGATGGCACATCACTGTCAATCTCGGCCGGCTCAAGTGCCGGGACATCGTCGGCCGGAATTTCGTCAGCAATATCGGGTACAGCATCGGCCTGCTCTTCTATCACCTGCGTTTCGTCAATCAGGCGCTCTGGCTCTGTAACGCGCTGCGCGCTCAGGTAAGCCAGGGTGAGACTGCTCGCAAAAAAAGCCGTGGCCAGTACTGCCGTGGCGCGCGAGAAGAAACTGCCGGATCCACGTGCACCAAATACTGTGCCCGACGCACCCGCGCCGAATCCGGCGCCAGCATCGGCACCCTTGCCGCGTTGCAACAGCACCAGCGCAATAATACCCAGTGCAATTATCGTGTGTGCAATCAGCACACCTTTCTGAATCGTTTCCATCAAAACCTCAAATACTGGCTGCCGCAGTGGCAATCGCCAGAAAATCGTCCGCCTTCAGTGATGCCCCGCCAATCAGGCCGCCATCGATGTCAGACATAGAGAATAAACCTGCCGCATTGTCGCCTTTCACGCTGCCGCCGTACAGGATAAGTATTGCCTCGGCGATATCGGCGTCATGCGCCCGCATCGTCGAACGAATAAAGTGGTGCACATCCTGGGCTTGTTCCGGCGTAGCAGTCATGCCGGTGCCGATGGCCCAGACCGGTTCATAGGCCAGCACTGCCATCGTAAATGCGCTAATCCCGACCGCCTCCAGAACCGCGCCCAATTGCTCGGCAATGACAGCCTCGGTTGCGCCGGCCTCACGCTGCTCCAGGGTCTCGCCAACGCACAAAATAGGCTTCAGACCACCCACAATGACTGCCTTGAATTTCGCCGCCACGTCATCGCTAGTCTCGGCAAACAGGCTGCGCCGCTCCGAGTGACCCACGATCACATATTCACAACCGATATCGCTGAGCATCGAAACAGACACTTCACCCGTAAAAGCACCGGCCTGGTTTTCCGAGACTGTCTGCGCTCCCAACAGGAGATCGCTACCACTGAGCTGCTCTGCAGCGGCCGCCAGATAGGGAAACGGTGGACTGACTAAGAGTCTTACTCGCTCAGAATCGGGCGCGCCCGCCAGAATCCCGGCCAAAAGCTCGGAATTGCCCGCAGAATCGCCATTCATCTTCCAATTACCGGCAACCAGAATGTCTCGCATGGAAGGTATCTCCAAGCCCCAAAAAGGCGCGCAGGATACCGGGGCTAACCCCGCAAATCAACGTGATTTATGACCGTTTCAGTTGGCGGCGTCCGCGACCACGGCCGCCAGACGCTCTGCCAGGGCAACCACCTGGTCGCGATCCTCGCCCTCAACCATCACGCGGATCACCGGCTCGGTACCCGAAGCACGCAAAACCACGCGTCCGGTATCGGCTAATTCGCTTTCGGCCACGACCACCGCATCCTGTATCACCGTGGATGTGCTCGGATCAAATCGCTTCTCGGTTCGCACATTGAGCATGGTTTGCGGGTATTTCGGCATACCGGCCGCCAGTTCCGACAGCGCTTTGCCGGTCTGCTTCATAATCGCCAGGATCTGCAATGCACAGACCAGCCCGTCGCCGGTTGTGGTCTGGTCGAGAACGATCATGTGCCCGGAGGTTTCCCCACCGATGACACCGCCCGTCTGTCTGAGTGCCTCCAGGACATAGCGGTCGCCCACGCTGGCGCGGCGAAATTCAATATCAGCGCGGCTCAGAGCGTGCTCCAGGCCCAGATTGCTCATCACGGTGCCGACGACCGGCCCGGTGAGTTTGCCGGCACGCTGCCGCGCTGTGGCCAGTATGTAAAGAAGCTGATCGCCATCGATCAGCAGGCCATGCTCGTCGACCATGACCACGCGGTCGCCGTCGCCATCGAGCGCGACGCCAACATCGGCCCGGACAGCCGGCACGGTCAGCTGCAGCAGTTCGGTGTGCGTCGACCCGCAACCGTCATTGATATTGCGGCCGTTGGGCGAACAACCAATCGGAATAACCTCGGCGCCAAGATTGGAAAGGGTCCGCGGTCCAACCTTGTAACCGGCTCCGTTGGCCCCGTCGAACACCACTTTCACCCCTTCCAGGCTCAGTTCTTTCGGAAACGTCGATGCCGCAAATTCCTGGTAGCGCACGCGCGCAGTATCGATGCGCTTTGCCTTGCCCAGGCTGCCTGATTCGCGCGTGATCGCTGGCTGCTCCAGATGTGCCTCGATCTGCATCTCAACATCGTCACTGAGTTTCGAGCCGCTACCGTCAAAAAACTTGATGCCGTTGTCTTCATAGCGATTGTGCGATGCGCTAATAACCACGCCGAGGTCGGCTTTGAACTGCTGCGTCAATTGAGCAATGCCCGGAGTAGGCAACGGACCCAGCAGCAATACGTCGACTCCGGCAGCTACAAAGCCTGCTTCCAGCGCAGATTCGAACATGTAGCCGGACAGCCGGGTATCTTTGCCGATCAGAACGGTACCGCCTTCGGGAACCAGCACCTGGGCCGCTGCACTGGCGAGACGCATGGCGAAATCGGCCGTCATCGGCTCCGCGCCGACTTTGCCCCTTATTCCATCTGTACCAAAGAAATTCCTGCTCATCATTTCCTGCCGGTTTCAATTAAACATCGTGCAATGCTCAATGCATCGACGGTCTCTGCGACGTCGTGCGCCCGGACAATCTGCGCGCCCTGCAATACCGCGGCAACTGCTGCTGCAAGACTGGCTGCCAACCGATCGCCAACATCGCGCCCGGTGATAGTTCCCAATGTCGACTTGCGTGATACGCCGATCAACAGCGGACAACCGATCTCCTGCAATTGTCGCAGATTCCCGAGCAACTCCATATTTTGTTCAGGCGTCTTGCCAAATCCAAAACCAGGATCCACGACCAGCAAGTCCTTGCTCAGACCTGCCTGGTCACATTGTGCCACGCGACTGGCCAGAAACTGTGTGACCTCGGCCACAACATCGTCGTATTGCGGCTCGGCCTGCATCGTCCGCGGATCACCCCGCATGTGCATCAGGCAAACCGGCACTTGCAACTCGACCGCTGTGTACAGTGCGCCTTCGGCTTGCAGCGCACATACATCGTTGATCATTGCGGCACCGGCCGAGACAGCTTCCCGCATGACGCCCGGTTTGCTGGTGTCGATTGATACGGCGATGTCGAACTCGGCAACAACCGCCTCTATCACCGGGATAACCCGATCGAGTTCTTCCTGCTCACTGACCTCGGCAGCGTCCGGCCGCGTCGACTCTCCGCCAACATCCAGAATAACCGCACCGTCGGCCACGATCTGGCCCGCCTGACGCAGCGCTGTTTCGGGCCTTATGAATTGGCCGCCATCCGAAAAGGAGTCCGGCGTTACATTGAGCACGCCCATGACGCACGGGCAGTCCAGTTCGAGCACGCCGAGTCGAAGCCTAGTGTTCGCTTGCAGGGCCACCGATTGACCCGGTCGACTCGTTTTCCGGTTCCTTGGGGTCCGCGCCAGTAGACGAGTCCATTGAGTCGTCCCAATCCTTTGGAGGACGCGGCTCTTTGCCATCCATGATGTCTTTTATTTGCTCGGCATCGATCGTTTCGTATTTGACGAGCGCCTTGGCCATCGCGTGCAGCTTTTCAATATTCTCTTTGAGAAGGGTTTCGGCACGAGTGTAGTTCGAATCAATAATACAGCGCACTTCTTCGTCGATCGCATGCGCGGTTTCATCCGACACCTGCTTGTGCTGCGTGACCGAACGACCGAGGAATACTTCGCCCTCGTCCTCACTGTAAGTGAGCGGCCCGAGGCGGTCTGACAGACCCCATTTGGTTACCATGTTGCGCGCAATTTCGGTCGCCCGCTCGATGTCGTTAGACGCCCCGGTGGTAACGCCGGATGAACCCAGGATCATGTCCTCGGCGATACGCCCACCAAACAAACTGGAAATTCGACTCTCCAGGCTTTGCTTCGACATGCTGTAACGATCTTCTTCCGGCAAGTACATGGTCACGCCGAGGGCGCGGCCACGCGGAATGATGGTGACTTTGTAGACAGGATCGTGTTCCGGAACGATGTAGCCCACGATGGCATGTCCCGCCTCATGATAGGCCGTATTCAGCTTTTCCCGCTCGCTCATCACCATGGAGCGCCGTTCCGCACCCATCATGATCTTGTCTTTGGCTTTTTCGAATTGCTCCATGCTGACAACGCGGCGATTCGCTCGGGCTGCAAACAACGCCGCCTCGTTGACGAGATTGGCCAGATCCGCGCCGGAGAAACCAGGGGTTCCACGGGCAATAAGGGCCGGCTTCACATCGTCATCCAGCGGCACCTTTCGCATATGTACTTTGAGAATGAGTTCGCGGCCGCGAATATCGGGCAGCGGCACCACGACCTGGCGGTCGAAACGACCGGGCCGCAACAACGCAGGATCGAGAACATCAGGACGGTTGGTCGCAGCGATGACGATAACGCCCTCATTGCCTTCAAAGCCGTCCATCTCAACCAGCATCTGGTTCAGTGTCTGCTCACGTTCATCATGTCCGCCACCGAGCCCGGCACCACGATGACGTCCGACGGCGTCCAGCTCATCGATAAAGATAATGCAGGGCGCCTGCTTTTTAGCCTGCTCAAACATGTCGCGTACACGCGACGCACCCACGCCCACAAACATCTCGACAAAGTCGGAGCCGGATATCGTGAAGAACGGCACCTTGGCCTCGCCTGCGATCGCCCGGGCCAGCAATGTTTTACCCGTACCAGGTGAGCCCACCATCAGTACGCCTTTCGGAATCTTGCCACCCAGGCGTTGGAACTTGCTCGGGTCCTTGAGGAATTCGACGATCTCGGACACTTCTTCCTTGGCCTCATCTATCCCGGCCACGTCCGCAAACGTGACACCCACCTGGTCCTCGCCAAGGAGTCGCGCCTTACTCTTGCCGAAGGACATGGCACCGCGCCCGCCGCCACCCCCCTGCATCTGGCGCATGAAGTAGATCCAGACGCCGATCAGTAACAGGATCGGAAAGGAACTGAACAGAAGCTGCCCGATAATGCTTTGCGACGGCGGTTCAACCGCGCTGAAATGCACGCCATTTTTGAGCAACAGGTCAACCAATGGACCCGTGTCGGTTTCCGGGTTGATCGTGTAATACGCCAGTGAGTTGCGAGTGCCAAAAGCGATGTGGGTATTCTCGTCCGAGAACTCGACAACATCGACCTGGCCGGCCCTGACCTGCGACAGAAAATCAGAGTAATCCCTGACCTGCGGCTGCCCGCCGTTGACAGTTGATAGTCCCTGCACGACAGACAGCAGAACTACGATAATCACAATGAAAACCAGGACGTTTTTGGTCAGATCATTCACATTCAGAATCCACGGCGAAATGCGCCAGAAATAAAGGAGTTAGATGCGCTCTAACGGTTTAGACACTACTACACTTGATAGTTTCTCGCTACCAAGTACACCTCACGGCTACCGGCCCTGGAGGCCCTGGGTTTCCTGACTTTAACACTCGAAAAACTGCTGCGAACGTCTGCCACGAATGGGTCAATTCCTGCGCCCTGAAACAACTTGATAACGAAATTACCTCGTTTCCCCAAAACCTGCCGCGCGAAGTCCAGCGCCAATTCTGCCAGATACATGGCGCGCGGCTGATCTATAGCTCGGTTGCCGCTGATATTGGGGGCCAAATCACTCATTACAAGGTCGACTTTGCCCTCGCCCAGCAGTTCCTGAAGCTCACTGAGGACTGCCTCGTCCATGAAATCGCCCTGAATAAACTCGGTATTCGGCAATCCATCCATTGGCAGCAAATCGATGGCCACAATTCGCACCCTGCCTTTGAGCTTTTCGCCGACGTACTGGCTCCAGCTTCCGGGCGCCGCGCCCAGGTCCACGCAGGTCATGTCAGGCCGCAGTAAACGCTCCCTGTCATCTATTTCCTCAAGCTTGTAAACCGCTCGCGAGCGCCACCCGTCCCGGCGCGCCTTTTGCACATACGGATCGCGTTCCTGGCGTTCGCGCCAGCTCAATCCCGAACTGCGAGGTTTACTCATCGATACACACTGTTACACTCCGCGCCCATGGCACTAAGTGAAGCACAAAAGAAGCATCTGCGTGGTCTCGGACACCAGCTCAAGCCGGTCATCATGATCGCCGAATCAGGCTTGTCCGAGTCCGTACGGGAAGAGTACGAAGCTACGATCCTGCACCACGAACTTATCAAGGTCAGCGTTCGGGTCGGCGATCGCGCCGCACGCGGCGAGATAATCGAAAAGCTCTGTGCCGCAAACTCGACTGAGCTGGTGCAACGCATCGGAAACATGGCCTTGCTGTATCGGGAAAATCCAGAGAAAAAGAAGAAAATCAGGCTACCGAACCGCTAGGTCTTTCTCTCATTTTTAGGCTGGCCGTGACCCGCAATTCGTGCCCACCAAAACAATTTTCTAAATCCTTTGGCCCCAAATATGAGCCACAGACTGATGGCAATTTCTGGCAGGTACTTGGCCAGCTTGATCTTCAGTTCCGGGTCACCGCTAATGAAACCGTCACGGTATAACATCAAATCCTGTACCAACCACGGCAGGATCGAAGCAAGCAACCACAGCCCAATGAGCGCACAACCCATCGCAAGCCATAAGTCTGGTGACGCGGTACTTGCGGGTTCGCGCGCTGTAGGAGTCAGTAGCTTTCCGGCGATGGTCATAGGAAAGCGCCACATGACGAACAGCAACAATATAGCGAGAACCGCGATCCCGGTATAGAAAGTGAAAGACACGCCCGGGCCAGTCTGAGCACTAACTTGCGTGTAGTAGACCGGTATCGCAAAAACAAAATGCACAGCGAGCCAGATGGCTAATAAACGTACGGCAACTGCGACTACTTGATTTGGTGACATTATAAATCTCCCAAATTAAGGACGGCGGCGGGCCTGTGGATGTTGTTATGCAAGTACCACCTGTCAAATATAGGTGACTGCTAGTACCTCGTATTGCTTTTCCCCACCGGGTGCCGAGAAAACAATTTCGTCGCCCCCGTTCTTGCCAATAAGCGCGCGTGCTATCGGCGATGAGTACGAAATCAAACCCTGCTTGATGTCAGCCTCATCCTCACCAACGATCCTGTAGGTGATCTCTGTATCAGTAGATTCGTCGAGCAGCTCGACAGTACAGCCGAATACGATTTTGCCTTTCGCATCGATGGCCGTTACATCGATGACCTGCAGATTTGATAGCTTCCCTTCACACTCTTTGATGCGGCCCTCGATGAATCCCTGTTGTTCTTTCGCCGCATGGTATTCCGCGTTTTCCTTCAGGTCGCCATGTGCTCTCGCCTCGGAAATCGCCTGGATAACAGTGGGCCTGTCGACGCTCTTCAAACGCTTGAGTTCTTCCTGCAGCAATTCGTGACCGCGCACCGTCATGGGTACCTTGTTCATGCTGCCACCTCTTTGTGCAAATCCTGTAGTCGATTCACTTCAATGTTATCCAGATGTTCGATTGCCGTGCATGTTGCCACTGCCGCACCGAGCGTCGTGTAATAGGTCACCCCCCTGCGCACCGCCTCGGCACGAATCGAATGTGATTCGACAATCGCCTGCTTGCCTTCAGTGGTATTCACGATCAGGTCAATTTCGCGATTCTTGATCATGTCGACAATGTGCGGCCTTCCTTCGCGAACCTTGTTCGCACGCCGACATGATACCCCGGCTGACGCAAGATATTGTGCCGTTCCGTGGGTAGCTACAATATCGAAGCCACGCTGCACCAAAATTTTGGCCAGCGCGACCGCACCGTCCTTATCTGTGTCGCGCACACTCAACAGCGCAGCTCCCTGCCGCGGCAACAGCACACCTGACGCTAATTGTGCTTTCGCGTAAGCCTCACCGAACGTTCGTCCAACACCCATGACTTCACCGGTGGACTTCATTTCCGGACCGAGGATCGGATCTGCGCCCGGGAATTTGATGAACGGAAACACAGCTTCTTTGACCGAGTAATATTCAGGAATGCGTTGGTTGACGTATCCCTGCTGCGCCAACGACTCGCCAACCATGACTTTGGCCGCAATCTTGGCAAGCGGAATGCCGGTGGCTTTCGACACAAACGGAATCGTCCGTGACGCACGCGGATTAACTTCGAGCAAGTACACAACGTTGTTCTGAATCGCAAATTGCGCATTCATCAGCCCGACAACATTCAGTCCTTTCGCGAGCTTA
>Ga0255048_10002601_pt1 | contig 11395 bp, 12 predicted proteins | sample JV7_2_2_MG_FD_183619 | JGI IMG/M metagenome (GOLD analysis project Ga0255048, IMG submission 183619) | Seawater microbial communities from Jervis Inlet, British Columbia, Canada - JV7_2_2 | ecosystem: Environmental > Aquatic > Marine > Inlet | place: Canada: British Columbia | collected 2016-10-06
CGGTGGTCGCCGGAATATGAAACATGTATCCATGGCTGGCACGCCGCCAACCGCCGCCGCAGCAAATGCAGAAGGTACCAAGTGTCCACGCTGCCGCAGAATAGGGACAGCCCCAGAACGGGCAAACGCGCCACCCTGCAACTCAAGATCATACAGCCCCGTAAAACCCGGCGCCCTGTTCTTAATAACAGAGCCCTCGTCCCCTGGCCACCATAGGCATCGAAGGCTCCCCGGCCGGACTAATCGAGGATCTACGCCAAGACGAAGCAAATCGAATTCGTCGGCCGTTAGCATCGCGTCGTAAACGCCAGCTTCATAGATATTTCCCGTGAGAGTATCCCCGTCCCCTTCTTCATACCCGACGCACAGATTCAACCTATCCCAATCGTATATCCAAGTACCACCATCTGAAGTCCCCGCCGCAGTAGTAACCGCGCCAGTCTCGCGACGGAAAATCTTTACCTCTTGCGTGTCCGCCTCGCCGGCACACGACACCAGACCGAACGCAAGCTCTCCTGAATACTCACCGGGGAGTACCTGCGTGATTTCTTTCAATCCGTTTCCGTTACCCGTCCTGAGCTCAAGCGAGTTATAGGCGTTGATGCGAATCCGCATCTCGATACCGTGAAAATCAGTACCGTCCCCGATCCCCATAACTTCCTGCGCGACGCCGCTCGACGACGTGTCATCAGACGTGAACCACGCAAACATCGTTACCGGCCACCCTGAAACCGGTGTAGCACACTGCCAGTAATCCGTAATCCCACCGTCCACGTACAGTCCATCCAACGTCCGCTTGGGCGATAGAGTTCTAAATAACTGGTCGGCCATTTACGTAGTCTCGTACTGCCATGGGCTAATGTTCATTACCGGCGCGGCGCTTAGACCTGTCGAGTCTCGGTTTTTCACGCCAACCTTGAAACCTGCCGGCGGTAGCTCGACGTCACGAATAATGTAGTCCTTTGCGGTATGATCTGCCGCATCGTTTGCTATACAAGATCCAACGTAAGCCCCCGCCGGAAGGAACCCTTCGGCGTTATCGTTGATATCGTAGTCCTCCTGCACGGAATTAATCGTGCGGATAAGGTAAACGTCTAACAGAATATCACCGACAGCGGGGTTAGCCGATGGATCGATCTGTATTCGAATATCCCCATATGGTTCCAGGCTTCCAGCTGTTACCGTTCCACTGACGTCAATTTCTCCGGCCACAAGATCGGCAATAGTGAAAGCCGGAGTAAGTAATGATCCAACTTTCTTTGCAGTTGTGGTCATCTGATATTCCTTTACGGTAGATCGCGGGCAAGCATAAGATCATTAGTCGAAACGATGGCCCTATGTCCGAACAGCTCTTCAGCGCGCGTAGCTGTAGCTGCCAATATGGTTTCGAGCGCGATAATAGCTGTCCGCGTATTCGGTGCCACAGGTCCAGGAAAACACGAGCGAATAAGGTTGCGAACCTGCGTATCACTCCAATCAAGCCCATCCACGTTCGCAGTCAGAAGAAGCTGAAGTAACCGCTGCCGCGACGGACCTTCACCATCGGCGTCAACGCCCATTGCGTGGTACTCACCCTGACGAATCTCGGCAAGTATCTCCTGCGCTGTCACAGTCTTGCGCTGTACGTCAGTTACTGCTGAACCAGCCACATTAATGAGCGACTCGATAGCTGCGAGGTTAGCGAACCCCCCAGCGGCAGTGTACCCAATAGTCGCTGGGTCCGTAGTAATTTCAGTCTTCAATGCTGCAAGGTCAATTGCCATACTACTTGTCCAGTTTGTCGTTGATCTTGATCATCCAAGTCTGTAGCCCGTCCAACCGTCGGTTGACGTTCTGCATACATTGATCTAACTCTCGCTGTGTCACCGCCCCAGTATGGGGCTTCGCCTCGTGGCGCTCGACTGTCTTCTGGAACTGCTCGGGCATCTCCTTGATTGCGTCGATTGCATACGCCCCTATTGCAGACACCAGTGTCAAGACGGCGGCCGTGGCTATCCCCATGATCCACCACTGGAGTTTGTTCGTGGCCGGTTGCGTCATGATCAATTGCCCGCGCCGACCAAGACCAGCGGGGACTCCTTCTCTTCGAGCCTCTCTTTGCCGTCAACCAAGCCGAGGGTGTTCGCCCACTGCTTGAACCCGTCGCTGAAAGTCGCCAGGTCTACCGTGTTGAAGTGCCGGCACGGGTAATCCCAGTGAGTGTAGATCTCGAACCCGCATTTGATTGCACGCTCGCAGAAAGCTAGGTCCAATCCGAGGTCCGCGGTTCCGTTTTCCTTGTTCCACTTCCGGTGCCAGCCCTCGCGCTTCATTAGCGGGGCCTCGAACACCCTGCGGTGGATTAGCACGCAGCCTGCGCCCGCGGCGTCGACCCTCTCCAGCCCTCGACCTGGAGGCTTCGCCCGATAGACACCTGCCCGCACCTTCTCGTAGGCGTTCCACTGGAGGGGGTTGTAGTCCTCACCCTCCTCCTTGCAGTACTTCCACGTCGGAGTAGGCAAGCTGATGATGTCCAGCCCGAGATCGCAGAGCGGTAACGGGTTCTTCATCGGGGGATTGTCAGAGTCGATCTGGAGCAGGAATTCGCTGTCTGACTCCCAAAACTTCTTCGCGATGTTCTGATAGTTGTTCTCGTTGCACTTGAGAACCGGTGCGTCAAATTGAAAATGCACCTCGTGACTGGTGTCAGTGATGATCTTCACCAACGACTTGACCAGTTCGACATGCAGATTCCCCGTGTTGGGGTAAGCCAACATGACCTTACGACGCGCCATAAAACCTCCTTGTGTGAATTCAGCGGGGCCAGGCTGGGAACTATGGCCTGACCCCGCCAGAAGTGATTACGCTGTGATCCCGGTGAAGATTATCCCCCTCGCCAGCGCCTTGGTGAAGAGTGCCTGGTTGACGTAGGCCCGCAGCTCGTAAGCCGCCTTCGAGTCTACGTGCCGGAAGAACTCGTCCCCCCTGTCAGGCAGGTTAAACGTCTTGGGAGTCGCTCCAACGCGCATCCAGTACTTGGGCGAGATCGCGTAAGCGAACCCGATCTTGCAGTACCGGTGCGACTTGATCGTGATCGTCCCCGTTTGGGAATAGAACTCGATCCCGTTGGCACCCACCTTGAACTTCGGCGAGTACCGGCTGTCGTTGGTCCTCAACGCAGTCGCGGTCTCGGTGTTGACCAGGGAGGCCCAGACCTGAGGATTGACGTAGAGAATCACGTCATCGTCGAGTCCCAGCCCGGCGGCAGACGCCATTGCGTTGTTGATCTTGGCGAAGGTCAAGGCACCGGCGGTGGCAGTTTGCGTGGCCTGCCAGAGCGAGAAGTTCCCCACGTTGATGTTGAGCACAGTCCCTGACGTCGCGCTGAGAAGCGCGTGCGCGCCGGCGTACACGTTATGCGCAGTCGCCGTCCTCTGGCCATTGAACCAGATGAAGTCAGCGTCCGTGATCAGATCGCACAGCGTGGACGTGATCGTGGTGGAGTTCAAGGTGACCGTCTTGGCAGAAATGTCAATCGCTGAGATCTGCGCGACCAACGTCGCCCTGAGGGTCGCCGTCGCGGCTGTGGTGTCAGTGAACTCCAGGAAGGCATTCTCCTGACCAGCCCAGATGCCCGCGGCAAACTCGGTGGTCTGGAGAGTGATCACCCTGGTCGTCTTGTTCGCGGTGGCCACACGCCCGATGCCCTTCTGCCCGTAAAGACAGTCGAGCTCGCAGCGCTTGTCCACGGAATCGGACATATTCTCGACAACGACGTCGAGGGCGCGTCCGAACGCGCGTGAGCTGGACGACGCTCGAGCGGCCGTCTCGTAGTCGATCTGAGACTTCAGCAACATCTGAGTCCCGACGACCTTGGCGTCCTGAGTGACGCCTGCTTCGGCGTCGTTGAGGGTGAATGCACCGGCGCCATTGGAGGCGTAGGTGAAGCCCTGCTCGTGGGTGAGCAAGACGGGTTGGTGAAATTCGTTGCCCGGCTGCTGATCGCGCTGGGCGAACCTGATGTCGTGCATCAGGTGCAGACCCTTGGGCTGGGCGTTCTCTAGGGCTGAAGCATATCGCTCCTTAAAGTAACCCGAGAGCTTAGAGACAGTGGTTGGGGCATCGGCCATGACAGACTCCCTGCGGGTAGTCTGAACCACGAGCTGACAGTCGAACGCGATTCAGCGAGGTTCCAAATTCAGGCTCATTCCTGCGGAATAAGCTCGTCAAACGGACGTGTTTGCCTTTTGGGTGCTCGCCGTTTCGGTTTGGTAGGTGCCCGACGTTTTGCGCCGCCGGGCCGCATCGCCCCTGGCTTGGTAGAGCCGTCCCTCAGCGTCTTCTTGTAGTGCTCGACGCACCTATTGTACTGATCGGGATGCTTATCCCGAAATTCAGATCCGTCAAGTTCTGGTAGAGAAGTTAATTTCTCTGCCTGTTCTATCTTTACGATGCGCACTGCATCCTCGATTGTCAAGGATTCTCCCGCAGCAGCGGCATTTACCAGTTTGTTGGCTACGGCCGTCTTGGTGTCACCGTCAGCGGCCAGACCTACGGCGGTCAGGCCCTCGGTGATCCCGGTTTCGACCCGCTCCCTCGTCTTCACGCTGTTAGACTTGGCGTTCTCGGCCTCCAGTTGGTCCTTCTCCCGACGGAGAACCTCCAGTCGCCGCTCTGTGCGAATCTGCTCTTGTTCCTCCGCCTTCCCGTGCAGAAGCGTCGAGTAATAGGAGACGTTCTCCTGGAGATACCGGAGGATCTCCTTGTCAACCCACTCTTCCGAGGCTCCCTTCGCCATCCAGAGCTGCCGGGCGACGTCGAGCGGGTCCTCGGTGGTTGCGTCATAGAAGGTTTTGGCCTCGTCCCTCAGAAACTCAGACTGCTCCTTCAGCTCGACCGCTTCCCGATACTTGATGTGCGCGTCCAGGCCCTTCTGCGCGAGGCTGACGACCTCGTCAAGCGGTTTGTCGATCTCTCCCGCGGTAGTCTTCAAGGTGATCGTGGGCGGGGAGGCTTCCTCCTCCTCAGCCGCTGCCTCTTCACCTTCCTCCGCGGGCTCCCCTTCTGCCTCCTCAGAGGCCTCTTCTTCACCCTCAGGCGCCTCTCCCTCTTCGCCCTCGGCTTCCTCCTCGGCTTCCTCCTCTTCTGCTTCCTCGGCGTCCTCTGGGGCCTCCTGGGGCTCCTCGGCGGGCGCCTCCTCTGTCTCGGGGGGCGCGGCGCCCTCTATTACCAGATCATCGAAGTTCGGCATTTATGGTCCCTCCTGTGATGGTGACGTCGGCGGCTCTGGCGGCTTGGGCTGCTTCGCCCCCTCCAGTTGCGCCCCGTCGGGCGTGTTGGGGTCGTCTTCCGGCCCGCCTGGGGGCGGTGGCCCCATAGGCATACCGGGGTCAAACCCGAGGATCATCTGAATCATCTGGACGTTGGGGTCAGAGATCTGGCCGATGTGCTCCATGATGTGGGCCATGACCTGCCCGGCTTGCGGCACGTTCATTCTGAGCTCCACGGAGTTGAGGATCGCCTGGTGTTCGCGGATATGCAGGCGATGGTTGTCGGTCGCCATCGCCGCGATCATGTTGAACTCCTGGGCCATCATCTTCTCGTTCTCGTCCCTGACGAGGTCGATCTGGGCCCTTTCGGCCTCCAGAAGCGGGTCCAGGCGCCCGCTATCGATAACGTTGATCAGCTCCTCCCCGATCCTGATCAGCCCGGCCTTGATGTAGAGGTTGGCAAGCTCCAGACGGCCGGATTGTGTCCTGGCAAGCGCGCTGCCGGCGTGGACGGTGACCCGGTCGACCTTGCTCAGGCCACCCTTCTCGAGGATGTACTGGCTCGGACGGCCGTGTTTGCCCTTCACCGCGAACATCCGCTTGTGCTCGTCCACCATATTGACGTCGACCAGGTACAGAATGTCGGCGCCAACGTCCTCCCACAGCTGATGGTAGTTCTCGGCAAGCGGGGCGGAGAACTGCACGCCCTTGGCGTCGACCAGTGCCATGGCGGTGCCGCTTTTGACGTTCGCCTCCGGCGCGCCCCGGACAGTGCCGGATATCCCGGAGATGTTCTCCATGTCCTTGCCAATCTCTTGGCGGAACTGGAAAACCTCGGGCTTCGTCGCCAGAAGCGAGAGTTCCTCCGGCTTCATCCGGCTCTGGATCAGCCTCAGGCCGTCGCCGATCTCGGAGACGTTGGGCTTGTCGCCGTGCTGCATCCAGATGCTCTGGACGCCGAAAGTCTTGTGGTTCGTCGAGATCGCCGAGGTCTCGCCGTTGTAGATCTCCTGAGGCCCCTGGAGGTCAAGGGCGGCAGAATAGCCCAGCCCGTCCATGATCGACTCGGACGCCACTATCCGGCGCAGCGTCAGGCCCTTCCACGGGTAGGGGTTGTTCACTGGGTCAAGCGGGACGTCGCCGACGTAGGAGAACTTCTTGCCCTCGGGCAGCGCCGGGGTCGGCTTGTGGATCAGGGTGAACACCGGCACGAGGTCGGTGATACTGCCTGCCCTGTCGGTGGGGTCGAAGTGGAAGAAGAGCCCCTCGTAGCCGTCCTGGTGGTAGTCGACCTCGATGATCTCATGAGCCAGGTCCGGGAATCTGGCCGCAAGATTGAACTTGTTCTCCCAGGTCCGGATGATAAACCACTCGTTCTTGTCCCACTCGATGACGCACGGGTCGTTGGCAACGTCGAACGCCGAGGGGTTACAGATCTCGATATCGCCCTCGAAGGTAGCCTCTCCGGTCTGCTCGCCGGTCTCCTGGTCAATCTCCGGCTCTCCCAGGAGTTCCCCGCGTCCGTAGTCCCACGTCGTGTAGACGAAGCCCTGGAGAAGGATCATCGAATGCTCCAAAGCCCGCTTCATGAACCGGTCGATCCGGTCCTTCTGTACGTACGACTCGAGGACCGAATCTCCCAGTCGGGCCTGCTCGATCGACTCGCGGTCGACGTTCACCGCCTGGGTCTCAATGAGGATCTTGTGCTGCGTGATGATCGAGAGGATGTGCTGGATCAGGTTGCGGAAGTGATTGATGTTGGCGCCGACCTGTTCGCCCTGAGAGCCCAGCTGGCGGAGGTCTCGGAAGGAGTAGTTGTAGTCCCGGCCGTAAAAGTGGCCGTGGTAATACATGTAATTTCGCACAATACGCCGGAAGGTCGTGTGGCGCTCGAAGTAGCCGCAGTAAGACTTGAACCTCTCGCGACAAGCCTCAATCAGGACGGTAGCCCCGCCAACCTCGTCGTCGCGTTCGTTGCCCGCTTCGTCAGTGCCATCTTCGGCAGCCCAATACCGCTCTTTGTCCCTTTCGGCGTATTGGTATTCGTCATTAGTATCGCTCATCGAGTCGCTCCTTGCTCAACCGCCGAAGGCCTGCTTAAAGGCGTCCGCCTCGTAGGTGCTGACGTGTGGACCTGAGTACCACTCGTTCTCGAAGTCCCGTGGCGCGGGCGGGAAGGGATTATCCTCCCAATACATCATGGCGTTGAGATACACCCCGGCGGCGATCGCGTCACAGTGCCCGACGGTATTGGACCTCTCGAAGTCCGACCGCTTCTCGTTCAGTAGCCCGTTCTCAAGTTGGTAGATCAGGGGGCCGCAGGTCTCTGGGTTGATCCTCCACTGTCCCCGTTCGACGGTCCTCCGGAATGACGCCACCCGGGAGAACTTATCGAACTTCTTTGCCGGCTCGAAGAACAGAGCATAGTCGCGCGCGAGGTCCTCGAGCTTTTCAAGCGGCATGTCGGCGATCATTACCAAACCGTCGTTCCAGATCTCGTCACGCCAGGCGTCGTCCCACCGCTCAGTCTCCTCGGGCGCGAGGTTGACGCAGCCAGCGTGCGACTTACTGTTGAAGTCGAAGCGAATTCTCCGGACCTCGTCAACGTGCGACTTCTCCGTCAGCAGTTTGCGTGTGCCCGCTGGGTAGAGCTTCTCCACCTTCTCGCGGAACAACCCGGCAAGCGTTTGGGTCGTCATGTAGTGTTCCCAGATCATGTCCTCGATCACGATCAGCTGGCGCTCGTAGTCCAGATACGCAAAGAGGACCGCGGTGTAATCGTTCCACGCGGTGTCCATGCTGACCCAGGGGCGGAACCTTGCCGGCCGCTCGTGGGGCTGGATCGTCATCTCCTTGACCTCGGCGAACCTGGGGACGATCAGCCGGCTCTCGTCGGAGATGTGCTTGCACTCGATCTCCCGGCGGTACTCGACCGATTCCTCGTCGATACCGGACGCCTCAAGGAACTTCTTCTTCTCCCCACCGGTGAAGTCTGAGTTCTCGCTGCCCGGGATACAGATGTGCCGGTCGTACTCTTGGGCCTTGGCGATCACCCCGTTGGGGCAGACGAAGTGGTGGTCCATCGACGGGGGAGGCGTCGACATGATCAGATACTCGGGGTCGCTCGTGCGGTCGAACTGGGGCGCGATGACGCTCTGCATGATGTAGGCGAGGTTCTCGACCTGCCCAGCCTCGTCCAGCGCGCAGAAGTCCATGCCGGTGCCACGCATCAGGTTGCCCCTCTTGTGGTCCAGACCGACAACGACCATCATGCTCTCCTTGCCGGACTTCCACGCGGGGTTGCGCCAGTAGAACCTGTTGCCGCTCGAGCGCGGCAGGAACTCCGGTGGGCAGTCCTCAAGGAGGTCACCGAGGTCGAGCTCCACGATCTCCCGGGCAAGCTCCTTGGTCGGAGCTCCGATCTTGGCAATCGTCCGGGGCGCCCTGAGGCACCGCTGGACCGCCCTCCGGATCGCGTTAAAACTCTTCCCCAGACGTCGGTGACACTCGATGGCTACCGGCCTGGCGCTGCCGGGGTCGCGAGCGTGGCACTCCTCGATGAACTCGTCCAGGCGCCTTTGCCCGTCCGGCCTCAAGATGTAGGACAGGTCGGCGTTGAACCAGTTCCTGTACCAAACGAGGATTTCGGCCGCGCTGCGTTGCTTCATTTCATGCCACTACCGCCAGATCAATTGTCGGCGGAAATCACCAGGTCCGCGGTAGCTGTCGTCGGGCCGCCAGTCACCGTCCAGCTGATCCTGGCGTACTTCATGATGACGGCGTGGGTGACATACACCTCGGTGCCAGCCGCCGAGAGGGCGCTCGAGCTGGCGAACGTGTACCAGTTCACGTTGTTCCTTGACGTCTGCCAGTTGAAGGTGACCGTGGGAGTAGTGCCGCCTGCGAGCGCGGTGAGCTTCGCAATGAAGCAGGCCCCATTCCGATTGCCAGTGCTGGTGTCCGCCACAGTGGAGGTGCCCGCATCTGTCTTGACGTCAGCCGCCAGTGTCTCAAATCCGTGTACCGCCATGTCTCTGTGTCCTTACAACTACTTCCCCCAGAGGGGTTTGTTCTTCGTAAGCCGCAGACGTTCCGCGATTGTCTTGTGGTCGAGGAACACCGCTCTCTTGCCAACGTTGTCCTCTGCGACGACCCCGCCGACCCTGCGTGCCTCTCGGTCTAACCAGGTATGCGCCGGGATGAGCATCGAGTCTCTCACGGAGATCTCTGCACTGTGGGGTATCCAGACTGTCTGCTGCTGCAGCCCGTAGTCTTCCGCGTGATCGGCGCTGATGATCCCGGGGGGCCTCTTCCGCTCATTCTTCGTCCGGGTCCTCTTCCTCTGCCTCCCAGGTGTCTTTTGGGAAATCTTCACGCCTTCTATCTTCTTCTCCATTCTGGGCCATCTCTTTCTCTTTGGCAAGTAGTTCAAAAATCGCCGCCGACGCCTCGCTGCTGTCCCGCTCAATGTTCAGCTGGACCAGAGGCTGGTTCCCGGCCACGATTTTGTGCAACAGTTTGATCGCCTCGAGCTGGAACTTTCGCTCCTCGATCGTCAGTGGGTGGTCTCTGTTTACGATTTCGTCGCCCTGCGGCCCCCTGGCGAACTCGGCCAACCGGGAGAATATCTCCTGCAGGTGAAGGGGGTGGACTGCCTCGTGGAAGGCGCTGATGAAGGCCTCCTTAAGGCTCCGGTTCAGCGAGCTGATCTCCTTGGGCGTGGGGGCCGGCCGGATGATCTCAGTCGGGATTCGTCTTTTTCTCGCCATTGGCCCACGGAAGCTCCAGTTGGTATGAACGCGTCACGAAGCCCGCAATCGGGTCCAGAACGGAACCCACGTCGATCGCGGTAGACTCTGGGTGCCCGTTCCGTATCCGGTGAACGAGGACGCACGCGGGCATTCCCGCGGCGATCACGTAGACCTTGGGGTGCTTCAGAGTCTTGTCGCTCATGTATTCGATTGCCTTCCAGCAGTTAGTCTGCGGGATGACTACGTGAGACCAGTCCACCGGTGCGGCAGAGGCCAGTCGGGAGGGGCCAACAAGGACGGCGTCATGCTTGTGGCTGGAGACACCGTGGAAGAACCGCTCGAGCTTTTCCTGCTCAAGCCCCCACATCAGGGCACAGGCATTCACCCACGGTATGTCGGGGTAGCCACACTTGCTGTCGAATTCGAGATCTCCCAGAGCCAGATCGTAGGACTGTGGCTTACTCAGGGTCTCCCGGAGGGCCCTCCCCAGCGAGGGGAAATACTGGTGCCCGTCACAGTTCCCTCCCACCGCGCCCTCCATGCACAAGCGCTCGCCGTCGTTGAACCGACTGAAGCCAAAGGGCTCGTGGGAATAGAGCCTGTCGAGTATCCGGACGTATTCCGCCTCGCGCGGGTGTTCCTTCTCGAAGTCGTGGTCCAGGTTGTTCATCCGGCTTCCCCCTCCATGAATCCAAACATGTGCTCTTGCTTGTCAGGCTCCCCGGAACCGCAGGTGTAGACCCTGAACCCAAGGGCCTCGAGCTCCTCCGGCTTCCAGTGGTAGACGTGGTGCTCGTAGTGATTCCCGTAGAGAGCCCCCTGCTCGTAGAACCCGTTCGGGCACCCCACCAAGAGTGTCTTGCAGCGACTGCGCAGAACCGGCAAGACGTCAAGGAATGCGTGGCGCACAACGTGCTCCGGGCCGTGCCACCAGATGATCAGATCGTGGCTCGGGGGCAGCCCCAGCGCTGACTTCCCGAGGTCTCGCACGTCACCGCAAACCACGAACCTCGTGTCTATGTCCAAGGCGCGCAGCGTGTCCACGTTACCCGGGAAGACTTCCAAGATGTCAAAATGCTTGAACCCCAAGGACTCCAGCGGGCCCTCGAACCGGGTAAACCCCTCCTTCGACCTGGCGCCGATCTGGAGGCACGTCTCTCCTCCGGCCAGTAGCGGGGCCATGAGCTCTACAGCCTGGCCCGCGCAACAACTGCTGAGAGGGATGTTGCCAATCATGGCTTGCCTTCCTCCATCTTTCTGAAGCTCTGTAGCTTGTCGTGAATCCAGAAGATGTCAGCGACCGCGCACGGGGTATTGAGGTTGCGCGCCGCCCAGTAGAAGAGCTCGTCCTCCTGGCCGACCATTGCGAGGGTCTGGCTCGGGTGGCAGGGCGCG
>Ga0255048_10002602_pt1 | contig 11395 bp, 12 predicted proteins | sample JV7_2_2_MG_FD_183619 | JGI IMG/M metagenome (GOLD analysis project Ga0255048, IMG submission 183619) | Seawater microbial communities from Jervis Inlet, British Columbia, Canada - JV7_2_2 | ecosystem: Environmental > Aquatic > Marine > Inlet | place: Canada: British Columbia | collected 2016-10-06
GTCCTTCTCTTCGACCTCCTTGGCCATGTCGGGGTCGATCTTGAAACTGCTTACCACCTGGCCCGTTGAGTCAACGAAAGCCACGTTGTTACCGTCTTGGACCTTGGTCAGTTCGGGTTGCTGCTGAACCATCCCAAGGCGTTCCTTCATGAGCGAAAGCCCTACTGGGTGACCGTCTGCTACCAGTTGCACCATGGCGTCGTTCTGGCGAGTGGTCGCCACCGCAGTAAATCCGCCCACGTCCTGTGGACCAATGGCCTGGGGCATGCCAGACTCGGAGCTTGCAATCTGCAGAATGGGGAGGTTCCCGTCGTCATGTATCGACAATCCACCTGGCGTCTTCTCATTGAAGTCAGCCACGCTGTTCACCAGTTCCTGCTTGGCCAAAACAAAAGGCCGGGGATCACGACTGCGCTGAAACAGGTTCCACGCCCTGAGAGCACTCTCAAACTTACTGGACACGTCCTGGGTGGCTGTTGTTTGCGTCAGTATACCAAGGTTGTCTTTAACGCGCTGCTGCTTCTCGATTACCTGTTGGGCCTTGGCCTCCTCCTGCTTCAGCCGCCTTTCTGATTGGGCGATGCGCGCTGCCTCCCTGGCACCCGCGGCTGTTGCCAGGCTCCCCTGCTGTGCAAGCGTCTTGTCTGAGATTTCCTTTGATTGGTCAAGGCCCTGCTGCTGTCGCCCGCCCGCCGCCGCGGCTAACCTTGCCTGCTGTTCAATCGACAACTCTGAAAGGTCAAGCTGGCGTTCTCTCAGGGCCGTGTTCTGCTCCAATTGCTGACTCTGAAGTGCTTCGGCGCGGTTCTGTCGAATGCCGCCAGCCAAGCCACTTAGGAAACCCCCGACCGGGATATCTGATAGTGATGCCATGTTATTCCTCGTAGTTAAAGGCCGTTGGGCGGGCTTGGTTGACGCCTAATGAGTCCTGAAAGCCCGGGCAGGGCCGTTGAAAACAATGCCCCGGCACCAGCCGCCGTTTGCCCTGCCGCCTGCGACAACCCACCCGCGAGATCGGACTGGCGGAATGCCTGCTGCTGAAGGACGCCTTGCTGAGTCGTGCCAGCCGAGAGCACGTCCTGTGACGCGCCAACACCCTGCCCGGCCAATGCCAGCCTGTCTGCAAGTGATTGCCGGCGCTGTGTGTTCCTGATATCAACAATGCTCTGCTGCCGGCCAATCTCCGGTTGCATCAACTGCTGTGCTGCTATCCCGCTGCCGGCCAAGCCGCGCTCAGCAATGTTCTGTTGCACGGCACCCGTCTGCTGTTCGGCGATCTGATTGGCGGCGGTGATCTTGGATTCAGTCTCCTGCGCCAGCAATCTGTCATCGAACACGTTGTCAATTGTCACGTTCCTGAAGAAGTCGGTGGTCGTGTCAATGGTCGGGCTGAACAGTGCGAACTGCTCCCGGGCAAAGTCCACGTCACGCCGTGCGGCATCGGCGGCTCTTCCCGCTGACGCTGCTGCGGCTCGCCCTGCCTTGTCTCCTGCCTTTGACTGAGCTCTTGACTGAGCCAATCCAGCAGCAGTGCCAGCGATTGCCAATGTCGTGCCGATAATGCTCGATAATGAGGCCCCCGCGGCCGCTGTGCCTGCTGCGGCTGCTGCGGCTCCTCCTGCTGCGGCTGCTGCGGCTCCTCCTGCTCCGGCTATTGCTGGTCCTAATGGGGCTAAGAATGGCATTAGACTCTCCCTTGACGGCCAAGCAGCAACGAGGCGAACTCACCTATGCCTTGGGCTGACTGGCCTGCTGACAATGCTTCACGGCGGCCGCTGGCTGCTGCTACGTCTGCCAGGCTGCTGAGCGACGACAATTGACCACGCGCTGCTTCGGCAACCTGCAATTGCCCGGTGGAACCAAGCTGCGAGAACCGCAGTCTATCCTCGAGGTCAGACCGGCGCGTCTGCTCACCTGCTGACGTGAGGAGACGCGAAGACGCCTGCTGGAGCTGCGGCAATGCAAGTGACGCCTGTGACACGTTGGTGCCGGCTTGTCCTATCTGCTGCTGCAATCGCTGGATACCGCCCAAGGCAGTGCCGACGATATCCCTCTGGATAGCCTCGAGCGCCCGCGGAGTCTCGCGCCCCTCCTGTACGTCCTGCAGAGAGAACTCGCTGAAGAACGAACCCAGGTCCGCAATCGTTGGTGCGAACTTGGCAAACTGGTCCTTGGCATTCTGCAATTGCTCAGCCGCCAGCTTCTCCTGCTGTGCTGTCACTCTGGCTTGAGCCTTTGCCGCTCTGTTGCTTCCACCCTTACTCATCGTCAATCCCCTGAAGGTCGAAGTGGTACAGGGAGCTCGCCTGCAACACCCCGTCCTTGAAAGCCCTAGTTGGCAGGTCGTTCATGTAGGTGAAGCCTGCCCGCGTGGCAACCCTGCTCGATAACGTGTTGTACTTGGCAATCATAGCGAACACCCCCTTGCATTCAGGAAAGTCCACGTGAACCATTTCCATGCTTTTGGCAATGGCTTTCTCGGCAAAGGACCAGTTATAGCCTGGCAGGAAGTACTGACCGCCAAACATCCAGCCGTCAGAGAACCCGTTGACAAAGATGAACCCCACCGGCCGGTTCCCGTCAAACCCAAAATAGAAAATGCTGTCGCCATTTCTGAATCCGCTTATCAAAGTGCAAACGAAGCTCATGCCCATCTGGTCGTCCGAGTGTGCTCTCGCTACATTCGGGTGAGTCAGAACGTGCCCGATAAAATCCTCGGTCTCCCTGCACGCGGCCAGCCGCTCCATTCTCATCGATTCTCCCACTCATCTATGTCTGCGTTCCATACAACTCGAGGACTGCCATACTTCACGAATGTCGGGTTGGTCACCCCGTTAATGACCCCCACCAGTGTCACGGTGAATGTCGAGTCGTTGACGTGAATATCGTACTCCTGTCCATCAACCGGGGTCGCATCAAGGGTGACGTCAACCGTATTGCTGCTGGCATCCACCGATATAACGCTGTCCGTCTTGAGCAGCGTTCTGTCGGCCGTAATCGTCAGGCGGTTGGGCCGGGGCGGCAGGTGCCGGCGAAGATAGGACCAAGTGAACTGTAGGGCATCGCGTGTCTTACGGTGCTCAATGTTCGCAAATGGTGCGATTGGTTGTGCTTTCTGTGACATCAGTCGTCCAAGATCACTTTGCGCCACTCTTTGCTTTCTGACGCAAAGCACACGTATAGGTTCTTGCCGTCAGTAAGAAACTGGCCGGCCCTGGTACTGAGCGTGCTATTCCTGTTGCCGCTTATGACCTGTATCTCAGCCATGGCACGTCGTACATTCTCGTCTGTTATTTCACCGTAGGTCTTCATGCTATCTTCCGCAGCGGGGTGAAGGCGCAGGACACTTCCTTCAGCGTGCCCACCCCAGTGATCTTGAACTTAATCGTGTGCCCGACCAACCCGGGTGGCAACCAAGTGCGCTTCCGGCCTGTACCAGTCAAGGCTATCGTGCCCTTGCTCACGCCCTCAAAGAACACCTCTACGCTCACGTCAGCCGTGCTGGTGATCCACACCGCCTGCCACCGCTTCACCTGGGTCAGGTCTTCAGCGTCAATCTCCGGCGTAGTGTAGGTGAAGGTCTCAGCAGAGCCCTGGCCGTCAAGGAAGAAGCCGCCGTGTTCGTCAACGAAGTACAGCTTGTCATTGAACAGGTCGTAGGTGGCGTTCGGGTACTTGGTGCTGGTGATATCAGTGCGCTCGTAGAAGCGGGCGCCGTTCCTGAAGTCAATGACCATGGTCTTGTCGGCACCCACCAAGTAGTAGGCGTCGTTCTCGACCACCGAGTACACCCCAGTGAAGTCCACCACATAGCGGCCATTGGAGATAATCTCGATCCCGTTGCCAGACCACATGGCAATCCCGTCGTTGCTCTGCCAGATAGGCGCGTTCCTGACCCGGTTGATAGTCCTCCAGTCCTGCACCCCTTGCACTGACGGCACGACCTTCTTGAAGGCCGAGTCCACGCTGTTGCCAAGCTGGTGGTACGTCCGGTTCTGCGTGAACACCAGAATGCCGGCAGGGACCGCGGCAAGGCCCGTAATGGCGGCGTCGTACTTGATGTTGTTCAGGGGCGGGTAGACGTGCGGGTTGCCCGGGCGGCTCATGTAGACGCGATTGTCGTGGGCCACGAAGAACGTGCCGTTACTCTCGACCATGAACTTGGCTTCTTCCTGGTCGAACACCCCAACCGAGTCACCCTCAACCTGAACGGGCGGGTAATTGTCCTCCGCGTTCAGGGTAGGTCGAAGCTGCAGTTCCTCGTCGGGCAGGGTGTCAGAAATGAAGGTAGACGTGTTGTCGGGTATCTCGCGGGAGAGGTACATAGTGTCGCCACGGTCAATGCTGCGGTACACCCGACGCTTCGTCACCGCTGACTGTAGTGATACCGGAATGTCCTCGATGCTGAATGAACTGGCGCCGTGTATCTCGGGCTCAGCAGCAGCCGTCGTGTCGTCCACCTCTTCCCAGTACTCAGCATGGCTGATGCCGTTCAGCGGTTCAGTGAACTGGTTGGCTGCGACATCAGAGTAGATTATCTCGCGGTAATTGAACTCCTGCTCAGTGTGAATCACACCAGAGACGTCAACGCCGGTGAACTTGCCAATGATCGTGGGTGCTCGTCGGTTGCGTGCCCCTGGTATTCTCTGCAGAATGCCCGTGAAGGAATCGGTGATATCAACGCTTTGGTATATCCTGAATGGGCCGGCAACGCCAGTAATGCCACCAGGATCATCGCCTATATTCACGACAAAGTTCACGGCGATAATCACATGCTTGGTGAATGCTCCCACTGTGCCCTGCTGGATCAGGTTGATCAACGCGAGCCTGACCTGTACCGGGCGGCGTGTTGACAGCAACCCGTCATGTGCCTGCTTTGCCTTGAACAGCTTGCCAGCGTGATTAACCAGGGAACCTACGCCATACTCCGTGTTCGGGTCCCAGGGCGGTGCCAAGCTGGAGAGAAGCTGGCCAACGCTAAGCTCTCGCGAGCCGATCACCGTGGAAAAGTACTCCAGCCGGCGGTCAATCGTTATCGGCGCCGACTCGTACCCCTGGTCGGTAATGAACGTCACGGCATACTTGTAGCGGCCGTTGAACACGTCACCGGCACCAATCGGAGTCACGGTAGGACGGTGTACCGGGGCGTCAATTCCGAGGAACCCCTCGTCTGAGGAGCCACCGTCAACACCGTCGTTGTCCGTCCAGTAGCGCAGGCCGTTGTACCGTATGATTGACCGGGTGCCGGTAGGGTCGGTCAACAGGTCGGCAGGCTGGTCAGTCGTGGTGGCGACCGTATCCACTGACACCAGCTCGCCTGTCTCAACACGCGCATTGGACAATTCAAGGGCTTCGCTGGGCTTTAGCAGGTGCTCAGCGTTGAACGTGTTCAAGCCCTCGAATGCCGGTATGCGGTATGTCGCCATTACGCATCCTTGATAGTGTACTCAAGATGAAGCGTGAAGATATCGATATCCCGGCCACCGGCCTGTGTAAGCGTGAAGTTCAGTATGTTGTGACCAGTCGGGATGTCAGCCGAAGTGAGCGTCATCGCGCTATACGTGCTGTCCGAAGGGTTGGTCGTGGTGAACGAAACCGTAGCCAACTCCGTAGAGTCCAGAAGGTTGATTGTGCAGGCGAGCGTGCCGGTATTTACTGTCTGCCCATTGATAACAATCGCCGCGTGGGTCAGGGTTGCACCCTCTACGGGGGCCACAAAGAAGTCGCGGGTAGTGATGCTAAGGTCAGGTGCCTGGCCGACTTCAATCTGCATATCGACGGAATGTGAGAAGACCCGCTTGGTCTGGCCGACATTGATTTTCGGAGCCGTCACCGACAGGGCGTTCAACTGCAGCGTCTCGATTGCGCTGTCAGCAATGTCGGCGGTGTCGATGGACTTGGCCTGGACCACATTGACAAGGGCCCCAGTGGCGGCAGTGCCAGCCACAGCAGCGGTTCCGCTTGTCGGTGCCAGGTGCTCGTTGTCGATTGAGCCGTCAACGTACTCGTCCGAGTCGATGCTGTTCACAGCCATCTTAGCGTTGGTAATGGAGGCCGTGGCAATCTCGAGCGTGCCCGCGTTGAACGTCAGGATAGCGCCGTCAGGAATGCCGATTTGAGCAAGCTCGTCGCCAAGCTCAATGATAGCCGCGTCAACGTCGATAGCCGACATAGCCGCATTGCTGGCGGTCACGTTGGCGCGGGCTGTCGTGGTGAGCGGAATCTTCGACGCATTGATTCCCGTAGACGGGCGAGTGCCGTCGCGGGACGTGGGAACCTGTGCAATTACGCCAGTGCCGGCGGCATCAATGAGCAGGTCTTCTACGCCGGCAAGCGCCTTCTTTACGGTGGTAACGGCCATGATTATCCCCTACATAAATTGGCTGACCACACCATGGTCGCCATTGTTGAACTGCCCTGAAACAGTGCGATTAATCCGACTGAGTATCTGACTGTACTTCGCCATCCAGCGGGCTTCTTCACGAATGCTGCCGTCGTCAGACTCTTTGGCGAATGCTCTGGCAGTAGCGAAATAGATAAGCGCATCGTCCTCTTCGACCTCGACAATGCCTTCTACCGGATCGCGAGTATAGAAGATCGTGTATTGCTCTGTGTCCACGATTATCTGGGTAATGCAGCCGAAGTCATCCTCAAAGACTATCGTGTCGGTGTCGTCTTCAATATCCATGACGAATCCAAACTCGCTGTCTGCGGTAATCGTGTCAACCAATACCGCCCCGCCAAGCTCGCGGTCCGTCGTGGCAAGCTGGAACAGGTTGGTGTTCACACAACCAAGATACCACATGGAATAGAGGACACCGTTGTAGCCGATCCACGCAAAGGGATCGTCTGCGGTTGCGGTGCCAAACGACTGGATCGACAAGTACGTGTCGGTCGTCACGTTGTCCTTTACCTCAATCACGGTGCTGCTGGTTGTCTTCGCCCAGATTCGCGTGCCGTCAGTGGTCAGCGTGCTCTTGGCGTGCAAACCGGTGATTGTCGTGTCGGTGATTGTGCCAGACGAATCCATGGTGGCCAGCGTACCATTGTGATTTACGTAAATCGTGCCATCGTCAAGGATTACGATACCACCCACGTTCTCGGTGGAAATCTGGGCAGTGTCCTTGTATACGCCGTTTGCCTGGCAAGCAAGGTAGTTGACAATGGTGAATGCTGGAGGTGCCGTATGGACTGACGCGAGTTGCCACGCTTGTACTGCAATGTAAGTTGCGAGCGTGCCGGAACTGCTGCAGGTCTTGGTGCTACCAGATACGGTGTAGAATAAGCTCCCGGTCCTGGCATCAAAACCCAAGCAGTTGTCGATACTGCCACCGTCTGAGGCAAGGGTGCTTACTGCACCAGCCTTCGTAATTTCGAGAATGTCGTTGCCGTTGTTGTCGATAATGTACGACTCTCCGCTCCAGTTGATTGCACCGTCGCCAGCAGTCTTGAATACAGGGTAGACTTGGTCTGACACACCCGCAATGCCGTGGGCCACTGTCTTCTCTATGTTGAAGCTCTTGTCGTAGAACACGAGGTTGGTGTCGTCTGAGATAACGAGCCTGTCCTGAAGCCTGTCAATGCGGCTTATACTGCCGGCGCCGTCTACTGTGCTGGAGATTGCCACGTTGCGATACTGAAAGCAGGACAGGCGAAACTCGATAGGTGCTACCTCGACCGTAGGACTCGGCCGCGGATAGAAGCGAAGTGCCCGACCGCCGTCAAGGTCTGAGTAGTGCCGCGTAGGCGCACCCGTTGTTGTTCTGAAATTGTCGCCATGCTGGCGTTGCAAGTCAAGTGAAGTGGTGGCGTCCACCTCGAGACCGTCGTCACGCTCGATGCGCAGGATGTCAATCGCGTCGTCGGGCAGGTGATATACCGCCTGGTTCTCTCTGATCGTTAAGGCCGTCTGCGAACGCAGCACGCCTGTACGCCGGGCAATCTCCTTCTGCGCCCGGTTAAGGTTCCTGTCCAACTCGGCGTCCGTCCAGCGCACCCCGTCAGGGTCTTGCAGGTTGTCGCGGACTTCGGCTCGTAATTCGGCGAAGGTAGCCATGTGAGGAAAAGGCAGGGGGCCGGGCTGGGAGAATAGCCCGACCCCCCACCAGCCCGCTAGCTTGACCGCAGTGCATTCGCGAGGTTGACCGTCTGCAGGACAATCTTGTACTGCCCAGCGGTGAAGGTTCCGACAGTGACCGCGTCAAGCGTAAGGTCAGTCACTACGGTTCCATCATGATACCAGTCGAAGGACAAGGCACCAGTGTCGCTGATAGCAGTCAAGCTACGGAACGGGATAACCGTACCGATAGTCTGCGTGGCGGTTGCCATGACACCCGTGAAGAATCCAGAGGTCGAAGGACCAGTAGCGGTCCACTGGAAACGAAACGAGGTGCCACCAACCGGCAACACAACAGCCGCCGCAAAGCCGGCAACCAACATTTCGCCTTCCGGCACCTGAATCAACTCATACGTGTCTGCGGTGGTAGTAGCGTCCTTCACCAAGTCCCAGTCGAAGACCCGCGTGATAAGCGGGCTCTCGTACTCAACCGGGACGTAGTCTGCCTTGGCAAGTTCAATAGCCATGGTTCACAACTCCTTACTTGTCGCCCCATAACAGGACGGTTACTTTCTCTGAAACGCCCAGCGTGCCGTCATCCTCGACCGCTTCCAAGACGAGCGATGTCACGCCCGAAGTAGAGAAGGTCGTGGTTGTCTGCACGCTAAACCCGATACCGGTTGTCGCCCCCCACACGCCAGCGGAGAAGCCCTTAATCCTGCGAAGGCCCACGTTGGCGGCGGTGATGGTTTCAGTTCCGGTTGCAAGCGTAATGTCAACAGCAACGAGGTGCGGCGCGAGCCGATACCCCGTGTTGACTACCGCTACGTTTCTGTCGACTGACATGTCAATCCCTCCCAGTTACCGGATTATTGCTTCTCGGCGGAGGAAACCAACTGCATGACACCCATGTCAACGCTGTTGAACGTCACCTTGGTCTGACCGCGAATCTCGCTGCCGGCCACCGACAAGTGACTGCCGTGGTCAACAGGCTCTTCCGTCATCTTCGTGGTCATCGCCCAAGCAAGCAGCAGACTGTCGGCACCGACCAGAATGTTGCGTGCGAAGAAGACGCCAGCGGACTCGAGGAACAGCGGAACGCGCTCGTTCTGCATCACGATGATGTTGTCCCACTGGCCGACGACGGAACTCTTGAACGTGTTCGGAAGGTCCAAATCCTTGCCCCTCAGAGCATGAGCAATCCAGTCCGGATCGTTTTTCAGGTGGTTGGCACACCGCGGGTGAACGAACAGGAAGTACTGCTCCACACCGTTCTCGTCCAGACTGAACGGGTTGAGGCGATACGCACCACCAGTACGAGCCTGGAAGTTCGCTTCCTCAAGCATGTTCACGCTGATGAAGTCCGTCGCCGCAGTCATGGAAGCGTTCAGCGCAGTGTTGTCGCTGCTCGCCGCCGTAACCAGAGCAGAGTCATTGCTACCACTCGCCCGCAGACAACGCGCCACACCGCTCACACGGTCGGACGTATCAGTATCAGACTGGTAGGTCGCAACCGTCTCGGTGTCGGCAATACCGGCCCACGCCTTGAAGATCACGTTCTCGTTGTACTGGGTGAAGTTCTTGCGAACCTGGTCCCGGCACTGTTCCTTCGGCTGGAAGTTCGTGCGCTGCTCAGTCATCAGCCCGTTGGTGCGAAAGGCGAAACGCCGCAGATCAACGGTTACGTCCTGGGTGAACGTGGAGAGCGAACTCTCGTTGCCGAGAATAGCCACGTTCTGACCGCGCAGGGGTTCAACTTCGTTCCACGGAATGAACTCATACCGCTTGGTGTCACCAGCCTCGGCCTTGAGGGTGGTATCGACAATGATCGGCTTACCGGAACCGCGCCCGCCCATCATCGAGGACAGGGACGTCTTCAGCAAGTGATCGTGGAACAACTGTTTGTCCCAATGGATGGGATTGCCAGCGGCTCCAGTTGCGCGTGTGAATGCTGCCATGATTCAATACCTCAGTCATGAGGTAGGTTGTCTATCGCCGTCGTGTGGTGTCTCGCTTCCGCACCGAGTCGAAGAGTATGTTCTCGACTGGCACTTCAGGATCATCAAACGCCGACCCCTTTGACTTCCTACCTCGGTTTTGTGCAGAGTTGACGCCGGCAAGGGTCTCGGGCTCGTCCGTTCCTTCTGGAGTTGCTGCCGCTTCCTTGCCCTTCGCCGCCTCTTCAATTTTGCGTGCTATGAATCCGTCAGGGTCGTCTCTGAAGGCTATGATCTCCGCCTCTTTCAATGCGAGCTTGTACGCTGACTCTGCTGAACCACCGTCTTCCTGCCAACGAGCGTGAAGGGCATCGTCCGAATTGAGTCGCTTAACGAAGTCAGCCGTGACAGCGTCATCGTATTTGACCGTATCCGTCTCATGGTCCTTCCTTGCTTGCGCTTCCTGTCGAGCCAGTTCCGAAGCCCGCTGTTGCTGAATCTGATCCTCAAACATCTTCTGCACCCGCTGTGCTTCACGGGCCGAGGCTTGTCTGGCGACCTTTTCCATAAGGTCTGGGATTTGCGTCAGCGCCTTCTCAGGGTCTTCGGTTATCTGTTCCAGAATCTTCTTCTGCCAATCAACCAGATCGGCATCAACTTCAGTAGTTGGCGGTGGGTCAGGCTTCTTCTCCTGCTCTGCCTCCAACTCCTTCAGGCGTTGATTCGCCCGCTGCCAGTCGGCCTGCGTGTCCTTGCGCCGCTGCTCTTCCTTGTCCCGCTCCTGCTGGGCGTCGGCAAGCTGCTTACGCAATTCCTCGAGGGTCGGCTCTGCCTCGGGTTCCTTTTCAGGTTCCGGTTCAGGCTGCTCTTCAGTTTGCGCTTCGGGTTCTGCCTCGTCCGTCACCTTGGGTTCTTCCTCGGCCGCTTCGGGGGAAGGCTCTTCAGCCGCCCCGCTGGTCTCAAGGCCCAAAATAAATGATTCGGCATTGCTTTGTTCGACTTCAACTGCTGCGTCTTCGCTCATCCTGCGTGTCCCTTTCTGCGCTCCATTCTACGGGAAGGTCGGTTGACCGCCGATTGCTTGGAGGAAGCAGCTTTATGCCGTAGGCGGTACGGCGCCGGGCCCGCCGGGCTGCTGATTAGCACCCGCGACGAGTTGTTCAAACTCCTGTATCAACTGTCTCTTGTTCGGAAGCTCCATCAACTCGAGGATAGCCTTGCCGGCAATCTCAAGAGGCAAGATATTGGCCTTTGCCACCTCGGTGATAGCTTTCAAATTCTCTTGGCGCACGGTCGTGAACGTCGGCACCTCGCGCAGAACCACGTCGAACCGGAGGATATCCCCGATCTTATTGAAGGGTTCAGTATTGAGTTCCACAAAGTCGTCGGCGCCGTTGGGCAG
>Ga0255048_10002603_pt1 | contig 11394 bp, 8 predicted proteins | sample JV7_2_2_MG_FD_183619 | JGI IMG/M metagenome (GOLD analysis project Ga0255048, IMG submission 183619) | Seawater microbial communities from Jervis Inlet, British Columbia, Canada - JV7_2_2 | ecosystem: Environmental > Aquatic > Marine > Inlet | place: Canada: British Columbia | collected 2016-10-06
TACGAATCAGTTTCTCGGCTTCGCGAAGCTTGTCGGTTCGATCCGCCAACGTATAACCCAATGCGTTTAACGATTGCGAGCTATCCGGCCAGCGAGTCACTGCGCCGCGGTAAGCATCAATCGACTCCTGCACTCTATCCATGCGCAACAACAGTTCGGCCCTTCCCAGCGCCGTCCCCTCATCTTCTGGTCGAAATTCCTGCGCTTTGTCGTAGTACTCCAGCGCCTCGTCGTACTGCCCAAGAGCCGTCAACAACTGCGCTTTCGCAAGCACCATATCCACAGCGTATTCTGGATTTCGCTCAGCGAACAACTCCAGTTGACGCAATGCCTCGTCGGGCTCCTCGAGTCGAATCGCCATCAGCGCGCCCGCTCGCCGCTGCGATGTTACTGCGTACTGGCCGGTCCGGACTTGCGAATACAGCCGTATGGCACGCTCATGCTGGCCTCGAAAATCGGCAATTCTTGCGAGGTAATACAAAGCGTCCATGGTGTAATCGCCACTGGCTAACAAGTCTTCAAAATCGTCCCATGCAGCGTCGAAGTTGTTTTGTCTGAAATTAATTATGGCCAAGAGGCGCAGCGCGTCTGTTCGCCCCGATTGTTCGAGCAATATCTGATTGACCTGGCTCATTGCGTCATCTTCCCGCCGAGCCGCCATATACATCAGTGCCAGTTCCATGCGCGCATCAGGATCTGGGTCCGCAGCGTCGCCGATGATCCGTGCGGTGTAGTCGATCGCTTCTTCGAGCTGGCCGTCGATCATGAGGGCTCGCCCCAATACGAGCTTGGGCTTGAGCCAGTCTGGATCCAGCTCCACCGCGCGTGCCGCTTTTTGCCGCGCATATTTGGAGTCCCCCGCCTGCAACGCCATCACCGCGGTCGCGTAGTTCGCCAGCGCCGAGTCTTTATACGGCTTGGCCAACGACCGCATCAGAAGATCGGCATTTTGGGGGTTTTCATCAGAAAGCACGGGTAACAACGACAACAAGCGCTGGTCAGCCTTGCCATCCCCGGTGTCAATCAGTTTTTCAATCGCGCGCTTCGCGTCCTTGATGTTCCCAAGACGTAAGTGCGATTGTGCGTAATAGACGGTCGCCTCGTCGTTGTCCGGATCGAGCTCGAGCCACCGCTTTGCGGCGAGCATTGCTTCTTTGTTGAAGCCGAGCCGAAGCGCAATCTGTGTCGCATTTTGCGCGACCTCTACGTTATCACTGAGTTCGGCGGCCTTGCGATACGCGATTGCTGCTTTGAGATAATCACCGTCCTTCAGGGCATTTTCGCCGTCGATCATATAGCCGGCTGCCTCAATGCCGGCGTCAGCGTCGGCCTGCGCTCGCACTGGGGCCGCAAGAATCAGTGCTGCCAGCAATAAGCAAGCAGGCAATCGACGGTGGATTTGGTGCATTGGGACTCTACAGTTAATTCAATGCGAAACCGCATTATCGCGACACGCCAGTATCAGAGACAAGGAACTGGGCCATCAGTTCGCATACAATTATCGGTTATGCGTCTGCAAATTCTCGGGCTGAACCATACCACGGCACCTGTCGAAATTCGCGAACAAGTCGTTTTCGCGAGCGATGACATTAGCCGGGCCCTCACGCGCCTGATCCAAATCGACGGCGTCGATGAAGTCGTGTTGCTATCCACCTGTAATCGTACCGAGTTCTATGTCATTACCAGTGATTCAGGACTCACGGAAATACAGACCTGGCTGCACGATGAACGCAATCTCGACCCCGCAATCGGCGGTACATTATTTTCGCTGGCTGAAGGCGAGGCAATGCGCCACATTTTTAGGGTCGCCAGCGGGCTCGATTCACTGGTTCTTGGTGAACCGCAAATCCTCGGCCAACTGAAACAGGCCGTGCGAGATGCCGAAACGGCGGGTACGCTCGGCAAACGACTGAGCCAGCTGTTTCAGCATACGTTTTCCGTCGCCAAGAAGGTTCGAACCGATACCGAGATCGGCACAAACCCGGTCTCCGTTGCTTCGGCCGCGGTGAGTCTCGCTCAGCAATTCTTCGCGGGATTCTCGCAGCACACGGCATTGCTGATCGGGGCAGGGGTAACCATCGAATTGGTCGCCAAGCATCTTACAAGGAAAGATCTTGGGCGTTTGTTCGTTGCCAACCGAGACCTCGAGCGCGCAAGGCGCCTGGCAAGCCAGTTTGGCGGCTATGCAGTGCCGCTGTCAGAGCTTGAGGGAACACTGCCCGAAGCAGACATTCTGATCACCGCTACGGCAAGTCCCGATGTCATCATCAAGCGGCAGCAAATGGCGGCCGCTATCGACGCTCGCAAGCACAAGCCGATTCTCGCCATAGATATCGCCGTACCGCGTGATATCGAGACAGACGTCGGCGACCTCGACGACGTTTATTTGTACACGATCGACGACCTCAACAACGTTGTGCTCGAAGGCCAGAGTAGCCGCGAAGCCGCGGCCGTGGACGCGAACCGGATTCTTGACGATGAAATCGTACGATACCTGAGTATGGAGCGCGCCAAGCAAGTCAATCCGATCATTACGGCATTGCGTGATCACGGCCAATCCATTCGCGATGAGGTTGCCGATCAGGCGCGACGACGATTGGCAAAAGGCGTCGACAGCTCAGAGGTGATCGAATATGCAACGGCGGCGATGATGAAAAAGCTGCTGCACAATCCGAGCGTGCGCCTTCGCGAGGCAGGCGAGGCTTCGGAAGACGATATCATCGAGGCTGCGCGACTACTGTTTGGTCTCGATGAGGACGACAAGCTGTGAAGGACTCCATTCGCTATAAACTCGATTCCGTACGTGACCGCCACGAGGAACTCGAAGGTCTGCTCGCCGAACCCGATGTTATCGCCGACCAGAATCAGTATCGCGACTTGTCGAAGGAATATGCGCAGGTCGGACCAATCGTCCGCTTATTTAGCGATTTTGAGACACTGGAGTCGGATATTACTGCCGCCGAGGAAATGGCCGCCGACAAAGATAACGATGTTAAGGAGATGGGCCAGGAGGAATTGCAAACGCTGTCGGTATCCCGAGAGGCGTTGGAACTCGAACTGCAGAAATTGCTGATTCCACCCGATCCTCACGATGACAGCAACGTTTACCTCGAGGTCCGGGCCGGAACAGGCGGCGATGAGGCCGCAATTTTCGCGGGCGACCTGTTTCGAATGTATTCAAAGTATGCAGAAGCCAGGGCCTGGGGCGTCGAAATACTCAGTGAGCGTGAGGGTGAACATGGCGGTTACAAGGAAATTATCTGTCGTGTGACCGGCAACGGCATTTACGCAAGCCTGAAATTTGAATCCGGCGCACATCGCGTGCAGCGCGTGCCAGCCACCGAGTCGCAGGGGCGCATTCACACCTCGGCGTGCACAGTCGCGGTACTGCCTGAAGCCGATGAGGTTGAAGCCATCGAGATAAATCCGGCGGATTTGCGTGTCGACACGTATCGCGCGTCAGGTGCCGGTGGTCAGCACGTCAACAAGACGGACTCCGCGGTACGACTGACTCACTTGCCGTCGGGCATCGTCGTCGAATGTCAGGATGAACGATCGCAACACAAGAATCGCGCACGCGCGATGTCACTATTGCAGGCCAAGCTGCTGGATGCCGAAGTTTCCGCGCAGGCAGCTGAGCAAGCCGAGCAACGAAAAATCCTCGTAGGATCGGGCGATCGGTCCGAACGTATCCGCACCTACAATTATCCGCAGGGACGCGTCACCGACCACCGCATCAACCTGACGCTCTACAAACTCGAAGATATTCTCGAAGGCTCGCTCGACCAGGTCATTGATCCGTTGACCAACGAATACCAGACGGATCAACTCGCTGCGCTAGCGGACTAAAGTCTGACGGGATGGTCGTGGGTGGGATGTTGTGCACCGGAAATAAAGCGCAGCGCAGCGAGCCATTTCGGTGCGCAACATGCCAGTCGCGACCATCCTGTATTTACATTTGTCGGCGCAGGTAGTTGAGTACGTCAGAACGGGTTATCAGTCCCAGGAATTCATCGCCGTCGAGAATTGCAGCGTAGGGTCGCGCGCTCAGCATCGAGACCAGGTTGTTGATGCTCGTGTCCTTATCGAGCTTGATGAATGCCGTTTCCATTGCCTCGGATACCGTTGTGTTCATCAGTTCGGGTTTGCCGAAGGCGTGTTGAATTATCGTATCTTCAGTGACGATGCCAACCAATTTGTCTTCTTCCATAACAGGCAATTGTGAAAATCCCGCGTTGCGCAGACGATTATGCGCCGTCGTCAAGACATCCGTCGGGCCCACCGTAATCGTTGCACGTTCGCCGTGCGGACGACCAACCAGGTCACGCAAGTCCCCACACTGTTCGCGTTCGATGAAACCCTGATCTTCCATCCAGAAGTCGTTATACAGTTTGGACAGGTATTTATTGCCGGTGTCAGCGGCGAATGTCACAACGCGTTTCGCCTCCGTCTGTTCACGGCAGTACTTCAATGCCGCGGCAAGCAATGTACCCGTCGACGAACCCGCCAGCAGTCCCTCGATTTTCAATAATTCCCGGGCCGCGGCGAAGGACTCGGCATCGCTGATGGCATAGGCTTTGGTCACTCTTGAGAAATCCGCGATTTCCGGAATGAAATCTTCGCCGATGCCCTCGACGAGCCAACTGCTGCTCTTGTCACTGAGATTACCGGTATTAATGTACTCGGCCAGGATAGATCCAACCGGGTCGGCCAGAATTACCTCGATATCGGGCGCATGTTCGTTCAGGTATTTGCAAATTCCACTGACGGTGCCGCTGGATCCAACGCCGAGGACAATTGCGTCAAGCCTTCCGTCCATTTGCTGCAAAATTTCGGGTGCCGTCGTTTGTTCGTGAGCGAGCGGATTGTCCATGTTGCCAAACTGGTTGATGAAGTACGCGCCCTGCTCCTCCGCGATACGTTTGCCCAGGTCCTGGTAATACTCGGGGTGCCCTTTCGCAACATCGGAGCGCGTCAGTACGACTTCAGCGCCCATGGCTCGCAAGTTGAAAATCTTTTCCTGGCTCATCTTGTCCGGGAGCACGAGCAACATCCGGTACCCTTTTTGCGCAGCGACAAGAGCAAGACCAATTCCAGTATTTCCCGCGGTCGCCTCAACCAGCAGATCCCCGGGCTTGATGTCGCCGCGACGCTCGGCTTCTTCGATCATCGATATACCGATGCGATCCTTAACAGAACCACCGGGATTCATGAGCTCGAGCTTGAGGTACAGTTCACACGGACCTGTATCCAGACACTTTATTTCAAGCATCGGTGTCTGTCCGACCATTTCGAGGATATTGGAATAGACTTTCATGAGCGTATAGTTGCGATTCAATACGATGCCGTCAACAACAGAACACGATTCCATCACCGAGGTGCTTGCCACGGCAGCCACTCGACTCGCCAGCGTCAGCGACTCCGCACGTCTGGACGCCGAAATTCTGGTCGCCAGGTCGATTAATATGCCGCGCAGCTATTTGTTCGCGCATCCCGAAGAAATGCTCGATACGACTTCGCTACAACGACTTGCAGTGACCGTCGACAGACGGCTTAGCGGCGAGCCCATGGCCTATATTACGGGCGTCAAGGAATTTTGGTCGCTCGAGCTGCTGGTCACATCCGCGACCTTGGTGCCACGGCCCGAAACCGAACTCCTCGTCGACCTGGCATTGCGCGAAATTCCGCGCGATGCCACCTGGCAAGTACTCGATCTGGGTACGGGAAGCGGCGCCATCGCCGTAGCCATCGCCGGGGAGCGGCCCGGCTGTGATATCACCGCGGTGGATTCGAGCATCGAAGCGCTCGCCATTGCGACGCAGAATGTTCGGCGACTAGATCTGCCCAACGTAAGCTGTATCCAAGGCGATTGGGCCGCACCGGTCGCCGATCGATCGTTCCGGGTGATCTTGTCCAATCCACCGTACGTCGGCGACGGCGATGCTGCACTTGAGGCTCTGCGTGCTGAACCCGACCTGGCGCTGGCATCGGGCCCCGACGGTCTTGATGCGATTCGACGGCTCGCTCGCGACTGTGCGTCCATCATCGACGATGACGGCCTGCTGATTCTTGAGCATGGCAACGAACAACGACTTGCTGTCGCTGAAATTCTCGAATCAGAGGGATGGCGTGACATAGCGTGCTTTGACGATTACGCTGGCAACCCACGTGCCACATCAGCCAGACCTAAAGCGAGCCACCATGATCACAATTAAGACCAACCACGGCGACATTGACGTCGAACTGTTTGACGACAAAGCACCGATATCTTGTGAAAACTTCCGTCAATACGTTACCGACGGACATTTCAATGACACTGTTTTTCACCGCGTCATACCGAACTTCATGATCCAGGGTGGTGGCATGGACGAAAGCCTGTCGAGTAAGACGACGCGCGATCCAATCAAGAATGAAGCAGATAACGGTGAAAAAAATCTGCGGGGTACGCTCGCGATGGCCCGCACGGGCGTTGTTGACAGTGCCACGTCGCAGTTTTTTATTAACCTTAGGGACAACGAGTTCCTCAACCACGGCGATCGCGATTTCGGCTATGCCGTATTCGGCAAAGTTAGCGGTGGCATGGACATCGTCGACGCGATTGCTGCGGTACCTACGGGCAATCACGCAGGTCACCAGGACGTCCCAAATGAGGCTGTGACGATTGTGGAAGTCACGATCACGGACTAAGCGATGAGTCGCCACGCTCGTCATATCGCGCTTGCGCAGATCGGCAAAGACGGGCAGCAAAAAATATCGGGCGCCAGCGTATTACTCGTCGGTGTGGGTGGAATTGGTTGTGCCGCCACAAGCTATCTTGTGTCCAGCGGTGTCGGCCATGTCACGTTGAGCGACTTTGACACTATCGATGAAACCAACCTCGGCCGGCAGGTATTGTTTGGTCCTGACGACCTTGGCCAGTTGAAGGCGGACGTGGCCGCTCGCAAACTGGTAGCACTCAATCCGGACGTTCGTATTACCGCGATCAACGATCGGCTCGACAGAGCGGCGATGTCAAAAGCCATTGAGCAAGTCGATGTGGTTTTGGACGGCAGCGACAATTTCGCGACCCGTTTTCTGGTCAATGACGCCTGCGTCAACACGCGGCGGTGCCTGGTATCCGGCGCCGCTATCCGACTCGAAGGTCAGCTTGCCGTATTCGGCCCCAATTACGATACATCGCCTTGCTACCGGTGCCTGTATGACGATGCCGATGAGTCGCTGGAGAATTGCGCCGGCAATGGCGTGCTTGCCGCGGTACCCGGCGTCATCGGTACACTCATGGCGGTCGAGGCACTGAAACAGCTCGCCGGCATCGACTCACCGCGCGGCGTACTGCAATTGTACGACGCGAGTAATGGGCGTTTTCAGTCCGTGAAAATTGCGAAACGAAGTGATTGCCCGGCATGCGGCAACTGATTGATTTAGCATCGAATTATGTAAAAAATTCTTTGTCGCAATATCACGACAAAAATGTGACACCTGACATAGAAATAGTGGATCAATCAGGGATAATTCAAGCTACCAAAGCGGCATCAGCACAGGTATTTTGGATATATTGCGATGAAAGATTTACCAAAAGTCACACTGCCAGACGGAATAGTTACCGTGCACCTTGAGGGTGAGCGGTACCGAGGTGCCTACTATTTTCGTGGGGACAATTTGGTGGTTTCAGCTTATGGGCTTAATGAATCTTCGACGGATCTAAAAATCCTCGGGGGCGAACGAGGAAAAGCAGCGCTCAATCTCGCCAAATTGGTGTTGATTGATATGGTCAGGGAAGTCATGGATGTAAGTTCCCTGTCCCCGGGATTGTCCTTGCAAGGATCGACAACCCGGTGCTCCTTTTAGCGCAGGCTAATCTTCAGAACAATCGGTCCCTGTAAGCCCTCAGGCAGGTTGGCCTCTCGATCAAATCGATTCCAGTGGCTGTTCGCCACGAAAAAGAAATCATCGCCAACGACCACTCCAAGCGTCGGCTCATCGAATTCCGGTAAATTTCTCGCCAGTATACGGCTCGTGATAATCGAAGTAGCATCAGGTGATAGCGTGAAAGCGATCACGCGATTAGGCCGAATGCCGTTTTGAATTGCGATCAGCTCGTCACCGTATCGGTACAGCCCGTCGATACCGAACAAGCTTTGCGGCTTCACTGAGGTTACGCGTTCGACCGAGTAATCGGACAGGCGGACACGAAACAAGCCACCGACGTAATCGGCCACGTACAGGAACTGCCCGCTGGCATCTTGAACCAGCCCCTGCATTGAGCGCAGCGTACCGGGTGCAATAACCTCCGTCAGTTCGCCCGATGACACTGAAAATCGATACAACGCACCGGTGAGACTCTCGGTCGCATGAATTGTATCGTCGTCGGTAAAGACCAGGTCACCAAGCACCATCGGCTCTTCGCCTTTCGGCAATAATGCACGTTCGGAAATGACACCAGCATCGAGATCAAACCGAAAAAGGCCGGTTCGCCCGGCAATGTCATCATTGACTCCCGCATACTCGGGAACCGCGGCACTCGCGAACCAAAGACCGCCATCCGGGCCAAGTCGCATGCCGAAAACACTCCAGTGGCCAGCAGTTACCGCACTACTAATTTCTTCTACGTCGTTGCCAATCCGCACAATCGATCCGTGCCGAATACTGCCCAGGTACAACACTCCATCGTCGTCGATGGCGATTCCTTCCGGAATAAAATCACCGGCGTCATGCGAGTAGGCGACGCTCGCGTCGCCGGCCGGCTCGTGCAAGGCTGTCGCGGAATCTGCGTATGTCTGCCAGTTTGGCAGCGTTTTCAATGCGGCAAATTCATCAATGTCTGCAACGTTGTAGTCAACACCCGTCACGACCAGTCCACTCAGCGTTTCGAGCGATCCTGCATTATCACCGGCCAATACCTTGGCGAACGCAAGATTAAACAGCGCGCCTGGATATCCGGGCCTCGCGTCCAGTGCCTTGTACGCCGCGTCCTGCATCGCAGCAAAATCCTGCGCTTGATACGCGGCCACCAACTCCGATCGCGCATCTGAGTACGCGTCGGCTAGCGCCATATTGGAGATGAGAAGACAAACAAAAACTAAAAGGGTCTGACCCTTTTTAAGCAACGCTGGCAGCATCTGGATCGTATCCGAGGTTTGGCATCAGCCATTGCTCGGCTTCGACCCGGCTCATTCCTTTTCGTTCGGCGTACGACTCAAGCTGGTCTCGATCGATTTTTCCCACGGAGAAGTACCGTGCATCGGGGTGCGAAAAGTAAAAACCACTGACAGCGGCTGTCGGATACATCGCGTAGGATTCGGTCAGCTTCAATCCGATGGCGGCCTCAACGTCGAGTAATTCCCAAAGGATTGCTTTTTCCGTGTGATCCGGGCACGCCGGGTAACCGGGCGCCGGTCGAATACCGCCGTACGACTCCGCAATCAGTTCCACGTTCGACAATCGCTCCTTCGGTGCGTAGGCCCAATATTCGCGCCGCACGCGCTCGTGAAGATACTCCGCCAACGCTTCGGCAAGCCGGTCGGCCAGCGCCTTGAGAATAATCGCGCTGTAGTCATCGTGATCCTGCTCAAACCGCGCGACATGCTCCTCGATACCGATGCCAGCCGTCACTGCGAATGCCCCGATGTGATCGGCTTTGCCGCTCTTCGCCGGCGCAACGTAATCGGCGAGGCAATTTTGCGGCTGACCCGACGGTTTCGCTCGCTGCTGGCGAAGGTGACACAGACGCGTGACGACACGATCCCGTTTCTGATCGGCGTAAACGAGCACATCATCATGACCATCAGAATTTGCGGGATGAAATCCGAAGACAGCCTTCGCTTGTAACCATTTGTCTTCAATGATGCGATCCAGCATCACCGTCGCGTCCGCATATAGCGACCGTGCAGCATCACCGAATGTCGCATCACTTAGAATGTTTGGAAACTTGCCATGAAACTCCCATGCATTGAAAAACGGCATCCAGTCAATGTAATTTCGCAGGTCTTCGAGATCGATGTCGTCGAGTATTCGCTGTCCTCGAAACGTCGGGACGGGCGGAACGTATTTATTCCAGTCGCATTGGTGCCGGCGATCCCGTGCATCTGCAATGGATAACTGTGGTGCAAGCCGTTTCTTGTTCGAATGCTGCTCGCGACGCCTTTGGTTGTCCCGACGAGACTTTTCGACCAATAAATCTCTCGAACCCGGCTCGATCAAGGCTTGCGCCACGCCGACCGAGCGCGACGCGTCTTTGACGTAGAGAACGGGACCGTCGTAATTCGGCTCGATCTTTACCGCCGTATGCGCCGGAGATGTCGTCGCACCTCCGATCAACAGCGGCAGATCGAACTTCTGTCTTTGCATTTCGCCGGCGACATGCACCATTTCATCCAGCGACGGCGTGATCAATCCCGATAAACCAATCATCTGGGCGTTTTCCCGCCTAGCGGTTTCGAGAATTTTTTCGCACGACACCATGACGCCGAGGTCGATGACCTCGAAGTTGTTGCATTGCAATACAACGCCGACAATTTTCTTGCCAATGTCGTGGACGTCGCCTTTGACGGTTGCCAGTACGATCTTGCCGTTACTTCTGATCTCACCACCCTGCTCTTCTTCGATAAACGGCACGAGATGGGCCACGGCTTTTTTCATGACGCGGGCGGACTTGACCACCTGCGGCAGAAACATCTTGCCGTCGCCAAACAGGTCACCAACGACGTTCATGCCCGCCATAAGGGGACCTTCGATGACGGCCAGGGGTCGATCGGCCTCAAGGCGGGCTGCTTCGGCGTCTTCAACAATGAATTCGTCGATGCCGTTGACGAGCGCGTGTTCGATGCGCTTTTCGACAGTCGATTCCCGCCAGCTTAGATCCTGTTCTTTGGCTTTTAAGCCCGAGGCCTGGCCCTGGTATTGCTTGGCAACATCCAGCAATCGTTCGGCCGCGTCATCGCGCTTATTCAGCACGGCGTCCTCAACGGCATCTCGTAGATCGCTCGGCAGATCCGCGTAAATCGCCAACTGGCCCGCATTGACGATGCCCATATCCATGCCCGCCTGGATCGCGTGATACAGAAACACCGAATGAATGGCCTCGCGCACAACATTATTGCCCCGAAACGAAAACGACACGTTGCTGACGCCGCCGCTGACCAGCGCGTGCGGCAATTCAGCCTTGATCTGTCCCGTCGCCTCGATGTAGGCACGGCCGTAATCTGCGTGTTCTTCGATACCGGTCGCTATCGCAAATATATTCGGGTCGAAAATAATATCGGACGGTTCGAAGCCGACCTGCTCAGTTAGAATCTTGTAGGAGCGTTTGCAGATCTCAACTTTGCGCTCGACCGTATCGGCCTGACCTTGTTCGTCGAACGCCATCACGATTACGGCCGCACCGTAAGCGCGAAC
>Ga0255048_10002605_pt1 | contig 11391 bp, 7 predicted proteins | sample JV7_2_2_MG_FD_183619 | JGI IMG/M metagenome (GOLD analysis project Ga0255048, IMG submission 183619) | Seawater microbial communities from Jervis Inlet, British Columbia, Canada - JV7_2_2 | ecosystem: Environmental > Aquatic > Marine > Inlet | place: Canada: British Columbia | collected 2016-10-06
AGTGGGCGGCCTTGTCTCAAACGCCACAGCTTCGGAACCTATGTATGGCGGTAACCACACTGGGACGGGTGACTTGATAAACCTGGAGGACAGCGGTGCCACAAAGTTCCAGATGAAGAACGATGGTGAAATCGAGTTGAATTATAACGCCGCTCAAATCGCCCTTGAGATTACCGACACCACGGGCGGCAACATCTTTTATGCGGCATTCAACGAATCCGGGCCAAGCCGAAGATACATATTTTCAGATGTTGGCATGGGCATATCAAAGGGTTCCAATACGCCCACCCCCACACACATGCTTGAGATATTGTCAGACCGGGCCGCCGACGGCTTGCTCATAGAAGTGGCTGAAAACGGTGTCTCTGGTGTACTTATCGAGGGACACCACAACAGCGCCAGCCCCGCAACGGACGACATCATGCTCGGCATTGAAGCAAGGGGCGAAGATTCCGCAAGCAACGAAATGGCCTACGGGCAGATTCTCTTTAAGATAGGGAATTTTTCATCGGGCTTTGAGGACGGAAAACAAGAATTTACCGTTCTTCAGGATAGTGTCCTGACCACCTACATGACCATAGACGGCGAACAGGAAGAAGTAAGTTTCGCAAAAGCCGTGGATATGCAATCCACCCTGAACGTAACCGGCACCATTACCCACACAAAAACGGCCAGCATGTCGCTGTTCCTCCCTGTTGCGGGGATAGGCTCTCCCGGCTCAAAACCGGGCGAGTACGCAACAGGCACGGTTTCTGCGTTTAGCTGGACAACCGTAGCCTCTATCGGAGAAGTTATTTATTACCATTTCCACATGCCGGAGAATCATGCAGACACCGACTTCGAGATAGAAACCAAATGGATTAAGGTTGATGGAACCGCCGCCGAGGAAGCGCGTTTCGACCTTGAGTATGATTGCTGGAAAGCCGCTGATGTTCTCAGGGCTGACTCAAACAGCGGCACGATTGATTCGGCAGACATATCTTTGCCGACGCCGATAGATACTTTCTTTGAACATACGTTTACGATGCCCGCCGCGACGCTTGCAAACGACCGCGATGACTGTAGCTTTACCATTACAAGAACCGCGCTTTCCGCTGGTACCAACGGTGATTTGGCGCTCGTACACATAGACGTACATTACCAGGGTGAAATAATTCAACAGCCATAAGGGAGTAATTTGTGGCGAATCTCAGCCGGGACGAAATTATCACGATAGCGCGGGCGGAGCTTCACGAACCGCGTGACGGGCGCTACTACAAAAACGACCCGGAGATGTTCGGCTGGCTCCATCTTGCCCAGGACGAGGTAGCGCAAAGGTTGGAGTATGCGAAAAAGCCTTTGTCTTTTCTTGGCAATGATGCGACGTACTATCTATCGGCTCTTGGCACGGCTCCTCGATATTATAAACTTCCTGCTGACTTTATGATGATTGACCTGAACTTCGGTATCAACTTCAACGGGATACGGAGGATGGGGTTTTCTGACAGGGAGCTTGATGCGTTTCAGCCAAAAGCCATCGCCGCTCTCGGGACGAATCCGGCAACGTCGAGCGTGTTACAGGTAGACGATTACTTCACGCTCAACTTTAACGGGGTACTCGCGCACTACGCCGTCAACTTTGTGATAGATGACCCGGCATACGGCACGGGGTATGTGATGTGGTTCGTGCCGAACCCGGTGGATACCACGCAAATAAACTTGAGGTACATACCACTGCCAGACCAGTTCGCATCCGCAAGTGACGCGCCCGTCATCATGCGCCAGTTCCAGGAGCTTCTCGTTTTCGGGCTTATCAAAAGGGCGATACGAAAGAAGAAGGTTGACGGGCTTGTGGCGATGAACGATGTCCAGATGTACGATGACCTGTTTGAAAAGATGCTCGGAGAAGCCCAGGACTTTATGAAGCGCAAAACACCGGACAAGCTGTACCGGATAAAAACGGCACGACAGATTGACGGGGCTTATAACTCCGCGAAGCTACGCAGAAGGAACTTTGGCATAACCACCGAATGAAATGGCGAGAATTTTACAGCGAGAACAGAGAAGCAAATTTTACGGGCTGAACTTTGCCGACCCCAAATATAGCGGCGGCAGTGAAGGCCGCAGCGATTTCAAAGAAGCATCCGACCTCAACAACATAAGGTTCACGGACGACGCGAAACCCGCAGCCAGGAAGGGGCGGGACAAGGTTGACGCCGACTCCTACACGACTGACGCGATACACACCCTCGGCTGGTTCGAGGACTCCTCCGGTACAGAGCATCTTATCGTAGCCGCCGGGAACGACATCTTCACGGACGCGCTCACGGTTTTTCCTCCTGTTACATCACACACGCTGACCACCCCGGACAAGAGGGCCACGATAGAAACGTATGCGAACCACCTGTGGTATGTGGACGGCAATAACGGTAACTTAAAATATGACGGCACAAACTGGTACAACCTCGGCATCGCGGCCCCGGCAGCGGCTCCGGCTGTTGCAGATGGCGGCGCGGGTGTCCTAACCGGAACGTACCAGTATGTGTACGTCTATGTCTATAAGAACGTGGGGCTTGGCTACGAAGTGGAGAGCAAGGCGTCTGCGCTTTCCGCAGAGTTTGTCGCCGCCGCGAAACAGATAGATGTCGATGTGGTGGCCTCGACCGACGCACAGGTAAACTTTATCAGGATATACCGCATATCGAGCGTGGCGGCTGAACTTCAGCGCGTGGCTGAGATAGCGAATACGACGACCACATACACGGACAACGTGGCTGACAACGCCCTGGGTGCAGCGATGGTGGACAGGTTCGAGGGAGAGCCGCTTGACGCATCGTCTGTCGCTGTGAAGTTTGACGGCGTGGTGGCGTGGAAGGACAGGCTGTGGGGATGGAAGGGGCCGACGCTCTATTACTCGAAAGCGGGTAAGCCGGAGGTATGGTGGAATGACGAGAGCGACTTTCAGCCGATAACCATAGAGAACGAAACCGGGAGAAAAATTATAAAGTGTATCCCGTTCAGGAATAATCTTATCGTGTACACCGAGGATAAGATGTTCATTGTTTCGGGCGACATAGAGCCGTGGGCGGTTCTCGACTACCGGAATAATATCGGGTGTATCTCAGACAGAAGCCCCGTGGTATGCCAGGGCTATCTGCAATGGCTGTCAAACGGCGGCATGTACCAGTGGAACGGCGTGGACGAGCCTCTGCCAATATCTGACCCGGTGGACAACGACTTCGAGGGAACAAGCCGGGGCATCATGGAATCTCCGAATACGTCGCTTGCGTTTGTCAAGGGGATATATGTACCGGATGAGAAGCTGACCCTGTTATCGACGCCCTTTACTTCGGCGGTCTTTAACAGCCGGACGTTTGTATATGACCACGAGATAGCGCGGCAGACGCCCCTCTCCCCGTGGAGCCTGTGGGATGACTTGAGCTTCGTGGACGCGGTTATCAATCCTGCGAGGGTTATGTACTCGGCGGCTACAACGGCGGTGGACGGTAAATATTATTACAAGCAGGAGTTCCTGGGTACTCAGGATGAGGGTACAGATGTCGCCAATGTGTACTACGAAACGCGACATTGGGACTTTGGCACGACCCTGATGGATAAGAAAATGTTTTATCTCGGTGCCAACGGGTACACCACCGGCACTGATATAACATTTAAAACAATCGTTGACTTCGGTCAGTTCACCGACACGTTTGACCTGTCCACCGGAGGAGATGAGTTCGATGTGGCGCTGTGGGATGATGGGGAGTGGGCGGGCGCGAATCTCGTATCAATCTGGACTTCGTACCCGCAGGACACTATTGGAACAATTCTTGGCTTCCGCATAGAGATGGATAAAGATGCCGTGTTTCACAGCTTTGACTTGCAATTTATGGAAACCCGGAGGTACATGACATGAAGAAAATACATTTTATATCGCTGGCCGTTCTGACGATAGTGTGTGCGGCGTGGCCTATTGTGGCGGGACTTATCACCAAGCCCAACACGTTCAGCCCGAACACGCTTATCCAAAGCTCACAGGTGAACTCGAACTTCGACACGATATACGGTGAGTTCAACGGGAACGTGGACACGGCGAACATAAAGGATGACGCCATCAACTCGAACAAGATAAAGAACGGGGAAGTCCAGGCGGGCGACATGGCTTGTTCCGGGTACTGGCTCACAGGCACTTTCTGCGATGGCTCCGTGGACAACGCCGACACCCTGCACTCACACGCCGGGGTAGGCTCCGTACCCTTCGCATCCGTTACGGGGACGATAAGCGCGGCACAGCACGGCGACCTGTCCGGGACGTTTACGGACATGCACAGCGCGTCAAGCACGGTTGTCGCAGACCCGTCCACCCGGTACAGTTCAGCCAACGTGGAGGGCGCTCTTTCGGAGATAGCAATATTCACCGGGTACGATTCGGCGGCTACTGCCACAACGAGTTCGCTCAGATTCATCGGGTATGACTCAGACCTCGTGACCACATGGGTCGGAGGCGTAGGGCCAGTTCCCACAGCATCCGTAACGGCAGGGCCGAACACAGCGCCCCTTGGGATTCTCGTAACCATCACGGCGTTTATCAATCCGACCGGCGGCGCATCACCCTGCAATCTTGCCGTTCCCTTAAAGATAAATGGCGTGGACTTGACATCCGACCCACCGGACTACAGGTTCGCGCTGTCCCACGGCGTTTCCCCCGGCACAGGAGGACACATGAGCGCATCGGCGCGGTTGTCTTACAGGGTTGCAGACGGGTGGAACCCGGCCATCTCGAACACGGTGGCGGCAGGGGAGCCGTTCCAGCACACAGGCTCGGCTTGTGGCGCGGCGGCTGTCAGTGACTTTCAGGTAGTCGTGGAAGGGTTGCAGTGAATGGCAACGATACAACCATTACCAGTAGGGGGATGGTCAGACCAGGAACGTCTGCGGATTATCGAGCAGTCCATACAGGAGCATGTTGACTATAACCCGGAACACACTATCATCGAGGGCCACCACCAGACTGTCGATGTATCCTCGAATGAGCAGAGATACACGATATGGGTTGACAGCAACAAAGCGGTTAAGAAATACGAGGAGATAACGGTGTTCGACCCCGCCGATCTGACAAAAGTCAAGTACAAGACGAGGACATATTTTGATGTCCTGGGCGTTGCAAAGCGGCGAATTATATTCACGGACTATGACTACACTACAGGGCTGCCTGAGTTTTCTGTGAAGGTAGTAGATAACATCAGGGCATGAGGGAGAAAAATGGTCAAGAAGATGCTTTTGATGTTTGCCGAAGAGATATGGAAATATGTAGTGAGGAACAACATTTCGGAATACTTCGAGGAATTGTTCAGGGAGTCTATGAGGACATGGATAGAGAAACACTTAACCCCGGAGGAGATAAAGAACGAGATAAGCGACTTCGGGAAATGGATACGAGAGAAGTTGTGATAGGCGCTCTGATAAAGGAGCGTGACGACTGGCGGGACATATACGGGGCGTACCTGAGAAATGAGAAAGACGGCGAAAAATTACACGCTGGCAAAGAAAGCCGATGCGGTCTTTGCCCGGATCATCAGACGTACTATGAGGGCGGTAGTAATGAGTATCTGTCATGCCGAACATGCCCTATCGTTATTCTTACAAGACGCACATGCGCTCACTGGTGGGAAATCTTTGATGTCGCACCGGAACAGAAAGACCGGCGGGCGGCGCTGAAAACATACTTGTTTTTAAAAAAACTGATTGAGAAGGTGAACTGACATGGGAGATATAAAGCGACCATTCAAGAAGGGCCGAGGCTCGACAGAGTTCCTTAAAAAAGCGGCACCCGTGGTTTTACCATTCGTATTGCCTGGTGTCGGAAGCGCAATTTCCGGCGCTTTGGGTGGCGGGCTTCTCGGTAGTGCCGGAGCAGGGGCGGCGATGTCGGCTATTACCGGAGGTGATCCACTCAAGGGCGCGATAGGCGGCGCTATCTCTGGAGGAATCCTTGGGAACCTTCCCGGCGATGTGGGCAAATTCTTTGACTCCGATGTGGGTAGGGCCATCACGGGTTCTTTCGATGCAAGCGGGAGGAATCCGGCGGCACTCAGCGGAATCCTTGAACAGTTCGGACTAAGCGGGCGCTCAAAGGATATGGTTGAGGAGCTTCTGACACTCGGCGCTCTGGCGGCGTTCAGCAACAAGTTTGCCAAAGACGCGCTGAATAAAGCAAAAGAGTTCGAGGATAAGGAGCGGGCATCGGTACAGAACCTCGTGGCACAGGCCGAGAAGCTGTCTGACCCCGTGCTGCTTGAACAGAACACGCAAAAAGCGATGGAACAGGTGAGCAGAGAGTTCGGGAAGCAGCGTGAGGCTGTTGAGAGCAACCTGTTCGCTCGTGGCCTTGGGCGGCGCGTGGCTGGCCCTATGGCGAGACTTGGGGCAGAAGAGGCGGCAGAGAGACTGCGGTCGCGGCGTGACCTTGAGACAGCGTACCCTGAGAGGGCGTTACGCGCACAGGCGGCAACGATGGCGCCCCTACAGAACTTATCGGAAAGATTGAGGGCGACAGCCGAGGAAGAGAGGCGGTTGCCGTTTGAGTTATACCAGATGCTGAAAGAAGAGACACGCCCGAAAAGCCCGATGGAACAGTATTACGCTGACCAGTTGGCGAAGATGCGGGCGCAGGAAGCGGCGGCGGCAGGGGGGCCACCAGCGGGCGTTGCCGGTGGAGCCACCTTCGATGTTGGCCCACAGGGACTTCCTGGCGCGACAACAGGCGGCGGAATAGGAGAAGCCGCAGCACAACAGCAATTAGAATCGGAACAGCTTGCTAACGTATTAGCGACCCCCCCGATAGTAAGGTCGCCATCTAATCCTTTTGAGCTTTTGCCAGTGGCACTTGGCGGGGGGGCTACGGCACCGGCGGCACCACAAAGCACGACAGGAACCATTCTTGACCCAAGCTGGCTGACGGGCAGAAGTCGCAGCGGGACAAAGGTAGGGCGGGGGCAAACACCAAAATACAAACGGCCCAAGTTCGGTAGGTCGGCAGCACGATAAAGGAGCAGGGACATGGCAAATAGATTCGGCAAGACCTACTTCAAGATAGCGCGTGACTTCTACAAGGCGAAGTCAGAGCGCCGCTTTAAGGATACCGAGGAAGAGGGCGAAGTTCTCAAGCTCATGAAAGAAGCGAAGCGCGAGAAGCGTGAGGACTTGCTGCGTGAGGCTCAGATGCGGCTGAATGAGCTAAAGACTGAATCGGAGAAGGCGAAGGAAGAAGAGCGCAAGCGGCTGGTTGAGAGAACAAAGAGGCTTGAGCCGTTTGAGGAAAGGCTTTTGAGGAGGCGCGTTGAGGTGGCCGAAGCGCCGCCAGCCGCCGAGCCTGTGCGAACCGTCAAAGTCAAAAAGACTGAAAGCGGTGTGGAATACTTCGAGATAAGCGAAGATGGAAGCGTGGTCGATGTTAAAAATGTGAGCCGCCCACCCACAACAAGTGAAGGCGCTCTTATAAAAGAGATGGCGAAGATATGGGCCGACATGGTTCCCGAAGCAAGGACGCAATATGATAATAAGTTTTCAAACTTCCTGGCAGGGGTGAAAGTTTCCGCCACGCCGGAAGAAAAAGAATCTGCCGAAACGGGCCAGCCGGTGAGACAAATTGAAGTGACCCCCTTTGGACACACGCTTGATGTCCCCGGTGAAATCCCGCCGGAGATAGTTCTTCCGGGCGCAGGGCCGTCGCCGCCCTCTGAGTTGATTCCGTACACGCCGGAAGGTGGATACCCTGAAGGAGTGCTGAACGACCCAAGATACAGGCTGTTGGATGATGAGCAGAAACAACAGGAAGCCATCGCCGCAGAACAACTGAACATATCTAAAACAGCGGATAGCACAAAAGCCCGCACCACCGCACGGAATGAATATTTGAAAGCGAACAAGAGCGCGCTGAACGCAAAGAAGGGCAAGCATGACATCGCCGCGAAAATCATCGGAAAGCCGGAGGAGGAACTGGCAGAAGAGGAGTACCAGCGCAACCTGGAACTCATAGGCGGCATCAGGGAGCGGGCGGCGCTTGAGCTTGTTGAGGATGCAGGGGATAGGCCAAAGTATGGAGCCTCGGCGGAAGAAAAGAAGAAGAAAAAAATGGAGCCGACCAAGCCAAAAGAGTTCGGGAAAATAAAGTTAACGGCAACTGAAGCGTTCCGCCTGAACAGCATGTTTGGGACAACAGCCTTCAAAGCAGGGGGGCTATATTCTCCTGAAGAGATTGACGCTATCGCAGAAGAGTATAAAGCCCACGTTGAAAAGAAGTATGGGACGACGAGCGCCGGAGCCGCCGACCCACAGTTAGGCATTCCAGAGGGGATAGAATTAATAGAAGAGTAGAATATGGCAAAGTACAGAGTCACATCCCCAACCGGCAAAAAGTACAAAGTGGACACTGATAAGTACAGTCCAGAGATAGATGCGTGGCTGAAAGAAAATATCAACACCGAACAATATAATTTCCTGAAGGGCAAGGTTAAACCTCCGAGGCGCTCAAGGGGCGTGTCCGGCACGTTTGAGGCACCCACAGAAAAAGAGATGGCGGAGATAAAGTTGCGCGAAAAAGAAACGCCGCTGTTCTCTCGGAACTGGCCTGAAGCATTGAAAGAGCGTGGCCTTGAGATTAAAAAGCCGACAATGGGCGTTGGTGGCGCGGTAGATAGAATGCTTACGTCAATGACGGAAGGGACTCTTGAGTACGGTATCGGTGCTGCGGAAATAGCAACGTTATTATTCCCCCCGAAACAGAAGGCGGCGGCACAGAAGTGGCTGACAGACGAGCGGGACAAAATACATAAATTAGCAGAAGAGTCCTACGAGGCCACCGGGGGCAGGGATATTTACTCAGGAATCGGGCATCTCATCCCCGACCTTGTGGCCCTGACACAATTTGATAAGCTCGTTACAAGAGCGGCCCCGTTCCTTATGAGGAAGAGCAAGGATGTTTTGAAAAAGAAACTGCTCGTTGCGGCCAAGAAGGGAGCCACGAAAACAGAGTTTGCCAAGATAATAACAGGCCACGCCGCACCCGAAGCGATAAAGGGCATGGTGCGCGGCACCACCATAGGCGCGGGCGTCGCTACCCTGAAGGGCAAGTCGAAAGAGGAGATAATCCAGGAGGCCATCGCATTCGGCGGCATCGAGGCGCTACTTCCGATTCTCGGTGCCGGAACCATTGCGCTGAAGGATGTTCCTGCCGGGTCGCGTAAAGCGGTGGCAGAACTGTTGAAGAAGGCCGTAGAAAAGCTCCCATTTAAGCCCAAGGGTAAGAAGCGCCCTGTCGAAGCTCCACGCACCGCTCAAGCCCAACGCGAGATGGTTGAGGATATGCAGTCGGTAGAAGTGATTAACAGGCAGATAAAGAAAATTGATGGCCTGTTGGCAAAAGAACCTATTACAAAACCGAAGGCCGAGACTGTTCCAGAAGCACCGCCCGTTGAGACAAAGGGAGAAATGTCAAGGCTTTTTACGGAATCTGTTAAGGCCAAGAAGGGCAGGAAAGAAATACTGGAAGATGCTGTGAGGGCAGAGAAAATAAGAGGCATCATCGAAGAACAAAAAGGATTTATGAAGTCAGCGCCAGCGCAGACAAAGTTTATGTATGAAAAAATCATAAGCCGCCTTGAGAAGCGCCTGATGGAGATGGGTGCAAAGTGGGGTGTTCCGCCGACAAAGGAAGCTCTGAGAAAAAGAGGCTCTGAGTTGGCGAAGATAAGCAAGGATGCCACGGAAAAGATAAACGCTATCAGAAAGAAAAGGCCGACGCCCGTAAAGGAAGCCCCTCGAGAAGAGGTTGTTACCGAAGGCCAGGAAGTTCTTGAGCGCCGAAGGAACATCCTTCAGAACAAGCTCGATAAGATGGAGGAAAAGTGGGGCGTCAAACCCACAGAAGAGGCGCTGGCGAAGCGGCGTGAAACCATCGCAAAGGGCGACGTTCCCTCTGAGAAGTTGATGAAAGCGCCCGAAAAAGGTCTTGAAGATATTCCCATCCACACGGAGCTTGACAGGTCGAAATTCAGATCCGCCACCAAGCTATTTGAGAAGGGCGGGCTGAAATCTGTGAGTGATTGGGTAATCCATAACTTCAGTTCAAACCTTGCGCGGCTGAAACTTGTCGGGAAAGATGCCTACGAATCAGCGAAGCTCCTGGCCGGGACAACGAGAAAAACAGAGAGCATACTGAAGAACGGATTTATTGCAGAGCGCGGCGTGGACAAGGCCGGGAATGTTATCGTCAAGAAGCGTGACATGCGCTCCGTTTGGGAAAATGTTATCAATCCAATAAGAGGGCAAAAGACAACCTCGGAGACATTCATCCAGCGCGGCGAAGAAGAAGTTCCCGACATCGCATCCAAGTACCTCCAGGCCAAACACTCTATGGAAGCCATCGCAAAAGACCCGAAGTATGACCCCGGCGTAAGTTACGACATGGCAAAGAGTTATGTGGACAGCGTGGAAAAGATACTGAAGGTAGAGGACAGCGCGGCTTATGATGCCATAAAGGTAACAGAGGGGCGCTTCAGGGAATGGGCGAACTTCCTGCTCGACTACCTTGAGAAGCAGGAGTTCATCGGCCCGAAGGACAAAGCCCGCATCCTTGCCAAGTGGAGCGAATACGTTCCCCTTAAAAGATACTTCTCGGAAGCGGAGATGGAACAGATGTCAAAGGCCGCTGGTGGCCCCACGGCGCTACGGAAAAGGTCTGCGGAAGGCGCAGAGCGAGAAGTTTATAACGTGTTTGAAACCATGCTCGACAACTACTATCACGCCATCGCACAGGCCGACAGGAACAAGTTCGTAAAAGACACGATAATGAGAATAGTGGAAGATATTAGAACGAACCCACAATCAATATGGAAGGGTAAGGTAAACATTAAAGAAGCGTTCTCGACAGGCATGGAGCGGGTTACGGAAATCGGGGAAGAGGGTATTGCGAAGATAGCCGCACAGCAAAGGGCGCTCGGCAAAAATGAGATAATGGTGAGGACGCTCAAGGATGGAAATGTCGTGTTTACTCCCGTTGAGATACTTGACCCCATGCTACTCGATGCCATGAAAAAGCCGTCCTCCTCGTGGCACTTGATGCCGCGCTTCCTTGATTCCATGCTCACCTGGAGCAAGAATAAATTTCAGACATTTACGACATCGCTTCCAGGCTTTGCGCTATATAAGAACCCGGCCCGTGACTTCCGAACAATGCTCCAGCATGACCCGACGGTGGCGGCAGAGCCGTGGAAGTTTGCGCCTCAGAGCTTCAAGGCTCTCAGGGGCATGTATAAATCCTACCTTGAAACCGTGGGGCTTGGAGACTTGTTCGATATACTGATACAGGAAGGCGCGGGCGGCTCCGGCTTTTGGGAGGGCATGGCTCGTAAG
>Ga0255048_10002607_pt1 | contig 11390 bp, 28 predicted proteins | sample JV7_2_2_MG_FD_183619 | JGI IMG/M metagenome (GOLD analysis project Ga0255048, IMG submission 183619) | Seawater microbial communities from Jervis Inlet, British Columbia, Canada - JV7_2_2 | ecosystem: Environmental > Aquatic > Marine > Inlet | place: Canada: British Columbia | collected 2016-10-06
CACGTGGAGATTATCGAAAAATCCCTAGCCGACCTCACTTCTGGAAGACTCCACGCCTACGTTGAAGACGGCAGTTTTATGGGTTGGTTCACTCTGATATTCAAGTGGGGGTGATCATGATCAACAGCAATGGCAGCATGCGTATTGACGACCCAACCAATAACATGTCATCTGGAAGCGGCAAAGAGGCCACTATCGGCGTTGATTGGGGCATGGATGACAGCCTTCCTCTCCCGGGCCGCATCTGGCACAACGTCCCGGACCTGAAGAGATTCGATCCCATCAAGGCAAAATATTTCACTGAGGGCCCAGGCTGGTTTACAGCCGATGTGGTCTTTGTGGCATGATCAGCACAACGATGCACCTGCCGATAAGCAGGCTCTCGGTCTACTGGGTCATTCTGAACGACACGCGCTTTGGCATCCACTGCTCCTATGCCCATTGGGTGGAAACTAAAGGCTGGTTCGTCATACTTGCGAGGATTAACCGCCATGGTGAATAGCACGATGATCGTTGTATGGGTGCCGCAGGTACTGGTCTACTGGTGCACGAGGAAGCCCAGCTGGGGTTCTCAGATCCGGTGTGATTTCATTCATGATGAACAAGGCTGGTTCACCCTGGAATTGAAGGTGATCAAATGAACACCGAGATATGGTCGCACGACAACCTTGGGCCGCTGGTCGGCGCTTGGCTGATCGAAGAGGTGTGGGGCACTAACATTCAGGCGGTCGACGGGGGCTGGTTCACCATCACGCTGGAGCTGAGCTAATGATCAAGACCGACATGTATAGCACTAAACTCTATAGGTACAGGACACTTGATCGCCTGTGGCGGATAGGGCTCCACCACTGGATCGGCTCGGTCGACAGTGGGGTCCATCTGGGATGGTTCTGCATCATGATGGAGACAGAGCTATGATCAAAACCGGAGCCATATTCGACAAGACTCGCACTCCGTACATCCTGCTATGGTCCTGGAGCAACGATCCAATCTTCTGGTCGTACCTCGAAGACTTCGGGTGGTTCACCATCGAAGGCGACCCCCTGCGAAAGGCCAGAGTCTCCGGGAGAAAGCCATGATCATAGATGCGAGGTGGTTGGCTATGTGGCTCGAACACGACAAGTTTTCGAGGGTTATCGATGCGTACCGAGGTCCTGATAAACACGGATACGCTAACATGGGGTGGTTCGCCATAACGGTCATTGTCAATCCTAAAGGATGGGAACTATGATCGTCACCGAAGCAGGGCTGAATGCCCCAGAGCAGGATGACGGCAACTACAGCTACGGGTACCTGACCACGGAGCCTGACAACTATAATAGGGGCTGTTACGTGTTCGAGATTCACACACCCGTACACTTCGGCTGGTTCGTGGGGTACTCTGAGTATATATGGCACGACGACGACGGTGCGGATGACAACAATGTATAGCCCCCTGCACGAGACAAATGTGGGCATTTAGGGGTATATGAACATTGTAGCGCGAGCTGGTTTTGCATTACCTGGAAACCGTGGTGAAGCCAATGATCATTATTCAAAGAGATGACGGCACCTCGGTACAGGTGTGCGCCATCACAGTGGCCATCGCCCACGCGGCGCTCGCCGTTCAGAAGCTGAAAGAGAAGGGTAAAATCGAGAGCCGCTACACGGCGAACGTCGTACACTTCCAAGAGATAATCGACGTTGCTCGGGAGGCTGGCCTGCCGGAGCCCAATGAGGAGGAGCTTGACCTGGCCCTCAAGGCAATGGAGATTCAAGGGTTGACCGGCAAGGTCATCATTTCGGCCATCGCCGACCCCGAGACCCACGAAAATGAAAACTAGGAGAGCGCCATGGTGTTTGTAGACTCGTTCGGAGAATTTGCCGGTAATTTCTTCCCGATGCTTGTCGGGTATTTGTTCTTGCGCCTATTCATGAGCCTGCTGGAAAGCTACGGGGACCTGCAAAAGCGGTATTTAAAAGAGCTGAGCAAGCACATCGACGCGCTGGATAAAATGAATATCCTCACGTACCACAATCATCTTAATTCCGCATCGGCTGCTTTCTGGAAGCAATGCTTTGGGCACCTGGTCGACCAGATCGATCCATATGCCAAAGACAAGGAGGCCGTCATGGAGCGGGCCGACCTCATGCTAGCCGACTATCTCGGAGACTTTCGAGAGCATTTTAAAGAGCAGGTGGTGAGCGGCTGCGAGGAGAAGTATAGCAGCAAGGAGTCCCTAATGAGGATCCTGACCGACATGTTTCCGAACGATTAGACCCCTTACCTGGAGACGAAAGACGCATGACTGACGAAGCACTTGAGACCACAGACACGGAAGAAGAAAAACTACTGCCCGAGACGATGGATAAGGCTAACCTGGAGCTCCTTCAGAGGGCCCTGGGCAGGTTCATGGGCACCGGCCCCACGATACAAATCGAGGAAGACGACGCCTTCGATGCCACGATGTGCGAGTACGACCTCAATCGCTTTCGGGAAATCCTGAGCAGGATCCCAGGCCGGGAGCAACGTCGCAAGTCCTGGATGATCATGAGCGACAAGCGCGAAGAGGCCTTCGAACGACTGTCCGGGCTGGGCACAGCTCACTACATGAAGTACCCCCATAGCGTTATCGTTTACGGCGATACGCACATGATACAGGCGACCATTACCGCCAGCGCCTACCTCTTCGAGGTGGCCGCCGTGGTTGTGGCTGAGTGCGGCCAGACGCAGAGTATCCTGGATGAGATCTCCGAGGAGATGAAGGATATTCTCGCCCCAATTGGAGACATGGCCAAGGTCAACGTGGCCTGGTACTACTCCGTTGGCGGGAATCTGCGCAGCGACTACATCTCGGAAATGATCTCCGAGGATATGCACGACGAGGCGTACCCTGGCCTCTCGGAGGGTATCACCCAGTTCATCGAAGACTACCTGTCTTCGCCCAGCTCAGTGCTGCTGCTCTCTGGTACGCACGGCTGCGGCAAGAGCAGGCTGATTCGAAACATCGTGCAGGCACATGCCCTAAAGAAGGAGGAGCATGAGACCGACGTTCTGTACACGACCGATCTGGATGCCATGAAGGACACGGATCAGTTCTTCATCGGCTTCAGGACTGGTGACTATGACTTCTTGGTGCTGGAGGACGTGGACGTTCTCTTGAAACCCAGGAAGAGCGACGACAACAAGACGATGCATAAGCTGCTCGGCGCAAGCGATGGCTTCCTGTCCAACCCGACGAGGAAGATCATCCTTTCAACGAACCTGGACAACATCGAGGTGGATCCGGCGCTTCTGCGTCCCGGGCGCTGCTTCGGTCGGGTGCAGCTTGGCGCATTGGATCTGAGTGAAGCCGTCGCTCTCGCCGAAAAGATCGTTCCGGGCGGCGGCTGGAAAGACAAGATCGAAACGGATATGACTGTTGCCGAGGTGTATGCGCTCGCTAAGGACCACAAGTTCTACGACGTGGGTGGCAGTGCAAATATAGGCTTCACGCCTTCCTCGAAGCCCGGGGGCATCAAGTCCTAGCCGTCATAGTCGTCCTCATCTTCATCCCCCCCCTCCTGAATTAGCTTCATCCTCTCCCAGTATTCAATCCACTCACCAGGGGTTTGAGGCTCTTCGACTCCTTCGAAGAATTCAGGGGGAATTCCTTCCATCAACTGTCCGAGCGGGTCGCCCATGGGGCCTACGGGCACTCTCGCGGGGCGGGGAGCATCATGCTCTCCGCCCTGCATCATCATTTCTTTTACCCCTTCGGGCAGCGTGGGCGCATAGTCCTGCTCGCCCGTGAAGTAGTTGTACAGGACCTTGAGCGCCGACTGGCGAACCTTCTCCTCCTGTGAGTTCTGCGTTGCCTGTCCGGGGATGAGATTCATTATCTTATCGGGTAAGCCAGCCCCTACGCCATCGCTCTGACCCCATGCTGACAGCCAGGTCGGACACCTGCGCTCGTCGTAGTAACCAAGGAAGGCCATTGCCGACTCAACAATCGGCGGCACGCCATGGGGTACGTTCATCATGATCGGTCTGCGACGTTGTCCAGGCATCATATTCATCGTCTCCTCGGGAACATTGGCTTCCGGACTCCTACCGTCCTTGTCGGGATCATCGGCCTCTTCATTACCGGCGGCAGGTCAAGCTTACTGTAGTGCAATACGTCCTTAAGCTTCTCCTCAAAGACGCTGAAGAAGCCTATGTCGGCAACCTGGACCTTTACCGTAAGCCCGCATACGAGCCGACACGAGAGTCGGAAGGGCGTTGGTTTTGGCGGCATTATATTACCTCCGTATTGGGGATAGCGACGGGCGGCAGGATCTTCCGCATGAAGCTATTTTCATTCATTTTCGCACGCACATACGCGCTGGACGCCTTTGCCAGAGCCGACGCGCCATATATGACGCTGGGCTCAACCACGCAGAAGAAGCCAATGCGTGCACCCGCCAGCTTAACATCCGCCACAGAGGTTTGGCAAACAAGGCCAGCGGGCACTGTTACGCTCAGGTCGCAGCCATCATCAGGCTGGCCTTCCGGGAAAACCGCGCCGAGGAATATGTTTGCCATGGTTGCTTTGTCCATTTTCTTTAGCCTCCATGGTTACTATCTTTACCCGTCAGGGGGTAAATATCAAGGGCTTTTCTGAGATAATATCTATGAAGGCTGAGCTGTGTGGCCCAGCCAAAATTTACGGGATGAGAGGGAGATTCTCATGAGGTTCAGGAAGTCGTCGAGTAGCGATACGAATATCAAAATGATCGGCACCATGCTCCTTTTGGCCCTGCTTTTGGGCGGATGCTTCGGAAGCTGTGCGATTTATCGAGCCTCCGCCGAGGACCGGACCATCATCGTGACCGAGAAGGAGCGCGTGACGCAGAACACCGAGGATGGGGTCACGTCCAAGTACCTGGTGTTCACGAACGACCGGACCTACGAGGTCGTGGACACGTACTCGTTCATGCGGTTCAACTCGTCCGACATTTACGGGCGGCTGCGGCAGAACCACAAGTACAAGGTCAAGGTCGCCGGTTGGCGGATGCCCTTCCTGTCTTGGTACGAAAACATCATAACGATCCACTCGGACATGGGCGACGTGACTAAGCAAGGCAAGGAGGAACAATGACAGCTGACGAATTTCTCACAAAGTTCACAGAGCGCCTAAGGGGGGACAACTGGGGGACCATCGACGACGAGTGGTTCAACCCGGAATTCCTCGTGCTTGAAGACGACCAAGAGGAGCCGTCCCAAGAGCAGGAGTGGGCCAGGCAGCTACAGGGCTACATCAAGGACATACTGGAAGAGGAGGAGAAGTCGTGACTGACAAGCCGGGCATGACTAGCGCCGAGTTCCGAAAGCTCAACGTCTCCCTCGTGGATAACCTGCCGGGCTACTACCCCATGCTCAATGAACTCGCTGCGACCATGGGGGGCGGGCATATGCGCCTCTGGCAGAATCGCAAGGATGAATTCCTTGAGCGGTGGGGCAGACAGCTGTTCGTGTCCACGTACGAGTTCCGCCACTGGTGCTGGCGGAGAGAGTTCGAGGGCATGCAGTTCTACGTGTTTTCTGGCATAAAAGGAACAGAGATCGAGGTTGATCTCAAAGACAAAACTCCTGACGAAGCAGCGCCCGTCGCGTTTGCATTCGTCAAGAGCTTAATCAAGGAGCTCGGACTTGGCCAAGAAGAAAGCAAAGAAGAAAGCGCCTAAGGTCATATTCAAAGAAAAGCTGCTCATCACTGTCGAATACGGGGACCTCGAACAGTTCATCAAGGACAAGACGGGCAAGGACCTGGAGATCCCCCAGATACTGGAGTGCGCCAACGGCACCGATCACTCGCTGTCCGTCGACGCCGAGCCGCCCACGATGAAGCACGAGATCGGAGAGCGGGCCGAAATGGAGGCGTTCCTGTTCGGCGATGGCCCGGAACCCGCAAGCATGAGTATGTATGACGTTATGGACGCGCTGTGTCGCAAGGACCTGATCAAGCCGGGCGAATATCTGATCGAAGTCAGCTGGTAGCCCACCACCCCTTTCAAGGAGATTGTTTTGACCAAGAAGAAGACGGGGACAAGAAAGAAATCCACAAGCAAAAAGAAAAAGGTTGTCGCAGTCTCGGTCGTCAAGAAGGCCGCAGGCAATTCGACAGCTCTGGCAGTGCCATTTGATATGAGCAAACTGCCCGCAGGCGTGACCAAGAAGGACGTTATCACGATGATGGTGTCCGACCACGAGGAGAAGATCCGCACGGAACTAGACGAGACGTATGCTCGCCTGTCGGAGCTAAGGGATTCAACCTGGAAAGCTGACGAACTTATCACCAAAAAGGTTCAGGATTTTATCAACAAGGACCCTGTCGACCCCAAACTGGAGGCCGCCCTCCAGGTGTTCAAGGATGCCAATCTGGATCTGGGGACAAAGTTCGGCGCGCACCGTCCCAATCACGACTGCCACAAATACACCATTTCGTACAGCCTGAGGCTGGTCGGCAAAGGCAGTAATCGCACAAACTACTACTTTGAAGGCGAGAAGGGCAGGGTAACGAGGAAGATGCCCGATTCCATCAAGAAGATAGTTGTGCAGCTCGGGAAAGACCGGGAAGAGCTAAGCGGCCTGGAAGAGCGCCACAATAGTCTGGCCGTTGAGATCTCGCAGATCCAGCGCAACGAGCGGAAGTTCATCGCCGCCATCACCAAGATGGCTCTATCGCAGGAGGCCAACGGACAGGACCTTCTGGCGAATGTCACGGAAGCCCTGGCAAGCATGTCGAAGACCAAGTGAACCTTCGGGGGCGGCCCGCGCGCCCCCTTCACCTTTTTTAGGAGATATACGTGGGAATACAGCCTAATCCGTTCTTGGCCTCATTCGCCATCGACATGGGCTCAACGAGCGACAGTGGCGTTGGTCAACTAAATAGCCACATGAAGCACCTACCTAAGGAATGGCATGCGTTTCTTGCGGTGTATTACGACCTAAAAGAAGAAGCCGAATACTTCGAGGATGACGATGGCCTCAAGCAGCTTCGGAAGCGTTGCCAAGAGGCGGGCCTCGACGCCTTCTTGGGCCCCGTTCCCCGTGTCGCCATTAACGACCTGGTGAGCATTGGGGCAGACCTGAACGACACGTTCGAACAGGGTCCGCAGGGCAAGGAAACATATTTTGGGCAGCAGGTCTACCTCAATGGCGCACCCACCAAGGTTAGTCTTGTCGAAGCCGGGCAGTACAGCCACGTCGGCTCCGCCGAGATGCTTCTCGCTTCCGAGAACGAAGAGGATTTGAATGCGGTGGTTGATGCCCTCGGCATCCCGCTGTCGCATGTCATAAATCTTCATTGCTTTGTCGTAGCGATATGATCATCTGCATCCTGGAAACCTATCGGGACGATGGTCCCGTAGTATGGTTCGCAAACATGGATGAGGCGAGGCCGGAATTCATCAAGGGCCTGGAGTGGGCTGAGGCCAACGAAGACTCGCTGCCCTATGGCGATTTTGGCTTCCAGCATGACCAGGACAATGCGCTTTCGGTAGACCCACCTGTTCATGTGGACAAGCACGTGTGGGTAGACTTCGACTGACCGAAAGGGGTGGCCTGCGCACCCCTTTTTTTACTCGTAAATAACACTCCTGTTTTCCGGCATAAGTATAGTAAGAGCTCTCCTGTGTCCGTAGGCGCAGGTGTTTTTTCCGGAGAGAACGGGAGACAGAAGATGGCAAAGTCAAAGGCACCGGGAGTCAAGAAGAAGAGGGGTCGGAAGAAGGGCAGCAAGAACAAGAACCGAGGCCCGAACGCGGACGCAGCCGCCGAGAGACAGGCGCTGTGGGAGTTTGACTCGAACATGTCGCGTTTCGCACCCGGCGAGATTCGGCGCATCAACGCTCGCTCGTTCTACAACGAAGAGTTTGCCCTGGGGACCCTCAAGAAAGGCTACAAGCAGCACGCCGAGGGCCTGCTTGACGAGGCGGTCGAAAACACCCCTAAGGGAGTGGAAGTCTTCTTCGCCACCATCACCCCGGAACTCGCCAAGTTCCTGTTTCTGTACAGGTGCCCCAACCGGATCATCGCAAGAAGCATGGTTGCGCAGTACAAGAGCGAGATGGAATGTGGCAAATGGAATATCACCGGACAGGCCATCGTCCTCGACCTCCTCGACCGAGTTTTGGATGGCGTGCACCGCCTTGTGGCGTCCATCGAGTCGGGAAAATCCTTCACGACCCTGGTGGTCACGGGCGTCGACTCCAAGCGATTTGAGATCATGGACCAGGGTCGCGCACGCAACCCCAGCAACATGATCCAAGTCTATCGGGATGGCAACGGCAACCGTTTGGACATGACAAGCGAAATTGCGGCAGGCATCACGCTCGCCATCCGATACGCGCGCCAAGTCTACACCGGGTCGACCAAGACGCGCGAAAAGATCCATGCCCGCGTGCCGCTGAATGTGTTCAAGGCCAACCCTGAGTGGTCCAAGATGGCGCAGTGGTTCAAGAGCATGCGCAAGGATCTAGCCTCACTCGGCATCTCCGCCGCGCCTGCGATCTGCGGCATGTTCTTCATGTTCATGACCAACCCCAAGAAGGCCGAGGCGTATTGGGATGGCCTTGCCTATGGCATCGGCCTGACCAAGAACAGCCCCGTCCTGGCTGCGCGCAATTTCCAGCTGCAAGAGATTGTTGGCAAGGAAATGGATAAGCCCGCCACGTGGATGCTGTCTAGCTTCGCTACGAGCTGGAATGCGCTGCTCGCCCAGCCTACGAAGAGGATAACCATCAAGCGCAAGAAGCTCAAAAGGTTCCAAGAGTTCGAGGGTTCGGAGGCGCTCGCGAGATCGCTCCTCAAGTATACCTAGAAAAACGAAGAAGTAGGGCTCTGGGCCACGAGGCCTAGAGCCCTACCATTATAAGGAGACGATATGTCTGGCTTAGACACCATGGCATTTGACGAGAGGAAAAGAAAACTTCAAAACAGGGTGCTCGGACAGGCCATGGACAAGCTCAAGAAAAAGAAGGGCCTGCGCATCCTTTGCCTTCCCGGCGAAGCGGCGTGGGACCTAGGCTTCTTCGGGCGCTTCAAGAATGTCACCGAGATTGTTGGGGTTGAGCGAGAAAAGTCGATTGCGGAGGGCCTCGCCAGGGGTCGCCACAAGAAGACAACCATCGTTCATAGCACCACCACCGACTACATCGCGGAAGCGGACGAGCCCTTCGACATAGTCTACCTGGACTACATGGGCACGCTGTCCTTCACCGTGACGCTGGACATAGCGCTCTTGTTTCGTCGCAAGCTCATCCGCCCTGGCGGATTTATGGCGACGAACATCTTCGTGAACAGGGGCAGCAGCTGCCTATCGACGGCAGCGGAGCTGGCCTACCAGGACTTCTGCGAAGCCGCCGATACCCTCATGGAGACCAACCCCGAATACTCCAGGCTCATGGTGCTGGCCTGGAATTCCCTGGTGGGAATTCGAGCTTACGAGCCCACAAGCCCGAAAGGGCACTATGTGGAGGCGACAACGCCAGACTGGCTGGGGTATAAGACCCACGGGAACAACGGCCTCATGTACACCGGCATTACGCGGGTGAAGGCCTACCCCAAGAAGGCCTGCAAGAAGGGCATCAAGACAGACAGGAAGAAGTGGCTCAGGCAGGGCCTGTATCGCATTGTTGATAAAGTCTAATGAGCGACGCCTGCAAGTGGGTGTGCCACTGGTGTAGCCACCGCTGGAACTACGGCACGGGCAAACTCTGTCCAAAATGCCATAGATTCCAGCCCAACAAGAAGAAGGAGAGAACTGATGAGTGAGCCGTATCTGACGGAAGAAGAGGACGAAAGAGTGAGGCGTGGATTCATGCTACCCAAGTTTGTGCCAGACACGGCTCTGCAAATCAAGCTGGATAGCCTGTTTGGGTCCGACAAGTTCAACCTCGACAATCTCGTCATGGGCAAGTCAGATCATAATATAGCCTTATTGCCCTCCGAGTCCGTCGAAAAGGAAGAGAAGGAGAAGCCCGATGAGTGATCTACCCTGGGCGCAGGCAAAGGCCCGAGAGATCGTTGACGGCTGTGTGGAGCACGTCAACACCAGCGACGTGTACTACCTGGAAACCGCTATCGCCAAGGAGCTCAACAGGCTAAGGTCTGAGGTGCTGACAGGGGAGGCCAGGCATGCGGCTCGCCTGAATCTGCTCGACAAAGCAAGCCGGAGCATGGAGTCGACGGCGGCTCTCATGCGCATAGCCGTGGAGGGACAAGAGGGGGCCTGAGCCCCTCTTTTTTAGCCCCAAATAGCTTTGACCGCAGCAGGGCCGTCAGTCTGCTTGTCCCACCATTTGTTGAATATGTTCATAGCTTCGGCGGCCTGACTCCTATTCATCCAGCACCGCTTGCCAAGCAAGGCGTAGAACTCGTCGATGCCCAGCCACCTGCCGTCGGGATCGGGGTCTCGACTGTCATATGACGGGTGAAGGTCAATAGGCGTATAGCAATATTCCCACATCAGCACCTCGCCAAGCTGGGGCGATACAGTCTTTGTGGCCGTAAAGCACGGCGGCCCGTACACCGGGGTCATCGCAAGGGGCCCCGTGGGGCGGGGCACATCCTTGCGCAGCACCTTGGCTATTGGGCGGGCTTTCTTAGGCATCAGAATAAGGTCATCTGCTCTTCGGCGGGAGGCTCGGGTTCGGGTTCTGGCCTGGGCTTTAGGGCTTCAAGGTCTGCGCGAAACCTATTTAGTGAGCTCTGTGGTACAAAGTAAGCCGGGTCTCTACCTCCATGCCCTTTGACCCAATACGACTTCTTGGCGTCGCGAGCAAATATCCATCCCACAACATCATAAATCGGGTGGTCATGCCCAAGAACCAGGATGAAAATGTCGCCGTCAGCATCCCCATCGCGCACAAGTAGGTCATACCATCGCTTGCTTCTGGTCCTTACCTGAAACTTCCCAACGTCTCCGCCCCTCTTAAACGTATTCACCGACCCCTGCCATTCTATGCCAAGGGCCTTGGCCGCAGCCAACTCGCCACATGCACCTCGAATATGAAGACCTTGGCCGCCAGGTCCGCTGAAGCCATGCTTGTCCTTGAGCCCCTTCCGTTCTGATTCGCTTTGCCGCAACCGACCTACGTCAGACGCCCTTTCAATATCCTCCTCGCTGAGCGTTACTATCATGTTCACCCCCTCTTTACGCGCTTCTTGACAGCAAAACGATCACGACTGCCGCCAACAACAGTATCGCAAACAGAAAGGCGGGGAAGTTCCCGCCCTCGAACTCTGGGAATTCTCGCCTATCCATTTGTCTTCTCCTTGGCCTCTGGCCGCTTGACCGTCAGGGCTATATGATATTCGACACCTTCTACGCCCTTCCAGCCGTCACGGCATTTCACGAACTCGTTCTCGATCTGCTTGATCACAATAT
>Ga0255048_10002608_pt1 | contig 11390 bp, 22 predicted proteins | sample JV7_2_2_MG_FD_183619 | JGI IMG/M metagenome (GOLD analysis project Ga0255048, IMG submission 183619) | Seawater microbial communities from Jervis Inlet, British Columbia, Canada - JV7_2_2 | ecosystem: Environmental > Aquatic > Marine > Inlet | place: Canada: British Columbia | collected 2016-10-06
GTGTGTTCAGTACGGGGGGGGTCTATTTTGGACACTCAGCCTGCCATCGCCGTTACTCTTGTTGCTTTGGTGCTTGTATCTCTTGCTCACTGTCGAAATACTTACGTGCTAACTTATAGATTAAATAAATAGCATTGGCACTCCTTGCAAGTCTCATAGCATCATGTTCTTTTATGCTCTCTCTGTCCTGCTCTGTCTTTGGTATCTCTAGCTCACCATCTCTGTACTGTCTGAATGCTATTGCCTGTGCTTGGTCTAATGCGTAGCCCTGCTGGGTGTATTCCTTGACCCTGTTACTAATAGCCCAGTTCTCCTCTCTGCTTCTGTTCTTCTTTGCTCTTCTAGTCATACAATCACCATGGGATATTATACATTTCTTTATTGTTATGTAGCCAATTATTTTTAATCTCTGTAGCTGTTACAATAGCTCTTAAACTACTACAGCCATGTGTATTTATAAGATGCTCTGTAGTGTCCTTCATTGCTTCATTACATACATATATTTTATCAAAATGAAGCAGTAACCTTTTATTATCCCAGATAAAATTACTGAAATATTTATATCCTGCTGTGTATAACTGGTCTGTCATTTATTAGCCTTGGGTTGTTTGGCTTTGGGCTTGGTGTATTGGTATGTACTCAGATGCTTATATATACATGCTGCATATTCATAATCTAATGATTTAAGATAATCATTTATATGTTTCTTGCCCTTCTTATGATTAGCGTCTACATATGCAATTATATCTTTGGTCTGCTCAGACTCTATAGTTATATATGTTTTTTCAGGTGGTGTTGTTTCTTCCTCTGGGAAGTCTTCCCCACGATATACATTTATAGCTAACCCATGCCTAGCTATTGCCTTTGTTATTGCTCTTTGTATGGCATTCGTTATGTCTTTACTGGTTACCTTGGCATACTGTATAGACTTGTTTGAGTAGTCCATTACATGTAGGTATTCTATGTGTTCAATGCCTTCTATTGATACTCCTACTTTGACCCAGCAGGTACGATTATCATGATGATAATTAAAACCCTGCTCATTCTCATATACAAAGCTTTGGGCTTCTGGATAGTTCTGTTTGAGTATCTGCCAGGCATCAGCCCAGCTTATATATTTATGGCTATGTTTGCCCTTTGCTTCTGTGAGATGGTCACAGTTTATAGAGCTGAGTATGTCAAATGGGGATGCTGTTTTCTTCATGTCGGTTCTTCCTGTTTTAGATTGTTATTGGGTTGAGGTATTCTATCAGCTTATCATATGTCTGCTGTGTTATCGTTATGTAATCGTTATCAAAGAATATCTTTATGTTGACTGTTATTGGGTCTTCATATCTCGATATGTAAGTAATCCTGCTCACGTTTATTATATCACCATCTATATCTATAAATTGCATGTCGGTTCTCCTGGTTATTTTATTATTGTCTTTAAGTATGCTGTGGCATCTTTTAGCCTACAGAATTCTAATGGATATATACCATTTGCCAGAAGGAAGTAATCTACAGCTTTATTAAGCTTGGTACGCTTCCTTATAAAATAATAATCGTTGTCTTCCCATTTACTGATACAATACTCTCCACACTTTGTGTATCTGTCCAATCTTCTACAGATGTTTACACCGTAAAAGGGAATATTGACCCACTCATAATCACGTACTTTTATTGGCATGTCGGTTCTCCTACCATCTATTATTACTGCTGTATGGTTGCCACTCCCCATCATAGTTAGAAGTATCAGCCATTAATTCACTTTCATATTCTGTATTATAAGATAATCCATATTCAGTTACTGTATCAGCTTCTGCTAATTCTATTTTATCATTGATGTATTCTTTAGCTTCTTTTATAGAAGTAATGTACGGTCTACTACTTTCTCTTTTTCCGTAATCGCCTTCTATTCTATAGATGTATTTTACTTTGTTATTTACAGCTGTTGTAGTATCTGTTTTTACAATATTGTGATTTTTATATTTCATGTCAGTTCCTTTGTTGATTTGATTTGATTTGATTAAATGGGGGGTTGCCCCCCCTTTTTTTATTAGCTTCTATTTTTTATCCAACAATTAATATTATGTAAATCGTTTTCTATTCTATTTCTGCTTAATTTTAATTTCTTAATATCGTTTTTTGTAAACTTATAACCTTGAAAAGACTTGGTTAATAAACTATCAATTCTTTTTAGGTCTTCTGTGTATTGTTGTTGTTTTTTTATTAAAGTAGGAAGGTGAGTGATTGGATTTAAGTTATTGTACATTTTGATTTATCCTTTGTTGATTGGTTTGTCTTACTCTTTAAGTATATTTTAATATTATTAAATATGCAAGTATTATTTTAATATTATTAAAGATTTATTTAAGCAAAAAAAAAGAACCCTTTTTTGGGTTCCTTTTATTATTTTGTAAAGACCACACAATCCTCCTTGTCCTCAAGTTTGTGTTTGTCCTTTGCCATTTTCTTTCTGATCAGTATCATTTGTTTAGCCCGATCTAAGTCTCTAAACTCCCTGTGGACATCTTCCCATGAGTCTGCAAGTGCTGCAAGCCTATGCACCTCTTTATTCATTCCATCATCAAGATCAACATATCGGTCATAAGCAAATGTCTCAAAGTTTCTTATCGCTGATCTTGTCTTAGTAGCATCGGGTGTTGACCCCCAATCCGTATTGGAAATCATCTTTTCTATTTGCTTTATCTTTCTCTTAACTGCTTTGATGCCTTTATCTGATCCCGAAAGGTGTTCTTCATAACTTGAAATAAACATGATATTTTCCTTTATTGATTAATTATTATATATTTATATCTTACTTTAATAATCTTAAATATGCAAATATTATTTTAATATTATTAAAGATTTATTTTATAGCCACAACTATATAATCTTGTGTCCAAAGTATAAAGCCTGTCACACTCGTATTTATATTGATGAATTACAGTGGTTTAGCCACAAAGCCACTTAAAATCCCTATACTTAGTATATATAACTTTTTACTTCTAATTACTTTATATACTTTTTTTGTGGCTTTGTGACCAAGACTATAATTAATTAAGTGAGAGAGCATGTTATTTTATTGCCACAAAGTCTAATTTTAAGTGGCTTTGTGTGGCTTTTGTGCCCAAAGAAAACAAAAAAAAAGCAGACCTGTTACAGCCTGCTCTAAATCAAATCAAGTAAGAAGTATACATCTCAGTATACTCTATTAGTATAGTCTAATCGTCAAGCTCTGTCAAACCCTCTACATAGACCACAGATACATCTACTCCCCTATGCTCTGCAATGACAGTACAAAGCCTTTTATAGCTCTTTAAGTTGGGTTTATTCCTGCCCTGATACCATTTACACACCTGCTGGGGTGTTGTGCCTATCTTCTTTGCTGTACCTGTCATTGTACCCATTTTTAGCAGGTTCTTTCTTATCCATTTTTGAAAGTTATTCATTTTTCCTGAAAAGTAAATAAGTGATATACAAATATACTCTACAATATGGCGACATGCGATAAGTTAGATAAAAAAATCTACGTAATTGTTTTGTATCTGTTTCTGCTGTGTGTGCGTTTTTAGATGACCAACCCAAGTACCGTCTAATATTATCAAAGGAGAGGCTTTTTAATCCTATGAGATGCTCATAAGCTAATACCTTAGTATCAATGAGGCTACATCTTATGCCTGGCACTCCTGCTCTAAAAAAAGCATCTTGAAAAAAGTCATAGTCAAACCTTGGGTTGTGTCCAATCCATATACAACCCTGTACTATATCTTTAATCTCATGACATACTAAATTGAAGCTCTTAGCATCTCGCCATTTTTTAGGTGTATAACCATTTATTTCTAATGCCTTCTCAGATGCTCTATCTATGAATTCAGGGGATATTTTATAGTGCCATTCTCCTATATGCTTACCTCTGGCATCTTCCTTGATGATATATATCTCTATAATCTCATGATAATCAGGTCTTAGCCCTGTAGTCTCTGTGTCCACAAATACTCTATTTTTCATGCTCACTCCTTGTAGTATATTGTATATCTTTTTTTTTTAATATATGGGGGGGCTTTATCATCTCCATACCATCTAACCTGCCACTCTCTCTTTTTACTACAGCCTATCCCCTGAAATATTTTAACCAATCTTCTTACATTACCTTTGTGTCTGTCTCTTTGGGGTAACTCTAGACTCTCAAAAACCTCGTCAAGTGTTGCCCCTTCATTCTTTGGGTCGTTTAAAATCTCCCTGCATACCTTTTCCCATGGGTCTTCAATATAAAAGCTTTCTTGGTGGTTTTTTAGTGGTGTATTAAATTCATCATCTAACCACCATGCCTCTCTATTCTTGTATCTGTGTACAGCTTCTGCCCATATCTGGTCTCTGTCCTGTATCAAATCATTTATGGCTATATTCCCAACCTCAACAGGCCAGAACCTTCTATTTTCATCATCTGATAAAAAACTAATTTCGTTAGTAGTAGCACAAAATATTACACGTCTGTCCTTTGTTACTGGATGCCTACCATAACTGGGTCTGTATCTGTCTCTCTGGGAAGATAAAAACATTTTTACATTCTCTGCATCCCTTGTCTTTATCGCTTGGAGTTCTGCCAGTTCCCATATCCATACACCAGAACTATGTATGAGTTGATACGCTTCTTTACTCCTTATGTCTAAATGACTATCACTGAATAGGTCAGCCCCTGCCAACGCTCGTAGGGCTGTACTCTTTTTTATTCCCTGCTTCCCTACCAATACTAATACAGTATCCACTTTTGCCCCACCTTTTAAGCCTCTAGCAACACAAGATATAGCCCACCTTATGCCAATCTCTTCTATTAAATCTGTTTTTATACTGCCAAAGTAGGAAGGAAAAAGGGATTTTAATCTCTCTTGCCCATCCCATTTAAGACCATTTAAATATATCTTAAGGGGGTCTATACTCTTCTGATGACCATACCAACGCAATACAGTTTCTAATGTCTTTTCACATACCAAATTACCAAATTTGTTACGCATATTGTAAGCATCTGCCATCCAAAAACGTATATTTGTAAGTATCTCTGTATCTATCTCTGCCCCTTCATACAGTAGCCTATCATTAAAGACATTATATTGTATGCTGTCTGCTATTCTTGGGTCATATTTTAAAATGGTTCGTATATTTTCCTCACTTGGTAGTACTCTTCCTGATGATATTACTTTGTCTGTCTCTTTGTCTCTTTGTGGGGCTGTACATCTCAGCAGGTCGATTACACTATTTTTTAAAAGTGGTTCGTATAGTCTCTCAGTTATCATTGTATATACCTCTTATTGTTGATTGTTTGATTTGATTTGATTTGATTTGATTTATAAATTGTTCACAAAGCCATACCACTGACATGACTTTCTATGATTACATTGGGCTGATATACCTCTACTGGCATCTATATAATAAAATACGCTTTTATCACTACAGGAAGGACATGTAATGCGTCTGGCTACACCATCTTTTATAATAGCCCCTAAACTGCTTGCCTTGTTTGTTCTGTATTCATCTGTTTTATACTCTGCAAATTTATCATTTTTAGTCTCATGCTTTGGCATGTCTCTTGTTAGCTCTCTCTGTCTGTCTCTTAATCTCTGCTCTTTTACTCTCTTCTTTTTTATGGCTTCTGCTTCTGTGTGCAGGTCTAGTAGATTCTTATTGCTGGTGTTCATATGGCTTGGTGGATATGTATTGTCTTTGGTTGCCTTTACATAATATGCCCTCCCAGCATCCTTACAAACAGCATCTGATTTGATACTAGTAACATCCTTAAAAAAGTTCTGTCCTGCTTCCCAATAATAGCCCCAATCATCATTAACTACAGGGTAAGAGAGAGGTAGTATTAGTCTCCACTTGTTATGCTCAGCTGTATTACTGTAGGAAGCATGCCAGAGATATACATACTCTTTGGTAATCGCTTTGGGTAGGTCTATATATTTGTATCCACAGTCTATATCAAAGACCATGGCATATACTAATTTAGCATTGGCTTTGCTTCTCTTCCCATCAAAATCTACAGGAGACCATACAGGTATTTTATCCTTTTGAGGCACATTAAAACGAGTATGAAATAGAAATTTAAACATATTCTCTATGGTAGTATGTACCACCTGCCCTTTTGTATCGTAGATGCTTCTGCTTCTCCAATATGTAATTGTTGTGTCTTTTATAGCCATAGTTTAAATTTCTGTTCTAGTTGATAATATTCTTTACTGCCGATTCTTGCCAACTCTAATAATAGCCCTTTTAATTCGTCTTCTGTTGGTATGATATGCCCATCAATTACAGACAAAATCCAAGTTATATCTATTCTCAATTTACGCAAATCTATTTTTATTAATTCGCCATTTAACATATCAGTTAATAAATAATCACTAGTGAATTTCATTGTATATCCCCTGTTATATATTGCACAGCTTCAAATAATAAATCATCAAAATCTAACTCTAAATGTACAGATAACACAAAGCATATTTTTACAAGGTTTGGGGGCTTTGGCTTAGATTTGCCAGTCTTATAATTACTTATCATTCTTGCGTCCATTCCTACTCTGCCCATCTCTTTTATTAGATGTGAGGTTAAATATTTCTGTAGAAATTTATCCATTTGTAGCACCTGCTTTTATACCCTCAATTACTGTCTCTCTGTAGCTCTTTTGCTGTTCTATTGCTATAACCATAGATAGATAAATAATAGGTAGGCATGTTGGTTTACAGCGTCTTATTCTCCATAGATGTATAAGATTTTTAGTAAGACCTGCTTTTTTTAGATATACAAGCTCTTTACCCTCTGGTACATTTTTATCTATCCATTCTAAAAACGTCATTGTTTAGCCTTCTTTGTCTATAGTCCTAATTTTTATCTGTGTACAGGGGTTCTCTTCTGCATTTGCGTAAAAGTCTCTTTGATGCAATACAACCACCTGCTTGTCATCTGTCCATATTAGATTTGATTTGGTTATACAATCTAGTACATATTTACTATAGTTGTCTATATCTGGTATTGTCGGTTTATATAATCTTTTCCCCATAGAGACAACAGATTTATTAAGCCTTTTAGGTCTTGGAGAGATGGTAGTAATTGATATTTCTATTGGTTCTGTGGTTATTTGCCACTCAGTATTTTTTACCTGCTTCTGTATTTGCTCCTCTGTCTCTTTTAGTTTGGCTTTGTGTTTACTGCTGTAATAGCTCCCAAACTTCCCCACTTTTACCCTGGGCTGTGGGTAGGGTTTACCATCTAATATTATCTCTAAAATCATAAAGTCTCCTTTGATTGTATGTCGGTTTTAAGTGCTTTAATTGCCTCAATAAATAGTATCTCTGCCTCTTCTTTGCTGTCTGCATATACCCTACAGATTTTAAGCAGGGTATCAAGTGTGGGCATTTGTAACCCCCTACAGATTAGACTAATTAACCCATCACTTTTATCTATTTGCTCTGCTAAATCTTTCTGTGTGGTGTTGCTAGTAGCATCTATCCATAATTTAAAATTGGGATATTTCATATTTACCTCTTGACATTGTTATAGTTATTTAATATTATTAAATTATACTATATAAAAGGAGTTGTCAAGATGATAATAAAATTTACTGAGTTTGCATACACCATGCATGATATAGCAAATCACCCATGCTTTTTAATGTTGTTGGGGGGCATAGTGTGCTTTGGTGTAATTGCAGTAGCTACAATTGATGGGGTTAAAAATGCTAGATATTATAACGATTAGAGTAGGTGTTTCTAAAATCAAATATAATAATGCTACTGTTGGAATAGTTGAGCAGGTAATACAATATGGTAATGTTATGTACTACTGCCATTTTTACGGTGTATCAGCTGTCTATAACACCAAGCAAGATGCCATAAGTCACCTCTTATGGAAAACAGCAGGACTATCTATAGCAGAAGCTGATACACTATCGCAAAGATAAAGCTGACTTTATACCGTCAAGCATCCCATACATTCTTTGTACTTGTTGCTCTTGCTGTCCAAGTCGGTTGTTTAAATCCATTATTTTACTGCTTACATCATCAAAGCGTATACCCATGCCGTCTACTCTTTGGCTTATGATGTCCAATTTATCATTGGCTTTCTCTAGGCTTCTACTTGTATTTATGTCTTGGTTTTTTCTTTCCTCATCAATTTTATCTATGACGTTATCATATTTTTCTCTGAGCTTGTCCTCTCTTTCTTCAAACTTCATTAAAAGAGCCTCTCTGGCTATTTCGTCTTTGTTCTGTAGCTCTTCAATCTTTTGTATGTACTGCTGTGTAAGTTTGTCATTTTTAGACTCTTGTTTTTTTACCCAATACATCATGTACCCTGCTATTACTCCCATAGGCCCAGAGTTCAAAAGTATATCTAAAAACATCTCCATAATTACCCCAGTAATGTATAGCTAAAAGTTGTAAAATTGTTTATTTTAATTTGCAATTCGCATAAATCTATAAATCTATTATACCTTATCTCCTTTGCAATCACTGTACAACCTGCCGACCATTTATTAACAAACTGTGAATTTTTCCCAGCTTTATGTATGTTGATACCAAATATCCCAACCTGATTACTATCTGGCATGACTTCTGCAATTTCGTTTTTGTTATTGTCTCTGAATACTTTTACTGGTTTACGTTGTACCAGTGCTTTGTACTTGCCTCTGTGGTATCCCATCTCATGACTATTGCGATATTGACCAGGGGCTAATATTGCCGTACCTGCTGTCCTACTTGGGTTTAAAAGGTGATATGTACCAGGGTCTGTAGTACATTTGAATTGCTCATGTTGCCATAGTCCGTCTAATTTGTATAATACGTGTAGAATATCATCAAAAGTATTAGGCTCTAATGTCCTACGCTCACCTATAATGTTTAGGTCATATTCAAAGTCATTATCAAATATTTTATATCCTAGTTTCCTACATCTTTCTAAAATCGGTGGTAACATCTGCCCCCCTAATATTGTTTATCATTGTTAATATAATTTACTTCAATCTCTAATACAAATTCCCAATTTGTACCTGTCCATTTTTTTGATAAAATTTGGGCTTTTTGCTCTTCTATATATATATCTAGGTCTGTCAACATGATAACATCTCCAACTTTAAGCCAACCAAACACCCCATGAGCATTGTATGTAATTGATAATCTGGGCATACTATATAGTCTTATATAATCTGTGGCGATTCTTGAAGCTGTGTAATAGTCCATAACAAAATTTAGGTTTATAATCTTTTCTCTCTTCCCATACTTTGATATGCTCACCTGGCTGTATTGGCTCATAATCTCATTATTTATACTCTTCATTTTATTAGGTCTGTCAGCCCCTACATGTATTGTACTTTTATATCTCTGTCCTCTTCCAATCCAACCAAATCTAACCTGTACAGTATTACATAAGTCTTGTGGCTCTGTTATTGGTGTAATAGCTCCTGCCCTGTAAAACATATCTCCTGCTGTGATTGTGTCTGTAGAGTCTATGTTGTCAACAATAAGCATATTTAATCTTGGTGATATGCCATCTCTTCCTAACACTACCTCTACTGGCAAAAAAGGTAAAATCTCCCTTTGTAGCCATTCAAGACCTGTAACTTCATCATCTTGTAATACTCCTGCTATTTTGTACTCATTTAAGATGCCTCTTACATTATACCAAGCATTAAAGTCTATTTGTATTCCTGATGTGGTCAAAGCCCACATGCAAACATCCCCAGCACCTTCTAATATCCCATCCCCATACGGATTTAAAATGCCCCCATAATCAGAAGTAGGTAAGGTGTCATGCAAGCAGACCCAATACTCAGTATTTACATCTGTTGTAGGGTTTATTATGCCACTGCCAGGGGGTACAGATACCTTTGTATATTGATATTTTTCTGTATCTAAATTTGTAACACCTGCAACGCATGATACTGTTGCTATGTTGTTATCATCATCTTGTATTTTTGCTGTCTTGCTCATGATATGATGACTTGCTATATAAAAGTAATTATAAAAACCGATAGGGGGTATATTTTGAGACCCTCCATAATAAGCAGGGATATTATATAGCTCTTTGTTGTTATACCAAATGCTTGTACCAATAATGACAGGTAGTTTTTTTCCTTCGCTCCTATCGTCAAATGTTGCATCTTCGTCTACATCTTCATCTAATACATATCTTTGGTTGATACTTGCAAGCAGGGGCAAACCTGCTACCACGCTCCTACTTTCTAAGCTGAATTCTACATATTCTGGGGGTCTGTTTGGGTGTCCATAAATAGGCTGTGATACTATGCCCTGTGCTAATACTGTTCTATCTTTGTAAAATTGCTCACCCTGTAGCAAATAGGATAATTCAGCTGTAGAACCTTCTATTGTATTACCCCTTATCTCTTCATAACTTATATTTACACCATCAAAAAAAAGAGCAAAAGGTATACTTTTATCTTCTATGTCTACTCCTAATAACTCTGTTTTTTCTGTATATTGTGGGTTGTCTAGATACATAATAAAAGGTAATATCTGCCCAGCCTCTTCTAAATATACAGGCTCTGTAGCAAATCTATATATAATGCTACCCCATACAACCTCTAAAAGGAAGACAGGTTTTTTATTGATATAATCAGAGCGTGACAACATTTATACAATTTCCTCAAGGGTTATTGTACTCACCCTGAATACCTCATTTTGTAGCTCATCTCCTAAAACACTCTCTATAGATACATCCGATGTAAGTATAGATAACATCTGCTCATCTTGTCTTTTTAGAGTGTAAGATAATATAAATCCTGAACTTCTTAAAACTTTGTTTATTTTTGGAAGATATACCAAAGGGGATTTTGTACCCTGTAATCTATCAAGTATTCCAAGCATCAAAAGAGGCACGTCATTTGCTGTGGCTACTGGGTCTGCTGTGACTAAAATACCTGACCAGTAATCAGGGTCAACAGCAGTACCAGATATTGTAGTAATATCTATGGGGTCGCTCCAAGACAATCTAACTCTTTTTTGTGTGGGTCGTACGTTCCTTGTATAACGTACCCCATTTAACAACTGTTCTGTTATTGTTCCCCCATTTGCTGATATGGTACGTCCTCTGCTGTATTGCTGTCCAGGAATAACAACAGAACCAATAGATATTAAACTACATTCTATGTAATCCTCTGGAGTCTTTGTGGTCAGAAAATCTATTCTTAGCTTGTCATACTGATAATTGCCATTCATATACATTAAAATTGTAACAGCATTGGGTATTAAATCTGCCTCCCTATCACTTACACTACCTGCTACTGGTATTGTTATTCCTTTTTCTAAAAAGAACACTGGTTTTTTTGTTGTGGCACTGGTTAAAGTTCCCTCTGTATTGCTTACAACCCTTGTATATATAGTGTCTGTTCTATCTGTTAA
>Ga0255048_10002610_pt1 | contig 11388 bp, 25 predicted proteins | sample JV7_2_2_MG_FD_183619 | JGI IMG/M metagenome (GOLD analysis project Ga0255048, IMG submission 183619) | Seawater microbial communities from Jervis Inlet, British Columbia, Canada - JV7_2_2 | ecosystem: Environmental > Aquatic > Marine > Inlet | place: Canada: British Columbia | collected 2016-10-06
GTTAATCATATATGCTCAAATTATTAAACAAAGTGAACAACGCTATAAACGGTAATTATAAACCAAGTGATCTACAGCAGTGTAATTTAGATAGTGGTTATCATTCTTTTTTGCAATGTACAAAAGATCGTGAAGCTATAGAGGGATTTTTTATTTCTTTGATAGAATTTCAAAAGAATGTAAAACAAATCCCGATCGGTAGAACATTCACAATTAATTTAATAGATAATACAGAAATTAAACTATTAAGCACAAAAGAGGGATTTGTTAAAGCTGATTAAAAAAATGTGATATTGATCACGGTAAAGGTTAATTTAAAATAGTAAGATACTTAAACAAATAAAGGCAATTAAGCCAAAATCAAACAAGGTGTAAAATTATGAAAATGTTTTTTAAATCAAGATCAAAAGCGCGCACAATGGCAAAAGTAACAGGTAAAAAAGTAGCGGATCAAGGTGCAAGTAGTACAAGTGGTAAACGATGGGCTATTGAAATTAAATAAAAGGATCATAAAATGTTAACATCATATAAAGCAACAAAAACAAACAACACTAAAAAGCGCTTAACTTTTGCAGAAACAAAGCAAGCAAGCAAAGGATCAAAACGTGGCAAGCAATGGCAAAGAACAAACAAACGGGATCAGTGGGTGACGTTGGATGCATAAGCCAAAATTAAGCGCTGTACAGCGTAAAGTTAACAAGGCAATACAATTAGCCGTTAAACGTAATAAAACAGCTTATAGCGACACACAGGGACAATACAAGCACAATATAAGAGTGCAAATTGTAAGGGGGTAAAATTATGATCACAATTAAGAAAGATGATAAGGTTTTAATAAGTAGTGATAGTGTAGAAACTATTAAATACTTCCTTAGAAAGAAAATAGAAGATACACACAAGAGGATTATTTCTTGCACAGGTGTTACAGGTTCAAGTGATTATCAAACAGATATGATCAAAAGATTATTAGTACAGAAATTAAAATCTTGCACTAAGTTAGAAGAGCTAAACAACCTTTTAACAGATGTTTGTGATTCTGTGGATCGTTCTGGGATGCCAATCAAGGGCGTAAATTTTCCCAGCGGAAACTATCAAGTTATTATTTAAGACAACATTAAAACATGATCAAAGTCACATTATTTTATTATAGTGTGACTTTTTTGCTTTTATCGCTTTACAAGGTGAAATAAAAAGCCGATAATCTAGCCAAGTTAAACAAAAACATTCATTTTTAAAAAGGCGGTTATCATGATAAGATATTTAATAGGTTTATCACTTGTAGGATTTGCATCTTACTATGTAATCTTAAGCGCTGTAAGTTCAATTTTACCAATTATTCAATAAGGATCTTATCATGAAAACTTTTCTTTTATCTTTCACATTAGAGCAAAATTTTGCAATGGTGGCGGGTGCTTTCTTTGTTGGTGCTATTGTTTACTTTGTTATGGATGAATTAAAAACAGGTGATCAAAATGTATAGATTACAATACAAGACAGATAAAACCGACACGGTGCAAGTAGTACTATTTAATAGTCTTTTTAGCTTACTACAGCAGGTTAAAACAGATTTTAACACAAAGGTATTAAACAACATTGATCAGCTTATTAGCGTTACATATACGCAAAAAGACAAGCAAACAGGATCAGCAATGATCACTTTGTTGGATAACCTAAAACATAGCTTAAAAGATGAATTAAGAGATCAAGCGGTGCAAAGATTAAACTATTTAAAAATGTGTTGTTAAATGTGACTTAGATCACTGTTTTAATTTATCAGCTTGATAATATAGCAACTATTGAAACAAGCCAATAACGGCAAAATTAAAAAGCGAGTAAATCATGAAACGACTAACAAGAAAGCAAAAAGCACAAAAGCAACAAATTAAACAGGTATTATTTTTATCACCTTTGTTAGTTGGTTTTTTAGTAGTGTTACATTTTGCGGGGGCTTCATTATGATCAAGCAAATAGCAGTAGTAGCTTTCCTTTTTCTTTGCTTCTCATATGATGCTGAAGCAAAGGATCAAGACTGTAAAAAACTAGCAGATCAGGCTTATAGTTTGATGTTAGATTATCAGTTAACAGGCAAAAGCGAGATAGAAGAAATTAAGAACACTAAAAGAGTGATCAATTTTTTCGATAAGAAATACGAAGCATTTAATTATGCTTATTCGATTTTTGATAAATGTGATAAATAAGGATCAGGATTATGAGGTTACTTGACTTAAAAACGGGTATAATTTACAAGCGCGGTAAAAAATGTATACCTTACAACTATACACACTTCAAAGAAATGATAGCGTTAAACTTAACAGGGTTTGATACTGGGGTAAATGGTTGGTGGGAGGAGGATATAAAAGAAAACGTTAGACTAAGAATGCAGGATTTAAAATTCGTGTGACACAGATCACACTTTAGATCGATAATGGTTTTACTAACTTAAATAATTTGGTACTATCTTTTTGTTGAAACAAAAACATTCATTTATTAAAAAGGCGTAAAATTATGCATTATTCAAATATCAGTATCGTAGACCTAAAAACAATGGAAGCTTGCGACAAAGCTATAGCTTTAATTGAAAATGATCACCGTAATATCTTGGGCGGGTTGTGTGCATGGAATAGTGGCTATTCTACGGATCTTTTATCAGGTGCAACAAAAAAGATCGAAGCTATACAAAGAAAACACGACCGACTTTTTAATAAATGGATAAAAGATCAGTATAAAATTTATGTTAAGGAGAACGGAAACGTGATCAGTTTTGAAGAGTACGAAGAAAAAGAAATGTACTGTTAAACGTGAACTAAATCACACTTTGTATTAAATGAATCCTTTACAAGGTGTGCTAATTTGCTATTATCTATTCAAGCAAAGGGAAACGCCCTAGCTAAATTAAATAAGGTTTAAAATTATGACTACATTTACAACATTTACAAAGCGCATTGCATACCGTCTAACTGCTATCAATTCTAACAATTGCAAAGTTAGAACAAAAGCGCAACAAATCAAAAATATAATTGATGATGAAATGATCAATTGTGACAAAGAAGGTTTTAATAATGGGGCGCTACACTTTTTAGCTTATTCACAAGGTAAGATCCCAAAAACAACAACAAAGCAAAAAGAATGGCTAAAAAAGACAATTATTAAACTTGATGATATAAAAGAACAAAAGTAAAAAGCCAATATAAGCGCCCACAAAGGGCGCTACACTTCCATAATACACTTGCTTACCTTATCAATTAACTCTCTTCTCTGCGCTTTACAAGTGCGTTAAAATCGCTTTTTGTTATAGTGACATACTCAGTTAATAGATCCGCTTTAACTTTTGCTATCTGCTGATAGTTTTTATTAATAGTTTTATATTCATCATAAGTGTTTTTGTACTCATTTTTAAAAAATGGCTCCTTTATATTGTCATTTAATAAAGCGCCTTTTATAGCTGATAACGGCAATACAATAGTATTATACTTTTTATGTGCGATCTTATTAACTATGATCAACCCCATTGATTTTAGTTGCTTTATAGCTGTCTCATTAACTGTATTGAGATTGAGACCTAAACGATCCGCGATCCTTTGTTGACTTTCGTGGTATACTTTTCCCGATCTAGTAAATGAGTTGTAATTGTTCAGCATATAAACATAAACAGCTTTAGTGTTATTTGTGATCTTGTGATAAACCCCTTTTTCATCTCTCCATTTTTCTGCATGAAATAAAGCGTGATCAATCTTGTAATAGTTTTTTGTCCCCAGTAAATGAGTTAAACAATAATCATTCTCATTAGACTGGTTGTTAATATCAAATATCAAATTGCTTTTTTCTTTTTCGTGTCCTGTGTCCTGCATTATATAACTGTTCCTTAATTGATAATCGTTATCATCTATTGTAACATTTATTTCTAATATATCAAATCATTAAATGATAATCAGTATCAATTACCAAATATCAAAAGCATAATTAAGGATTGAGAAAACGATTTTATATATTAGATAAGTCTAATAAAGGAAAAGCTAATATACCAGACCACTTAATATTAGATAATACTAATAAAGATAATCCTTAATTAGAAAAGTCTAATATAAAAGGGTGCAAAGTATATTAGTAATCTCTAATTTAGTTTTTAATATATTAGCATTCTCTAATATAAGGCAATAATCACCTGAAAAGTTATCAACAGGTTATTAACAAAATTATACACTATGCAAAGTCCATGCCAGATCAAAAAGTGTGCCAACTTTTCATATAGCATTTAAACGCCCATAAACGCATTTTAAGCGATCTTTGATGTAAGATAAACAATCATAACGGGTACTACCCAAACATCGCCCACAGATACCAAAATGGAATCCATCCACAGACTTATCCACAAAAATAAAGCTTGACATGGGATTTTAGCCAATTGTGGGTAACTTAGGGGATAACCTGTTTATAAGTTGTGAATAAGTACCAATAATGGGCTTATATGATATAAATCACAAAATGATACGATTAATTGAAATTAGTACTTGTATATAAATAAAAACTGGCTTATTATTACCACATCAAACGGAAACACACACAATTAATAAAACGTGATTTACATCACATAAGGATTTAAAATGGAAACTTTAATCAATGACTACGCTCTAGCACTAGCAAACAAAGCAATAGAAACCCAAAACAAAGAAGATATAAAAGAGCTAGCAGTAACAATATTTACTGAAGCTTATGACGTTTTTAACTTTACTAGGGAGCAAGTGGCACAGATAACGGCTGAAGCATTGTTAATATTAGAAAAACAGGAAAGAGACCTTAAATCAGATACATTGAAGAAACAGCAAATCAATATCACCTCAGATGATGTCTATGCATATAAATTATCAATTAATATATATGCTGGCCTACCTCGTGACTATCTAGGATCAGCAAGCAAACTGTTAACTAGAAGCGTTAAAAATGTTACAACTACAGACGACACAAGATCGGGGGTAATCACTTTACAAGGGAAGAAGTTGATAGTAGAAAGCTTTCAAGGCATGGAATGGGAAGTTGTAGGAAAGGCTTAACAATACAAACAAAATAAGGGGGCTTTTTAGCCCTCTATAGCTTTGCTATGATACAAGTATCACCGATCAATCGGTAGCCCTCTTTTTACATCCCTTTGTAATACCATACCCAACAAAATAAACACTTCTAAAGCACCTCTATGACCTTGTATTACCCTCGATTATTCACCTGTTTTTGTGGGTACTATCTTTAAAAGACTATAGCGAAAGGTAACTTTTCCCAAATTAAACACTCTTTTATAATGCATATTATATGCCAACTTTAATAATGCATAAATGAATAAAAAGTGCATAAATCACTGTAAGAAGACTTCTCTCTTATTATATACCATTACCCCTTATTTACTGAAAAGCTCTTAGAATCCATTTACGGAGTAAATAAAGGGGGTTGACTTTCTAAAAACACAGTTTTACATAATATAGATGATAATAGTTATCATTAACATATACAGTCTATAATCTATGCATAAATATGCATAAAAGTGACTATTGATAATAGTTATCATTTAAAGAGGTTAAAAGGGTTAATACATAGTGTATGAGAATCATTATCATTATTGTTTTCTACGTAGTAGTAAATGATAATTATTATTATTTGAGTTTGTATTAGATTATACTACTTGATAATTATTATCATTTTGATGTGTGTTAGCGTGGGGGAAGTTGAGCGACTTGGTACAAGTTGTTTAACTATCCGCTATCGCTTTACATCAACATTAGCGCTACTCGCTTAAATAGTAATAATTATCATTAAGGTTTACATTCCCTTTGCATAGCAAAGAAGTTACTAGTAATGATACTCATTATCAATTACATTCTTAATACATTAAATAGTAATCATTCGCATTTATATAATTATAATGCATCTCGCTAGCGCTCAATCACTCGCATTAAGTATAGTAAATGATAATCATTATCAGGTAACAGCTAGTAACATGTGTTATAAAAGTGTGACCTATACGACAAAGGGTAATTAACAACAGTTTTAATACTTGGTTAAACTGTGAGAGCATAAACAGGGCTGTGAGAGGCGCTATTGTTGAAGTGGGGCGATGGTATCAAGTAAGTACGAAGTCTACCCACAGGAGCAAATAGGCGCAATGTATTAGATATTTTAGGATCCTGTAAAGTGCAGAGAGGGTAGTATTTTGTGTGTCAAACACCTAAATCTCAATAAATCTCAATAAATCTCAAAATTACCTTTTAAGTAAATATCCCAAATCGCCACCTTCCCAAGGTTATCCACCTCCCAAGATATTTCCCTTCCCAAAGTAATAAACCATTCCCCAATTAACCTTCCCTGAATTTTAAATTTTCAGATATTCCCCACAATAAAGGGTTATCCTTTTTGTAAGATTCCCTCTTAAATTAAATAAAAATAATCCTTAGGTAATTGATCCCTTGTGATAGGATATTGCTACTACAAGGGTACTATGCAAAGGTTTTACCTATCACTAGGTAATTTTAAATTTTAGAGTTGCACCTACCATAGATATTTCTAGGATAATCAATAGGTTACATGATATAGGATATTTTAAGGTAGGGTATTTTAGTAAGAGGTATTACTATAAAAGGTTGTATATATTTTAAACAGGTTGTAGATTTCAGGTGGTTTTACTCAGGGAGGGTGTAATTGTAGAATAATATAATATTAATTAGGGTCAAATTGGAAGTGTATGGGGCTGTGAGTAGAGTTTAGCTAAAAGGTGAGTGATTGTACCCCATATATAGAAAAGCCCTCTAAGGGCTACTGAGAGGCTCTGAGAGGGTTATGGTTTTATCATCTTTCTTTAGGGTAGGGTTTTGTTTTATTTCTGTCTTCAAACAGTCTACGTAGTTTTTTGGTTTCTGCTTTATTCTTTCCTAGTACATATGCATATTTGTGTTTACTTGGAAAGGGTATACATTCGCTACTTTTTTGTTTTTCTTTTGAGAAATCTCTTAGTTTCTTTTCTATATCATCAGGTACATTATCCCATGACATACCTGTATTGTGGTTCCAGTTTTTCTCCCAAGTTATCCCTAATTCTTTAGCATATTTTTTGTATGCTGTTTTTTGTCTGAAGTACCTATCAGATACCATTTTACCTGTATAGGGATTAATGTATCTTTTTGTAGTTCCTGAGTTTTGTCCTAGGTAGTAGAAGTTACATGCTTGGTATATTGTACCTAGTTCTTTAGCAGTTGGGTCAGAGTATGCTGTAAATAATCTCCATTGTGTATTCTTTACCATCCATTTTATACAGTATGTTAGGAAATTACTAGCTAGGTTTTTAGGACTCCAAGATATACAAGCACCTCTACTTATTAATCTTTCCATCTCTTTTGTATCTTCTCCTAACAATTTGGAGAATGCATTTGGCATATTAAATAGCATAACTCCTGCTAGAGTATCTTTATAATAACATGCGAACCATTGTGTAGTGTACTGTGATAAGGTACCTAGCCATTCGTGCCTTTTTATAAACTCTTTAAGTTTGTTCTGTTCTTCTTTAAGGGTTACGTTTTTAAATGTAAAATCTTTTACTTTCAGTTTACTAGCCCCTACTTCTGTTAATCCTGCTAGTATAAGATCCTCTTCTTTATTGTTTAATCTTATATCGTACTGCCAACAATGATCTTTGTCGTAGTTTTTTAATCTATCTAATTCCATCCTACCTCCTATTATTTTCTTATACAAGAAAACCACCACAAGGTATTACACTTATAGTGGTTTATTATCTTACAACTCTAGTTTCTTTAGTGTAATATCTTTATATTTTATTTTGTGTAGTTTGATTAAGTAAGCTACTAATAGGGTACAATCTTCTTTGTTTATGTCCATAATGTGACCTAGGTCATAATCATCTAATGTAGCAAAACCATCCTCTAGTTCCTTTAGTATTCTAAAACTACCCTTTTTGTAATCTTCATTCATGGTTACTCCTTATCAATATAAACATAGTCAGAGTCGATTTCATCATCTCCTAAGAATACTCTTGTTGTTACTTGCTGTCTAGTATCACTATAGTTGTAATCAGTTTCCATCAATACCCTAAGGTTATTCTTTATGTAGTCTTCTACTAAACTTTGTATTTGTTGTTCTTCCATTATTATTCTCCTTGTTAGTTATACAGAGCTATCTCGGCTCTTGTTTTAAGCATTTTCTCTACCATCAAGAGTTGTATTTTTAGCTACTTTGACTGTGTACAAGTCTTGATTTAAATAATCTTCAACCGTAATACCTAAGTTTGATTCGACTGATAAATAATCTTTTTCAAACTCTTCAGCAGTTGTATTCGCAAGTAAGGCATCGAATGCCTCTAGTGATTTTTCATATTTATTCATAATTTGTACTCATAATTTCTCCTTATCTTGCATATCTAACCATTTAAACACATCAGTGTGTACTTTCAATCTACCCTCTTCCCTTAGCTGAAGTATCCTTAAAGGGTCTCTTTTAAACACACGTTTAACTATGTAAAACTGCTTCAGTTCACTAGTATTCACACTTATACCCTTAATACTCTATATTATGTTCACTTAATAAACATTCAAGGTCATACTTCTCTGATTCAAGTTCTTCAACAGTACCTAGTTTCTCTTCGTAATCACTAAGTAAGTTATCTGTTTCATTAAACAGTTCTTCTAGAGAGTCTTGTAAGTCTTGGTGTAGGAAGCTCCAATCTTCTTTTTGTACATAATCTAAAACTCTCTTTGTCTCTTTGTATTGTAAATCTGTCATTTTTACTCTCCTACAACTTCTGATTGTATTTGTGAATAAGTAACATAGCTAGTATTGCCTTCGTGAATCTTTTCGTGAGGCACTAACATAAAGTTAGCATCTTGTTCTTCCATATCTGATTGATCAGTCAGTACATTCATACAATCTTCAAAAGCGATATCCTCTGCTTCTTGTTTACTTTTAGCTTCTACTTCTAATGTCATGTAACCATACATCGGTACAATCACTTCATAAGTCTGCTCTGTCATAATTATTCTCCTATATCCATTTCAGTTTCTTTAAAGAACTCTTGTAATATACTTGTCTGGTACACAAATACTTGCCCTTTGTGTTTAAGGTAAACTTGCATTTGGCCGATGAAAAGTAACTTAAAGATATTACCTTCTTTTACTAATTCTACCTTGCCTTCTAATACCCCGTTAGTGCTTATACTAGGGTAAACACTACCTTTAATTACAGGTACTAAATTTGTATATAATTTCATTATTTCTCCTTAAAAACTAAAACTTACACTATCCCATAACCAGACAACTACTTGTCCAACTTGGTACAATCCGAACAAAGCAAATATACCTAAAGCAACCAGCATAGGAAGACATCCGTCTGTACCACCTGCGATATAACCCTTTTGTTTATTTAACATACTAACTATCCTTAATCATCTCAGTTATTTCTTGCATCTCTAATACCCAAGCCATATTTAATTCTTCACCAGCATCAGCCTGTCTTTGTAAGGCTTCCGATATTTCCTGTATACGACAATAAATCCAGATATTCCAAGGACGTAACCCTAAAGGTGGTTTTGGTGTTACATCAGAAGTGGTGAGTCCTACAGGTTTTGTTACCTCCAGCATCCGAGTCCTACACAAAGCACAATGACCACATGTTTGGTCTACACAATTACCATATTTCATAATTTCTCCTTTAATTATCTTTTCCAACCACTATCTTACACTCAAGTAACCATTTACCTAATTGTTGTTGTAATTTAACCACTTTATCGTAATCTAAATCTACCATACTTTCTTCTGTAACGCTTTCTTTAGTTATAAAAGTCACAAACTTAGGACAAGTAGTTACTCTAAGGTAATCGTCTGGACAGTTGTCCTCATCTATATCATTGTAGTACATAATCTCTCCTTATAAAACAAATATTGTAACATCAATAATAGAATCTTCAAACAATTCTTTGATCATAGGTAAGACCACGTTATCCCAATCTCCACCTGCAAGCCCACAACCGATAAGAGGTAGTCCTAATGTAAGTGGAGTCTTACTGTCAAGAGATAGTCCCGTAAGGTACAACTTAACTTCTCGTAGTCCTGTAAGTAAGGCATTATAATCTGTATTACGATTAGGTGCAACTTTATACTTAGACCAGTGATATTGTCCATAAACATTGAAGAGTAAAGGAAATCCTTCTGTATTTGCAATAGAAACTGTACCTAGTTTATCCTTATCACCTTCTGCAGTTTCATTATCTACTTTACGTACATCAGGGTTAGCTTTAGCTAACAGAGGGGCTATGCCCCTACCCATACGACAGAAACAATTACACTGTTGTGCATAAGCATCCAGTTCATTGTTCTTATATGACAATACCATATCACCATTGATTATTTTTACTGACATGTTTTCTCCTTATTTAATATCATCACAGTTAATCTTACTTACAACTTTGTAAACCTTGTGACAAACAAAGAATATCACAATACAACCTCTAAACATAAAGTGATCAGCCTCATCAGCATAGTATTTCTCACCATTAACCTTCCATGAGAGATCTTGTAGTTTATAATGTAAGAGGCACATTATTAGGTATGTTAATACCATTGACCAGAAAACCCAACTTGTGAGTATAATGAAAACTAAGGATATAAAACCCAATACCATTAACCCTACAAAACTACCGAAAGATAATACAATAGAGTCTAAAGCATACTGCACAAAGTGTCCCTCATCCCCTAAAGCTATTGTAACTGGTACAAGTACCGCAGTAGTTACATTCAACAACCCCACAAACCATAAGATTGATTGCCAGAATAGTTGACAGATATTCTTAGGTATATAATCCTCTCCCAACATATTATTGCTTAACCATGATACTACACGGTAAATTGTACTATTTTTGCTTGGTGCTTTAATTTTCATTACGCTGACCCCTCATATTCACGTTCACCCTTCATTGCTAAATCAATCTTCTCTGTTTCAGTTAAGTCAATATCATCGTAGATGTCATAAGCAGGAAACTTCTCAATCATACGTTTCTGACGTAGATACATACGTGTGTTATCGTACCAGTGAGAAAATTCAATAAAACCTTCCTCGTGACCTTCTACGAAGTCCTCGGTACAGTGACAAGGAAACGCCCCGTTTATCACGGAATCTTTTGTAGGTCGCCACATAACTTGATTGATGTTCATATCCATATCTTCTGTAAGTGCTTCAACAGACATAGGTTTATCGTAAACAATATACTGAATTTCTGTAACATCTTGTTCTGTCTCAATAGGTACACTAAGACTACCTATGTCCACATATTTAGATGGTTTGCGCTTATACAAACCAACTAACATCTCAACCCCACGTTTCTTCATATCATTGTTATCTTCACAA
>Ga0255048_10002611_pt1 | contig 11387 bp, 9 predicted proteins | sample JV7_2_2_MG_FD_183619 | JGI IMG/M metagenome (GOLD analysis project Ga0255048, IMG submission 183619) | Seawater microbial communities from Jervis Inlet, British Columbia, Canada - JV7_2_2 | ecosystem: Environmental > Aquatic > Marine > Inlet | place: Canada: British Columbia | collected 2016-10-06
CCAGGCCGATGGCGAACGTGAAACCCTCGATACCCTGTACGACGAATGGGCGCGAGCAACTTGATGCTGCCGGCCACTGGCACAAACTCGATCAGTCCGAACTGTTCCGTAGCTATCCCTTTTCCGGGAAGGAGGCGCACTTACGCCACTGGGTGCTGGCCTATCGCAAAACGGATGCGGGAAACTAAACCGGCGCCCTTCGCTCCCTCCTGAAAAACGCTGCCCAGCACATCTGTCCACACTGGTAGATCCATTGTAATTCAGGGCTGAAATCCCAACATTATGCATGAATCCGGTTTTGTAGCCGGCTCGAATAATTTACACTGTGCGGCCGCACGCCAAAGCCACGGACCGTTGCCTGGTGGGAAGTAAAATCATGCTACCAGCGGACAATTGAACCAGGGATAAGATCAGGGTGTCAAAACAATCTATGACTCGTAAACCGCGCCTTTGGCTCAGGCTGTTTATCGTGCTGCTGCTAATAGCCGCCATGGCGGGCGCGCTCGGCTACCAGAAGTATCTGCAAATCCAGCAGCAGATCGCGCAGGGAAGCCAACTGCCGCCGCCGATCAGCGTCACCGTGGCCAGAGCCGAGCCCGCGCAGTGGGAGCGTCGCATTGGCGCCATCGGCAGCCTGGTCGCGTTTCAGGGCGTCAACGCGACGACCGAAGTCTCGGGCATCATCACCCGTATCAACTTCGACTCCGGCAACCAGATCAAAAAAGGCACCCTGCTGGTCGAACTGGACAATCGAACCGAAATGGCGAACCTGGAATCGGCGCAGGCACGGTTGGCATCGGATGACAGCCAGTACCAGCGCCTGCTCAAGCTGAAAGACCAGTCCTTCGTCACCAGCACCGATATCGATACCCAGGCCGCACTGGTCGATATTTCCGAAGCCGAGGTCAGGGTCGCCGAGGTGGCGCTCGCCAAGCGAAGCATCCTGGCCCCCTTTTCCGGAAAACTGGGAATCCGCCAGGTCGACCTGGGCGAGTATGTCGCGCCCGGGGATACCATCGTGACCCTGTTGTCACTCGATCGGCTATATCTCGATTTCACGCTACCCGAGGCTAACTTCAACGACCTGGTGCTCGATCAGGACCTCCTGTTCAAGGTGCGTTCTTATCCAGAAAAGGAATTCAAAGCCACGGTCGAAGCCTGGAACCCGCAGCTCGACATCAACACGCGTAACGTTGCCATACGCGCGGTAGTCAATAACAAAAAGAAGTTACTGGCGCCTGGCATGTTCACCGATATAAGTCTCGATTCGCGGCGCCAGACGCCGGTGTTGACGGTTCCCGAAACGGCTATTTTCTACAACATCTACGGCGAGGCGGTGTACATCCTGGAAAAATCTGGCCTGGAAAAGCCGCCATCCAGCGACAACGACCCGGAGCCGGACTACCGACTGGCGACGCGCCAGGTAGACGTGCTCTACCGCAGGGCGGGTACAGCCGGTGTTAAAAGCGGGCTCGCGGACGGCGATCTGGTAGTCACCTCGGGGCAGCTCAAGCTCTATCCCAGCCTGCGCGTCGCCATTGTCGACGATGTCCCCGAATACCAGTCCAACAGCCAGTAAGCTGGCATGCTGACGGATTACTTCATAAAGCGCCCGGTGCTGTCACTCGTGATCAGCACCATGATCGTGTTGCTGGGCGTACAGGCCTTTTTCAACACCCAGGTGCGCCAGTACCCCGAGCTCGAAACTTCGGTGATCTCGATCATGACCGCCTATCCCGGCGCCAGCGCCGAGCTCATCCAGGGCTTTGTCACGACCCCGATTCAACAGGTGGTATCGAGCACCAAGGGTATCGATTTCCTGCGTTCAAGCAGCAGCAACAGCGTCTCCGTCGTCGAAGTGCACATGAAACTCGGCGTCGATGCCGATGTCGCCCTGACCGAGGTCAGCACCAAGGTTTCATCGATTCGGGGCGAATTACCGGCCGAATCGGAAGACCCGGTAATCGCCAAGCAGTCCGCGGATGGTTTTGCCCTGGCTTACTATGGTTTCTACAGTGAAACGCTGTCGGATGTCGAAGTAACCGACTACCTGTTGCGCACCATTCAGCCCGCGCTGTCGACCGTCAACGGCGTTGCCCAGGCGGAAATCCTCGGCGGCAAGACCTACTCGATGCGCGTGTGGATGGATCCGGTGCGCATGGCCGCGCAGAAGGTGTCGGCCGCCGATATCGTAAACGCCATCAATGCCGACAACTACCAGTCCGCCGCCGGCCAGGCGCGCGGCCAGTTGGTGCAAACCGACGTCAACGCGGTCACGGATACGGGTGATCCGGAAGTCTTCGAACGCTTCATCATCCGCGAAGAAGGCGAAAACAAGGTTCGTCTCGGCGATATCGCCGACGTCGAGCTCGGCGCCGAAAATTACGACTCGCTGATCATGTTCGACAACGTGCCGTCGATCTACATCGGCATCAACGGCACCACCGATGGCAATCCCCTGACCACGATCAAGCTGGTGACCGCGGAACTGGAAAAACTGAAGCGGTCTTTCCCGCCCGGATTGAACGCGGCCATCGCCTACGATTCAACCGAATTCATTCAAGCCTCGATCAACGAAGTCATCGGCACGCTGTTACAGGCTTCGGTCATCGTCATCGTCGTTATCTTCCTGTTTCTCGGTTCCTTCCGTTCGACCCTGATACCACTGGTGACGATTCCGCTTTCGATCATCGGCGTGCTGTTTTACATGCAGTTAATGGGTTACTCGATCAACCTGTTGACGCTGTTGGCGATGGTCATGGCGATAGGCCTGCTGGTCGACGACGCCATCCTCGTGGTGGAGAACATCTATCGCCATATCGGTGAGGGACTGAAGCCGATGCAGGCGGCGTTACAGGGCGCGCGCGAAATCGCCAAGCCGGTCATCGCCACGACCATCGTGCTGTGCGTGGTATACGCGCCGATCGGCCTGCTGGGCGGGCTTACCGGGGTATTGTTCCAGGAGTTCGCCTTTACCCTGGTCGGCACCATTATCATATCGACCATCGTCGCGCTGACCCTGTCGCCGATGATGTGCTCACGGGTTTTGCGCCCGACGATCGACAACAATGCCTACGCGCGTTTTATCCACGCGCGTTTCGAGCGCCTGCATCGCGGCTATGAGAACTTGCTCGCCGCTTCGCTGAAAACGCGTTCGGTGACGGTGTTGTTCGTGTTTGGCGTGCTCGTAATGCTGGTTCTGATGTTTCAATTCATCCAGATCGAGCTCGCGCCCGAGGAAGACCAGGGCGTCATCTTCACCTTCTCGCAGGCGCCCGACCACACCAACATCGATTACCTCAACAAGTACACCGCGCCCTATTACGGTATTTTTAGCAGTTACCAGGGCGAGTACAAATCCTCGTTCATGGCGAATGGTTTTGGCGGCCCGACAGTATCCTTTGCCGGCATGCTGCTGACGCCCTGGGAGCAGCGCCAACTGAGCGCGATGGAAATCATTCCGCAGATCCAGATGGCGCTCGACCAGCAACCCGGATTGCAGAGCTTCGCGTTTAATCCACCCTCGCTGCCGGGCGCCAGCGGCAATACCCCTGTCGAATTCATACTCAAGACCCAGCAGGGCTACGACGAACTCTACGGTGTCGTTCAGCAGGTGCTCGAGAAAGCCCGTGAAAGCGGCAAGTTCCATTTCATCAAGAGCGATTTCAATTTCAGCAAACCCGAAATTCGCGTCACCATCGACCGCAAGCGGGCCGAGTCCATGGGCGTCTCGATGCGTGAAATCGGCCAGACGCTCGGCATCATCCTCGCCGAGGGCTATGTCAACCGCTTCAACCTGGCCGGACGCAGCTATAAGGTCATTCCGCAGGCACGCCTCGAAGGTCGCGAGAACGCGGCGGACATCAGCCAGTACTATGTCTACTCCCAACAGGGCGAGCAAATCAACCTGGCCACGCTGGTCGATTTAAGCTACAACGTGGTGCCGCGCGAACTGGTCCAGTTTCAACAGCAGAACGCGGCCAAGATCGATGCCGTGCCCGGCGTTCCGCTCGGTGAAGCCCTGCAGGTGTTGCGCGACATCACCGCGCAGGTTGCGCCCGCCGGCTACAGCTTCGATTACCAGGGGCAATCGCGTCAATTGATCCAGGAAGGGTCGGTACTGGCGCTGACCTTCAGCTTCGCCGTCATCGTCGTTTTCCTGGTGCTGGCCGCCCAGTATGAAAGCCTGCGCGACCCGCTGATCATCCTGACAACCGTACCACTGGCGATGTTCGGTGCGCTGGTGCCGATGTTCCTGTGGCTGGTGTCGATGAATATCTACAGCCAGGTTGGCCTGATTACGCTGATCGGCCTGGTCAGCAAACACGGCATCCTCATCGTCGAATTTGCCAATGAAATGCAGAAGAACGATAACCTGTCGCCGGCAGATGCCGTCATCAAAGCCGCATCGATTCGCCTGCGGCCGATTTTAATGACTTCGTTCTCGACGATTATAGGCATCATGCCGCTGGTTATCGCCTCGGGCGCGGGCGCGGCGAGCCGACAGTCCATCGGCATTACCATCGTCTCGGGTTTCGCCATCGGCACCCTGTTTACGCTGTTCGTGCTGCCGGTCATCTACACCTTCTTCGCCGCCGATCACCGCCCCGTGCTAGCCGATGATGATGAGCCGCTGCCGGCCTCGCAACTGGTCTGATTAATCCTCTCGAAGGTAGGCTGATTGATCGAGTATCCACGCACGAAAAGCGCTGACCTTGTCGATGCCCGCCTTTTGCGGTGAAGTCACGAGGTGGTAATTCATCTTCACCGGCAAGCGCGCGCTGAAAGGCTGCACCAGGCGGCCCGCCGCAACCTCCGGGTCCGCCATGACATTAGCCAGTAACGCAACTCCAAGACCGTCCAGTGCAGCCTGGAACAATTGATCCGACTGGTTGAAATAGATGCCCTGGCTGGAATCGACAGCGTCGGCTTCGACAACCTTCAACCACATGGCCCAGTCTGGCCAGCCCGGGTCGAGTTCATCGTGGTTGCTGTGCAACAGGGTAAAATTTTTCAGATCGGATACTTCCTTCAACTGCTTGCCATCGCGCAGTAACTCGGGACTACAGACCGGAATTAGATCGAACGAAAACAGGAATACGCTAACCAGTTCGGGATATTCACCATCGCCGAAACGAATGCCGACATCGATATCTTCTCGCGAAAAGTCAACCAGCCGATCGGAGGTATCGATGCGCACGTCGATGTCCGGGTGCAGGGCCTTGAAGCTGACCAGTCTCGGAATCAGCCACTTGGAGATAAAAGACGGCGCCGAGGTAATCGTCAGCGGTCCCTCGCTACGCCGCTGGCGCAACAGGTTGACGGCTTCGTAAAACTGCTCGAAGCCGCTGGCGATCAGCGGTAAAAACAGTTGACCATCGCCGGTGAGCGCGATTGCGCGGTTGAGTCGCCTGAACAATTTGAGTTCGAGAAATTCTTCCAGCAACCGAATTTGCTGGCTGATGGCTCCGGGAGTGACATTGAGTTCGGACGCTGCCGCGGTGAAACTCAGATGCCGACCGGCGCTTTCGAAGGCCTGCAGGGCCTTCAGGGGAGGCAATCTTTTCATATTAGTTATTCTAAACTGAAATCGAAAATATATCGTTTGAGAGGCGGGAATACAAGCTCTATATTACGCCTACAGCGAAGTTAATGTTTCAACTAACAGATGAGGATTACTAACATGAATTACTTTCAATTTGCAATTGCATCAATCGTCGACGCCAATACCGGACACGGGCTCGTGCACAACGAGAACAAAATTGATTACGCGGCAGCCGCAAGCCACGGCCGCAGGATTCGAGCAAAATCGATTTTGGCGCTGTTCGCGCAGGTTAAACATCGGCTGTCACAAGCGATCGCGTCAATCCGCGAACGCCAGGCGGAAAAACGCAAAATCCGTCAGCTCGCGAATCTGAACGATCACATACTCGAAGATATTGGTATCACGCGAGGTGATGTCATTGCCCTGCAGATGGGTCAGATCGATACACGGCAACTCGAAGCGCAGCGATCCAGAAAGAGCGCCGCGACTCACCTGCAACACGGGGCAACAGTCCATCGCGTTGGTGATACTGTCCGTCATAACGCGCTCAATGAAGCGGTGTTCGCCAGGGCAAAGTGCGCATGAAACCATCCTACGGGGAATCGAAGCCACCTGCCGGCTTCGATTCCTCAATCCCGCAGTACCTCGTGCATCCAGGTTTCCACCAGGTAGCGCGCAATCGAATCCCGCCGCGGCAGGCAGTAATAGTCGCCAGCGTCACCCCACTCACCAAACTCTCGCAACTGCTCGGCCTCGAACCAGTGGGCCTCGTGAATTTCGATACCATCGACAACAATATCCAGGTTTAGCGCGCGTGCCCTGAATCCCAGCATTATGGAGGATGGAAATGGCCAGGGTTGCGATGCCTGGTATTCGATCTGATCGACCCGGATTCCGCACTCCTCGAAGGATTCACGCGCCACGGTTTCTTCCAGGCTTTCCAGTGGATCGACGAAACCCGCCAGTGTCGACATCATGCGATTCGGAAAACGGGAATTTCGCGCCAGCAGGCAACGCGGCCGGTCGGGAGTGGAGCGATCTTCGATCAGCATGATGACCGCAGGGTCGGTGCGCGGGAAATGCATGCGCGCGCAGCTGCTGTCGCTACAGCGGCGCATATGGCCGCCGTATTCGCTGCGCGTCGGACTGCCGCACAAGCCGCAGTAGCGATGGTGGCGATTCCAGAATACCAGGCCGCGGGCATAGGCCAGTTGCGCGGCGTCCTGCGCGTCGAGGCGCCAGGCAACATCGCGTAAATCGATAAATTCCCCGCCGGTGAGACAGGATTGCAGCGCGTCATCCTCGTGCGCGGAAACATCGAGCGCGAACAACGGGCCATTTTGATCGGATCCGAGAAATACGAGATGCTCGAATTCTTCGAGCAGGTGGACGATTTCCGCCTGCGGTAGATGAATAGCTTCGGGAACCGCGGCATCAATACCGCGCCAACGCATCAGGCTCTTGTCATCTCTTAAAACAAAAACGCGACAGTGCTGTCGCGTCCATTGTTGATGTAGCCAGTCTCGATCCTTGCGTAATTCGATGGCCCGATCGAGATTCAGTTCACGGTAATAAATCACCGCCCAATCTTATCACGAATGTTTTGTCACGCTGTCCTTATCACGAACTACTGGCGGTCTTCTGGAAAGTATCGATTGTTTCCTTGAGCTTGGTGTATTCCTTGCAGTTCCCCCTGCACAAACTATCCAGAATCTCTAATTGCTCGATCGCCTTGTCGAACTGGTTGGTTTCGAGATATAGCTCACCCAGGTATTCGTTTGCGCCCCTGTGCTTCGGCTCCGCCCGCAGCGCCCATTCATAAAACGTCAACGCATCTTCGTAATTTTGCGTCTTGCGGTAACTGAAGCCTAGCAGCGACATGATATCGGGATTATCCGGATCGAGGTCGAGTTCATCGTGCAGCATGTTGATGGCCGACTCGTAGTCACCCTGTTCGATCAACTCGATAATCGGTTCAAGATCGACATTGGAGGAGTAATTGCCGCCCGCCGCATATCCGGCAGTGGAAAATACAAGCAGCGCGAACATCAAGGTAGCTGAATACAGATTATTGAGGATTGGTGTTTTCATCGTTAACCCCTGAATTAATGCGCCGATTATATTCGCCTCAACGCTCGAATTCCAAGCTCAACCACCTCCAGTTACCTGCTATGTGAACTATTAAGTAATTGATATGTGAAGTATTTACCATCTCAGGAAGAATTTTGACTACGGTAGGTCTCGATCGCTTCCTCAAGTTCATCAAATTCCTCGCAACCGAAAAAACAATCCTTGTCGAGCACCTCGAGTCTTTTCAGCGCGAGATCGAGTCGGTCCATCTGCAGGTACAGCTCTCCCAGGTATTCATTGGCGCCGCGGTGCTCGGGATCGATCTGCAGGGCTTTGCGATAATAATCCAGGGCGACGTCGAAACGCATGGACTTGCGGTAGCTATAGGCCAGCAGGTTGAGCAAATCGGCATCTTCTGGTGCTTCGACCAGCGCCTTTTCCAGTTCGCTGATTGCGCCCCGGTAGTCCTCGTCGTCGATCAGTTGCTGAAAAGGTTCCAGCCTGGAGTTACGATTGCCGCCACCGCCACCGCCACCGCCATCAGCATAAAGCGGCGCCAGGGCCATGCCATTGATGGCCAGCGTTATTAACAGGATAGTAATTTTATGCATACTGCCTCCCTATGTTCTCTGTGTCGGTGTTATGACAGTTGTCCTATCATATGATCACCGCGGACGAGCGAAGTTCATTCAACTGCTGCTCGTCGAGACCCAGCAAATCGCCGAGTATTTCGCGGTTTGCGCCGCCGAGTTCGCCGCCGGGCCAGCGCGTGCTGCCGGGCGTGCGCGACAGGCGCGGCAACAGCGCCGGAATCTTGAGGAGCTCGCCATCGATTTCGACACTCTCGAACAGCCCACGGGCTTCGAAGTGCGGATCATTCAGCATATCCTCGACATTGTAAATCGGGCCGGCGGGCACGCGTGCGTCATCGAGTTTCCGCAGCAACAGCGCGGAATCCTGCGAAGCACACCAATCGGCCAGTATCTTATCGATTTCCGCCTCGTGCTCGACCCGCCCCGGATTGCTGGCCAGGCGCGGATCGCTCGCCATCTGTGGACAGTCGGCGGCGATCATCAGGCGCTGGAAGATCGAATCGCCGTTACCGCCGATTACGATGTACCTGCCGTCCTTGCAGCGGTAGGTATTGGTCGGCACGATCCCGGTTACGGTACTGCCCGATGGCTCTCGTATGACCCCGTTGCCATCGAACTCGGGCACCACCGCTTCCATCAGGTTGAACATCGACTCGACCAGGGCAACGTCGATGACCTGGCCGACGCCGCTGCGCTGCTTTTCCAGCAACGCCAGTGCAATGCCGAGCGCGGCGTGAATCCCCGATATGGTATCGCCGATACTCAGATTCGGTCGTACCGGCGCTTCGCCAGGATGACCGTTGACGTAACGGAACCCGCTCATGCCCTCGCAGACCGAGGCGAAACCGGGTTTGTCGGCATAGGGACCGTCCTGCCCATAGCCGGAAATACGCGCATACACCAATGCGGGATTACTGTGCTTGAAATCGTCGGGCCCAAGGCCCCACTTTTCGACGACACCGGGCCTGAAGTTTTCGATGACGACATCGGCCTTGTCGATCAACTGGCGCACCAGTTCAACACCTTGCCCGGTTTTAAGGTCTATGGTCACCGATTTCTTGTTACGCGCCAACGAACGCCACCACAAGGAGGTATCACCGCGCATCTCGCGCCAGCGGCGGATCGGATCACCCCCTTGCGGCGGTTCGATCTTGATAACCTCGGCGCCGAAGTATCCGAGCATGCAGCCGGCAAACGGACCGGCCAGCAGTTGCCCAAGCTCGATGACTCGATAGCCGGCCAGCGGCGCGGATGAATTCATAAATACTCCAGCGGTTGAAGATCTAGCCCGAAATGTTACGCAGTATCAGGTTTCGTGGCCAGCCGAAAAGCACGATCTGGTGTTATCGTCGTCTACCCGATTCCGGTATACTGCCGCGTTTTTGCAGGCCAACCCCGGGGGAAACTATGCAGGCACCCGATTTGCCCGATAACCAACTCGAAACACCGGACGACCGCATTTCCGTGCGCGAGGTTTTCGGCATCGACAGCAAACTGCAGGTTCCGGCGTTTGCCGATCGCAGCGAAATGGTGCCCGATATCGATCACGGTTACCATTTCAACCCCGAGGCGACGCTGGCGATTCTGGCCGGTTTCACCCATAACCGCCGCGTTATGCTGCAGGGTTTGCACGGCACCGGCAAATCGACCCACATCGAGCAGGTGGCCGCGCGCCTGAACTGGCCCTGTATACGGGTTAACCTCGACGGCCATATCAGTCGGCTCGACCTGGTCGGCAAGGATGCCATCGTTATACGCGACGATCTTCAGGTTACCGAGTTCCAGGAAGGCATCGTGCCGTGGTCGCTACAGCGTCCGATCGCGTTGATTTTCGACGAGTACGACGCCGGCCGGCCCGATGTCATGTTCGTCATCCAGCGGTTGCTCGAGCGTGACGGTAAATTCACCCTCATCGACCAGAATCGGGTCCTGTCGCCGCACCCCAGTTTTCGACTGTTCGCGACCGCGAACACGGTCGGACTCGGTAATAGCAGCGGCCTATACCATGGCACCCAGTTACTCAATCACGGACAGATCGACCGCTGGAACATCGTCGCAACGCTCAACTACCTTTCCAGCGATGAAGAGATGGAGATCGTCAAGGCGCAGGTACCCGAGTTCGCCGGCGCCGACAAACAGAAGATTCTGCAATCGATGGTCGCCATGGCGACCATGACGCGCGAGGGATTCGTGGTCGGTGACCTGTCCACCCTGATGTCACCGCGCACGGTCATTTCCTGGGCCGAAAACAGCCTGATCTTCGACGATTACCTGCTCGCTTTCAAACTGTCGTTCCTGAACAAGTGCGAGGAAGATGAACACCCGATTATCGCCGAGTACTTCCAGCGCTGTTTCGATACCGAACTCGATGACTCCTACCTGCACGTGGTGGAGCGTGGGGAGTAACGAAAAACAGCAACAGCAGGCCGCGGAACTCTGCGGCGCCTCGGTACGCGCGCTTACCGGCTTGCGTGAACTGCGGCATCGCGGCCGTTCGTTGTTTCTCGGCGGCCAGCGCGTGTTTACCGGCGCTCCGCACAGCATTCCCGACCCGCTGCGCGACGGCTTCGCCGCCCAGCGCGGCGCCGCCGATGGTGTCGCCCTGCGCCTGCTGCACAGCGACGCCGCGCTGCACCGCGAACTGGCGCCGACAGCGCCGATACAGCGACTGATTTTCGATCTGCTCGAGCAATTACGCGTCGAAACCCTGGTCTCGGATTCACACCCCGGCATACGCAGCAACCTGCTGCGACGTTTTCGCGACTGGTCGCTGCGCTTTCACGATGATGGACATGCCGATAGCGAACTCGGCCTGCTGATTTACACCATCGCCCAGGTCGCCTGGTCGCGTCTCAGCGGCCAACCGACGCTGGCCGAAACCGATGACTTGATCGAGGTGACACGAGGTCGCATCACCGAAGTCATCGGCAACGAACTCGTCGGCCTGCGACGCGAGCACAATCGTCAGCAGGAATACGCCGTGCACGCGCTCAGCATCGCCAGGATTATCGATGAATCGCTGCTCTCGGAACATACCGAGGAAGCCGGCAGCAAACGTATCGATAACGAGAAAGCCCTTTCGCGCATTACCCTGGCGCTCGATTTCTCCGACGAAAGCGAGGACTCTAACATTGCCACCATCGTCACCGGTAACAGCAAGGTGCTGGCCGAACAAAAAC
>Ga0255048_10002612_pt1 | contig 11386 bp, 12 predicted proteins | sample JV7_2_2_MG_FD_183619 | JGI IMG/M metagenome (GOLD analysis project Ga0255048, IMG submission 183619) | Seawater microbial communities from Jervis Inlet, British Columbia, Canada - JV7_2_2 | ecosystem: Environmental > Aquatic > Marine > Inlet | place: Canada: British Columbia | collected 2016-10-06
TTGTTGTTGTTGTTGTTGTTGTTGTTGTTGTTGTTGTTGTTGTTGTTGTTGTTGTTGTTGTTGTTGTTGTTGTTGTTGTTGTTGTTGTTGTTGTTGTTGTTGTTGTCCACCAGCAGCTTGAGCGCGTTGAGCATCAGACATATTATTAATTTGTGATGTTGAATAACCCATTTTTTGAAGATTAGAATATTGTTGTTGTTTAGCAATTAAAGGGGCATATCTTTGGTGAACTGTTTCTGCCATAGCTTTGTGCCAATTTGCTGTTGCTTGTTGGTTGGCCGTTTGTTGTTGTAACGTTTGTAAAATAATTTGTCGTTCTGGAGAACCTTGAGGGTAAGAATCTGCTGCCCCCATTTGTCCTGCCGGTCCTGTAAGATACATCATAGGATTTTGAGATTTCGTCTTCATTAAAGATTCTTGATCTTTCATTATTTGACGTTGTATAGGTGCATTCAACAAATTATTAGCAAATTGCTGACCCATCATTAAACCGTCAAGTAAAGGATTTCCTGTTGCCATTTGTAATACTCCTATGCTGCACCTTTCATCATAGTTGGAATAGCCCCAAACAATGAACCAAGCACCCCTAACCCCATCGCTGATTGTTTAGCAGACATCATTGCTTCTAAATCTTTTTGCATTCCCATAGCTTTTCCAGCTTGTTCACCACCTTGAGTTAAAAATTGATCACCTTGAAGACCCCAATGATATGGCATCATTGCATTTCTCAGATAATCTTGCTGGTCTTTACTAACAATCCCTTGTTCTTGAGTCATCAACGCTTGTTGTTGATCAGGAGTACCTAAATTCCCCGCTTGTGCTGCTTGATTACCCGCCATTTGATTCAAAGTATTGCTTTGATATTGAGCGTAAGGACTCATATGATAAGTAGCCATTACCCTATTTTCTAAACCGGCAGGATGCCTTATCATTCTATTTATCGCATTTTGATAATTCCCCATAGCATCAACACCCGTATCGTAAAACGGTTGCATATATTTTATCGCATCCTCATAATCATCTTGTGGATTACTCTGAGGATATAACATTTGTAATGGATCCATATCACGTACTCACTATTGTCCTAACTGTTTGACTATCAATACTAAATTGCAACTCACTCGTATCTGAATTAACAAAAATCCTTCCCACATTTTCAGGTAAAATCGCTTCTTCTTGAATTTCACTTGTTGTTCTAGTTTGAATTGTAGCAATTGGTTGATAAGTACCTGTATTGTTTAATAATAATTGTGTATTATCAGAATCATAAACAATACTCCGTTTATAATTTTGTTGAATTGTACTATCTTGAGTAGTGCTATTCTTAATAGATGGAAATATGTAACCTAAATCACCTAAATAATTGTTAATTTCATTTAAAAATACTGAGAAGAAATTAGCCCATTTATAACTAATCATCCTTTTAGTGTCATCAACAAATTCATCATTGTAAGGGGGAGTATTTACTTTCACGATTTTAAGAACACCTTCGCAGATAATATTGCAAAACGATCAACAGAAAAGAAATCAAATTTAATAGTAAACCATCGTGCTGTTCCCAATTTTCTCCATCGTAATATCTCACGACGATTACCAATAGGACCTAATTCATAAACACGCTTAATAGGAAAAGTTCTTCCTCTATCTTTAGATATCGATAAACAAATTTTAGAGGTTGTTTGATTCTCACCTTGTTCAATTTGTAAATCTAATTCTTGTATCCCTAAAGGTCTTTCATCATGAGTATAGTTTCTAGTAATGATAGTTCTGGGTACTATTTTACCGTTTTGAGTGTAAATAGAATTACCAAACTCATTAACACTTTGACCTTTCCTAGTAATTCCTAACAATAAATTTTTATTTTCATAATAAGCAGTTTGCCGGATAGGGTGAAAGTTTTTACCTGTATAATCAGTCACTCGTGACCATTTTTTAGTAGTCACATCATATAATATTGAGAAATTATCATCGAAAAACGTTAATTGATAGAAAATATGACCATCTTCTTGATAAATAAAACCTTCACCATCATCAAGACTAGAAAATTTATCTAAAATAGAATCAATACCTGGCGTACTAATAGGTTGAGGCTCACCACCGTTTGACATTAATATCGTAGGGTTTGAATAACGACTATTTCCTAACCAAAACATATGACCTAACGCACTTGCTAAAGAACCTTGTGCTAAACAACCATATTCCCATGCCCTACTCACGTCCTGAGAATAAGGAAAGAATTCATTTTGAGGATTGTCGTAAAATAAGAACGTTTTATCTTTACCAAAAACATACAACAAATTCTTAAACCCTAAACAACTCACTGTTTGTTCAGATATAGTACTGAATCCGTCCGATGGCCATGTTCTAGCGTTGTTTATACCACTGATATGAATTTGATTACTACTCAAATCGTTAGAAAAGAAGAAGTCACTTTGAAATACTAAAGTTCCAGCTCTAAATGTTAACGAATTTCCTTGTTCATCTAATGCTTTTTCAAAAACACCATCTAATGTCCATACATAAATGTTTTGATTATCAGATATCGCTATCTGACCTCCAGGATTTTCACCATCAGGTAATGTGGTTATCCCATTTTCAACAATGTAAACTTTACCTTTAAAACTATCTAACGCACCTAAAACTGTATGAGAACTATCAGTAACAGCATAAACAACATTTGAAAATACAACAACGCATTGTTTAAGAAGATCACTAAAGAATATCCCTCTTGATTCTCCTTTACTAGAAGCTAATGTATCTAATATTTGTTTATATCCTGCTGAAGGTAACATAGTTCCTTCAAAATCAAAAAGATTAAAGCATGTTTCATTATTAATAGCTGGGAATCGTATAGGATTGTAACCTGCTGTTAAATCAATAGTAACTGGTACTCCACCTAACGTTGTCATGCAGAATACCCTCCACCCATATTTATTGCTGCAAGACTATCAGGTTGATCACCACCTATATTAATGTTTCTAATATCTGTACGAATAAATTTTAAATTTCTAAATTTCCTTTCGTAAACATCTAATTTATCTAGTAAAATTTTCAATGAATCCATTTGATAATAATCACGCAAATCATTTGCTAACTGGTAGAGGAAGTAATCTTGCATAAATCCTTCAATACTACCTGCTAAATCTGTTTCTAATGTCGCGTTTATTAATGTTTTATAACCTGTGAGATATAAAGGATAATCGCTATTAGGTTTGAAAAATACTTTTAAAGTTATTCCTGTTTGTGTTCTTTTCTGATATCCAATAGTAGGGATTCCTGAAGATTGAGTAATAACTGATTGTGATAAATAAGAATTAAAATCTAACAACTCAATCGGTAATTTAACTGTACCTTGTAAATATTGAACTTTTAATAATTTAATCCAACCGGGTAAATCTAAATCTTCTTGACCACTTATTAAATTTGTTGTTTCTTCAGTAATTAACGGTATTTCAAAACCATCAATACTGATCTTATTTAATATCTGATTAAATAATATAAGACCCTGACTCAACTGAGTTGATGACGCATCCTCACCTTCTTCAGCAAGGATTTGTCCAAATCTATAACTCTGTTGAATCAGAAGTCTTACATTAGCCATTTCTTATGTATCCAACGGGAAGATAAGTCTTGCTGCTGCTGCCGGATCACCACCAGAACCAAAGAACATATCATAAGTGAATATATTAGAGGCTTGACCCATAATGTGTCCGTGATAAGCTCTCATAGAAAATCCAGCTTTACTTCGAATTGAAGCACTTGGGAATGGATCAGTGTTGCTTAGTTTTGGGTTCAAAAAGTACATACGTTTTCCGAAGTACATCAAACCCGCTCTATGCGATTTACAAAAACGAATGGTATCAGCACCAGCGCCACCACCAGTAATAATCGGACGATTAATATTTTGAAAAGGATTAATATTTAAAGGATCAAAAATCAAAGCCGGTTGAACAACAATGGTTAATGCTCCCAAACCGTCAACTGTTCCACCAGTAACTACTCGGGCTTGAACAGAGTTAGAAGAAGGTTGATAACCACTTTGAGTAAAGAATCTTAGAGGATTGTCAGCATCATTGAAAAAACCAATATCTAACATATCGTTAACAACAACAGTATCTCCAGGGTTCATCCCTTCAAGAACAATTGTTGAAGTATTAGACGATTCGGTAATATTAGTACTTGTCAAACTACCATAGTCAGGGTTAGGTGTAACAGAAGTAATAGTGTAACCTGTTGTTAAATTGGTAGCAAAATTAGAAGCTGTTCCGGCAGTATGAACATTTAAAAAGTTACTTTTCATGAATAATGTTCGATCAACACCATCCAGATACCCTATTTCTCCGCGTAGTGACAACTCATTATTACGTTTAGTAACGAATTGTTGATATGCTGTCTGTAGAATAGTTGAAGAGGCAGTATAAGGTACAACATATTGGATCTCAGAGTTTGCAGGCATACCAAAACTTTGAAACTTATTAACAGCAAGGTCAGTTTCTGCAACAGATTGAAGTTGTCCACTAGCCGCTGAAGGATCACCAAAAAATCGATAACCAGTGTTCTGAATAACACCAATATTATATTTTTCAACAGAGTTTGCCATTTCTACAATCTGAGTAACAGCATTATCAGTAATAATACTTTGTTTACTGTAAAGAGCTTCCTCAACATTTTGCACTTGAATCGGGTTTGCTTTTTGCTCAGTAACACTGATAGAAAATTGTCGCTGTACAAAATTACCGGATGTTGTGGTGTTAAATGCTAAAGTATCAAGATTTCGCAAACGAGTTGGTAATCTAACAAGAGCTGTAGCACCTTCTATACCATCTCTTTGATTATCTGCATAATCAGCATACTCAGGGTTCATAGTACGAGTAACGCCTAAATCATTTTCAAAGATTGGTAAAGCTTTTTTAGATAGAAACGCCTCGACGTTAAAATTGGGATTCGGAGTAAAAGACATGTTAAATCTTCCTTAATTTAACGAAGTAAGTTCTGCCTCCTCAACATAGCTATCGTCTCCTTATCTGAAGGTTGTTCTGAACCGTTAGATACGACTGGCTTCGTTGAAAGTGGCGCTATCGGTTCAGGTGGATTTTTACCGGGTGAATTGTTTGAAGTGTCTTCTTCATAAAATGCTGTGTCCCAATTGTCAATATCACTATTTAACAATTTTCCACGGAAAGTTCGATCTTTTGAGATTTTATACACCAAATCAGCGTCTTCCATCTCAACCGCTCTTTCTACAAGCATTCTAAGTGTAGGATTCTTCTTAGTTGTGTTTAACAACTTTTGAATGTTCTCATCAAAATCTTTAAACTTTCTCAAGCCTCTTGCCCTAATACGTTTCCCCGCTTGAGCAATCTCATAATCTCTAAGATTGTTATATTGAGGGGTAACTGGCTCTTGGGAGGGTTCTGATGGTTCATCCTCTGATAATTCACGTTTCGCTTGCTCATAACCTTCGTTATAACCTTTCTTTCGAAACTCTTTTTTAACAGCAGCTACAACAGAGTTCATTTTCTCCTGAGGATCAACTACTTCAGATACATCTTCCGTAGTCCTATCTTCTGTAACTTCCGTATCATTTAGAGTTTCAACTGGCTCAACTTGATTAGTTTGCTCGATATCCATATCTCACCTGCATTTTTACCGTTATGAACGTACCTAATTTAAGGAAAATTAGAACCTTGGTTTTTACCGTTACCAACGTAACCCGATTACTCGGTGACCTTTAAGTTTATATCTTAAAAGATTAATGATGTCAACTATTTCCGTCTTTTTCTAGAAAATGCCATTTTACTCATTTTTTTAGCACCATATTTCTTTCTACCGATGGATGCTGCAATTGCTTGAGCACTTGCTTTACTTTTACCCTCACCCATTAATTCTTGAGCCAAAGCTTTAAAACGTTTACCTTCCCCAGGTTTTGAGGTTCTCTTTGCTTGAGCATAAGTAATACTATTTGCCACGATCTTTCTCCATTAAAAAGTGTTTGTTACGTTGCTGCAACTCCGCTAATTTCAACATATTCTCCTCATGAGCTCTTTTACTTTCAGATACTTCTTTATAAATATCTAGATTTCTAGTATTGTTAGATCCCACATGGTTTAACAATTGATCACGTTTCTCAAGTTCTAATTGTTCACTCTTCAACTGTATATCTGCTTGTTTTGATTGTGCATCTACTTGTTTTAATTGGGCTGAAGCTTGAGTTTCTTGAATCTTAGCTTGTGTTAGCGGATCAATATGAGATTGTTGCTGTTGTTGTTGCATTTTCTGTTCAAAACCTGACCATAATTTAAGAATTGTAGCTTTATTATTCAAGTCTTGATTCTCTAAAATAAACGTAATCACCTGCGGGGTGTTTAAAAATTGAGCAAATATTGGACTTTTCTCAGCCATATTCATCAATGTCTCAATGGTTGCTTCTTGTTGAAGTTTGTGACTTACTCCACGTTGAATAGTAATATTATATCTGCTCGCTTCATACATATAATCAAAATAATGTTGCTCCTCACCCCCTGCTAATTTTACTTGCTCAGGTTCAATCACTTCAGGCATAGCATGTAAGATAATAGTCCCTACAGCAGATATAGCTTGATAAAGATTTTGCATCATTATCTCGTTATTAGATGAAATAAACTGAGACAAGTTATAAAGTGCTTTTCCCGACATTTCTTTACTATCAAGCGAAGGCCATTGAACGCCGTAAATTTTACCTAAATTACCATCTAACATCTCAGCAGCTTCTAATAATCCTTGTGGTAATGGTGCTGCTGGAACTGTCTCAGGTGGTGGTAACGATACAACCTCACCACCTTCAATACGTGCATGCGTGCGATAAATTTGTATATCACCCCTTTCTGGATTTCTAAGAGCTTGTTCTAACTGTTCTGTCATACCCTCTTCAGGTACTCTAGTTGTTGTACGCATAAGATTAATAGATTGATTCATATAGAAATTCATTACAAAATTCTTACTTCTACAAGCATCAAAACCATGCTGCGCGGTAGGTAGTAATATTTTCTTATTATTATTATCAAAATATGATTCCGCTTCAACCATCACAAACGGTAAATGTTTAAAGCAAGTTTTCTTAGGGTTTTCTAATATTTGATCAACACAAATACGTGTGAAATACACGCAAGGTTCAAATATCGTTCTCTTATTTATTGATTTTTGACCTTTTTTTAACTTATCAACAACACGTCCGTCTTTAAGAATATATAACATCTTTTTAGTGTAAGTTTTATAGTAGAAATCACACACTCTTACAGTTTCTTTATCTGTATTATAATTACACCACAAATTATCATTATCTAAACGTACACAATCAAAGAAATCTTTATCTGGAAAATTACGATTAAATTCATCCTTGTTCATATACACACATTCAAAAACATACTCAGCATCTAGTTTACTAGGCATTCTAGCACAAGGATCAAAAGATATAGTAGTAGGGTCTTTTACTGATTCAATAAATAAAGATTGTTCGAAATCATAATCATTAACATATTTACTTACTAATCTAAAGACACCCTTACCACCTACCGCAGCATCTAAAGCAACTTTGTATTGAACATCTTCATACTCACTTGTTTCTAATATTTTGTTATATTTCTCATTTAATATTTCAGCAACTTGCTCATCTCTCAAATATTGATGATCATTACTTTCACCTTCTGTTGCTGTTGAAAATATTGCCGACGCTTTAGAATCAATAACATTTCTCATCAATTGTAACACGTAAGGTCTTATTGAATTAAAACTTAACGTTGCTTTTCCTGCCGTTTTAAGAATGGCCTCATCTTGTGTTGTCAGACATTTCTTAAATGTATAACCCCAAAACTTTTTCCATTGATTGTTAATCTCAATATCATACTCAATACATTCTTCTATCGTTCTTTTAATGTATTTAACATCATCAGAGGAGAGAGTTGAGCCTAATAACGGGGAGCGTGTATTGTGTGGTGTAGTCATATGCTGGTTTCTCCATCCGTTGGAAAATCTTTTTAATAAGAAGATAATAGATTGCATCTACTAAACAGTCAACTTGATCATCATGTATTGAGTTTTTTGTTTTGTTGTCAGGACTAAATTGAGTTAATTCTGCCATTAGCGATGTATAGTAATCTGCTTTAACATTTAAATTAACATATCCCGATTGGATGTAAGCTTGAGTTTCATACGCTCTAGCATATTTGTCTTTCGTTCTTGTTACAGAAACCAGAGGTACGCTTACTTCACGTGGTACATCTTGCAATAATGAATGTCCTGTAGCTGCTTTCTCAATCATTACATAGTTAGGATTAGTTTCTAATATGAATGACTTTAAAAGTTGCAACTGAGTTTGATAATCCCACTTGCCGCGTAACTGTCTTTCAAGATATATCTTTCCATTTTTAAACGTCCAATATTGAAACACAGTATAATCGTTTGCTGATTTGATATCTGATGCTGTGTCACACGTGATGATGCTGCCAGTCGGGTCACTAATTGATACATAATATGTTGTGAACCATGAAGCTTTGAATAATTTACCCGATGGACGCACTAACCAATTACCTTCTAGTAATTTCATACGTTCATCATATGGAAGTTGTGCAAGTGTTGCATAATAATTGGGATTGTTCTTAATCAATATCTGATTATCATTAATATTAGCTGGTATGAATGTAAATGATCGTGGAAATGTATTTTGTAAATCTCTGTTTTTTATGTGTTGTTCAGCTTCATATTTGTTGGGAAACCAATAGATATTGTCACCTTCTTCTTTGTAAAACCATCTGATCACTCCAGCACGTTCTGGATCAGGGTAACCATCTTCTTGGATGTACCACTCTATTAATTTGTGAACCCAGCTACCAGGTTCGGGGTTTGTTGTACCTCGGCAATATGGATTAATTTTACCCGTCACTGAGCGTAGTCGACCTGTCAGATACCAAAATTGGTCTTCAGTGAAGTGGGTGAGTTCATCAAATCCAAGCACGTCAAGCTGACTACCTTGCCAAGCGTTCTTATCTTTCTCATATTGCATACCGGAGAATTTAACTTGTGAATTGTTTGAAAACTTCCACTTCAGTTCTTGGTTGTCAAAGTGTCCACCCGCATGGTAATAAATCTTCTTACTCTCATCGACAATCGCACCAGGTTTCTTCAAATCAGTTGCTTCTCGTCTAAACAATGCACCATTGCAACCAGGAAATGATAAACACGATCTAATAAAATCAAGTAACAAAGCATAAGTCTTACCACCACCAGCAGCACCACCATAAATTGCAATATCTGCTGATGAAGATAAGAAAGTAGTTTGCGGACCAGGTTGTGGGCTTATTTTAACAGTCATTTCTTATTTGTCGTTAAACGATTATTTGGTGGGATATTTGTAAAATCTGCTAAGTTAATATTTGCATCAACGTTTAGCGTCGGGTCTTGAATCTTGTATAACATGACAAGTTTCTCAACAACGTAGAGCGGTATATTTGCTTTAATGTACTCACTCGTTAAATATTTAATCTTATCAGCAGCAGATACATTATCATCAAGAAGTTTATCTTTAACATTGTCAGGTAGATTTTCAAGTGTAGCTTCGTTAGCTTTGTAACGACCATACAAATTGGGAAAACGTCTCTCAAGTAAGAACATTGCTGATTTTGGGTCTTTTGATTCCCAGAGCTTCGTGACAAGATGATTGTGTATGTCATTTTTTGCAGCATTATAAGCTGCACCGAGCTCGGGTTTTTTCTTTAAAATTCTGTAAAATGTTTCTGTACTAATTGAATATTTTTTGCATAAATAGATGACAGCTTCACCATTTTTTACACATTCAATGATCTCTTTTGTGATGTCTAATGACCTTTTTTGTATTCGTGCTGGCATTACAACTCTCGCTATATATGTGAAAAAACAACAATTTATTTATATATAAAACCAGAACCCAATTTGCAATCAGGTTCTGGCGAAGGAGTTTCGTATGAAACATTATAATAATAGTTTATATATTTTTAGTTGTCAAGTGTTTAATTTTAACGAGTAACATAATACATTTGATGATCTAAATGCTTCAAACCGACTTTGTCACTGAAATGATTTATAACATCATACTTATCACATTTCATTCGTTCACCACATTCTAACTGTTCTTCAAACTCTCTAACAAAGTCGTTATATTCTTCTTCATCTACATTTACTTCACAGTATGTAGCAGCAGTTTTATCAGTAAAAGCTACTATCTCATTATCTTCAATGAAACGTTTAACTTTATCAATATTATCATCAAATATTACATATAATATTATAAGTGTGTCTATACTCAAATGTCTGTTCTTATCTGTAAACATTTCTGTAAATCTTGAAAGCTTGTGCAAACTCATCTCATTTATTATATTGTTATTATCTTCACTTATCTTACAACCGTTTTCATCTTCTAAATCTTTAATAAGATTTACTCTTTGTTGCTTTACACTAATCATCTCATATCTCCTTCGATTTTGAGTCATCACCGCGACAACTCATCAATTAAACTATAACACATCTAAAACAAAAGTAAACAGTTAAAAACAAAATAATACGTTTACTTCAATTTTTATCATTCTGTTTAGTTAATTTTGATTCACGTGTTTTGCAACTTTTTATTATTATCATTTTTGCTAACTCTTCAGCATACCATTCGTCTAATTCGTTTTGTTTTCTATTTACATCACTAACTAATCGGTCTATAATCACAAGAATAATAACAACCGGAACCAAACAAATACTTAACGGTAATAAAAAATAATGTACAAAATCACTGTGTATTAACAAATTCATCTCATCTCTCCTTCGATTTTGGGTCATCGTAATGATGACCCATTAATTAAACTATAACACATCTAAAACAAAAGTAAACAGTTAAAAACAATTAAACACATTTAATGGTTTAAATTTAACGAGCAATATAATATATTTCACCATTTAATTTATTTAAATCTACCATTTTTGAAAATTTATTTATAACTTCTTCATCTGTTAACACATTCTCATTACTTTCAAAAGTTGCTGTATACAAAGGCATATTCATAAATGATATATATCCTCGGCAGTACTCAGCTGCTTTTTTCACCCTATAAGCTACTATCTCGTTCTTACGTGTAAAATCATGAAGCTTATCAACGTCCTCATTAAACATTTTATATAAATCTAGCAAAGTTGAGATACTTATCATTTTATTTTCGCATAAAATATCGCAAAGTCTAGATAACTTATAAGAGTATACTTTTAATCCCATGTCATCTAGTTGATTTAACGTTACTTTAGTTTCATTGATAATAGCTTTACTCATCATTTTAGTTTTACGTGATAACAACTTATACTCAAGCTCAACAATTTCATTCAAAGTTAGTTCACC
>Ga0255048_10002613_pt1 | contig 11383 bp, 16 predicted proteins | sample JV7_2_2_MG_FD_183619 | JGI IMG/M metagenome (GOLD analysis project Ga0255048, IMG submission 183619) | Seawater microbial communities from Jervis Inlet, British Columbia, Canada - JV7_2_2 | ecosystem: Environmental > Aquatic > Marine > Inlet | place: Canada: British Columbia | collected 2016-10-06
CGATGCTGATGGAGGCAGAGGCCCGGACTCGGCTCGAGATGCTGGATCGGCGCGGCAAGAGGACGCGGGACCTGGAAAAGAAGGACAATCCGCGGCGCAAGAAGATCATCAAGGCGGGCGAGGTCGAGATTGATATCGGCACAGGCTCGCCGATCACTGTTTCATTCTGGGACCAGATTGCGGACATCCTCGAGCGGTTCGATTTCCGCAAGGGCATATCAGGGGCTGCGGTCACACGGCGCGAGGCGCTGGCCTTCTGGGTGACGCAAATGCAGGCGGCCGGCGAAAAGGTGGTGATGCCGGAAGCTTTGCTGCGTGCAGACTTCCGCAAGCCATGGAAGGCGCTCACCGCAGGCGAGCTCGAAGCCGTCTATGACGGGATCGACAACATAGAACACCTCGCGCGCCGTCGCGTTGACTACATGGTCGGACAGGAGCATCTAGCACTCGACACTGCGCGCGGCGAGATGGTGTCGGAACTGCTGGCCAACCTGCCCGTTGACGCGAAAGATCCGCCGGGCCAAAAGGGCAAGTGGCACAAGGCAAAGCAAGACTTTCTTGCGCTCGAGTCCAAGATGGAGAAGATGGAGTTTCTCATCGACCATCTGGACGGCGGAAAGCCGAACGGAGCCTGGAGGCGTCGCGTCTGGGTGCCATTCAAGGAAGCCGAAGCCAAGCGCAACCGGATGGGCGAGCAGTACACGCGCCCGTTTGTCGATATGACCCGGGAATTGATAGAGGGCCGCAGGCGGGAGATGCAGGAGAAGCGTCGCTATGCCGAACTGCACTCCCCTGGCAAGAGCGATGGCGAGTACAACCGCATGGGGCTGATCTCTATTGCCCTGAACTGGGGCAATCTCTCCAACCGAAAGAAGCTGCTCGAGGGCTACGGCTGGAACGAGTTCGAGGTCAAGCGCATCCTCGACCAGGAACTGACGGAGCAGGACTGGGCATACGTCGGCAGGGTCTGGAAGCTGATCGACGGGCTCTGGCCGGACATTGTCGAGAACGAGAAGCGGCTCTCTGGCGTGGCACCGAAGCGCGTTGAGGCCGTGCCGGTGGAGACCCCGTTCGGCAGGCTCGATGGCGGCTACTTTCCGGTGGCATACGACCGCGACAAGGTGGAGTTTATCGAGAGAGCGCAGGCCGCAGACGCGTTCCTTGGGCAAGAGGGAGGGCTCCGTAGCCCGACGACTGGGCACAATCACACCTACGAGCGGACGGAGTTCAGCGCTCCGATCCTGCTTGAGTTGGATGTCATTCCGGCGCACTTGTCACAAGTGATCCACGACCTTACGCACAGGGAGACGCTGCTGCGCGTGCATGAGCTGACGAAACACAGCGAAGTGCAAGCCGCGCTGAATGCCACTGTCGGCAAGGATCAGGCGAAGCTCTTCAAGCCGTGGCTACAGGCCATCGGGAATGATCGGACCGGAGTCGTCGGGTCGCTGGCTCCGGCAGAGAAGGCGCTCGGCATGGTGCGGCGCAATGTCACGGCCTACACGCTGGCGTTCCGCGCTACCACGTTGGCGATTCAGGTAGCCGGACACTCGAACGGCATTGCGCACCTGCGGACGAAGCTTGGCGGCGATTGGAAGCGACACTGGGCCAACGGTGCGCTGGAGTCCATGGGCTCGTTTGCGACGCTGAGCCATGTGGATCTGTACGGCAAGATCTCGGAGCAGTCCCCGTTCATGCGAGAGCGGATAGAGAACATAGATCGGGACATGAGGGATATCGTCCGAAGGTCCAAGCTGGCTACTGGAAGGATCTCCGTGCCCTTCACCAAGAACAAGGATGCGCCGATCGAGTTTGGCATGAAGCTGATCGGACGCATGCAGCTATACACTGTGGATATACCGATCTGGCTGGCGGCCTACAACGGAGCAATCGACGTGCACGGGCTCGACCCGGAGGCCGCGGTAGACTTCGCCGATCAAGCTGTCTCGCAGTCGCAGGGCTCAGCCGGAACGAAGGACCTGTCGGAGCTCCAGCGGGCAAGCGAGGGGTTCAAGCAGATGAGCCTGTTCTCTTCGTACACGTTCACCGTGTATGCGCAGAACAAGTCCGCGTTTCGCAACCTCAGAAACAACCCGCTGTCGCCGTCTGCATACGCGGATTTCATGCTAGCGGCCATCCTGCGGCTGACAGTTCCGGGCGTGATCGCCGCGCTATTTGGCACCGTGCTGACGGGGCGCAATCGACTACCAGAAGATGACGACTGGGAGGATTGGGCGCAGTGGGTTGTCGGTATAACGGCCGGGGAGTTCGCCGGCACCGTGCCCGTACTGCGTGACAGCACCGGGTTTCTGGTGGGTCTCATCGGTGGAACTGGGGCGAAATACTTTCAGAGCCAACTCCCGTCTCAGCGCGTCCTGGAGACGGCGAAGCGTGTCGCCAAAGGGCGGGACGCAACCGAGAAGATGTTGAATCTGCTACGATTCGGCGGGATGCTGTCAGGAAAAGTACCGGATCAAGTGTTCGATCTGGCAGAGATAGCGATAGAGGACTAACCCATGATCTCAACCGAAGACAGGCGGCATTCGTTCAACGGGGACGACGCGACAGTGGCGTTTGCCTTCACCTTCCCCGTGTTCTCCATTGCCGACATCAAGGTGGTCCACAGGACGGCGCTCGAGGTCGATACGGTGCTGTCCGAGGGAGATGGCGCTGACTACACCGTGGCCCTGTCCGGCTCTCCTGCTGGCTCGACTGGCGGCGTGGTGACGACCGAGGGCACGCTGAGTCCTCCTGCCTCCGGCGAGATCCTGTCGATCATTCTCGACCCGGCAATGAAGCAAGAGCAGGACCTGGGCGCCGGGTCGGCTGTCAACCCGCAGATCATGGAGGACTCGCTCGACAAGGTCACGAACATCAGCAAGCGAACGAGAGACATTGCTGAGCGCGCGTTGGGTATCGCAGATGGCGGCCAAGTCGGCGATAACTGGGATGCGAATTCGAAGCGCATCAAGAATGTGACCGATCCGACTTCGGCCACCGATGCGGCGACGAAGGGCTGGGTAGAGGCGACCTACTCGGGCATCTCGACTGATGTCTTTGCCGGCATGGTGTTCCCGGTCGATACCGTTGGCGACGGCGTGACCGACGACACGGTGGCATTTCAGGCCGCGCTGACTGCGGCTATCGGGAAGACTCTCTACCTGGAGCCTGGCGCGGTGTACCTCTGCGGCGCGTTGACGATCAATCCGGAGGCGAACGGGATCACGATCGAGGGCAACGGGGCGACGATCAAGACGCTGTCGTCGCTGGGGATCAATGAGCAAGGGATGCTCAACGCAACGATCTCTAGCTATACAGACTTCGACGTCACCTTTCGTAACCTGATATTTGACGGCAACAACGTAGGGGCGGGTGGGGCGTTTACCAGACTCGCCGCCTTGGTGTCGATGAACCATGTCACGCGGCTAAACTTCGAGAACGTGCGGGTCACGAACATACAAGGCATCGGCTGCGAGATCGGCGGATGCCACGATGTAGTCGTAGACCGCTGCGAGTTCGACAATTGCGGCTATGAGGGGGCCGTGGCCGACACGACGCTGACTGTGGACGAGGTTTCCGGCTCCGGAACGGAGCTCGATCCGTCGCTGGCGGACATTTCGTCACACGACTGGGATGGCGCTGGCTTTGAGGCTGGCATAGCGATCAAGCTATTCTCTAGCGACAACAATAATTCGGCTCCCTGCGTAGTCGATAGCCTCGACGTCGACGGAGTGACGCTCCATATCTCTAGCGAAACGAATGCTCTATTCGATAGCGGCGGCCCGGTGTCGATGCGCGTGCAGTCATTCTCGGACAGCGCAGGCGCACCTCTTCGATGTGCAAGGGGGAGCGCAGGCGACTGCGAGCGAGTGCGAATCGTCAATTGCAACTTCCATGACAATCAATGGTCGAATCACTTCTCCATGGTCGACTCTGTCATTGACGGCAATTGCTTCAGCAATGAAGGAGAAGGGCACCTCTTTCTCGCAGATCACTACGACGGCGTCACGAAAATGAAGCGTACGGTGGTTTCGAACAACGTACTCGAGACAGTATTCACCCGAAACATTAGCGGCAGCGGGATGGAGGTTTCTGGAACCGAGCTCACCTTCACAGGTAACAAGATAAAGAACTGCCCGCATCCGGGGCTGTCGCTGGGAGCCCCCGACAATTGCATCGTGATAGGAAATACGTTTGCCAACTGCGGGCTAGAAGTTGGCCCCACGCTGTGGCCCGGTATCAGGGTGTACGACGATGTAAATAGCGAGCCCGTCAAGAACACGCTGATCGAAGCGAACTTCTTCTATGACGATCAGGCCGTGCCAACTATGGACTATTCGGTCAGGGTAGACGGCGTGCAGCCGTTCGAAAGCCTGGTGCTGAAGGGCAACATGGAAGGCGACGGGCTCGTGGTTGGTGGAATCAAGGTGATAAGCTCTGGCGCCTTCCCCTGGAACGATAGCTGCAAGATCATCGACCACGTGACAGCGGCGGGCATTACGAATTCCATCCAGCAACTCAGCAATGACGGCGAGCCGCTCTACTACGACGGCGAGCCGCTAGAGTACAACGTCCATCCGACGTAAGGAGTGAGACAATGGCTGATTCCAAACTGTACACGATCGGGCTGCTCAGCAGCACGGCCATCTCCAACATGGCGCTGGACGTGCCGACGCTGTGGACGCTGTACACGGCCCCGCTGGGCAGGAAGTGCGTCATCGATTCCGTGGTGATCCACTCGAATTCTGGATCGTTAGCCGGCATGGACGATGTGGACTTTGGCGGTGGTGCCACGGCTATCGATCCTGTCTGGATAGACAATGAGACCGGGATCGGGGACATGACGACTGCTAACAGCTACATGATTCTTCGCAACGACAGCAACGACCTCGTGCTGATCGATGGCGACGATACGACGCTGGCGGCTCGCACGTTCGGCATGTACGTCACGCTCGGGTCGACAGCAACGCCAATAACGGCCGTCGTCGACACCTTCGGCTACATCTTCTAGGAGCACGCCATGCGCCTGCTAGCAACGATCCTCTGCACACTGCTGGTCTCGATGCCGGCGGGTGCGTTCTATGACGGGCTATGGCTCGTCCCGAATTCCGCATTCAAGACTTTACCGTGAGAGGTGATCTATGCGAATCCTACTTCTACTCGCACTGCTGGTGATCGCAGGCCCGGCGTGGGCGCAAGATCCAACGGCGGCGAACAAGCTCACGAAGACCGTTAGCGGCACTGCGTTGGCTGGTCACATCTGGAACGATGGCGTTGGTCACTACACGTTCGCCAACGCTGCCGGTGCTCACCAGTCTGCGATCTTCTTCGTCGGCGGCACTCGGGCAGAGATCTGCCTAGATCAGGATATCGCAACGACTGACACCGATGCGGAGGTGGAGATACTCCGGATCAATGGAGCCGAGACGTACGAGGGCAGCACGATCTGGGCGACGCTCACGACGGACGGCTGCTCCGGTGTCGACGGAAATGCGCGCTACTACTTCTACATCTCCACCGAGCCTGGGGCGGGGAAAACCGCGAATCTGTCAGTGACCGGCAATGACGGCACTGCGGTCAAGTGGTCGGACGATGGTTCCGCCCTGTCGCCTATCGATGCGGGCCGCTCTATCAGCCTCGGCGCTCCGGTCAGTGGGACCGACTCCGAGGTGGTGCTGAAAGAGAATGCCGACTACTCGGGCACGCATGAGGCGGGCATTCGTATTGATGCGGCAGTTGACTTGCCTGCGGACATGGTGATGGACGTTGGGCCTGCTGGAGTTGGATCACCCTATGTTGTCCGATACTATATTGATGAAGCAATCGGTGGTAGTAATAATCGCGAAGCGGCGCTCTGGGATAATGACGACGCGACGAATACCATTCGAGCCACGGGCAGCATGTTGGACACGCCGTTTCGCACCTATGACCCCCCTGGTGATAATTGGGGGCTACGTATCCTTGCGATGGATGTCAATTCAGGAAATGTAAATACTTCTCGTTGCGACATTTCTGTTGAAACAAATGTTACAGAGACGGCAACGTTTGATGCCGTTGGAGCTGCTGATAGCCCGTGGGCATACGCAGATAATTTCATAGTTCAGGGCGTGGTCTATATCGGCACAACTTCATCGAACTCTGGCGGTTGGGGTGATACGGAGGTGAATGGGCTGGGTGAGGGATACGGCATACCGGTGGACTTCACCCTGAACGATGGGTATTTCATCGTCACAATCCGAGACCCTCTTCCAGGCACAACTAATTGTGGTGCAACCAATGAAATTTACATCGATGTAATCGTCCAGAGGGTCTACATCCCATGAGATGGCTAGCCCTCATACTCGGTCTACTGTTCGCGCAGCCTGCCATGGCTGACTGCACCGGCTGTAGCGCGACTGGTGCAGAGTTCGGTGTTGATACATCATCTGATTACATTCTGGCGGTAGGGGATCTGCAATACATTGAGGGCGACTGTGACCGTTGGTCGGTGCCAGCAGACTGTGGACAAGCCGCACTAGACAGGGCTACCAATGTCATAGCTCAAGCCGAAGCAGCCTATATGGTAGACTTGACCGTAGTTGTCGGTGATCTGACTAATATTCAATCGGATGCAGAGCGTCGTGGGGTTCGTGCATGGTATGAGGCTCTGCCTGCTGCTAGTCGTGATAAGATGTTGCTAATCCCAGGCAATCACGATGCGAATTCGACGAACTGTGACAAGCTATGGCAATACTATGACGATCCGTTTTTGGAGTCGGAAACCACTAGTGCCAACCCGCAACCGGAATGGTGGGAGCGCTCTCTGCGCCACACCCGTGTACTTGGCATCTCTTCGCCGTTGATTGGTGGCTATGGCTATGAGAGCTGCCAAGAGCCTTCAGAATTCTATTCGACTCGCTGTTATGGCGCTGCGGCTGGTGGCGGTGCAAAGGTCAGCGGGGACGTATGTGCGGCCAATTCTGAATGTGCGAGCCTGAAGTGTGGTGACTGGTCGACATTGTACGAAGACCATATGCAGTGGCTCGAGAAGAAGATTCACATCTTTCGCAATAGTACAGAGGAGGCCCTGCTGGTCTTCTCTCATTCTGCACTCTGTCGTGATATTTCGACCTATACCGAGTGTGAGGGCACCGCGACATTTGACCGTATCCACGACCAGGAAGTGTGTACCACCGTTGATGACGTTGTCTGTGGTGATATACAGGGTTGCGATGATACGCGTGTGCCTGATGCAAACGGTGAGGCATGTACGGACGCTCGCGCGGGCTATGGTACGCGTACGCGCATCAAGGCAGCAATAGACGAACTCGATAGTACCAAAACGATTATTTGGGCAAGTGGCCATGTAGCAGAGGCCAGCAAGCAAAGTACGCCTGCCACCATTATGGATGCCGTAGGCGACGGCACAGAGTATCTCGTGGTAGAAGTGCCTGGTGCAGCGTATGTGCCGGCAAGCGCTACCGTTAACCATGGCGCTGTCATTCGTGTGCCCCATGGTGGTACACCTGATGTAGTGGCATGGGTCAACACACCGAACACTGCCCCCGTCATCGACGAGATCGGGACCGCCGGAACGGTTACCGTGTCCTCTGTGCCTGAGGATATCGTATTCACGGGAACCGATGTTGACTATGGGGACCTTATATGGTCAGTCTCAGGCGAGAATGTGTGTATGAGTTTCGCTGACGGCGGGACAGGAAGCACGCCCGCTGCTCTGCTTGGCACACTGACCATTGACGCTGGCTGTGGTGCAGACACCTACGCCCCCATTACTGTGACCTTGTCAGATGGAGATGCAACAAAGGACCAAACTGCTCAACTAATCGTGATTGTGGAATGAGGACAGGCTAATGGCAAACGGAAACGGATTCAACTGGAATGCAGTAGGGCAGAGCCTGGCCGCAACTGGCGTTGTCTTTGCCGTTGGAGCAGCTATCACAGCATACACTGCCGACAGCAAAGCAGATGTTGCCCAGGCATCTGTTGTCGTGGTCGACGAGAAGGTGGTTGAGCTGAGGAAAGCCGCCTACAAGGAAATTCAGGACATCAAGGAAGTTGACCACAAACAGGATATGAAGATTCAGGCGCTGGAGCTCAAGGTCGACCATATCAAGGAAGGCGTTGACTCACTGGTCGAGGGGCTCTTGAAAGATAAGGAGTAAGCCATGATCGACAAGCTGCTCGGCGAACACCCGGAGTATTTCGGCTACGCGATCCTCGGTGCTTTCCTGCTGTTCTTCGTCTTCTGGATCATCGCAGCCATGACGAAGGGGCAGGAGGACGACAAGGCGATGGCGGCGATCTGGGACCGGATCATGAAGCTGATCGGCAGAGGCGGGGGCTCGGCGGTGCTGGCATTCTCCCTGCTGACGTCGGGCTGCGCCGGGGGCATCACGAGCGATGGGCTGCTCTGGTCCATAGGCGACGCTGTGGCCACCACTTGCCCGGATGTCCCCGTGGGCATCCTGGAAGGTGCTGAGCAGCCTGAGGGCGCCTCTGAGCCGTGTTCTACGGCCCAGGGTGGTGAGGTCAGCGAGGCTGGCGGGAGCCTGCTCCAGGCCGTTCTGTCGCCGATCACGCTGCTGCTGAGGCTACTCGGGGGGTTGGGGGGATGAGGTTCCGGCGCCGGGAGCTTTCGAGGGCTGAGTTCGACGCTCTCTGCGCCAGGCTCGAGGAGCTGTTTCCTAGCCTCAGCCAGACCAGCGGGAGACGCAGCCGGAAGCGGAACGAAGCGGTCGGTGGGGACGCGAGCTCCAAGCACCTGTCTGGCATGGCACGAGACTACGTATTTGATGACTATCCGACATCCATCGAGCAGGATAAGGCAGTGGTGATAGCAAAGACAATCGGCCTCTACGCAGTCTGGCATGGGGATCACCTCCATGTCCAGGGCCGCAGCCCGAGCGCACTGATATGAGTAACGGACGACTTGACATCATGACAGCCGTCGCCGTCGCCTTCGTTGTACTGGTCGCGGTCTTCACTCTGGCTGGCGTCGCCAGGGCCGACGAGCTCTGCTGGCAACAGCCACCCGAGCCCCCTGCTGACCGGTGGCGGGTCGAGGTCGCTGGTATCACAGTGCCGGCTGAGGTGGTTCTGATGCCGCCAGATTATCCCCGCTGCAAGGGCCTCAGTGAATGCTACTGCGCTGAGCTGCCGGACCTGCTGGCCCCATATCCGGTCGATGCCGTGGCCATCAATGCCGGCGGTGAGACCCCCTCGAGCAACGGCCCCCTGGTCATCTACCGCTCGCGCGCATGCCGGCTCGACGTCAACGACGACGGGGCCGTGGGGATGGGGGATCTTAGCGCGGTTCTGACTGAGGTGGTGTCTGGGTCTGTGTGTGAGTAGCGGAAGCAACTGAATTCTGCATCTGTGTATTCCATCCGCATGATGCAAGGGCCGTGACTCCTGTTGTCCTCAATTGCGGACAGGTAGGAAGTGTAACGTTCGTAGAGCCTCCAATATCTACAGCTCTCGCATATCCACGCGCGCGCCACCTATTCCCCCTCCCCCATGAAAGCCAGAAGCAGCTTCGCGCAAGCTGGGCAGAGGTGCTTGTACGGATCTTCGTCGCCCACAGAGTTGTAGCGTCCGTAATCGACTCTGCCCCAGTCGTCGAAGTCCGATGCATCGTCTGCTCTCTTTGCTTTGCCGCACCGGTCGCACGTCAGCTTGACTACGTGTTCGTATGACATCTACTTCCCCTCCCCTGCGCCCCTCGACTCTTTGCGCGCGATCAGCCACCGCCACACAAGACGAGCACCTGCATCCGTCGCCGTGGTGTGTTCCTTCGCGCCAGCTCGCGTGTAGTAGATCAGGGGCTTGCTGCCCTTCTTGCGCAGTTTGAGCACCTCGTAGGCGCCCCTCGTATCCTCACGCCGATAGCCGTTCATACCAGCCCACTCCGCGAAAGCATCAATTCTCTTCAGGTGTAACGTCGCTCGGTCTGCCACTACTCCCCCTCCCCCTTAACCGCCAACCAAGTCTCGCAGACTGCGATGCCATAGGTTGAGCCATGGCCTATCTGCTTCATATCATCTCCGTCGAAGAGCAGTATTACCGGCATATCGTTATGGAAGCCTCGTGTTAGCTGAGGCTCAAGGCCGTACTCCACCAACTCCACCAACAACCCCCAACACAACGCGGGGTCGGTGGTGTAGTGGGGTGGGGATCCCCGCCATGCGCCATTGCCACCATGCCCATAACCACCTCTCTCTTTGGGCAGGTGCCACCAAGTAACATTGCCTGCGGAACTTGGTTTTTCTTCCCACCCCTTCGCCAGCGCGATGCGTTCGTCGAGGGTGGTCACAAAATACCCTCGCCTTCGAGACGTATCATCACAGGAGCCAAGTGCCTCTCGGCGTACAACTGAGCAGCAAGCACTGCCACCTCTGCGACTTCGTGAGTGGTCAGCATGCCCGACTCGAGGCAGTGAACGATGGAGTCGGTGGCGGTCTGTATCTTGGGCTCATTCCTGTAGCGCTGTCGGATATGGCTGTCAGTCACGGCTTCTCCTCGGGGGTGAAGTGGTTACAGCCGAATGTCGCATCGGTTTCGAAGTCTACGCTGTAGCCATCACCGCGAATTGTGACTTCTATCCCGTCGCAGAGAACCTCGTCGCAATGGGCACCATGCCATGGGTCTTGCTCCGGGTCCGCTGTTTTTCTCCACTCGGCTATCTTGAGCCTGGCGGTCTTGTCCCAGTGTTCGCAGTGTTCGCAGGTATTCATCCCCCACCTCCCGGCGCCTCAGCGCCTCAAGTCTGATCGTTCTCACTCACCGCCTAGCCCTCGAATTCCGGCACGCATCGCCACGCATCCCACGCGTAACACTCGTACGGCTTTAGCCGGTCGTGGTCGTGCACAGCAATTCCATCGCGCGTGCGGTGCGGGACCTGGCGCTCGAAGCAACAGCCCGGGCAGTTCGCCACCTCGCCTTTCTTGAGAGCCAGCAACGCCGCAAGGCTCAGGTGCGATAGGGGCAGCTGTGTCGTCTTCTCGCTCACCGCCTAGCCCTCCTCCTCTGGCAGTAGCCGGGCCACGTCGGTGCGCTCCTCTTCCCGGTCGGTGGCGGAGACGAGGGTGGTGAATCTCTTGCCTACCTCTATACTGTGTCGCTTAGGATTCGGGTACTTTACATAAGTTGCTAGTCTCTCCGACCACGATTCCCAAATCTGCATCGCCCCAATGGCGCTAGCTGCAATTGACCGCAGTTCCTCATTCTCGGCGCGCAGGGCGGTGAGTTCGGACTCAACTTCCTTTGGCTTGCACTGGCAAATTGGCCAGTCATGAGTAGTGCGTGGATGCTTCGGCCATCCGCAAGTGCCACAATCCTTACCCATCACCACCTCTCCCCCTTTCTCATCCGAATCGCAAACTCA
>Ga0255048_10002616_pt1 | contig 11377 bp, 6 predicted proteins | sample JV7_2_2_MG_FD_183619 | JGI IMG/M metagenome (GOLD analysis project Ga0255048, IMG submission 183619) | Seawater microbial communities from Jervis Inlet, British Columbia, Canada - JV7_2_2 | ecosystem: Environmental > Aquatic > Marine > Inlet | place: Canada: British Columbia | collected 2016-10-06
GCCTTTTGTTGTCTGCTGCAACAAATTGTTTGTTTTTCCTCACAACAAACCCAGAAACTATGACCCACCCCCTGCCGGAACCCCCCCCACCCCCCCCTACCTATTAGGTTGTGGTGTGGTTTCTGTCATGGGGGTGTTGTGTGTTACTGGTATTTACTGGTAATTACTGGTAATTACTGGTAACTTGTGGGGTGTGGATAGTAATGCGTCTCGGATGCGTCCGGATAGGTTGCAGTTGAGTGTGTTGCTTGATGCCAGCCTTGTTGTTTCTGTGCGTTCGGCTGCTCGTGTGCGTGGCATGACTATTGCTGCGTTTGTTGAGAGGGCGTTGGAGGTGGAGTTGGATGGTTACGTTGATGTTGGAGCCGGAGGTGCAGCAGGCGTTGGAGTTGAGGGCGTTGGAGTGCGACCGGACGGTGGACGAGATCGCGTCGATGGTCCTGTCTCGCCTGATTCTGGGCGATTGATCCCGGATTGGGGCGCTATCCTTGCGGAGGGTCGGGACGCGGGGGTTCCTGTTCGGGAAACGGTGTCTGATGTTTCTGATGATTGGACTATGGAGATCGCGTGAGGAAGGTTGATCTTGACCGTTGGCGAAAGTACTTCGATGCCCGAAATGAGGGTGTTAGCGTTGATGCTGCTGCTAAACGGGCAAGGCTGTCCCCAAGTACGGCGTACCGTTTCGAGCGGGGAGATCAGGGGTCGGGCGGGTTGGAGGCTGCCGCTACCCTCGGCATCAACATGGTGGCGGGGAACCTTGTCGCTCAACCGCTGTCTATGGAGGCTCAAAAGGCGCTAGACGATTTCGCATATTTTCGGCGCAGGTATTTTGGCAGGAACAGCACCCCGTGGCAGGAACGTGCCGCCTATGAGGTGATGCGGTCGGTGGAGTCGAATGACCGCGAATATGTGGTGATGAATGAACCTCCCGGTTCCGGCAAGTCCACCTTGTTCACGAACGATATTCCGTGTTGGCTGATTGCCCGTAATCGCCGTATCCGTATTCAGGTGGGTTCTCGTACGGAACGGCAGGCACGCATGTATGTGGGTCGCATTAAGCGCGCTTTGGAGCGGGATGCCCCGTTGCGTGCCGCTGCCGACGATTTGGAGAGAGGGATCGCTTTCGATGCTGAAGCATGTTTGCAGGACGACTATGGGGCGTTTCGACCGGAGGGACGTACGGACCTTTGGCGTGCTGAGGCGCTGGTCGTTCGCCAGTTGGACGGTGTGCAGTTGGACGACAAAGAACCCACCGTGTCGGCTTGGGGTCAGGACTCTGGCTTCCTCGGTGGGCGTTTCGATTTCGTTCTTTGGGACGACCTTGTTGATCGCAAGAACTCCAAGACTTTAGAGTCGAAGGAACAGTTGCGGGAGTGGTGGGATGCTGAGGCTGAAACCCGTCTAGAGCCGGGGGGCACTTTGGTCCTTCAGGGTCAGCGCATCCAGCATGACGACTTGTACCGTTATTGCCTTGACAAGAGAACGTTGGACGAGCAGCAGAAGTACCGCCATATCGTGTTTAAAGCCCACGATGACGAATTGTGTACGGGCGACCATGACAATGTGGTGCCGTGGCCTAAGGGATGCCTTCTTGACCCTCACAGGCTGCCATGGCGGCATTTGGAGACTTTGAAGCACAACAATCCGCGCTCGTTTTCCATCATGTACCAGCAGGAAGACGGCGACATTGTTGGTGGCCTTGTCGATCCTGAATGGATCACGGGCGGCATGGACGCTGAGGGCTACCCCGCTCCGGGCTGTCTAGATAAGCAGAGAGTGTTCCTTGACCCGCCAGCGCATTTGATTGAGAACGATGCTTGGTCATTTATTACTGTTGACCCGTCCCCTACAGAGTGGTGGGGCATTATCTGGTGGCTGTACGACCCCGAATCTGGAAACCGTTACATTATTGATTTGCATAAGCGCCGCATGAACCCAGAGCAGTTTTTGTCGCTGGACCTGAACACGTTTGAGTGGGATGGGCTTATTCATGAAATGTTTTGGCAGTCCAACGACCTAGACATCCCCATTTCTCATGTAGTGGTGGAGGTTAACGCGGCTCAAAGATGGTTGCTGTCGCAGCCGCATGTCCAGAAATGGTCCGCCATGACAGGTGTATCATTTGTGCCACACACCACTAGTATCAATAAGCAGGACCCTAAATATGGTTTGGAATCTATTGGCGACTTGTTCCGGCAAGGCATGATCCGTATCCCTTGGGGAGACATGACATCCCGAACACGATGCCAAAACCTTATTGATGAAGCAACACGGTATCCTGACTACGACACAACAGACTTAATTATGAGTACTTGGTTTGGCAAGTTAGCGGTTGAGAACCATTATACTCCACGTAGGGAAGGTTTGTATCAGTTGAACCGTCCTAGTTGGTTGGGTTCTTTTCGGAGAGGTATTGCATGAACATCGAAGAAGTCATCTCTCTGTATAAGCAGCGTCTTGTTCTTTATGGCCCGTTGCAGCAGAAAATGAAACTCATCCAGTCGATCTATAACGGGACGATGGAAGTTCCCCTTCCTGATCTTGAAGAGAACGCAATGCCGTCTGTGCCTAATCTTCTGGCGCAGGGCGTTGACCAAATGGCTGGCCGTATCACTAGCGTTGTCCCTAGTGTCAATTTTGCGAGCATGAAGCCGGGTGTGCGTTCTTCTGATCGGCGCGCTATGACCGCTTCTCGCACTATTTCCGGCTGGTGGCAGGAAGATCGCCTGTCAATGAAGATGAAGCAGCGTGGACGGCACCAGATTGCTTATGGCATGTCGCCTGTTGTTATTCGCTGGAACAATGAGAACAAGCGTCCTACTTGGCAGGTTAGGCATCCTCTTGAGACTCTGCCGTCTACCGACATTCTCCCCGGTCACCTGACTCCAACAGACACTATTTTCGCTTACCGTCGTTCTGTTGGCTGGCTACGGGCTAAGGGTTACGGCCCTCAACTGCTTGCTCTTACTGGTAATTACGATATGTCGCAGGATGCCAGCATCCTTCTCCTTGAATATATTGATAAGACTGAAACCCATCTTATTGCTGCCGGGTATCGGAGTCCTGATGCTCAGGGCATGAGCGACCTTGAACTAGTCGGCAACCAGATGCGTGGTGTAACGCTTGAACGTTACTACAACCGCACTGGCGATGAGTGTCCTGTTGTTATCCCAATGCGAATCACACTGGATTCTGCTGGTGGACAGTTCGACACAATGATCGGAATGTACTATCAGCAGGCCAAGTTAATGGCACTCGAAACGATTGCCGTGGAGAAGGGCATTTTCCCTGACACTTATCTGGTTAGCCGTCCGGGCGAAGTGGGCCGTTTCCTTGACGGACCCCATGATGGTCGCACAGGAATGGTCAATATCATTGCTGGTGGAGACATCAGGGAGATCCAGTCACAGCCGGGTTATCTCACAAACCCCACCATTGATCGTCTGGAGCGCAATCAGCGAGTCACCTCTGGCATCCCCGCAGAGTTCGGCGGAGAGTCTGGTAGCAATATTCGTACTGGGCGACGAGGTGACGCTGTACTTTCCGCTGTTATCGACTATCCGGTAGCGGAAGCGCAGGAAACTTTTGCTTATGCCCTTCAGGAAGAGAATGAAGTAGCGATTGCTCTTTCTAAGGAATGGGATGGTGACACTAAGCGCACTATTTATGTGGGTACTGGTAACTCTGCTCGTCCTGTCACGTATGTTCCGAACGAAACGTTTGAGACTAGCGAGCATGTTGTTTCATATCCGGCTAGTGGCGCTGACATTAACAGCCTAATTATTGGTATTGGTCAGCGTGTGGGTCTTGGCATTATGTCTAAGCAGACTGCTGCAACACTTGACCCGTACGTTGACAACCCTGAAGTAGAGCATGACGCGATTATTGCTGAGGGGCTTGAGCAGGCTCTCATGTCTGGCCTTCAGCAGCAGGCTGCGTCTGGGCAGATTCCTCCGTTGACGGTGGCTAAGGTAATGAAGTTGGTTCAGTCGGACAAGATGGAACTGGCCGAGGCGCTTAATAAGGTCACTGAGGATGCGTTGAAGGAGCAGCAGGAAAAGGAGGAGTCTATGCAGCAAGAAGAGATGACTCCTGACATGGCTTCTGCTGGCGCTACTGTTAATGCCATGGCTGGCCCTCAGTCGCCCATTCCGGGCACGGGAGCGATGCCGGGTATGTCTTCTCTAGGTGACATGCTTGGGGCGCTTAGACGGCCTGCAATGACCGTTCAGCCTATGCGTGGGGTGGAGAGGGGAGCGGTTTAATGCCTCGTGGTGGTAAGCGTCAAGGAACACCGGGAAAGGCTTACGCGAATCGTACTGACATGGGCCAGAACTATGACATGGAAGCGGGTTCTCCTGCTGCTGGCAATGTCGAGGCTCCTGCCGCTGTCCCGCAGATGGGACCCAGCCCTGATGATCTTCCTTCTCTGACTACTCCTTCACAGCGTCCCGGTGAACCAATTACTTCTGGCCTTTCAATGGGTGCTGGTCCCGGTAGGGAAGCATTAACTGGGTTTGACCCTCGCGTACAAGAAACGGCACGCCTTGCCGAAAGGTGGGGGCCGATGATGGACATTCTTACTAGTGATCCTGAGACTCCAGATAGTGTTCGTATGTTGGCTCGTTACATTAAGGGAATGTCCTGATGGCTTTTGTTGACGATCTTGACGCTTTTACGCGAGCGTTTGGAATTGAAAACGCCCCCATGATTATGTATTTCAGCACATTGCCTTGGGATTCTGGGACGCAGCGGGATCAGTTTATTCAAGATGTGACTGGTATTAATCTCGCGCAGGTGAACGCATATGGCGCGTAAGAAGAAGGACCCTCGTAAGGTTCGTCAGCGTTTTGGTCCCGAAGCGTATGGAATTGATATTGGTCGGGGTTCAGCAAAGGTCACTATTGCTGGAAGAGAACCAGTTAATGTTGCTGGCACTTCTGACCTTAAACTGTCTGGCGTTAATGTTGTTGGCAGCGGCACAAACACTTCCACTCTTGTAGGTGCTGACGGTAAGCCGATTACGGTTGAGGGTGGAACTCTTCCTGACCCTTCAAAGCCGCTTGCTGCCGCAAACTTTCTCACTCCTGAAGAACAAGAGCAGGCTCGTCAAGCGCAAGAAAACGCTGCAAGCATTGAGGCAACTGAGCCTGAAGAAAAATCATGGATCGCTAATCTTTTTGACACTAGTGACACTTTTGACGAAAACGGAAACTTTAAGTCAGACGACCTCGCCCTTGTCGGTGGGGAAGCAGTTTTTGACGGATTCCTGCGCGGCCTCCAATGGGGCTTTGACCGGATTAATCAGGTAACTGTCGCTGGCCTTTCTGGGCTTCCCGGTGGTACTCGCACGCTGGAATGGGATGAAGCAAACGACGTTTCGTTTGGGCAGATGCTTGTCGCTAATGCGGGTGTTTCTGCTGGTCGTGTGCGTAGGGGAGAAGCAGACTTTGGGGATGCTCTAGCCCTGTCGTTTGGCATCCTCCCCGGTATTGGTGCAGCGGTTGCTGGCATTGTTGATCCTGATACTCCCGTACAGCAAGCAGGGTTTGATATCAGCGATGAAAAAGACCGTGAAGTTTTCCAAAACGGTGCAGAAAGAATTTTCTCCGCTACTGGAGACTTTGGGTTTGCTTTTGCCGACCCAACGCTAGTAGCGGGCTGGGGAACAAAGATTGCTCGGCTTCATTATGTTGATCAGTTGATTGATTCTCCTGCTAAGTTGCAGCGGGCTGTTGACGAAGTTGTAGAGGGTCAACGTCTTTTGCAAAACAATCTCGATGTCAAGTATGGAACTGAGGCGGTAAGGAACGGGTCCCGCACTATTGAACGCGACCTTGCCGATGTGACGGATATCGAACTGTCCCCTCGGGCAATGTTTTTGCGTGAAGTGGTAAGCCAAACTTCTGATGGCGCAAAGACAACCCCGTGGGAAGTTATCTACAACCATAAGGTGATAAAGAACGCCGCTAACCGTGATGGGCTTGCTACTGCCCTATACAACGCGGGGACGTACGATGAGGCCGCACTTATAATGCGGCACGCTTGGGGAGACAAGACCGCCCTTCCTGAACTGATGAGAACCCGCCCTGACATTCTTGGCGAACTTATTGATTCAGAGCGTGAACTTATTAGGATGACCCTTAAGTCTGATCCTAAAAAGCAAGCCAACATGATTGCTCAACACGAAGCAAACATTGCCCGTTATGACAGGGACCTTCAGTTTCTTCGCTCTAATGCAGGCGATGACCCTCTTCTTGCGCAGAAGGTCGATTTTGTTCTGACTAAGAAGAACGAAGAGTTGGACAAGTGGCTTGGCGTTCTTGACGATGTAGACAATCGTGCTTACACGCCTGCTGAAATAGAGCGCACTAAGGCAGCAATTGCTAAAAAGTTGCAAGAAAGTGAAGCAGCACAGCGGGCTGTTGAAGCGGCTTCTGGTTCTTTCGGTTCTCTTACTGAAGTGACAAAAGGATTTTCTGCTAATAACAAGTTTGGCCGTCTTGTTGAGAAGTCTCGACAGAAGCGATCTCGCGCCCAGTATGAGACAGAAACTACTCGCGGCTCTAAGTTGTGGGAATCAACAGAATTTTCTTATTTGAACACTCCTACTGGCAAGGTGCGTAGAAGCCTGCGTGTGTGGCGGTACATGGGTGCGGAAGCGCCATCTGGCTTAGTTCGTGTTGCTGGTGCTAGCGCTCAGGAGTCTGCACGTGAGGTGCGAGCGCTGTTGAATAGCGTCCGTATTTATGGTGGCAAGGGGAAGCAGGTCACTAACGCTGACGGGCAGGTTGTCACTATTGGCGGTTCTTTGGGTAAGGAAAAATACCTTACCGAATATGTGAATGCTTTGGCCGAAGGATCTGTCCGTGGGCAAGATGCTGCTATTGAGGCTTTGCGGCGACTGGAAATCAATATTCAAAACGATCTTGCTCAATGGTATGGCGTCAACAACGACAACCTTAATCTAATCGTAAACAGGATTAATACTGAGCGTGCGGCTCTTAAGAAGAGCATTGAGGATCGCGGGTATTGGTCTGAAAAACTACCTAACGGTAAGACCGTTGACCATAAGGCTCCTTATCTTGAAACGCAGATTCAAGGTTCTGAAATTATGGCTAATTGGCGTGCGGTAGAAAAAGCCATTATGCGTGACGGCAAGGCGGGGCAAACCCTCCGTGAGTCTGCGGAAAAGTTCACCACTGATCTTTATTCTGGTTTTCAAGATTTGTGGCGGCCAGCAGTTCTCCTTCGCCTTGGTTACACGCAGCGTAACGTCGCTGAAGGCCTGTTCCGTTCTGCCGCGTTCCAGTTTTCTCTTGCACCGTTTGGGCTTGCCGCTAAGCAGTTTGGTTACAGCACAGGAAACACTATTCGTGCAGCGAAGTATGGGCGTGAGGGCGCTCGTGGCGTTGTTGAAAAGGCCACTGTTGCTGCTCGTGAAGGTGCCACGCTTGATGCAATGCCTAAGCGGTTCCAGAAGTGGTATAAGGCTCAGGTTGATGAGATCGATAAGCAGATTCACCACAATACTGAGATTATGGATTTTGCTGCACGCGAGTTGGCCGCTGAAAGCAAAACGTGGAGGCTCGCTGAGCAGGCTCGTTTAAAGACTCGTCTGAATAGGCTTGATAAGCAGCGTGAAGCGTTGCGTGATTCTCCTCCCGAGGGAATGACCGCTGACCAAGTTGATTCTGTTGTGGCTCGCCTTGATCTTGTTGCTGGGGATGTTGAGCGTCGTTACGCGCTGTTAGACAACATTACGGGCGGTATGGATGGGGAAATCCCCGACCTGCTGAAGGCTGATGTTGACAACCTTGTTTACTTTGACGAGTCCATCACCCCGATGCTTTTTGCGCAACGGGAGATGCTGACGAATATGCGTTCTGCTTCTGTAATGTTCCGTGAGCAGACGCTTGCTAAGCGACGGGTTTCTCAGGGCCAAGCAAATGTTACTGATCCTAAGACTTTGCAGTCTACGTTTAGGGATTACACGGAGCGCGGCGCTTTTGATTTGAATGACTCGTACACCAATATTGCTTTGGCTAATTTGAGTGCGGACCATACGACTCGGCAGACGATGGCTTTGCGCATGAGTACAGCAGACAGTCTTTTGCGGAGGAAACTGGCTAGGACGTATGTGTCTGTAGAGCCGGGGAAGGACGGTTACTGGGAAGGGCTTGCTACTACCCTGAATCAGTGGAAGCAGTCTGATGTTGGCGAGATCATTATTCGTGAGATGGCTACTGGTGGTCGCACTGATGATGAGATCGCTGCGATGGTTGCAACGTTTTTGCGTGACACTCCTCGGGGGCGTGAGGTTGCTTATTTTGTTACTGACGCCAACAAAATCCTTCTTAGTGCTAGCGATCAATCAAAGATTGTTGAGTATGGGCAGCGTGCGGCTAAAGCCCATCAAGAGGCAATTAGCAAGACAATGCCTTTGCGTGAAGCAGCAGACGCAGCGAAGGAAGCAATCGCTAAGGCTAAGGAAGATGTTGCTTTTGCTAAGAAGAAATTGAAGCAAGACCAGAAAACTAAGCCTTCTCGTACTGTTTTGATTGGTCCTGACAACCAGCGTATTCCTGATCCGGTTAAGTACGTTGAAAAGCGTCGTAAGGAATATGCAAAAGCAGAGAAGAAGCACAAGGACGAGTTTGATAAACTAGATACGGCTGATGATCTTCCCGGTGGGGATCTTTACCCGTCGCTTAGCGTTGAAGACGCAATGGCGTATTCGGTTGAGATGGTTCAGCGTTACCGCCGTTTGACCGCAGATAACTTGAATCTGCAAAAAATGCTCCTTGCCCGTGGCTCTTTGAGTGTTGATGCAAAGTCTCCTATGGCGCAATTTGCTAAGGATTTGGAGCAGGAACTTGGCGCTGGCGCTGTTAACGCTAATGGCGACCCTTACCAGTTGATCCCTGTCATCGGTAATGCGGCTGAAGACATTGGGGCAAAGGGTTTCATGGAAGCCATGCGTGGTGCTTCTACCGCAGCGTTTAGGGTTCTTGGAACTATCCCTGAAGATACTTTTGTGCGTGCCCCGTTCTATGGACGTAGGTTTGACAAAACTTACAAGACGCTAACTGATCTTTATGTTGCTCAGGCACCGGGGGGAAAGTTGACGGTCGCTGAAGTTAACGCGATTCGTCAGGCTTCTCATCAGCGTGCGTTGAAGGACACAAAGGATTGGCTGTATACAATTGACCGTCGTACCCTTCTCGGGCATTATGGCGAAGCAATTTTCCCATTTATTTCTGCCAGCCAGAACTCGTTGACAGCGGTTGGCAGGATTATCTGGAACGATCCTCGTGTTCTTGCTTTGATGATAATGATTTGGAACGCCCCGTCCCGTGCAGGGTTGGAAGATGAAGAAGGGCGTATGCACTTTTCTGCGCCTCTGGAGTGGATTCCCGATGGCGTACGCGAGGCTGTCGGCCTTGACTCAATGCTAGATTTTACTTTTGATAAGCAGCAGTTCAACCTTATTACCCCTCCGACTGGATTCGGTGGCGCGCTACCTGTTCCTGTCCCCGGCCCTGCGGTTGTTGTCCCATTCTCAACAATGATGCAGCATGGCATTCTTGGTGTTACTCCCACTGCCCCAGCCATTTTGACTGGCGTCCTCGGGCAGGAGACTGCTGATGACGTGTGGGAAACGTTTAAGAGTTACATGTTTGGTAGCGATGAAGACATTACTGGCATGTCATCTGTTCCTTTTTCAGTTGACAAGGTTCTTCCTGCTTGGATGCAGAAGGTGTGGCAGTTTACCCAAGGTGAGGGCACTTCTTCTGCTTACACATCTTGGTACGACAAGATTTATCAGAGCGAGTATTTGAAGTGGACGCAAGGCTATAGAGATGAGCCGCCGACTCCGGCAGAGATCAGCGACAGCACAAGGAACTTTTACTTCCTGCGCATGGCTATGAACCTTGTGGCGTTTACCCCGCCGGGATTCACTTCTGAGATCACCCCTGTTGTTGACGCTGCTCGCCGTATTTATGAGGAGGAGCCAAACGCTCAAATCGCTGGGATGAAAATTCAGGAAAAGTTTGGTAGCACTATTCAGCAATTGCTTCGTGTCCGTAGCACGGAAAGTGTCGCTGGGCTGGATGCTACCGCTGATTCAGTAAGGCTTGCCAATAACCATTCTGATCTAATTGGGACTGTCGCCCCGATTCTTGAAGGCAACGACACTCTTAGCGTTATTGGGCTTTTGTCTGGCACAAGTCGCGGCGAGTACGATCCTTCGTTTAGTGCAGAGCAACAGTTGTCTAAAATCCCTAATACGGATCGTTACTTCCGTGAGGTTAAGAACCCTGCTCGGGCTATGGTGGATGCCAAGATTTCCGCTGGCTGGTCGCAGTACATTCGCAACATGGACATGATTAACGCTAAGTTGGCTGAGCGTGGTTTGAAGTCTTTGCAGTCTAACGGTGCTGAAGACTTGATGGAATTGAAGAAAGCCATGGTGGAAAGGTTGAGGACTGATCCTCGCTATGACGCTTGGTATGGCGCTTACATGGGTGGCGTGTCTACCCGTACTCTTGATTCTGTTATGACTATCCAAACGGCTTTGTCGGATCAGCGTTGGCGTGATGCAAATAAGGACAATCCGGTGTGGGGTTTGAATGGTGCAGCGGACCAGTACATGTATGCGCGCAGTCAGACGCGCGAAGCATTGGCTAGCACTAGCGACTCTGCTGTCCGAAAGAACATTAAGGAGCAGTGGCAGGCTTTCAGGTTTGATCTTGCTATGAGGTATCCCGATTGGGCCGCTAAGCAGGAGCGGTATTTGTCTGGTGATGAGGACCCTGAAGAGCCTCAGATTATTCTTACGTCAGATATAGATACTATTGACCCTATGGCTGTGATGGCTGCGGCTGAGGCTCAGGATAATCAAATGGGCGGTTCACCGAATTACCAGTATGGAGGCCAGTAATGGCATCGACAGTCTCTACCCCGCTAAATGACGCTCTGGGCCTGCCTAGGATTACCCCTCAGGCAGCATCGCAGGGCGTATACATGGGATCTAGGTACACGTATCAGGCTGGTTCTCAGACTCCTGTAACGCGAGAAGACGCGTTTGTTCCGACAGGTGATGTGTGGGGAGCGTACGCAAGCCTTTCCCCTGAGGCCAGCAAGACGCTTGTCCAGATCATGAACGCAAAGGCCGGGAAGCGGTCATGGAACCCAGAAGAACTTAAGGGACTGTTTTCTGACGGGGTTCTTGCGTCTAATTATATTGTTTCTCAAACAGGTGAAGCGGTTGATCCGATTGAGGCGTTGGCACGGTTTTACCTTGATGGGCAGGAAGTTCCCGGTATGGGGCAGCGAGATGCCGGTGGCGCTAGTCGTGGCGGTAGCGGTGGCG
>Ga0255048_10002617_pt1 | contig 11377 bp, 19 predicted proteins | sample JV7_2_2_MG_FD_183619 | JGI IMG/M metagenome (GOLD analysis project Ga0255048, IMG submission 183619) | Seawater microbial communities from Jervis Inlet, British Columbia, Canada - JV7_2_2 | ecosystem: Environmental > Aquatic > Marine > Inlet | place: Canada: British Columbia | collected 2016-10-06
GCCAAGGAAATATGGTCACCCAACCTTTGCCTTAACCCTTTCCGCGTCTTGCCCACATAGCGAATATCCTTTGTGTCGGGATCAAGCAACGCATAAATCAAGGCCGTCATCCTATCATTCCCCCGGTTTCCCAATCAACCCTTAATGCCCCCTCGTATTCTTTGGGGGTATCCACGTCCCCGCATCTGTCCCAAGTCCATTGAAAGACCCCGCTTTTCCGCTGGATCTCACCCGGGGCCCCGCCCGGGATGCGCGAGTTTTCCATGTGGGGTTGCTGTTGATGGTAAGGCTTTGGATACCCCATCCAACACTTGTAAATTTCCCATGGGGCCCCCTTGTAAGTTTCAACGTTGACCTCATAAAGCACATCAATCAGCTTTTCGTGATCCGCCCGGTCAAATGACCACGCATAAATTTCAGCATCATTGCCAACCATCCACATGGATCCCCGATGACGCAGCATTTCGCCCATGGTCAGCTTGCCAAAAATGACATCACCCAGGATCACAACCGTTTGATCTGCCCACCAATCAACCGTTGAAAGCCACGTATCAGCAATGCAACGTCTGTCGTCTGGATAGAAAAACGGATACCCGTCCAGCGTTTCATATCGACAACCCTCGATATAATTCATGATGTCACTTCTGTGAGTCACCACTATGGGCCACTGACCAGACCCCGTTTTCACCTGGCGAATTTGCCGCCCGAGCACGCTTTCGTCCCCCCCGCGTTTCCAATGCCGCAACTGGCGGGGCCGGTCGCCTTCCCATGGGTGCATCCCCCCCGCGCAAAGAATGAACACCCGCAAGTCTGCCAAGTCACCGCTAGGCACCTCAGGCTTGGGGCCCACCGTCTCATAGGTCGGCTGCACGGCCCCATAATAACCCGTTCTTTTGCCGGGTTTGACCCCCTTGGCAATATCAGCCGCAACCTTTTCCCCAACCTCTTTAGTCAGCTTCATTTGCTTTCCTTTCTTTCAACGCTATTGGGTGACAAAAAAAGGTAGATATTCCCAACCTCGGTTTCATCATACACCTTTTTGTTTACCTTGATTTCGGCAAGTTCGCCATCATTGCGAATCGTCAATTGCCAATACGGTTTTGAAATCATTGTTGTCATCTTGCCAATTATGACAGGCTGAGATGTCATCCCGGCGTATTTGTCAACCACCTCGCCACTCACCGGGCAACCATTTTCCCCGCAAGACCCCAGCACAATAAGACAAGCAGCTAATGTTAAGAGCAATATTATTGATCCAAAAAAGCATTTTTCCATCACATCTAAAGAATCAAATCTCAGCACTTTTGTCCCTTTCTTTTAACCAGTCCTCATATATCTCAACTGGCACATAACCACGCAAAACAGCCGTGCCACCTTTGCTGCCGCGCAACTCGCGCTCAACCCACACCTCGGATACCAGGCCGCGCTTTACAGCTTGCTTGCACCTTTGCCCAGCCCCCGACAAAACCACATCCCCGTCCCTTTCCATTACATCGGTTGCCGTCACCGCAAGAGGGCCATCGTAAATTTCCTTCACAAGATCCGGCAAGATCAAACTGTAAACGTCATCCATTGTAAATTCTGGTACGGGCTTGTCAGTCATCGGACACCACCTCGAATTCATAACAGTATACCATAATGCGCAAGTCGCCCTTGGGACAATCAATTATATAAATTGACTCGTCATCAATCCTTCCGCTTACTTTTACAATGGCATCCTTGACAAACCCATGTTCTTTGTAGCCGTCAATGTCATTAAGCAACTTGACCTTCATCTTCATTCCTTTCTTAGATCACCTCAACCTCAAGCTGGGGGTGATCATACAAATATGGAACAATCGAAATCAGTGAGCCATTGACCTTTTCTGGATATATCCAGATCCCAAACGCGCCAACGTTGTCTGGTAACATTCTGTTTGGGATCTTTGACCCTTGGGCAAATAGGTCTTGAATCTTGAAAGACGGGGCCGATATTGACATCCATTCAATATACTGTCCCCGTTCTGTCCAGACCCTAAACCCCTTATGAGTATGCCCCCGAATTATAATCACCGTGTCTGGTAACCTTTGTTGGGCCTTGCCCGCGTATTCAGCCATGAAAGCCATTTCCCTTTCAAGCGGCATGGACGAATACCGAAACGTGAATGATTGGTGATGCGCCAGATCAAAGAGCACCAGGCCGCGCTCAATCCGCCGCCAAGGTGGGGCATATTCAACCCCCCTGGGGATGCCCTTCATCTGTTTGACTATATTGCTTTCCATCCTGGCAAGTCGGCCCGTGTGATATTTTGACCCACTGACCGCCCTGATATTCTTGCGCTTTTTCTTGGTCCTAACCTTGGCCCGGATTGGGGCCAAGACATGTTTCACTGCATCAATCTGAAAATCTGGATGAGTTTCCGAAAGATCCGTTGAAAACTCAAAAAGGTTTTGCCCCTCACACATATCCCCCATAAGCCAAAGGCCATCAATCACGTCTGGCAATTGTTCGGTCATGTGCTCAAAGCACTCAAGCAAATATTGCTGGGGCTTGGTCCTCACCCATTCCACCCCAACGCTATTGGTAAACCCCCTCGGGGCCAGCCCCGTTGCGTGCCCAACGTGCAAATCGCTGAGCACTAAGTAAAATTCCGGGTCCGTTTGCTTCTTTGACTTTGCCAAGTTTCCTCCCCTTTTTTTTGCGAGTTACCAATCTTTGCTAAACAACCGTTTCAGGGTATCCTTAAAATCCAATCTTGATACTTCCATAAGCTGGGGCAAACCCAGCACAGCTTTCAAATCCTGCCTTTGTTGATAACAACTATCAACATTGTCCAGATCAAGACCAAACATAATTGTCGCCAACAACTCAATTGCACACTCTTGTTTTTCGTTCACCGTCACCCTTTCGATCTCACGCCAACGTGAGATTCGAGCAATCCGCCGCGCTTGGTAAGCCGCCCATTCCACTTTATTGTATTGAAAGTCACCCCACTTAACACGCCCGCTTGTAAAAATTGAATACCCCTCACACCGTCCATCATTGGCCGCGTTCCATTCGCTGATCTGGTCTTCGTAGAAAAAGGTGTGGTCAAGGAAAAGATCAAGGTCGCCGTTCAAGCATTCGGGATGCCGCCAGCCGGGCCCCGAGCCTTTGAAGCCTGCAGGCCGACAGTTATCAGGATATGTCCAAGCCGCAACCGCATTCCACTCACCGAACCAATAAATGGGTTTCAGCCCAACCTTATCAAACTCGAAATCCCAACTGAGCAAGGGCCGCAAGTGATAATGCAGGCCCTCATTTCTGAGCCAATCCCATGTTCTTTGAACCGGATCACCACACCCCGCAATATGTTCGCTGGTTGCAGTATAATACGTGTGGGGGGCAACCCGCCCGCCAGTTCTGATTGCGGCTTCAACCGCTGGAATAAGCATCTGAGTTTCCGCGCCATGGTCTGGGTTGCCGGGGGGGGCCGTCAACACAAACGGGATCACGTCCCCGCCCGTCTCATTGGTCACGACCTCACAAAATGCCACGTCAAACCCAACCCCCCATTCAATGCCCGCAAGGTCATGGGTTGCATACATTTCATTTAGTGATTCAACGCCGGTAATTGGGTTGCTTTTCACCGCGTTTGCATGTGTGTTCCAAAAAGCGTAGGCCGCGCCCAAATAATCCGGGGACCCATCGGGCTTTTTCATTGCTTTGTACTTGCCAAGCTGGTCATCCACATGCCGAAAGACAACCTGGGTTTGACCGCCAGACGCATCAAGAACAGCCCCCGCGTTTTCGGCCCCAGTGTCAACCAGTTTGGCCCACTTCTGAGGTATCCCCGCATCAGCAAATTTCTCAATCACTCCAAGCCATCCATTAAACCCCGCTTGCCAATGTCCACAAGCAAGGGTGAATGGGGTCTGAGGCGTGGGGTCTGGGGCATCCCCCCATGTGCTTAGAATCTGGATCAAGTCAGCCGGGTCTTTTGGCCTAATTGCTGACATCTTGACCCCGGGGTAATACTCATCAAACCACGCTTGGGTCAAACCCGTACCAATAAGTTCTGGAAAAATCACAATGGGCTCTTTTTGATTAGCTGGTAAGTTCCCCCCCCCCGCGTCATCTGGGCTTTCACCCGATGTCAACCCCTTGGGCATTGACCCTGCCCCGACCGCCCGCCGCCATTCCTCACCCAATGACCGGGGCACCACCACGTATTTTCTTTCCATGGTGGGATCTCGAAAATCCCCCAAACAAACGCAAGGGTCCGGGTCCGGTTCCCCCTCGCGAAACAATCGCCAGTAATCAGTAAAAATGCCCGCGTTCTTGACGGGATGGGCCCCCAACAATTCAACCCCCAGATCCACAGCGCCCCCGCCCCAATTGAAATAGAACAAATGTTCGACATACTCCAAATAGGGGGTCATGCTTCTCCAATGCCCCACGCCTTGCCGATTGAAGTGCAATTTCACCTGGCCCGTCTTTGGATCCGGGGCCGGGATCTTGCTGCCGTCTGGATTATTGCCAGTATAGAAATCGCCAAAAACAGGAACGTAGAAAAGGTAATCGCCTGGGGGCAACGTGACCCACCGATACAATCGAACATACCATGATTGCCGAGCCTTGAAAACCTTGACGCTTTGCTTACCGTGGACAATAAGCGTGCCATGCTCAAATGGAGGTAAGTTGTTCTTGGACGCTATTTGAACCTCGGGGATTGCAAACCGGGAATGGGGGGCCGGGTCAACCCAATTGGAAGGATCATCGGGGCCAGCCGACCAAAAGTCAAAACCATCTGGCACATTCTGTTGAATGCCCCACTTGTAATGACCGCCTTCAAAGCTGTTGTTTTCTATTTCGATTTCCACTTGCTCATAAGCCGGGCTCAAGCTTGCCATTTTACCCCCTCATCAAAGGGGGGCAATCGCGTCTTAATCGCCCATTGCCCCCCGCGTCTGTTACCTACTTTCTGTCGTACCCAAACTATGGTATTACAAACTTTGATTTTCTTATCACCGTTCACTTTTGTCCTTTCTATGTTAGACGTAACCGGGGCCCCTAATCCGCGTCCCCGATTCTGGCTTGCCCCCGTTCCTATCAGCAAGCCGCCCAGAAGTTTACTCAATCACCAAGCCCTGATGCCCCATTGTACACCCCGGGGCAACCGACCGCAATGCCTCATCAAACGCCAACCTTGGCACCTTTCGCCAGGCCCCCTCAAGGGTCCGATTGCCCCAGAAGTCCGGGTCATGAATGAGATAAAAATCATCGCCATAACCAACCACTAAGCACCAATGGCCCCGGTCATAATTCACGTCTTGATTGTAAGTGTATTCATCAGGTGAATAATGATTCAATTCATCACGCAAAACCCCATAATGGATCAAGGCAATCACCGGGTTGCCATTGTAAAGGTGAAGGTCAATCAAGTAAGGTTTTAGCCCGAGTCCAGCCCCAGCCGGGGAAACCGTCTTGAGACTGACCCCGCAGGCCAAGGCCCCCTTTCGCAAATTCGCATGTCCAGTGTATTGTGAACCGACCCCAGCCGATGGTTGCCCGCAATAGTCGGCCATTCGATCAACCGACACCGGAGTCCCGACCTTGTAAGCAGCAATCATCGAAACGCAAGCCGGGCCGCAATCACCCCGCCGAACGTCAGCACCCGGGCCCCACTGCGAAAAATAGGGCACATCAAGTCGCACTTGCAAGGCATTGTCCCGCCTATGCTTTTCAAGACGTTCCGCGCAAATAGCCTGGATTTGCAGAAAGGCATCGGGGTCTTTCATCAGTCATCCTTTCCAAAGCCGCCAAGCACTATATTTGCAATGTCAGCGTCACCCCCACCACTGGGCCAAATGTCATGGACTAGATGAGAACCGCCACCGATGATAAACCCGGTCAACAACAAGCCCGCGTCCGTTGTGGGGCTTGCGTGTCCGAAACTTTCCAAGGTGGGGCCGATCAAGTCTATATTGAATGCAAAGGCAATCCCTACCCCGAGCCCCCCCGCTATAATGGGAATCATCCCCGAGCCGGTTGCAGCTATGTCGCCACTGATCACCTTTGCTATACCCGCAACCACAGGTTTCACCAAGATTTGAACCAACCTTTCAAGAACACCCGCCAGCAATAGAGCACTCAAGATTATGCCGGTCAACGCAACGAAATCAAAACTATCCATCTTTCACCTCACTCGAAATAATCAGCCGGGTAAAATTGTACATCTGGGGATTAACGCAAGAGGATCACCGCCTTTCTTTGAGATTGTCAGCGATTTAACCATATCCCAATTATATCCCAACTCACCCCCCACTGTCAACCCTATTTCGCAATTGTACTACACCCAACCTTAAAAACCGGGGATTCTAACCAAATCCCGCCCGATTCTAACCAACTTCTAACCGGGTTCTAACCATTTGCCTATTGACAATGCGGGAAGTTGTGCTATAATAAGAGCATAACCAAACAGACAAAAACACCCAACGAAAGGAAACGAAAATGACAGACCTAACAGTAGCAAACACGATAGTAAATCAAATGGGCGGGATGAAAAGGTTGCGGCTGATGGTCGGGGCTGACAAGTTCGTCGGGGATGCCAACGGGGTCCAGTTCTCATTCAAGGGCAACCGAACAATGAACCGAGCAAGGATTGACTTGAACGGGCTGGATCTTTATGACATCGCTTTTTGGAAGTTTGGCAAAAGCTCATTTGACAAGATTTCCGAGCACACCAACGTATATTTCGATCAGCTAATAGACTTCTTTGAAAGTGAAACCGGATTGTACCTGAGCCTATAAGGGGCAAGGGCAAACAAGCGGGGGGCCGGGCAACTGCCCCCCAGAAAGGATCAAGCAATGTCTGAAATATGGGATCAATACCCAGGATGTCACACCGAAAACACAAAATATCAACCCCCGCCTAAACCACCGATGAAAAGGGCCACCAAACTACGCTTTTCTATAGTTATTGCTTTCGGGCTGATTTGTCTTGGCATTGCTTTTTCAAGCACAATGCTGGGCAACCCCGAACCGGAAACACCCGAGCCGACCGCAACCCCGGGGCCAGCCCCCACCATGACCCCCGTGCCAACTTGGACGCCAGATCCAGCCCATGATTACACCCTATGGGAATTCACCATTCATCTCAAAAGAGAATACTCAAACCCCGTAGTGGTTCACGCGAGCAACTATTCAACCGACGACTTTGAATATGAATTCTATACCGATTTGCCCATACATGCATACCATGACATTGTTGTAACCTTTGAACGGTCTGAGGTTCTTTACGTTGCCAAGGGCCGCCAGGCCATGACCAGTCAAGGGAAATGGATTGAGGATCAGTAAGCCCCTTTCGATTTTAAAATTTTATCAAATCAAAACCAGGCCCCCACCTCGGGGGCTTTGGCTTTGAGGATCCCAAATCAGTCCCCATGTGATATATTAATTTTATCAAATGCATTAGGTGTGTTTTGCCATATCCTCTTCAGAGAGTACCACAAAGACCACTTCTTTAATACATGGTGGGGCAAAGCCCCACCGATGCCCCGCTACTCAATTAAAGAATCCGGGGTTTCTCTAACCAAACCCGCCCCGATTCTAACCAATTTCTAACCGGATTCTAACCATTTACCTATTGACAATCCCGGGAACTATGCTATAACAAGAGCATAACCAGACAGACAGAAACACTTAAGCGAAAGGAAAAACAGATGAAAGAGCAAGCAAACAGAAACCTAGAATCAGCCGGAGCTTATGGCAGAACAATAATTCGCTGGTGGGCCGGGTTTTATCACAATCATAAAGCTCCCTCGATTGAATATACAGCAAACTTAACCCCGCAAGAAATAACGGAAATAATTTCAACCTCATCACGCCGAGAATTCTAGTAAAGATCAGAAAGGATCAAACAATGAAGATACAAAAGGTTTGCCGCGATTTTCTAAGAATGCAAAAGGGCCGGGAATTGGACGCCATACAGGCCGCCCGACTGATGAAAGAGGTTTGGGGCATCAGCGTTGACCATCATGAAATGAGCTACGCCCTTGACCAATTGCGCAATTCCAAAGAGGCAAGCATAACCAGGCCAGGCGGGTTTGCAGTTTACATTATCGAGTAAGCAATGCTCGGCAACCAGCCCCCCCCACCTCGGGGGGCTGGGCAACTGCCCCCCCCGCGAAAGGATCACAATGATGGATCTCTCACCTCGGGCCGCAAAGGCCAAACGGGAATCAGACGCCAGGATCAATGCCCAGATTGCAAATGCTGACCGGGGCCCAAGGCTAGAAACTGGATGGGATCAGATGCCGGGTCAAACTATAGTAATCCCGAGCCCAGCAAGACACCCCGAATTCAACCGGGTTTTGCGGGCCTACGGATTTCACTTTGAAGTATATGCAACCGGGGCCGTCTGGATCAGGTCCACAGCCACACCCTACAAGGGCAAGACGTTCACCCCTCAAGGCTGGTTGCAATGGGGAATCACAATGTATAGTAAGGCTTGGCCTAATTGGCAAGCACCAGAATAATCGAAAGGAAAGAATGATGTCACAAAATGCTTATAGACTAGTAAAAAAGCTGGCCGAAATGGACATTGTAATTCGCGGCGCATCGTTCCATATATTGCACCACAAAGGGCAAGAGCGCATGAATAAGCTCGCTGGGGAAGCCGCGCCAACATGGGAATTGCGAGTCAACCCACTCCGCCATACCATCACAGGCCGAATTGTTGTAAATGGTAAAAAGCCAAACATCAACCTTCCTGGCGGGGATCTTGTTCACAAAGAAGTTTATGGCTATCAACCGCTAACACACATTTTAAAGACCCCGCTTGATAAATGGGATGTGGACGTGGATGAATTAAATAGACTGCTTGTAAGCACATTTGTTCTACCGGATTCTTGGCAATAGATCAACCTTTCTTACCCCCCCCAGCCCAGCCCCCCCCGGGGCTTGGGCTGGGCTTTTGCGTTCTAACCTAATCCCGCCCAATTCTAACCGGATTCTAACCAAGTTCTAACCATTTGCCTATTGACAATGATGAAAGTTATGCTATAATAAGAGCATAACCGGACAGCAACCAGCAAGGCCCAAAGGGCCAGAAAGGCAAGACAATGACCACATATAAGGGATACACCCAAGCCGAATTAAAATCAGCTTTTGACAAAATCGCTGATCCGTCCGATTGGAAAAACCCCATAAGCGCCGAAATGGCCGGGGAAGAAGTGACAATGGCAATGGCGGCAATCGAGTTTTTCACCGCCACAACCGCTGAAGTGGCAATAGACACGACAGCCACCCGCTACACCTTAACCAGCCCGGGCTACCGAATGGGGCCCTCTGGCCCATAACTGATCACAACCCTGGGGGGCTTGGGATCAGCCCAGGCCCCCCGCCACAAACACGAAAGGAAAGCTGATGAGCCAAAGAGAAGACATGATTTTTGATGAGTTTTTGTCACTGTTATCCCCAGAAACCCTTGCTGAAATGTTCAAGGAAGCCGCGCTGAAGTCGGATGAAACGCTAACGGCAACAGAAGTCACCACGAGAATCATGCGTTATGTCAACAGTGAACCATATAGCCGAATAGACAGAACCGTTTTTGTCAAAGCGGTCAAGGGGTAAACAATGGAAAACCACTACACCCCGACAGCATACAAAAGGGCCAAGGATGCGATTGAGAACTTTTTCAACAAACAGGCCGCCGCAATTTACAGATGCCAGCCCTCTTGCGCCCGGGATGAAAAGACCGGGGAAATCTTGCCCGCAATCGAAATACATTTCAGGATCCCGCTTGAGCAATTTCCGATGGTTTATAAAATACTCACTAATGCTGGGATCCCGCTTGATGAAAGAATCCCCAACCCCGAGCGCCCCCATTGCTGGGGGGGATCAGATGACCACGTTGACGCAATTGACCTCTGCGAATATGACCCCTCTTGCCGATTACACAACAGAAAGGATGAATGACAATGAATGACAAAGCGAAACGCCAGTACAAAACCACGGTTGAAAGCAAGCTGCAAGCCTTGCTCAAGGCTGAAAGCCCCCGATGGTTAACCCGCCGCAAGATTTGCGAAAGGTTCGCCCGGGATTATCAAAAGGTGGGCAATGTCTTGGATCAACTAGCCGCTGATGGAATCCTTGAAAAGCGTGATTATCGCCAGCCCGGGCAAAGGGGGGCCCCTCGATTTGAATACAGGCTGGCCCAGGGCCAAGGTTAGAATTTGGTTAGAATCCCCCCGGATTTGGTTAGAACCGGGATTTGCCTATTGACAATAGCCAAAGTTGTGCTATAATAAGATCAGACAGACGGGACAGACCAAGCCAGACCAAACGAAAGGCAAGAAAATGAGAAACCGCAAAGCTGATCAGGAACTAAGCCAGACCCCCAAGACCCACACCGAAATGGAAACAGCCCTAACCTTCAAGGTCAAAGAGTTGGTTGATTGGGTAGACGCGGCGGCCCGGGCCGGGCTGGCCGACCCAACCGATTTCGCCAAAATGGTTGAAGCAATGGATGGCGAAAGCCTCTTGGGCCAGTTGGCAATAGCGCGAGGATGGGCGGAAAGCATACTGAGCAAAGCTGACCGGGCCGCCAGCCCCACAAATTGGGTTCAGGAAACCCACAAGGAGTGGGTCACTTGGCACTACGGGAAAGGCCAAGAACTGAAAGCCGCAAGGCTGGCCGCATAACAAAAACCAAAAGGGGGGCCGGGCTCAGACCCGAGCCCCCCAGAAAGGATCAGCAAAATGACCGCCGCGTTTTCCTTGGATGAATTTACCAGGCCCGAAATCGCCAAAAGCGAATTGGCCACCGTCAAGTTTCTGTTAAGCAAATATGAGGGCTTGCCAGATGAAGACAAAGGCACCTATGTCAAAAGCCGCATAGCGGATCTAGCCGCCGAAATCCAAGCACTTGAAACCGAACTGGCAAGCTGCAATGAGACTGGTTAGATTTCTACTTGGCATCCCGAAAGCATACTTGAATGGATGGGCTGATGGATACCGTGAGGATGGGCAATGGATGGTAACCAGAAACCCCCCGGGCACTCTGGGACACGAAATCGGGAAACTGTATTTGGCGTATGCGAATCTTTGCCAACAAATAGCCGATGAGTTATAATGTTCATTGTTTCGGACGGGGCCCCCAATCCCCGAAAAATCCTTTCAAGAGTCTGTTCTGTCTGTGTCAAATCCCCTGGGGGGCCCTTCCGAGCCAATGAGCACCACAATATCACGTTGACGTGAGAAAGGAAAGACAGTGAACAATATGCTGCTGGGCTTTGAGTCAGAATCCAAGCAATACAATCAAAATACCACAAGCATTATAAGCTCAATCTCTTATGATCAACAAGAAATAATTGATTCGATTTTAAGCCTATATTGCCCATTTGGCATAGACCT
>Ga0255048_10002618_pt1 | contig 11375 bp, 14 predicted proteins | sample JV7_2_2_MG_FD_183619 | JGI IMG/M metagenome (GOLD analysis project Ga0255048, IMG submission 183619) | Seawater microbial communities from Jervis Inlet, British Columbia, Canada - JV7_2_2 | ecosystem: Environmental > Aquatic > Marine > Inlet | place: Canada: British Columbia | collected 2016-10-06
CTGGGGTTCACAAGCTCATTATCAGCATCAATCCCATTGTCCAATCCGTTGAACGGACCTCTGCGGGCAAGCTGTAAGCGATTCTCAGCCATTTAATATGTTTCTACGTCGATTATCATAACGACCAGACCCAACCGGCAAATGTGACATGTCGGTATTCGTTAGTTTCTCACTGATCGACTTTCGCTTAATCATCTCGATACTCGAATCAGCAATCACACCCAATTCAGTTGAGACAGTCGCGCCGTATTTCGGAGCCATTGCAATAGATAAAGCGGCAGTAACACCTATCTCAGCCCAATCTGGGATCGGCGCGGTATCTGTAGTAGCGGTCTGTGAAAACCATCCAAAGTCAACGCTCTGTTCTTTCCATGCCTCCATGACTTGATTTAGCTTTCTTATGCCAAAAGCGCCTTGTTCAGCACTCGCTGATTCAATCTCGGATATGACGTTAATATCTCTTAACGCATCCTCAATAATCTCAAGGTTTTTACTCATCCCGGATTAACTTTTCGCCACAATACACAAATCTGACCAGAGGCTGCTGCATCTGCGGGATTAATAATCAGCGCATCAGGAAAGTGTAATCCATGAAAATCAATCATTGATCCTGCTGCGAGACTCGCAATCAATTCAACAACCGTTGTACCTGCAACATTCTCAATAGGGCAAGCATTTGCAGACAACACCGTGTTTACATACACAGCAACCAATTGAGCCGGCCCAGAATGAACAGTAGTTGTATTGTCGGTCATGTTGACAATTGTATGTTCACATTCAAGATGGACTAACTGCCCATTTCGTGTAGTCATATTCTTACCTTAAAAAAGGGGCCAACCCGAAGGCTGACCCCACATTCTTAGAACGGCGTTGCAAGAGTGCCAACACCCATCGTAGTACCGGCGATGGTCCAGGTAGTCGTCGAATAAGCAATCATCGTGAAATGACCTCCAACCAAACGCATGGTTACATCACTGTCGGCAGTCCAAGCCACTGTTGCAGCAGGATCGGCAACAAACGTATCGCCACCTTCCGCTACAGTCGTACTAGAACCGTCAACACCACCACCAATAAAAGTAGTAGCAGCATCAGTCGTTACCGAATACGTACCCGTACCCGTTACAACCACAACGAAGTCAAACCACGTACCGACATCCCTTGTCGCAATGGCCGGTAAAATAATCGCCTGACCAGCTGCAGTGTCAAATGTCACCAACGCACCAGATTCAGCTACGGTCAAAGTACGACCAGTGGTCCAGCCCGTAATAACCTCACGAGCAGCGCCGTGCAGCTTTGAACCATCGGGAGAGCCATAATCAATCTGTTCTCGTGTTACTGGAATAGCCATTACGTCCTCCTAGTTAGTGATTCTGCAAGCCCATTCGGGTCGCAGAGTCTTCCAGCCATAAAGAATGTCCAACCGCAACAGCAGTTCATCGTTGCGAATGTCGGACCCCTGCCAGCACCTGATCGCCAAGCCATCTTGAACCCTGCGAACACACCGGATTGAATCATCCATGATCGGCAGATCAGCAGTAACAAACGTGAATGCGTCCTGGTGATACATCAGGTTCTTCTGATACGCCGTACTAGCAGTACCCAGAACCGTCACAACATCATTCAACGAAGGCAGGTGATCAATATTCTGCTTTGCCCCGGTTGAAACAAACGATGGGCTAACAGCATAAACAGTCGATGCTGTCGTAATCGCAGTTACAACAAACTGTTGATCATGCGAGTAAGACGCCTTGGTCTCGGGATGAACTGCCTTCACATCAGCTACAGTAAAGACCGTTCCAACCGTCAGAACACCACCGGCCAGCGTGACAGACGAAGCACCTTCAGCAACCGCGCCATCAATATCGACAGTCGTGTGATCAGTACCCATCGTGTGCGAAAGGGTCTTTTCGTTCTCGAAGAAATCAGCCATTGCATTACGACCGATAAAACCTTCACGAAAAGCCTTCGCCAACTGCTTGCCATCATGAAATAACGCTTGAGTACCATTCACAATCGAACCCATGGTCACTGAGTCAAACTGCACCGACCTGTTACCGTCTTTCGGTGCAAGGCCCTGATTGAGTTTAGCCCTCGCATTGGTAATAGCCGAGATATCAGCGCTCGCACCTACTACAGTTCCATGTGTGCCGGTTTCGTTGTAAACGTCTTTGGTAACAGCAGACAGAACATCGCCCTCAATCCCCGCTACAAGAACCGATACCGCTGGTTCAATGTATCTGCGTGAAAGCTCGTCAATAGAAAGCGTCAACTCCGCTGAGTTGAACTTCATATCAACACCGTCCTGAGTAGCAACGGTCACGTTTTGCGTGGTTTCGGCCTGGTCCTGTACATCCATTACCCTTGATCCAGTACGCCTTGTGTACTGGTTGGGATTCCTTACCCGCAGCGTATCTCCGATCTTACCGCCCGATTGGGCAAAAGAATCATCGTAACTGCGGTCAATCGTACCCAAGAAAGTCAATTTCTCATGTGCGATTCTTAAGCATTCCCTTGTCACCATATCGATGACAGAGAGAGTATTAGCCATATCAAATCCTTAACGATTTGCTATTTGTTTCCTCCGCATCTTGGCAAATTCTTTATCTGACAAGTCAGCATCGTCTATTGATTTAGACATACCGGCATCACCACTCTTAACCTGTGGCGGTGGCGGAGGTGCGTCACTGACCGTCTTCGGTTTTTTGGACATTTCAGATTTCAGATTGGATTCTAGTAAAGTCATTCGACGTATTGCAGCACGATCAGATAAACCAGCAATTTCAGCCGCTACATCCGGATTCTTGGCCAAGTGATAGCCCAACTGTGGACCAATATCACTCAACCTTATCTCATCCGCCATAACAGCAGATGCCTGCCATGATCGTTGACCATTGACCTCACCGTAAACTACCGATGAATAGTCTTTGGTCTCTGCCTCAAACTCTGCCTCTTTCCTTCTAAAACCTGACTCGATTTGCTCGGCATTGGCCTTTACCTGGAATTTACTGCCCGCAGCCTCACCCGCTTTCGTAGCGATTTCGTGAGTGCGCTCATCCAGATAAGCCCTGTATTTAACCTCGTCAAATTCAAAGTCTTCAAGAGTCTTTAACGGTTCTGAAACTGCGGGCCTTGATTCCAATTCCTTTTGCAGTCTTTCATTCTCAGCCCGTATTTCAAATAACTGTGCATCAGACTCCTGCTTTTGTGTCCTAACCTTATCGGTCAGTTCTTTGATCCGATTGCCAAAACCATCCTTTTCAGGTTCTTCAACAACCTTCGGCTCGGCATCCACCTCCGCCGCTACATTTTCTTCAACCTTCTCTGGAAGTTTTCCAGTGTCGATTGACTTATCTTCTGTAATGCCTGAAACAACCTCAACAGGTGTTTCTTCCACAGGTGTTTCCACCTTAATTTCAGGGAACATGAGTTCGTCTCCACGAATAAGCCCCTGAGAAGGTCAGGGTAACCTCAGTGCGTCTGCACGATTAAGCCGACTTTAGGAGTCGTCATCCGGGACAATACGTAATTGCCCCTTATCTCTAACAGCACTTACAGTCTTTACAGTGCCATCATCAAATTCTACATTGGCTGCGAGTTTACCACCATCACGGCTAATAGTCCCACCCACAGGAGTTCTATCGGTCTTGACCTGTAATTCGCCTGCCTTTTGCTCTAACCCTTGCATAGCTTGGTCTACAGACTGCATAAACCTGGCTAGAATCTCATCTATCGTCGCCACGGTAGAGACTGTATCTACAGTTTCCGACATGGCTCTCTGGCCAAAATCGGCCACAGCCTCTTTCAACTCAGCCCCCTTGACAGCAACATCAGCCGACTTCGTAACAAGCCCAGTCTCTTTCTGAACCAGCTTTAACAATTCCTGGGCTACATGAGCATCAAACTCAGCCCTTGCTGTTTTGACATTGGCTTGTTCTGTTCTTATCTCGGCCTTTTGCTTTTCGTTTAATGCCTTCTCTTGCTCAAGCTCATTACTTGCAGCCTCAACCAATTGTCCATGTTGCTGAACCTGTTGAACTGCCTGTTGTACCTGTTGCATGGCCTGTTGAACTTCAGGCGGCATCTCAGTGTCTTCATTCAAGGTCTGTTGTATTTGTGCCGGTAGTAAAGTCTTGATCCTGTCACTGATATCATCAGCATAAGGAAGGTCCATAGACTTCATAATCAAATCACCGGCAACCTCCCAGATCGCCGGGAATTGCTGACCCAAAGAAGCATACATTTCTGTTGCCTCTTGCCTTAAAGTCGCAAAGGCCGGACCAACAGTAACAGTTACATCGTACTTGCCAACACTTAAATCATTGACAGTCGGTGACTTTCCAGTCTCTGGATTGAATATAACCGTATTAATTTTCTTGTAAGTTTCTGCACCATCAGTCCCCAATATCCTTATAGACCGTTCCGTATCGTAAATCTTGGGTATAAGGTCAATCAATAACTCATGGGTTCTCTCGATACCCTTTGCGTGATTGTCCTTGAAATTGAATGTAGCAATCTCACCCTGCTGTTGTCTTGCGAATATCGCCCTGCCACTAGATTCATTACCAGACTGACCCAGGTTAGCATCTGGTAAGCCCATAACATCTTTCAAGTCTTCATTATCAATCGCCGCTTGCTGCATTAACGCTATAGGTACATCAGCAGCACCAACACGCATAGGCGGTCCCGGAGCTTTAGGGTCAGGGTTATACAATTGGAATGGCATGTTCTGCTTATGAGCCAAAGCCCATTGTGACTCAAGCCCCTCTGCTTGTTTTGGTGTAGCCCAAACCTTTGACTTGCTTGATTGTGCAATAGTCTCTGCAATAGAGGTTTTTGATAGGTTCAGACTGCGTTGTGCATCCTTGGCAAACCTTACAAGACCCCACCACAACTTATCATTGCCCTTACCCTTTGAGTGTGGAATGACCTTGTACTCACCGTAAATCATAATCCACGGAAAATAACTGCCCTTCCAATCTACAGGCCCTTCCAATATTTCCTTACCACTCGATACGACCATCACAATCTTGTGAGTGTCTATCTCCCTTTTTTTATCAGGCTTAATACCCTGAGCATTAAAAGCCTTGGCAGCATCAGATTCAGAGTCTACAGTGACTGTCTTGGTTGGAATATTACCCAACTGATCGGGTTGCGCATCATCCTCTGGTACGGTCATTGACCATAAAACCTTCTTTACAGGAACTTTATACCAGTACTCGGCAACCCTTACCGTTTTCTCATCAATCCAGTCATCATCATCGAACCCATCACCCTCGAAGTCCGCCTTGTCAATAGTCTTACCATAACGTTCTTCAAATAAATCATGTGAGATACGTTCAACAAATATCCAATCATCAGCATCCCGCTTCATCATTTCTTTAGCATGTGGATCGCAATACAATTGAAATGGATTCTCGATCATCTCAATGACAATATCTTGATCGAAGGTAGAATCACTTACAAACTTTGTATTAACCCTCCAAGCACCAAAACCAGCCTCAACCATATACTCAGCAGCATAATCGGTTGCGTCATCTGCGTGACTTACTGTCAGGATGTTTCTTATAAGACCTTCAAATATCTCTGCGGTATCCGTATCGCCATCTTCAACCGCCCTGACCTTGCCTTGGGGTCGATTGTCCCTTATGTCATTAACAACTCTCTTACAACGTACCTTGGTTTTGTTGTAGGTGTAACAGGGACGTTTGCCACGCTCCTGCTTCATGTTCTCATCCCACTGCGCACCAGGAACGTTTACGAACTGAACATCCTCTAAAGCATCAATGCGGTTTTCGTAGTCATCATCGTACATAAGCTTGTAGCGATCACGAACTCTCTGCACAAGAGTCTTGTTTTCCTTGCGGCGCATGTCAGCCATTACAACGGTGTTCCATCTTTGTAATAAATAAGACCTGTATGTATCCACATGCCAAAGAATGAATTCCAGCGATAATGGTGTCTGGGATCAATCTCTTTCTTATCCAGCGTAAGCACCGGCAAATCCTCTGTAGGGGTCTTTGATAATCTGGTCATTAGTCAACTCATCCGCAACTACTGCGGTATAACACCATGTTTCAGCACCATGAGCATAATCGTCCTTCTCAACACCAGTCTTTTTATCCTCATTAGACTGTGCCACCTTGTACTTAAACCGTCTCAAACAATGTATAAGCCTGTCGCAACTATCCGAAACATAGACATTGCCAAACATCCTACGACCCTTCTCAATGTAATTCTCAATACCAATCTGCTCAACCGATGCTGTCTCCCAACCTAATGTCTCCATAACCCTGAAATGGGATACACCGGTCTTCGGATCTCTATGGGCTGCATCGTGAGGCATGAATATCTTGCCCCACCGATAATCAGGATATTGCTCCCTTAATTCGGCTGTGATCTGGTCATAAGTCTTATTGACCCATTCATGATAGCCAATAATATTGACCGTATTACCGAACCTCTGAGCCAAGACCATTGTCATCACACCCCAACCCAAATCCATAATACCGTGAACTCTGCCCATTGGATCGTAATCTAAGGGCCTTACACGACTTTCCTCATATAGCTTAGCTACCTCATTAGCAAATATCGCACCCTCGACTGCGGGCAGCGTAAGCCCTTCCCAGGTATGTTTATAAACGTGTTTATCGGGTGTTGTATCTCTCTCGTAGTCCTCAATACGCTCCTGATCCAATACCTGACTAAACCACGGATTGTCCGTGTAATTCATCTTGATTAAATGACAGTCTTTAGGCGGTTTGGTTATAAACCGCTCGTAAGTCGGATCATCAACCAACTCGGGATTGAACGTGATATAGAATCTTGAGTTTTCCTTGCGAATCGTCGGCACCAATATCCGCCATGACTTCGCACTGAGACTGTGAGCCTCTTCAACCCAACAATCATCAACACCTTCAAGAGACTTGATCTTGGTTACATCCTCAGTCCTGACACCATGAAATAAGAACTGTGTGCCATTCAAACCTACAATCGAGTCCTTAGTGCCCTTGTAGAATCCATCAAGCCCCAATAATTGCTGCTGGTCCAGTAATAACTGATATACAGACTCTTTCAATGACCTCTGTGTTTCCCTGGCACATAAAATGCGTCTTGGACCCAGATAACCATTGAGAGAGAGTATTCTAGCTACTGTCCAGCTTTTGGTTGAACCGCGACCACCGTACAGCGTGTTATATCGTCTTGGATATTCCCATATTGGTGTTGCTGCATCGGGAATATCAAACTCAAGTGTTATTTTCTTTTGGTTTGACTGCATTCACATTTATATCTGTCGGGAACTTGTGATCTATCTCACCTGAATGCTCAGTTGCCTTTAAGTCTGGTAAAGTCTTACGCAATAAGCCTAATGCTGCTGTTACTTGAGTTGCTGATAATTCGACTTTGTTATCCACATGATCTGTAAGGCGATTTAATATCATACTTGTCTTGATGGCTTCACGGTGTTGAGTCTTTAATCTGCTGTCCTTTCTGGCTGCCATTACTTATCCACACTGGTAAATTATCCACCACCATTTATAGACTTTGATACGGCTATGGATACTGGCTTTTTCAGTAACTGCATTCTGTCATTGAGTAGATTGTTCTTTTGTTCTAACAGTCGTAGAGATGCCTTGCCAAGTTCTTCCATGATCTTGTCAATATCCTCAATCTCTCTGTTGATTTCAACTATTGTAAGTTTCATATCAGTGCTTAGCCATCACGTTATTCCCTGAAGGTTCTGTACCTGCCATACAGCCTTACCATTGGCCTGAGTACTCAATCCCTGGTCGGCTTGTACGGTTAATTGTTTGCGTTCAAAAGCGTTTGAATCAGATTGTATTTCGTTGTGGGTTGAAGTTATGGCTATATTTAGACTTGATGCGGCTGTTGCGCTTGTCCAGTCTGTCAGGACCTTTCCTGTGTGTAGGTCGTCTACTCTATAGTGAATAGTCGTCGGTGTACTCGCCAATTTCGTTGACCTTGTACGAAAGTAAGCCGTGGCTGTGAAAGATGTTTCTTCAAGCCATTTCGTTTTGGGGAGTACTATTTCTACTTGGTCAGCACACATTACAAAATCGTTTCATCCAATTACTCTAACATAATCATTGCCATGAGTAAGAATTCCTCTTCCTCTCTGGCACGTTCAAATTCCCGCTCAAAGGCTTCCAAAGCACTAAAGTTCCCCTGAACACTAGCTCTAATAAAGGCTTTCTCCACTCTTTCGCTGAATTCCCTGATATCCGGTAGATCGGCATTGCTAAACGTCGTTGTAACGAGTTGTTCAAGGTCTGATAGCTGTTTTTCCCTTTCTGCCTGTCTTTCGTCCCTTTGTAATATCTGGGCTATTTCCAGGTCTACAGGACTTTCAATGTCCCGGATTTCCTGTCTTTTGCGCTCGCTTTCCTCATCCTCGCGGCGCTTTCTCAATATGTGATCGTCAAACTGACTAAGTTTATCCCAACCACCTACGGGCTGAGTTGGAATAACCTCAACAGCCTCACCAACCGAATAACCACGAGTGGTAACAAAAGCTATTGAGGCCCCTGCACCATAACCCCGAGTAACTACATTTCTAATGGCCATTAACTGGCCCTGGTAACACCAGTTGGCGTGGTTGCGTCATTCAGTGTGTAGGTAGCCTTTTCAGTCGATCCATCAACACCCTTAACACTCAAAGTCGTTCCTGAAATAACAAAGTCTCCAAGCATTTGCTGAATCATCATCAGGCTTTGTGCCAAAGTCGGAGCCGCACCATCGGCAGCATAAGCCTCAGTCATTTGCGTTGTAAGGATAGTTGCAACTGCCCCTGCCTCCATGCCTGTAGCATCCACAGAAGCATCGATACGACCGCCTACAAGTGCTGCTGGCATTCTTGATTGAATGTCCTGTGTATCGGTTTCTATGGCATCTGCTGTCGTTTGAGAGGCCCTTGCATCAAGAATAAGATCAAGCCGACCACCATTTTCCCAATCTGCGTCAAGGGTATCAACCTTGGTCTGGTTATCGTCCAGAGTCTCTGTTACCGCTCCACTCGCACTATCCGTAATCTTCCAGTTACCACGTATGCTTGCGTTCGATGTGGCGCTACAAGATGCTGCCCAAACTATCTGTCCGTTGCCCTCAAAGCTGCCATTGTACGTGCCTGTTCCAGCTCCCATGTTGGCAATAGTCCAGCCGCCGGAGTGGTGCCGCACGTTCAGATTAGAGCTGTTGAGAGCCGCACCAAAGTCGAACGTCACTGAACCAGTCCCGGCAACGCCGCTATGACATTGGTCGAAGAATATATCGCCTGCTTCGGTTAGCGTCTGCGTACCCGCAAGACCACAATTGATGTAGTGCGTACCCTTGATTATCGAAGTTGCACCCATGATGCAGTCTTTGAATTGCTGAGTTGTGCCTGTACCAGTCGCAACACCAGATACAGAAGCGCCGATAATGACTGTTCCGGCAATATCCTGGCTTGCCAGTTGGAGCGCCCAGTTATCACCCTCGAAAACATTATTGTTATAGGCAGTCGCCATGACATAAGTACTGCCCGGAGCGCAATGGACTGTAGTAAGCCCCAGGCTTGCCAGCAAGGTAACTACGTCAGCTTCAGCAGAACAAGGGTTATTAACAGTACCGTTTTCAAAGTCAGTCGAGCCTGCCGCTCCGTTTACATCGTCATACCAAACAGCCCCACCCTCATAAAGTCCAGAGTCGTTTAACTGTCTAAGCCTGCGTCCTGCACTCGTGGCGTCGTTATGACTAGCGCCTGATAATACTGCATCCCAGACCTGTGCCTCTAGTGCTGTCAAGAATGTACTATCCTCAAGAACCAAATCAAGACCTGTAGCCGACGTAACACAACCCGCAGCACTGGTGATTTCTGTAGACGTTAATGCGCCCGCAGCAAAACTGGCATTCCCAATTGTGCCAATGATGTCGGTGTAGTTATTGACCCATGCGTTTCTGGTCGTGTTGTAATTTGTCGCAAAATCAGTCTCAAATACGATTTCCATATTACCGGCAAGAGATGCATCTGTTATCGCTCCTGCGGCTAGTGTTGCACCATCTGTTACAGCAGCATTAAATCTATTCTCAATAGAAAAAGTAGCAATCGCAGCATTAATACCACCAGTTGCACCATCAACGGTAGCGCCAACAATACTGACCATGTAATCAGAACCCACAGCATAATCAGCATGGGCTGATGTGTCTATTTCAATCTTATGAATACCAGTACGACTATCAAAATCAACAGTAACCGAAGCACCGTCAGTTACCAGATCAGCTATGCTGCCATCTTTATAAACGAAAATGTCCGACGCTATAAGGTCTGTGACAGTGACACTGGCGCTAGGATCATTACTATCAAAGGTATTGAAGTAAATGTAAACTGTTTCGTCTTCGGCAAAATCGCCTAAATACGGTATCATTTTTTATCCCAATGGACCTCTAAACGGCACATATAACGGCATTCCCAACGGACCCTTTGGATTTGTACCACCACCCGGAGCATCTCTATCCCAAACCAGCATAATGGCGTTCACACCTGAATTAGTAGTAATACTTGAACTCCAGTCCCCGCCCTCAACAATGGCTGTAGAGCCAGTGAAATCCAAGCTGGCAATGGACATTTCAATGGTGAAAGTACCATCATCGCCTTGTAGAGAACTGGCTGATGTGGAATCCGTGTAATCGTCATCCTTTGTAAAACTGTCCCAGGTTACAGTACCGTCACTTGCGTGATCTGATTTCCATCCCGTAACACAGAAGCCAAATCTATTCCCACTCCCTGCTATTGATCCTGTATCAAAAGCAGTACCGGAGGCATTGCCAGAATTTCCCGTGTTGTCGGAGCTAAGAAAGTCGCCCGCTACACCGGAGTATTCAGCTATTACGCAGGTCTCGGCACCACTACCGGAAGTCCAGGCAAAAGTTACTGCCGTTGCCTCTGCAGCGCCGGCAACCTTGGAGAAAACCCACATACTCCGTCGATAGGTAGCATCAGTATTCGGGTATTCAGCACGGAATACATAGCCATCATTCGCTACAGGATCGGATGCTTCGTCATGATCCTGACCAGACCGACCCTGCATTACCGCTATAAGCAGGTTTCCTTCGGTGGGTGTTGATGGGAATGTTACATCGCCAATCGGGCCAACACTGACTTGTACAATGGCAGAAGCCATTTAGATGCCCAGTTTTACTTTCATTCCATCAATAAGGGCTTGACGCATATCTAAGACTTCGGTCTTTTCAGCCGCGTCTGTAGTACTTCCGTGTAATGTAGTGGCGCGATTAACCCAGTTTCCGACCTCTTCAATCAACCTGTCTTTACGGTGATCTAGTTGGCTGTAATCTGCATCGCGGTTGCCTTCCTCGGACCTGTT
>Ga0255048_10002621_pt1 | contig 11366 bp, 18 predicted proteins | sample JV7_2_2_MG_FD_183619 | JGI IMG/M metagenome (GOLD analysis project Ga0255048, IMG submission 183619) | Seawater microbial communities from Jervis Inlet, British Columbia, Canada - JV7_2_2 | ecosystem: Environmental > Aquatic > Marine > Inlet | place: Canada: British Columbia | collected 2016-10-06
TTGTAGTGGTGGGTAACGTAATCGTCGATGTGATTAAGGAGCATGAGGAAAAATTTGAGTGGGACGAAGACCCCTGTCATATATGCGATAAAACCAAAAATATATTACTAGAGTCGGTATGCTCTGCCCATCAAATTCGTAATAAGAGATATGCCCTAATGACCCTTCATCGTGACGAGCATATGAGGAATCCTGAGTTGGCGCAAAAAATAATTAACGATGTAGGAGTAGCCACCGAAAGTCGTGGCTTACCGGTCGTATTAATTGAAATGCCCCGCCTAAAAGCGCTGGGTTTGAAATATCCCTGGCATTTTATCGTCCGGCCTCCTCTTGGTTATTTCGAATTTGGGTCACTAGAGAAAAATGCCGCCATCGAATATACCGACAGTGGCACTAATCAAGAAAGCGCCAGTATATTTGGCACGCCGTGTGTTGTAACACGCGAATGCACAGAACGCCCAGAGTGTAGAGACTGCGGCACAACATTACTCAGTGGATATAATGCCATTGAGTTGGCCACGTATGAAGTATTAAAAGCTCGCCGCAATCCAAACTTCTCTCTAGGAGATGGTAATAGTTCCCAGCGTATTGTGGACGACCTTGTTAATAGACTTGAACTGGGATTTGATTGCCGTTGGTTCAATTTTAAAGAGAGGCATTCCGCTCTACTATGAATATCGAGAAACATCTCAAACGTGTTAAGAAAATAACCAAAGCTCATGCTAAGGTTCAGGACAAGGCAAATGTGTTCTATTCGTTTTACAAAGAAGTTATCACAAAACGATGGCCAATTGAAAGCTTGTTGAATATAGGCGTTGGTCCAGGTGGACAGAGTAATAGGTGGCTAGGATTTCTTCACAAAGTCTTTCCGACGATTCGGTTTTTTGAGAATTTAGAATGTGACGGAAAGATAGTAAATAAATGGCGGAAAGCAAATAACCCGTATTTGAAAAACATAACACATGGGGATGTTAGGAAAATAGACGAATATTATGTTGAAGACTCTTTCGATTTAATTTTCTGGAACCAGGGGCCGGAACATATCCATCGAGAAGAATGGAAAGAGTGTTTCGAGAAATTGGAAAGGATAACCTCTAAGGCCCTGTGGCTTCATTGTCCTTGGGGCTCTGGGTATGATAAAGATAAGTTTCATTACTCGAAGAGTATTCGGCGTGGTGAGTTTGAACCGTTCGGATTTACCGTGATGTATATTGGTAAAGAGAATACAAAACATGCCGGGGTGGCTAGTTGGAAGTTATTATGAGTGGATTTGATTTTTACACGATAATAGGCAGAAACCCAAAGTTATGGCGTGGCTTTGTTGAGAACACTCTTAAGAACGCGGGACTGCCGCGTGACCAATGGGATTTCCACGTGCTGGTCTATGTGAATAATAAAATTCCACAGGAAGTGACCGAAGAGATTGTTTCTATCTGTGATGAAAACGATATTAATTATTACTTTCATCCTGAAAATCCTTCCAAGCCATTTATCGAGCGCCTGTATCTTTGTTGGAATAGAGGATATACCCTTGGTAAGCGACCTCTGACCTTCCGTGCGGGTTCTGACCAAACGTGGTCGCCTGGAGCCTTTCAAGCACTAATGGATGCGTGGAATGATATGCCTAATCCAACTGCTATCCTTCAGGCTCAAACCATCGAACATATGGTGAGTTATCCTGGCTCTAGACATTTTTGCAGGGACTTCGGAACTAACTTTCAAAACTATAATGAGGAAGCTTTCCTTAAATTCTGTGAGGAAATTTCCCGCCCAGGGATTTATACTATTGGGGAGTGTTTGAAACATTGGGGTAAGCCCACGGCAATGATTAATGGCCCGCCCCGCACTGATGGCTGTAGCTGGCTCCAAGAGAAACGCCTGTGGCAGAAATATGGACCCATGCCGACTCTCGTAAGAGGTATAACGGGTGATGTAATTATTCACGACCGCTACCAGCGCGCTGGTGTGCCTAATTATTTAGTTGGGGATTGTATTACTTATCATTTTGTAAGAGGAGAGAGTGGAGGTCATGGGTAATAAGGGACATGTAGAGGAATATCCATGTAGTTGTTTTGGAAGCAATTCAACGTGCTGGATTGTTCGACATCCTTTAGCAGACCCGCCACCAAGTTTTCCTTCTAAAAAAGAAGCAGAAGCGCATCTAAAGGCGTATAGAGAGAAAGAAAATGAGTGAAAGATTTTATACGGCAGAAAACGTGTTGGACCTAGTACGTAGAGTTTTTAATGTTACCGTTCTGTCCAATAAGGACAAGACCGAATGGATTTCTAACGTTGTCTTTCCGCGTCCAGATGGTTGGATGACGATGGCTAATGGAGGTAAAGGCAAAGATTATTATGATGGGCTGTATACGCTTTTATACCAAATAGCTAAGTTCAAACAGGAAGGTAAGATGCCAGACAATGTAATGGCACTTCGCGAGGGCGAGAGTCATCCGGTAGAAGTGCTTATAGATTTGAAAAACGAACGAAAATTAATGGAAGCAGACAAATGAAATATAACGCATACATAGGAAGGTGGCAATCACCGCATAAGGGCCATAAGTGGTTAATAGACCAGAGTTTAGCTCAGGGTAAGCCCGTCCTAATTCTAATTCGCGACGTTCCTACAGATGAGAACAATCCATTTACCGCTATAGAAGTTATGCAAATGCTGAGTAATTGTTTTGAAGACAATATACTTAGGGGTCTGGTTAAGCTTCAAATTATTCCCGATATTGCTTCTGTGAACTATGGGCGTGGTGTTGGATATGACGTAGTGTGTCATGAGGCTGCTGCGCCGCCTGAGATTAAACGGATAAGCGCAACGGAAATAAGAAGGCAGATTCGAGCCAGTGAAGACGGGTGGAAATCTATGGTAATGGATGGGGCCAAATGGTATTTGGAAAGAAAGTTTGACCTTAAGAAAGCTTTTTGTGTTTGTTCTTCATGTGAATGCCGGTGCGGTGCGGGGAGAAAATGATACGAGACCTGTGGTATAGACATATTGCGAAAACATTCTCTTGGCGCGTTATTGCGTCCTTAACCACGCTTATTCTAGCTATCCTGGTTACTGGTTCTGTAGCTGTCGCTGGTATTATTGCGTCTACCGGTTTCTTTATTAAAATGGCGCTCTATTGGTTTCACGAATTACTTTGGTCTCAGTCTATTTTTGGAAGAGTTCTGGTGCAAAAACCCGGATGCGTTGTTTGGTTTACAGGATTGAGTGGCTCTGGCAAAACAACCGTGGCGGATAGGGTTGCTGAGCTTCTAGGAAAGAAATTAGTCCCGGTTAAGAGGATAGACGGCGATGTAGCTAGAAAAACCTTCTCTAGCGACTTGGGATTCTCTAAGGAAGATAGAGCCGAGAATTGTCGGCGTGCGGCTCACGTTGGTTCTTACCTTAAAGAGTCTCATGTGGTTCTGGCCTCATTTATTTCCCCTACCTGGGACATCCGCCAATACAATAAATATATGTGTGACCCGGATTATTATTTAGTCTACGTTGACGCAACAATAGACGAATGTGAACAGCGAGACCCCAAAGGAATGTATGGCCAAATAAAAGACGGTAAGTTCAAGGGACAGCCATTTACAGGAATACATGAAGATGCGCCATATGACGAGCCAGATGATGCGGACCTAGTGTTGGAGACGGAAGCCGAGACTGTGGACGAAAGCGCCAATAAGGTTATCGAGATGTTAATGAGGGATGGCTATGTCTGAAATTCGTTCAATGCCGGCTAATGATAATTACAGGAAAAGGTGGGCCAGGGTGTTTAATAAAAAATTCGTAGTCGTCTGTGGTCCTGGTAGGTCCGGCACGAGTCTCGCAACCAAATTAGTTGAGGCGTGCGGATTTAATCTGGGCGAGTGTTTGCCGCCAAATAAAGAGGGCTCGTTGCGCCACGGCTATGGCGAGCATCCACTGACAAACGCTCAAGGCGAGGACATTGAGCGGGCTATAGATGAGTTGGAGAAGCAAGGCGCGAATTGTGTGAAATTAATCCACTTGTATGCGCAGTGGATTCCACGACTTAAAGCTCGTGGTTACGATGTTCGCGTTGTAGTAACTTCTAGGGATGAAGATGAGATATGGGCGAGTGGGCGGGATATTTATCCTGGGTGGAAGCCGCAGGCTATTCCGGCGATTTGCGGGACGGCAAATAGAATATTGCGCGAGACTAAAAAATATCTTACTGACCCAGATACCAAGGCGTTTGAGCTTCCGTTTCATAAGGTCGTAGATAGAGACCGCAAAGTTTTGTTTGGGTTAATAGAATTTCTTACAGACCGAAATGGAAGAAAGAGTAGTGCCGCAGCTATGAAAAATTTCCATGTTTTTCAATGGTTTAAACAAATAATAAGACCCGACATCGTTCGCCATGTTAAGTAATCTTCTTGAAGTAGTCGGAGATAAGTGGGTAGCACCGCGTACGATTGCCGATAGCATTTGTCCGTTCGACCTATTTTTTCTGGCACAACTCGCCCGCCATCAGGGAGCGCAGAATATTACCGAGCTTGGCTGTGGCGCCACTACCGTGGAATTAAGTAGACTAGGCTACAACCTAACTACATTTTCCCTAGAAGTAAGCAAGGCCGCGCGAAAAGCGGAGATTCGCGCTAGCTTTATTAAATGCAACGTAATGGACAGAGGTTTCCTCTCTCAAATAATAGACAGTGTTAAGCAATCTCAACTTTTAGTTATTGATTGTCTTCATACAAAAGAAATGGCGCGATATTATTCTGAGAATATTCTACCACATGCCGATTGTTTAGTCTGGATACATGATTATTGGTATACTACTGGATACATTCCATATGGTGAACAGCGATATCTTGATAGAAACGTAATTGGTAAGTCTCATAAAGTATGGACTATGACAGACCGATGTGTGGAGGATATTGAAGTGATATCTGACCAAATTGGCCATGATATTACCAACCAAAGACATCGGAGGCCGTTAACAAAGAACTATGGGCCAAAGATGTGTTCGGTTGTATTGGAGAAGATGTGAAATTTGAATATAGGGAGGAAAGATGCCTAAGGCTATTGATATTGCTGGTCGCAAATTTGGGAAGTTAACCGCTCTTGAACCCGTATCTGGTCCGATTCGAAAATGGAAGTGTAAGTGTGATTGTGGAGAAATTGTGTACGTAAAAACGGGCGCACTTCGTGCGGGATATAACAAAACTTGTGGGAAGAAACAATGTTCTTCGTTAAAAAATATATCGAAAGCTCTTAGACATGTAGTAGGCAAAAGTTTTGGCAAGCTTTTAGCACTTAGGATAGATGAAAATAGAAAAAAAAGAAGTGATGGGCGATATTCAACACTTGTCGTCTTCCAGTGTGATTGCGGAAACGAAAGAAGTTTTTTACCTTACAAGGTAAGAAGCGGCGAGATAATGTCTTGCGGTCAATGCTCTTTAATGAGGAGTGATAAAATCAAAGAGCAATTATCTTCTGATGAAGCGTTATTTTTTCAAGTTATATCCGAATATCGAAGTAACGCAAAGAAAAGAAACTTGGAATTTGCTCTAACAAATGAGCAATGCATATCTTTATTATCCGATAACTGTTTTTATTGTGGTAGTAAACCATCTCGGCAAAAAACCGACAAATGTAAACTAGGAAGAGTTTTAATTGTTAATGGTATAGATAGAAAAGATTCTTCTAAGGGCTATCTTTACAATAACACAGTTAGTTGTTGTATTGTTTGTAACAAAATGAAAAATTCTACATCTTATAAAGAATTCGTTTATCGTATTCAATTGATGTATCAAAATTTGAAGATGCGTGGTGTATTATGAGAATAGGGGTTGTGGGTAGCGCGGGAGTGGTTGGAAGTGCTATTGTTTATGGTATGGAGAAGCTTGGGCACGACGTTCGTATTCACGATATTGTTCTTGAGACTCAACTTGAAGATGTTCTTGATACCGAACTTTGTTTTATTTGTGTCCCTACTCCACAATCGGTAGAGGGTGAGTGTAATACAGCAATTGTAGAAGATGTGATTGATGAATTGATAGATAATCGATATCAAGGCATTATAGTAATCAAATCCACAGTTTCCCCCGGCACCACACAGAGGCTTTGGGCAAAAAACTTTAGTCGGCTTTGGGCAAAAGACCTTGGTCGTCAGTTAAAAATCGCTTTTGTCCCAGAATTTTTACGAGAGCGTTGCGCAATCTCAGATTTCACAGAAAATCATGATGTTTGTGTCATTGGCGTGAAAGATTCCTATGGACCGCATAATACATACGGACCGAAAGTTGCCGATGAAGTGTTTGAAACAATCAAGAAGGCCCATGGTAAATATCCTCAGCAGTTTGTCCGTATGACCCCAACAGAGGCTGAGCTTTCTAAGTATTTTTCTAATGTATTTAATGCTATGAGGGTTACATTTGCCAACGGCTTCTATGAGGTATGTAAGAAGTTGGGTGCGGACTATACAAAGATTAAAAATGCGGTTGTGCAACGACCTACGCTAATCGATATGTATCTCGACTGTAATGAAAATTTCCGTGGATATGCCGGGGTTTGTTTGCCCAAAGATACCACGGCTTTTGCTAGATTAGTGGAAGACCTAGGATTAGATTCGAAGCTATTCAAAACCATTGTTGAGGACAACAAGCTCTACAATCCAACGGTTTACGAACACATGAGAATGTCATGAGCAATAGATGCGAGTGTGGCGCACGCATAATGGAATGCAATATAGTTAAAGCAAAGGATGGCGTTAATCTATACATCTATTCTTGTGGTGTTTGTGGTGTTCAACTGGAATTTGTTTATGACGCAGACCCGCGAAAAACCTAAGATTCCAGAGTTCGTAATAGTTTATGGTGGGCCACGGACAGGCACAAGTCTAGTCATGGATATTGTCGTTATGGCGCAGTATAATTTAGGGAAATGTTACACTCCGCCGAATCCCCGCCGAGGTAGAAATGAACACCCGCTGTTCGGTCAGCCTTTGAAAAGGTTTAAGTCCGAAAAAGTTTGGAAACAGATTGAGAAGGAAGATATCAATTGTGCTAAAATTATTGGATATCCCGATTGGATATCCCGAATGGATGGACTTTCTGTCCGACCGTTTTAATATAAAGGTCATAGCGCCACATAGAAACAAGGCAAATAGAAATAAGAGTGCCTCAGATATGCTTGTTCACATCAGGAACCCAAAAGAAAAGGTTATATTACAAGAACATCTTCTAGAGGAAAGAAGGAAGTTCTTAGATAATTGGGTGGGTCCTGTATTGGATGTATCATTTGAGGAATTGGTTAGTAAAGATTTGGCGACATTCGTTCGTTTAAAGAAATTCTTAGAATACAAGGGTCCGGTAGAGGATTTAATGGCGCCAGTAGACGCCGGAAGGGTTAAGTTTAATGGCTAGGAAAAGACCAAAGACCGTTTTAGTTACCGGCAGCCAAGGATTTATAGGCGGCCACCTTTGCCGCGAATTACTTAAGCGCGACTATAAAGTAATTGGCGTTGATAACTTTTCTAAATATGGACGAGTCCATAGGGATTATGATAGACACCCCAACTTTCGCTTGTTGGTAACAGATATCTCCCAAAACTTCCCAATCTACAGTAGTTATTTGGATGTGGATTATATTATTGCCGGCGCAGCCATGATTGGCGGCATTAGTTACTTCCACAAATATGCCTATGACCTTTTGGCCACGAATGAGCGCATCTTGGCTAACACGTTTGATACCGCAATTAATCTCTGGAATCGCGGTGTACTTTCTCGTCTAGTAGTCATCAGTTCATCGATGGTATATGAGGGTGCGGACGCTTATGATGCAGAAAATGCCTATACCGGCAAGAGTCCTTGGCCTTCTAAAGAAGGGCAGGAGAAGATTCTCCCCCCTCCACATTCCACTTATGGCTTCCAAAAACTCTCCTCAGAATATTTCTGTAAGGGAGCACACGAGCAATACGACCTGCCTTACACAATAGTGAGGCCATTTAACTGCGTTGGGCTAGGTGAAGAAGAGGCCGAAGGCGAAGCCGAGGTAATGAGTGGGAACGTTAAGCTCCAAATGAGCCATGTGTTGCCAGACCTTGTGAATAAATGTTTGAAGGGGCAGGACCCCCTTAGAATATTAGGAGACGGGAGCCAGGTGAGATGTTACACTCATGGTAAAGACGTCGCCAGAGGAATTATTATGGCTATGGAGAGCGAGGCAGGGTTAAACGAAGATTTTAACATCGCTTCAGATAGAGCTACAACCGTGTTGGAATTGGCCGAAATGGTCTGGAACGAAGTGAACCCAGATAAGCCGTTTAGATACGAATCAGACGAGCCATTTAAGTATGATGTGCAAAAGCGCATACCTAACGTGAATAAGGCCAAGAAGCTTCTTGAGTTTGAAACTAAAATTAGTCTTGAAAGGTCTGTTAGGGAAGTTGTTAAACACATGATGAAGGGGCAATATGAAAGTAATCGAGCATAGAGTTAATTTGCCTAAACAAGCAACTATTACTCCGTATGCAGAGATTGACATTCATGTTGGCGAGCATGGTAGGTTGGTTGTTAAACATGACCTGGAAGGTAAAGGGTGGGATATAGGTCGATATATTCATGAAAGCTCTCATGAAAAGTTCTTTGTGGATATTAAACAAAATCTAGACGTCGTCCACTATCAGATGATTATTAATCAATTCGGCGAGAGATTATTGGGAATTTTCGATGTGCCGTTTCCCTCCGCCTACTTTGCCAGCCAGGCAGGAATCGAATTTTATGGGCGCCTCAGCGAATTCGAATTAGCGCCCATGAGGCTCGTGAATAAATACTGGGTTGACCCACTGTCCGAGTGGGACGATAAAATGTATAGGCGTCTCACCTATAGTGTTGGGTATGGGGCGGAGGTAATCCTTGCTTGTCCTTCGCTTCATGAAAAGGGAATTGCAGATTGCGACGAAGTATGGAAGTGGATGAGGGATACCCACATGAAAGACAGAATCGAAGGAATCGTTACTAAACATCCAAAGGAATTTATGGAGGTTTTCCATGGCTAAAGTTATTGCTGAGTATATTTGGATTGATGGGCAAGAGCCTGTGGCAAAGCTACGTTCTAAAACAAGAATTATTGAGGGACCGATAGTCTCTCTTGAAAATATTCCTTATTGGGGATTTGATGGGTCGAGCACGGACCAGGCCGACGGGGAGAATTCTGATTGCGTCCTTAAACCTGTTAGGTTTGTAAATGACCCAATCAGAGGAGGTAAATGTATATTAGTTCTTTGTGAAGTATACAACGCTGAAGAAATTCCTGGGAAAAATAACTACCGTGATGCTGCTAGGAAAATATACGAGGATTGTAAAGACCAAGAACCTCTCTTTGGTATTGAACAAGAGTATACTCTGTATGATGGACACTCACCATTGGGTTGGCCGCGAGGCGGATATGCTCCGAAGCAAGGACCGTTCTACTGTGGTGTTGGTTTTGATGAAGAGTTCGGCCGCGAGGTAGTAGAAGAACATATGATGGCGTGTCTTGTTGCCGGCATTATGTGGTGTGGTAAAAATTCCGAGGTTATGTGTGGACAACAAGAATTTCAGATTGGTTATGGCGACCCCATTAGTATTGCAGACGACCTTTGGCTTGCTAGGTATTTACTTTACAGAATTGCCGCAAAACACGGATGGTCCGTTAAGCTTGACCCGAAACCTCATAAAGACCTTAATGGGGCTGGCGCCCATACAAATGTTTCTACTAAGAGAACAAGGGAAGAAGGCGGATTGAAGCACTGTGAGCTTGCCGCACAGGCTTTAGGACATGCAGTGTCTGATACCGCTGTAATTGATGAGGGCGATGTATACGACACTGTTGTTTTCCCTAAAGCCTATGGTACGAAATCCGACCAGCGATTAACTGGAGACCACGAGACTTGTTCGTATAAACAATTCAAGTATGGCGTTGCAGACAGGACCGCTTCCATTAGAATCCCGCTTCATGTTGCGAAAGATGGATGGGGGTATATTGAAGACCGGCGCCCGTGTGCCGATGCCGACCCATATCGTATCGTAAGTTATATTTTGGAGGTGATTTGTGATTAACCGACAAAAGGAGGGTAGTAGGCACAGGGAAATTTGTGAATACATTACAGGGCTTGATTTTGGTGGAGAACTCAAACATATTGCACGGGAGCACAATGTAACCGCTATGTCTCTCCGCCTTATGGTTGAGAGAATATTTGAGAGCGCCCTATTTGTATATCAATTCGAGCATATAAATAAGGAGTAATGGTGCTGAATATTGTCATCCCACTGGCCGGCAGAGGTTCGCGCTTCATAAGTGCCGGCTATGAGGACCCAAAACCTTTTATTGATGTGGCCGGCAAACCCATGATTCATAGAGTTGTGGAGAACTTAATGCCGCTGGAGCCACACCGCTTTATTTTCCTCGCTAGAAGGGACCACGAGAGTTATATTCGCCAACATATGAGCTTCGCTACAAATGTAATCTATGTAGACGAAGTAACAGAAGGTGCTGCTTGTACCGTGCTTCTAGCTGAGAAATTAATTAACAACAAAAACCCGTTGATTATTGCGAATAGTGACCAGTTAGTTGAATGGAACAATGCGACCAAACCATGCAGTGTTTCTCACCCAAAACACTATTCCCAGATGGTGTGGCGCGAAATAAATAATATTCAGGACATGATAAACGCGGCGCGTCACGCCAATTATGACGCCTCTATTGCGGCCTTTTATGCTTCCCACCCTAAGTGGAGTTATGCTAGGCTTAATTCTGATATGACGGTTGCCGAAGTAGCCGAGAAGAAGGTAATTAGTAACTTTGCCACTGTTGGTATTTATTACTACAAAACTGGCGAGAATTTTGTAGAGAATACATATGCGATGATACATAAAGACATTCGAGTTAATGGCGAATTCTATGTGTGTCCAATATTCAATGAAATGATTAAGAACGACAGAGCTAGTATAGGGTTATACATGGTTCATAAGATGATGGGGCTTGGAACGCCGGAAGATTTGGAGAAATACCTAAATGAAGGACAGAAGTGATGTCGCGTTTCTTATCACGGCCTTTGACCAAATTAGGGAGTGTAGGTTCACGATTGATATGCTTCGGAAGAAGTGGACTTCTACTAGGAAAAGCCCTATTATTCTTGTCGTATCTGGTGATTTTGACCGCACTCTTATCTATAACGATGACCCCTTCACTCGGGTGGTGCATCTTGATGATATGGTGCGGGACAAATTTAAAATACTTGTCAGCACATCTATTGCAAGGCAAATTGAGCATGGCATGATTGAGGTCCGTGACCTGGAGAGGGAACATGGAGCTATTAATAGTATTGTGCACCTTCATGGCGATATCCTTTTATTGG
>Ga0255048_10002623_pt1 | contig 11366 bp, 14 predicted proteins | sample JV7_2_2_MG_FD_183619 | JGI IMG/M metagenome (GOLD analysis project Ga0255048, IMG submission 183619) | Seawater microbial communities from Jervis Inlet, British Columbia, Canada - JV7_2_2 | ecosystem: Environmental > Aquatic > Marine > Inlet | place: Canada: British Columbia | collected 2016-10-06
TTGCACGATCGAGAACTGTGGCGAGGTCGGACAGGTCGATGTCCGGCGTTGGGATAGTGTCGATCGGAGGCAGCATCGCGTTGGCCGGCACGCCGGGTGCGAGCGGGTATTCGAATGTTTCTTCAGCGAAGTAGGTCTGTGCGATGTCTCCGAGCATGAACTCGACGAATCTCAGAGCTGCGTCCTGGTTACCGGAACTCTTCAGTATCCCTGCGCCTGCGGGCATGACGAGTGATCCCGCTGTCGGGGCGGTGAAGAAGAAGTTCTCTCCGACTTCGTCCGGATTCTCGGCGAGGGCCCTGAGCAGGTAGTAGTGGTTCACGAGTCCTGTCTCGATCTCTCCGGCGTTCACCGCCGCGACGATCGGCGTGTTCTTGGCGTAGGTCGGCGATGAGTTTGCAGCCATCCCCTTCAGCCACACGAGCGTGGCTTCCTCGCCGTCGTGCAGGATCTTCGCCGCCACGAAGGCGAGGAAGGAGCCATTCGTCGGTGCTATTCCCGTCTGACCGCTCCACCGGGGGTCCACAAACCCGTCCTCGGTCTCAGGGAGGTCCGAAGGGTTGACCTTTGTGCCGTCATACACAACGACCCTTGCGCGTCCTGAAGTGCCTACCCATTGCCCATCTGTGTCGGAGAACCGTGACGGCACCATGTCAGTGATCGTCGCGGGGAGTTCTGTGAAGAGACCTGCGAGTGCCACTGTCCCGAGCGACGCGGGGTCCTGTGCGAAGAACAGGTCGGCGGGGGAACCGCCGTCCTCCTCGAGAATCGTGGCCGCCAGATCCGATGACCCTGCGTAGCGAACGGCGACCTCGATGCCGGTCTGCTCCTCGAACCGGTCGATCAGTGGCTGGACGAGGTCCTCGCTTCGTCCCGAGTAGACCGTGAGGCTGTCGTTGCTCTCTGCGGTGGAGCAGGCTGTGGCGACGAGGGCTATGAGTAGGGCGATGAGACCAAGGCGCTTCATGGTTCCTCCTAGCATAGTGTTCCCTTGCCTAAGGAATTTGATTAGGCAAGGTTATAACCACTACCACCATAGGGCAAATCGTGTTGCTTCAGGTCCGGTGGCGTGGAACCGAAGGAACCCGAAGGACGCGTATGATGAATCGCACCAGCGAGCACCTCGGGAGCGCGAGATTGGAGAGCTCAGCATGAGACGCATCACGGTATTGATTCTGGTTGTTGGTGGGCTGATCCTGTCAGCTTGCTCAGCCTCGGTATTGAAGCTCGATGTCGGGACGTGCTTCGATGATCCCGATACGTTCGATCAGGTCGAGGATGTGCCCGTTGTCGACTGCGAAGATCCGCACGACAATGAGACCATCGCAAATGTGGATCTGACGGGGGACGACTACCCGGGCAGGGAACAGGTCGAGAACCGCGCCACGCAAATCTGCTACGAGGAATTCTCCGACTACGTTGGGATCTCGTATGAAGCGAGCATCTACGACATCGGCTGGCTCTTCCCAACCGAGGAGACGTGGGCAGCCGGCGATCGCGAAGTGATCTGTTTCGCCTACGCCCTCGATTTCTCAAAGATCACCGGCTCAATCAACGGTATCGGGCAGTAGGTTCCCAGAGACCCTATTCGTTGTCGTGGAGGAACACCTCAAACGGAGCCACCCCGCCCAGCTGGTTCTCGGCGCCGACGTGGAGTTCATCCCACTCAAGCACTAGTCCGGATATCCCCTGAAGTTCGAACTTGGAGTCGCCCGGGTTGGAACATGCTCCTGCCTTGTCGTAGCAAGGCGAGTCGGTGCTTTCACCAGGATTGAACAGATACGAGTAGGTCTCATCGTTGGCAAGGTCAAGGTCATCGAGATCGTCAGGATGGAATAGACAGAAGCTGTTCGGGTCGCAGTCGTACCAGGTCGAATGCAGATACACAGGGCGGATTTCCCTAATCGCCCACCACTTGTTACCGAATTGGTCGCCGGAGTTGTAGTTCAGCACAGGGACGAGTGCGAACCGAGGCGAGTTGACCAGATCCGGGGTGAATATGTTGCCAATGTCCTCGCCGAGGCACGCGATCATCTGAACCGTGAGCTCGCGGCCCCTTAAGCTTGTGGGGGTCTCCAGGCTCTCGCAAGCGCTGCCGGAGGGGACCTTGTTGAAGTCGATGTACTCCCACAGGCCAACGTTGTCGAGATCGAATCCGCCGCCGGGCCAACCGGTTACGGTGAAGTCGAGTCTGGCTTCCGGTGCACTGGACGTAGAGTCTTGGCGCAAGCGTCCGGGAGTGTTTGCTGCCGTGAGGACCGAAGCATCGTTGCCAATGAGTCCAAGTTCCAGCGTGTCGGTGTTGCCGGTCTTTGGGTTGAGTACCCACGGAACGTCGCCAGCCGCTGCTGATGCGCAATTGTCCGCGCCCGTGATGCCATTCTCCGGGCCCTCATGCGTTCCAGAGGGCTTGAGCGGTCCCGCATCCGTTGGCCAGGTGACGATGAGATGATCGAGTCCGACGGCCAAGCCATGCGCCGCACGATCTTCCCATCGGTTTACCGCAGCGTCGCAGACGGAGCCGATGCTTGTGAGGTAGTCCTCGGTGAAATGAGGTGCGTCGGCACCGAACCACGGTGAGTTGAGAAGCCCGAAGTTGCCGTTGGCCGGACCATTGCACGGCCCCGCGGCATCGGCAGGTGGAAGCTGACCGGACGGCGGGGTTCCCAAGCATTCGACGACGCTGGGATTAGCTGGCAGCGAGGTGGGGAGCACTGCGGCTGTATCGGAGTATGCGATCTCCGCAGTCGCCGTGGCTGATATTGCAACTGTGTCGAACCCGATCAGACCAGCGAACGAGGTCGGCATGTCCCAGTTTGGGGTTCTCACGCGCAAGAGAGCGGGCTCACCTGCGATTTGCTTGAGGCTGATGCAATCGTTGTCTTCGCCATCGGAGTCGACGAGAGGGATATAGTCGATTGGTCTACCCAGATCCTCGCAGTTCTGCCAGTCAAGGTCCGTCAGCGGCGTTCCCGGGGCATTCTTCGAAGCGAACAACCTCACCTGATCTACTACCGCGCTAGCAGAAGGATTGCTGGGATCGAGGTACATGAGAGCGCCTGCCATGACGCCAGCATCGGCTTCGGACTGCGCCTGTCGCTTCTCGGCGTATGCCGCGGACGCATCGACTCCGATCGCGGCGAATCCGAACAGAACCAAGATGAGGATCGTCACGAGCGGGAGAATGCCACCGTCTTCGTGGTTGAACCCCAACCGGAATCTTGCAGAGATCATGGTGGGCACGGAGCGTTGCCATCCGCCGCGAGGTTGACCAACGGTCGCTCGACCCTCATGGTGACATCGGCATTGAGGGACGCACCATCGAATATGGGGTCCAGGAAGCCTGTGATGGAGCTGTAGGTATTCTGGATTGTCACGGTCACCGAGGCTGTTGGGTCGCCGATTGGATCGCTCGTATCGCCACTCGTCGCAACAAACACGGTTGCCCCGTTGCTGCTCAGCGTTGCGCGGTTGCACGTTTCGAGTGCAATCTCAGATGCTGTGCCAAAGTCGACCACGGCTAGCCGAGCACCTTCGCGTGCGGCGTTGCGTGTCTCTGTGAGCTGGGCAAAGAGCCAGCCTGATTCCATGATGCCGAAGACGAGCACGAGTAGCAATGGCATCACCATCGCGAATTCGACGAGGGCGGCGCCTCGTTCCTTCTTCGGTCTGGGTGCCTTCATTGCTTCTCCCCCTCAGCGACCTTGTACGCGGTTTCGAGCCGTTGGCGTGCGCGGTGGCATGCGACACGGACTGCACCGGTGTTCGATTCGACGCGTTGGGCGATCGATTTGTAGTCGAGCTCCAGCACCTCGCGGAGCCAGAGCAGCTCACGATCCTTCAGATCGAGCGTGCGAAGCGCTCTCACGATCTGGTCGTGCTCTTCGTGAATCACGATGAGTTCGTCAGGCGTCGCAGGCTCAGGCGAGATGAGTTCATGCACATCAGCCGTCTTGCGTGATCTGAACCACGATCTCAGGAGGTTGCGACTGATGGTCCACATCCATGCGTCGTACGACGAAGCCTTTTTGAGGGTCGGCAGTTTGGAGATGACATGCTCGACGGCATCCGCTGCGAGATCCTCCGCGTGATCCGGCGAGAGCCCGGTGTAGCGATAGAACGCAATGATTCGGCGGAAGGCATCCGACCCGACCGCACCGATAGCCTCGTGGTCGCCGCGTTGTGCTGCGGCAACAACGAGCTCGCTGATTTCATAGTTCTCTTGGGGTGAGGCGGGCATCATGGCCTGCCTCCGCCACGTTCAGGCTTTTCCTTGTCCTGCCCGGGAGGCGTGAAGTCGTCGTCCTGTCCAGGTGGTGTGAAGTCGTCGTCCTGTCCGGGCGGTGCTGGGTCGGGGTCCTGTCCAGGCGGCGTCCACAGTGGGTTCTGGCCTGGAGGAGTCGTGCCCCCGAGACCAGGTGGAAGGTTATCTGCGTCGAGCCCGTGCGGAAGCACCGCTTTCTCGAGGACGGAGACCGCAAGTGCCACGTCAATGTCGGCTTCAGACACCTCGCCGCTCGCTTCGAGCCTCGCGCCGACCACCACTAGCAGGTTGGCCAATGCCTCTTGCACGACGGTGGAGGAGGCGGTGCCCGTGCCTTCGGCAGAACTCAATGCGCTCGCTGAACGGGACATGCCCAACTCATTGAACGCTCGGATCGCTTGAGTGGTTGAGGCGCCGCCGGCACGGGCAAGCACGGCAGACGCTGACGCCGACTGTGCTGACAGGGGAATCGCCTGCTGACTCTCCGCTTGCGGCGGAGATTTGACAGCGGTTGCGAAACCGATGCCTCCAAGCAAGGCGACGCATACGACCGCAGCGACAATGGCCAACTGGTGAGGGGCACCGGAGCCAGAAGACTGAATCGGTGCGTCGCCTTGCTTGGGTTCACCGGCAAACGAAACAGCACTGCGTCCTGCAGTGGATTGAAGGTCTCGTGCATACGCACGTAGCGCCTTCCTCGCTTCGTTCGATTGGTGCCCCATGTGTACCCTTCAAGACGCAATTGGCGCTGAAGTGTTACATGCTTCCTTCGGGAACCGCCTATGGAACTTGAGAACCATTGTGAGACTGGTCATCCGGTACGCCGTCGAGCCGCACGAGCATTGGTATCTCGCGTTCTTCGGCCATCAGCCCTCCGTGGTATCCGACGAGGCGGTCATTGCTGTGCTTGTGGAACACGGCATACTCGTCTTCAGCGAAGAGGATTCCGTCTGGTCGGCGTTCGTTGAATGATGGATGGTTTGGCCCGGAGCCCCAGAGATCGGGAAGCTCTGCCGTGGGCACCCAGGTGGCCGGGATTCCTTCGGCCAATGATCCACCATCGCCCTTGACGAACATTGCTCGCTCCACTCCGTAGAGGATGCGATTGTGACCCGCACGATCGGAGAGGCGAACCTTGTGATCCTCTGCGATGTCGACGTGACCGTGATCGGCAGTCCCGACGAGCGCTGAGGTGTCCGACAACTCCTCGTACAGCTGTTTCCAAACGGCATTCGCTGTCTTCATCGCTTCTTCGTATTCGGCTGACTTCTGACCGCCCACATGGGCGGCAAAGTCGATGTGCGGGATGTACAAAAAGACAAGGCGTCCGGGTTCTGCTGCTGCGGTGGCGGTCAGCTCAGCTGCCTCGCGCTCGGACCAGTACGGCTGGAATCGTGCGCCCCGATACAGTGTGCGTGTGAGCGGTGTGCGATCGAAGTGCCCGGGTTGGATGACGATCGGATCACAACCACCTGCTTTCAGCCGCTCCCATAGGTTTGGACCAGGCAGGATGTTGTCGTAGTCGAGGTCGAGCTGCTCTCCCCACTGGGTCGTCATGTGGATCGTGTTGACGACCTTGCCCACTTCCTCCATCCAGAGTTGGTATGCGAGGATTCCATGCTGGCTCGGCGGCCTGCCGGTGGCAATCGAGGCGAGGCTGACCGTGGTGGTGTAGGGGAAGGGCGCATCGATGGAAGCTTGCTGTGAGACGGCGAGGTCGGGTGAACACGGATGGTCGAGTTGGCGACTTCCCAGCCCATCGAAGAGCACGAGAACATAGGAATCGGCAACAGGGATTCTGTCACGCAGTTCCTGCATCAGCCGCGGTGACGCCGACTCGCCGATCAGCCGATGCTCCAGCTCTGCGATGAGGTTGACGAGGCTTCCACCGGAGTAGTCAGGAACAGCGATCTGCATGAGCAGAACGTAGTACGACCAGAGCTTGGCGCGCTCTCCTCCGCTGAACCTGGAACCCGGTGGCCGGGACCTGAAGAACCTGACGTTGGAACATCGGGCTAAGTACTATTCCGTCTCGCTGGCGGCAAATTGCCGAAACGAATCCGAAGGGTCCTGCAGGTGCTCAATCAGTACTACGGCGACTACCTCACCGTCGCGGTATTCATTGTCATGGGTGCCGTCCTCGTCGGCGGCGCGGTTGGCATGAGCAAGATGATTGCACCGAAGGCGCCTGGTGGCCTGAAGGACATCGCCTACGAATCGGGCATCGAGCCCATTGGTGCAGGGTGGAACCAGAGCCACATCCGGTACTACATCTTTGCGCTGCTCTTTCTGATCTTCGACGTCGAGGCGGTGTTCATCTTCCCCTGGGCGTTGCAGGTCGAGTACTTCGACTCCGCGGGAATGGGCACGTTCGCCCTGGTCGAGATGTTCGTATTCATCACGATCCTGCTACTTGGGCTCATCTATGCGATACGCAAGGGTGTTCTCAAGTGGGAGTGATCGAGAAGTTCGGCGCACCGAAGCCGCTGTCATGGCTGTTGAACTGGTCCCGCAAGTACTCCCTCTGGTACTTCCAGTTCGGCCTCGCATGCTGTGCCATCGAGGTCATGGCCGTTGCTGGGCCACGGTACGACTTCATGCGTTTCGGCATCGTGCCACTCCCTGCGTCACCTCGCCAGTCAGACCTCATGGTCGTGGCCGGGACCGTCACGGACAAGATGGCCCCGGCGGTGAAACGTCTCTATGAGCAGATGCCTGAGCCGAAGTACGTGATCTCGATGGGGTCGTGCGCCAACTCCGGCGGTCCCTACTGGGATTCGTACTCCGTCACAAAGGGCGTCGACCAGATCATGCCCGTCGACATCTACGTACCCGGCTGCCCCCCAAGGCCAGAAGCTCTACTCGAGGGCATCATCCTCCTCCAGGAGAAGATCACGAACGAAGACGTGCAGAAGAAGTGGAGGGGCGCCGATGAGCGACCAGCCTGACACGTCTGGAGATACCGACGTGAATCCGCTCGAGGACTACGCGTCCGAAATGTCGGAGCGACTCGGAGCGCAGGAGTTCTCGGTCGAATTCGACACTGTCCGCGTCCTCGTCGAAAGGGACAAGTGGGTCGAGACGATCAACGCGGCTCGCAAGGAGCTGCCGTTCTTCTCCTGGTTGTCTGCCATCGACTGGTCCAGAGACACCGAAGTCGGCGAAGGCGTTTCCGATCCAGAGGACCTCGAGGAGCGTTTCGAAGTGATGTGTCGCTTGTCCTCGGTGACCAGCGCAGACGGTGTCATCTTCGTCGCAACACTGCCGAAGGATGATGCAACCATTGGTTCGCTGACCGCAACCATCGGAGGCGCCGAATGGCACGAACGTGAGGCCCATGAGATGTTCGGCATCATGTTCGAAGGCAACACAAACCTGGTGCCGCTCTATCTCCCTGACGACTTCATCGGCAACCCACTGCTCAAGTCCTTCCCGCTTATCGCCCGCGAAGTGAAGCCGTGGCCGGGCGATGTCGACGTCGAGGCGCTTCCCGAGGCGGACGACGAGGGAGGTGCCTCGTGACCCATCGCGAGTTGATGCACCGTTCTGAGGCCGCAGTTTCGGTCGAGCTCGAGACACCTGGCATGACACTCAACATCGGTCCCCAGCACCCTTCCACCCACGGTGTGCTGAGGCTCGTTGCGAAGGTGGAGGGCGAGCGGATCACAGAGATCGAGCCAGTCATCGGCTACATGCATCGGGGCTACGAGAAGCTCTCCGAGGTTCGTACGTACGCCCAGATCAATACACTCGTCAACCGTGTCGACTGGGTTTCGGGCTTCGCAAACGAGGTTCCGTTCATCCTTGGCGTCGAGAGGCTCATGGGTGTCGAGGCCCCTGAGCGTGCGCAGTGGATCAGGCTGATCCTCACTGAGTTCTTCCGGATCTCCTCACACCTTCTCTTCATGTCCTCCTATCCGCTCGAGCTGGGCGCTACGACGCCGCTCATGCACGTCCTGCGTGAACGCGAGTATCTCCTCGAACTCATCGAGGGTGTCACAGGGGGGAGATTCCACCCGAACTTCAACCGTGTCGGAGGCGTGAAACCCAACTACGGCGGAGGGTCACAGACGAAGAAGCAGTCGATGGATCTCCCTGCGGGTTTCTTCAAGCTCGTTGCAGAGACGATGGACCGCATGGACCAGATCTGCGACGATATCGACACGCTTGTGACCGGCAATGAACTGATCAAGGCTCGCACGATCGATGTCGGGGTGATCCCTGCGGACAAGGCGATTGAATACGGGCTTTCGGGTCCGAATCTGCGTGCGTCAGGTGTTGTTTATGACCTCCGGAAGGTCGAGAGCTACCTCCCTTACGACCAGATCGACTTCGACGTGATCTCGCGTACCGGAGGGGACTGCTACGATCGCTATCTGGTCAGGCTCGGTGAGATCCGCGAGTCGGTCAAGATCATACGCCAGGCGATCGACATCATCCCCGCAGGACCACTTCAAGCGAAGGTCCCGAGGGTTCTCAAGGTCCCGAGGGGTCAGGTCTACTCGCGTGCAGAGAACCCGAAGGGTGAATTCGGCTATTACATCGTGTCTGAGGGCGGCAAGATGCCGTACAGACTCAAGATCCGTTCGACGTCGTTCTCGAACCTGTCGATTCTGCCGTGGATCCTGAATGACCAGCTGATACCCGATCTTGTTGCCATCATGGGTTCGCTCGATTTCGTGCTCGGGGACGTCGACCGATGAACTTCTGGCTCGAACTCGTCATCAGCCTTGTGGTCATGTTGGCCGTTGTGCTCACGTCCGCACTCGTGACGATCTATGTCGAGCTCAAAGCTGGTTCGCACATGCAGGCGAGGATCGGCCCGTACTACGCCGGTGGTCGGTGGGGGTGGGCCCAGCCGCTCGCCGATGCAGCAAAGTTCCTCCAGAAGGAGGACCTCGCGCCGGCCAGGGCCGACAGGACTGTGTACGGGTTTGCGCCGTATGTCGTATTGATGTCGACACTTGCGATCTTTGCTGTTATTCCCCTCGGTCCCGATCTCGTTGCGGCGAATCTCGATCTCGGCGCGTACTTCCTCCTCGCGATCTCCTCGCTGTCTGTGCTCGGGATACTCATGGCCGGATGGTCGTCTGCGAACAAGTACTCGCTCATCGGAGGCTTGCGGGCAGCAGCCCAGTTGATCGCCTACGAGCTGCCTCTCGTCCTCGCCGTCGTGGCCGTTGTGATCCAGGCGGGAACGATGTCGCTCAACGGAATCGTCGAAGCGCAGCAGGTGACGTTGTTCACCGTTGGCGGAGCCGAAATTGCCCTGCCGTTCATCCTGACGGGACAGATCATCGGATTTGGCATCTTCATGATCGCCGCTGTTGCAGAGCTTTCCCGCATCCCGTTTGATATGCCGATCGCAGAGTCCGAGTTGACGATGGGCTATCTGACGGAGTACTCGGGCATCCGGTTCACGATGTTCTTCCTGGGGGAGTATGCGTCGATGGTCGGCCTCAGTGCGATCGCTGCGACCTTGTACCTGGGCGGCTACGGTGCACCGTTCCTCCCGGAGTCGATGGCGAACTTCGCCGGTCCAGGCATCTTCTTCGTCAAGGTCGCGGCGCTTGTGTTCTTCATCATCTGGATCAGGTTCACGTGGCCGCGGTTGCGTGAGGACCAGCTCCAGTCGATGGCGTGGCGGTGGCTGATCCCGCTTGCGCTCTTCAACATCGGCCTTGTCTCGATCTTCAAGGTGGTGTTCTGATGAGCAAAGGCATCACCTTTCCCTTCCCTGGCCTCTTCAAGGGCATGGGTCTGACGCTCAAGACGATGCTCAAGAAGGCTCCGGTGACGATGTACCCGGATGAGAAGGAGATCCCTGTGCCGCGCGCACGAGGCGTCATCTCTCTCGACGCGGATGCCTGCACCGTCTGCATGTTGTGCGCCAGGGAGTGCCCAGACTGGTGCATCTACATCGAGGGCCACAAGGAAGCACAGGAACCAGCCAAGCCGGGTGGGCGGATCAAGACGAAAAACGAGCTCGACCGCTTCGACATCGACTACAGCCTCTGCATGTATTGCGGGATCTGTGTCGAGGTGTGTCCCTTCAACGCTCTCTTTTGGAGTCCTGAGTATGAGTACGCCGAGCCGAGGATTTCGGATCTTCTCCACAACCAGGAGAAGCTAGGCGAGTGGCTCGAAACCGTTCCCAAACCGCCGGCGTTGGAGTCCCGATGACGATCCTTCTGCAAAGTGTGTCTTTTAGCGACTGGTTCCGTGAAGTCGCCAATTGGGCGTTCATCCTGATAGCGCTCCCGACACTGTTCGGTGCCTGGCGAACGGTGACATCGAACAACATCGTGAGAGCCGTGCTCTACCTTGTTGTTGCGCTCGGCGGAACGGCCGCGATGTTCCTGATGCTCGGTGCGGCATTCGTTGGGTGGACCGTCGTGCTCGTCTACATCGGCGCTGTTGTCATTCTCTTCCTCATAGGCATCATGATCACGCGTGCACCTCTCGGCGCAGATACACAGCTGAGCCACAGCACAGACGTCAAGGTGCCTGCTGCCCTGCTCTCCGTTGTGCTGTTCGGGGTCATGGCCACGGCGTTGATCGATGCTTTCGGAGCGAGGATGATCGAGCCTTTCGAGCCGACATCTACGTCTGAAATGGCCAACATCCTCTTTGGGCGTTTCGTGGTCCCGTTCGAGGTCGTGTCCTTCGTACTCCTCGCAGCGCTCGTCGGCGGTATTGCCATTGCACGCAAGGACGACGAGGGGGGTGAGCAGTGACGATCATCCAGTTCATCATCGTTGGTGCAGCATTGTTCTCGATGGGTCTCTACGGCGTGATCACCCGCAAGAACGCCGTGCTGATCCTGGCCTCGGTCGAGTTGATGCTTGCCGCCGTGAACATCAACATGGTCGCGTTCGACAGGTATCTCCAGGATCAGCTCCATTCAGGCCAGATCTTCGCCCTGTTCATCATCGCGCTCGCCGCCGCCGAGGTGGGGATCGGCATCGCGATCATCCTGATGATCTATCGCAATCGTCAGTCCGCTGATGTCGACGAACTCAACCTGATGAAGGGATGACGATGCATCAGTTCATTGCGTTCGCTTCCCAAATCGCTCTCGCTGCAGGCGAGGAGGGCGCTA
>Ga0255048_10002624_pt1 | contig 11364 bp, 10 predicted proteins | sample JV7_2_2_MG_FD_183619 | JGI IMG/M metagenome (GOLD analysis project Ga0255048, IMG submission 183619) | Seawater microbial communities from Jervis Inlet, British Columbia, Canada - JV7_2_2 | ecosystem: Environmental > Aquatic > Marine > Inlet | place: Canada: British Columbia | collected 2016-10-06
GTGATAGATCATCTCATCGTCATATGCATTAGGCAAGTAAAACTTATGAGGAGCGTTAAATCTAGGTAGATCAGATTCTATGGCACCGAACAATACATCGATCTTTTGCTTGCCTTCTGTATTAAGATGCTCTTGAATATTACAATGACTATCAATAGACCAAAACATCTTAAGGGCCTTACTCTGAGATAAATCAGGAACCCATCCAGTTTGGTCGTAGTTCTCTAGTAACAAAACAGCATCGAACTTATTAGAGTACTCAAGCCAGTTTCCGGCATCAATGAACTCTTGTGTTTGTGGGTAGTTTAATCCCGCAACAACAGAGTCTACTCCTAACTTTTTAAATCCTCTATGAAAACATAGCGCTTCCCTAAACTCTTGGTTAGCTACGTGCCTTCCTCTTTCTTGTATGATTAAAATTCTCACAATAATTCCTGCTGTTCTTTAAACCTTCGGCTGGCTATGTCATATAGCTCCATATCCCACTGGTTATGTACAGCAAGATTATTCCGAGCTGTGCTGCTTAGTGATGTAATGGTCTTAGATGGGTTATGGTTAACGGAGTTATGCTCCAGGCCCCAATTAAAAGCTTTGTTTAGTAGTTCGATAGATTCAGGCATCCTCTCCGTTAGGCATACGATCAGAGGGATTCTTTTGACTCCGCCTCTCATATCACCTATCTCTATCATTCCATCTTCTAGGTTACTCCTAGCAGTTTTAAACATATCAATGTTTGGTCTTCCATCTACGAACTTGAAGATGCCATTCTTAGATAGAGCTCTTACATAAGAGTTGCTCACCCAAGGGTACAAGTTCCTGTAATCTATATGACCGTTCTCACTGTTATCCCAGTTCTCCCAAAATCTATCATCTTCAAATACTGTATTGATAGAACGATCCTGAGCGATCTGGTTATGGTGTGATTGTACATAATGGAACTGAGAAATGATCTTACTTATAGGATCTCGTAAAAATGTAAAGCATACTGGATTCTCTACATTATCCCAGAAACAAGCATAAGATCCCTCATGCCCATAAGTTGAGATAAGGTTTCCTCCGTTTCCAAAAAAAGCGTGAGGCCTGTCTACATGATAAGCTTCCTCACTTGCAGAGTATCTCTTATCCTCGTGCATAAAAGATCCATCATAATCTATATGTCCCTTACCTGAGAAATAGCTAGCCATGCTAGTGTAGACAGACATGCCAGCAGTCTTAGGTATGTGATGGAACAGCGCAGAGGCATTGCCCTTAGCGAGTGCGTCTTTTACATGTTTCATAGTTCGACTCCGATAGAGTCAGTCAAAGGTTTTATTAGTGGAATGTTTTTAGATAGAGGACGAACCATGTGAGCATCTATGAGATTACCCTGGCCAACCTGCTTCAATCCTTGGTCCCAGTTAGCTCTGTCTACTCGACCTACAGCTATATTAGTTGATCTGTCCCACTCTCTATGTACTGTGACAGTACGAGAATCTTTAAACGGCCACCTTTTCAAAAAGTCACAGAATAGTGACTCATCACAAAATCTGTTCGAAGCGTCAGTAGATGGGTAGGTGATCCTGCAAGATGCCTTGGATCCTTTATAAGGAATTAAAGACTCAACTAAATCATCATATCCTTTTTCGTCTGGATTCAGAATCTCTGCGAAAGTGTCTCCCTTTGCTACCATATAACAGATAGGAGCCATGTATTGTTCATGGTAGGCATTCCCGCCCAAGAAAGCTATCATGTCGTCTGGGATACTTTTAACAGCGTCTACGAAGTACTTTCCGCTTAAAGGAAGCATATCTAAGTCCGACAGCATACAAACATCCTGACCAAACTTAGTAGCTACTAACATACGAGATGCTTGTGCGTGGTTAGAAGAAGGAATCACATCGATGTCGGGTACTTGTAGGACATCTACATACTCCTCCATCCAGGCCCACTCTTCTTGTTTTTTATTTGATATATACATCAAAGTAGGCTTGATGCCTAAAAGCTTTTTCCAAGCAGGACCTACAATCTTTACAAATTCAAGATAATCTGGGTTATCATTTGAGCTGATTACTACTCTATCAATTTTCATTAGATTTACTCCTTAGAGCTAAAAGATACTCTCGTTCGTACCGCCGCGCAATGTTATCTTGCTGATATCTTTTTAGGAAAACAGCGCGTGCTTGTGCTCCTACAATTTCTCTTTCTTTAACGTCTATTAATCTTAGGGAATAATCTACGTACTCATTTATTGATGAGGCTACAAAACCTCCTGATCCTATTATTTCTCTCTGGGCACCATAGATCCGTGAATCGTGAGACACTACAGGTATTCCATAAGACATTGCCTGAGCAATAGCTGTCCCAAAGGTTTCTCCATCTGCTCTATAGTGAAGGAAGATATCTATAGTACGATGGAACTTTTCAATAAAGGAATCATCACTCGTGCTATCTAATAAGATCACATTATTCATCATGCCTGTATTCTCTTTTACGAGTTGTATATCCTCAGGGCATGGAGATATGATAACATAGTAGCTATTAGGATTTTCCATATGGATTCTCCTAAAACCGTGTAAGCCGTAGTTGCTCCAGTTTCCTGGTCGTCCTATCCTACCGCACACAATAGCATCTTCAGGTATCTTAAGAGCTGCTCTTAAGTTGTCGCCTTCTAGCACTGGATCTGGAATAGGATTATAGACAACTCTATTACCTGAGCCTCTCTTACTCATCACCCAATCACTTATAGGTAAACTCCAATCAAGAACTCCACCTTTTTGTTTATCTCCGAAAATGTTTGTTTCGACTTGGACAGGACAGATGCGTCGTTCGAAAGGCCATTCATAATGTCCGCCTCTTCCTACATGCATCACATCAATTCCTAACGACTCCACTAATTCATGAAAGTTTGTAGATAAAGGAGTGTATCCTTGCTCAGGGCCCGTCTTCTCTTCAGATCTACTAAAAGGAACCATCTTACCATTCTTAGACTCGACTAGTTTTCTAACTGCATCTAACCTGGTATTTCCATTATAGGAGTTCCAGTAGAACACAAAGGGCTCAAAAGATGTTTCATCCAAACCAGCTATAATCCTTTCATGGCTACGAGCAGTTCCTGCATAGTTCCATTCGTGGACGTAATAACCTACTCTAACTCTTTTCATAATTGTAAAGCCGCTTTGATTTGGTTGTAGGTGTTTTGCTTGTTAAACTTCTGTGTAAAAGTTATATGACTGTTTAAGGCCACAACTCTTCTTAACTCTTTAGCAGGCTCAAGCGCTTTTAATATGCTTATAACACTATCTTCTCCGCTGTGGTAGTACGCGTTCACTTTGTCTAAGATGTACTCAGTGTTCCCGGCATTATCTAAACAGAGTGTTATACATCCCGCAGCCATAGCTTCAGCAGTCGGTAAAGGAAATCCTTCTATGTGTCCGTGAGGAGTTTTAACCCCTGGAGCAAAAGAAATAAAGTACCTACTCTTTCTCATCGAAGCAGCTACTTGTGCTTGGGTGCCTTCGGCTACCTCTACTTCAAATCCCTCAGCTTTTAATCTTGGTATTATATTAGGGTTCCAATGTTCTCTATGTTTCATCATACAAACTACAGGAGCGCCTTCAACAGTCTTCTCGACGTCATAGCGGAAGACTTCTGTGTCGACATAGTTATTGATGACTCCATGCACCTTTAATCCTTGAGTGTACTCGTAGAACCATTTAGAGTGGTGCCCTATCGTTAATAACTTCTTCTGCTTAAGAAGAGGCATATATATTTGATTTTCTGGATAGTGAGGCTGACAACAGTCCTGGGCATAATAATACTCAGTCGCATAATGGAAATGTCTTTTAGGTAGATCCGGGCCCCAATTCCAAACAATAATGTTTCCTGCTACATCTTGGACTTCTGAGAAAGAGCATGTAGGGACTTCAAAGTTCCAAAACCCCTTACATTTATCCCCATTAGTAGATGCTAGTATAGCACCATGTCCATTGTCTAATAATAGGCGGGTCCATTGGGCTGCTACTTTTATCCCACCGTTATTTAGCATGGCAGGTATCATTATATAAATCATCTTTTTCTACTCACTCCAGCAGACTTTAAAGCCTGTACGACTGTATGCACATAGTTGCCTAGCTCTGCTGTATGATCTTGTGCGTCCTTCCAACCACCACGAAGTCTTAGGAAGGTCTCATCATATGTATCAGGAGTTTTACTACCAGAATGTTCATGGGTTATCTTAACGTCTCCTAAGTACGTTAAAAGGCCTGTGTTGTGTCCTACGTTCATCCAAACTGTATCGATATAATCAGCAGCGTATAGAGGGCACATAAATTTCTTACCGGTAGCTTTCACTAATCTACGGCTTACAAATAAGTTTACACAAAGATTCTCATGCTGAACATAATCATCGTCACAGTAAATGATACCTAACCCATCTGTTTGGTTAGCTGCACTAAGAATCTTGCTGTCCCATCCTTGAGTGTTAAATACCATATCATCGCCAGTCATAGAAACCAAAGTTCCTTCTTCAGCATTGAACTTAGTTTCTTCGTACATCTTATTGTAGAAGTTCCCAAGGTGAGGCTTCTCGATATCATTATTAATTATGATATGAGTATTCTCTCTGCCGTACATTTCACAGAACCCATTTAAGAAGTCTGCAGATTCTTGGTCATCTGAATCGATTAAAAAAGTAAACACTACAGCATCAGACGAGTCCATAGAATTAACTGCGGACTCCAAGTATTTCTTAAGCTTACCGTTCTGGACTCTCTTCCTTGTCGGAAGCATCAAATTGATTTTGTTATAGAATGTCATAGTATCCTTTTTTCTCTTCTTCACTTAAATTATCTTGTATAGCTTTTTGCTTCCACTTGACATAACCGGCATCATCTGGAAAAGGATGATAGAATGTATTATCGTTACTGATTACTACTCTAAAGTTTCTTTGCTGCATCGCCAGGCAGAAGTGTCCGTCGTCAGATCCATATACTCTGTGAGCGTGGTACCCTCCAACGCTTTCCCACATTTGTGAGGAAGTGAACAGTACGCCACCTGCAATGCCGTTGTTTCCTGTAGCACTCGTATACTGTCTTTCGGATGCGGTGAATACCTGAGCTTCAAGCGGTACATGGCAATTCTGGCCTGATTGATTTCCACATATAGCTCCCACTCTTATAGAGGATGAAAGCATTAACGAGTTCCAAGAGTCGATGAATTTAAGAATCCAAGCATTATCCTCTGGGACCATATCAGAGTCCATAGATATTATAAAATCGACATCGTTATCTCTTATAGCTCTCTCAGCGTGATAGTTTACGACCTTAGGTTTCCCTAAGTTTACGTCCTCTGTGCGAACAGAGACACTGATATTAGAGTTAATAATATCTTTTGTGGTTTCTACTAGGTACTTCATAAGACCCTCAGAAGCCCCGTTTATAGCGAGGTATATGATAATCTCATTTCCGCCATGCACCAAATTCTTAAAAGAGTCGATACACTTAATAGTATCCGACTCTCTATGGTAGATGGGTATAATAACAGCTACTTTATTCATTACTGTCCTATTTGATATTGTTCGCTTCTTCGAGAAAAAGCAGGGTTAAAATACGGGTCTTTAAAGTTAGGGGCATCCCATCTCTTAATCATATGAGCGATGGACTGGTTAAATACTGGATCATTTCCTAAGTCCGGTCCACGAGATATAGACTCGTGGTGATATAACTTTGCGTGAGGAGTATAGACAATCCTATGTCCCTTCTCTCTTACTTTTAAGCAAAAGTCTACATCATTAAAAGCTTTTGGGAGATCTTCGTTCCAACCTCCTACTTCTTTCCATATAGATTTTTTAACCATCAAGCAAGCACCGGTCACACAAGATACCTCATGCTCTGTATGAGGCCGCCCAAAGTATCCTGGATGCCCTTCTGGTATATGCTTATGACAATGGCCAGCTACGCCGCCAACTGCCATCAAAACGCCTGCATGTTGTATAGTGCCATTAGGGTAAAGCAGCTTGGCACCGACAGCACCTGCACCCTCTTTCAAGTGGTACACCATCTGCTCTAACCAGTCGACAGCTAAAACCTCTGTATCGTTATTTAGATACAGTATGTATTCATTTTTTGCACTTACTGTACCTAAATTACATAGTTCAGAGAAATTAAAGGGGTGATTGTGGTGCAGAACCTTTATACTATGATTAGGGTTCTTGTACTCAAATGAATTATCAAAAGTTTTGTAGAACTCTAAACACTCACCATTCGACCCATTATCTACTAAGATAATTTCCACCTTCTTATACGAAGACATAGAGATAGAATGAAGACATGTCTTTAAAATATCTAACTGATTCTTAGTAGGTATTACTATACTCACAGAATCAGCGTTACCTTCTACTCTGTCCTTTACGACCTCAAATAGGCCTTCGAACCTGCCTGACACAGCTCTTTGCGCAGTGTGTTCAGATATAGCTTTAATAGAGTTTAACCTAGACATAGGTTTAGCGGCTAAACCTCCAGAGGTAGATCCCGGGTGCACTCTCCAGTGGTATAGTATCTCAGGTATATGAGATACTTCTTTATCACTTAGTCCTTTGGTATGCCTAAGTACCATATCATAATCTTGTGCTCCATCGAACTTAGACCTATAACCCCCTAACTCTTTAACTCTATCTGTTTTAAAAGCAGATAGGTGGCAAGTATACATCTGGTTTGTTAATAGAGTAGGAGACCATCCTGGCTTTCTAAACTCAGAAGAGTGAGATCCATTCTCGTCGATCTTGTCTTCATCTGTATAGATGTATAGGACATCGGGATTATTATCTATAGCTTGAGCAATCTTTAACAGAGCATGAGGGTGTATAGTATCATCTTGATCTAAGGTGCAGTAGAAATCCCCAGACACTAAATTATTCAGTGCTAGGTTTGTTGCGCCTGATATGTTTAAATTCTTTTCGCTCTTCAGATATTTGATTCGGCTATTATCTGAGGCCAGCTTTTCTAAGTAAGAGGTTAGTACCTCATCTTCTGATCCGTCATCGACTAAACAAAGTTCCCAGTTAGGAAAGGACTGATTCTCAACAGACTTAATCGCTTCCTTAAGAAATTCAAAGTTAGGTTTATACACAGGTGTCACTATGCTTATTACGGATGAGGAATCTACAGAGACTGTTTCTCCGACTTTGTATCCCACCCTAAAACATAGGTTCTTACTATTAGACCAAAGAGCTAAATGACTCGACCCTGAATATTCAGGAGTAAGTATCACTCTAAACTCTCCGAAGTCTTCGACATTTTCAAAATCAAATCTTAAGTATTCGTTATCTAAGATAACTGATGTGTCTATGCTATACTCATAAGTTCTAGTAGGAAGCATGACTTTAACTTTTATGTTTCCTTTTACAGATTGCCCATAAGTAGCAAACAAGATATCAAGGTAATCAGCCTGCCTCGCCGTTCCTTGAAGCTTAACAGTAGAGTCAAACCTATCGAACAGGGGAATAGGGGTAGTGTTATCGTCATTCGCTACTATTATCTTGCTGCTTTGTATTTTATACTCATTCCCCATACCGTTCTACCTTTTGTCTTTATCTTCTACACAAGCTAATCTATGCTTAGGTTTAGATACTGATATGTATGCTACGCAATCGCCAATAGATATTCTCTGAGCTCTGTGAGACATGTTAGTAATGATGATTGAAACTTCTTTATCATCTCCTACAAACCCTACATCAGAGTGGACACTTAACCCTTTCTCCATATAAACATCATATGTGGATTTAGCTGTGAACTCTAAATCCCCTTCTCTGAACCAAGCTTTATAGTTACGTACTGTGAAGCCTAACCCTATAGAAACTCTTTCTCCAGAGTTAATAGTTAAGAATCCCTGGTACGTTCCGTCGGCAGAGGCAGGCTCTTTGACACAAGGACCGCCGTCGATAATGCGCGGATCGTTCTCAGACCCCATGAACTGTTCGTTAGTCATGCCTCTTTGAGCGGCTAGTAGTTTAAAGCTGTGAACATACGTCCTCCAACAAGTACCTAATCTTTCAGGCTTTTTTGTATCGTCGTATAAAATCTTAAATGCTGCATTGATCATAATATTATTTCCATAAAAAAAGGACTGCAGGCAAGTTACTACCCGCAGTCCTACCCCAATCCGGTCTTACCCGCATTTACTCCAAGAACAGTCTTTACATAAGAAACAACCACTCTCCATAATTAACTCGCCGCCACATTCCTGGCATGCAGAGTTAGTTACTTTCGTCCCAGCTTTAATGAACTGCTTTAACAGTCTTTTAAGATGGAAAGTAAGAGAGTTCATTGGGTACCCACCGTTATCAATAACATCTACGATATCAATGATAGGTACATTATGGCGTAAAAGAAACCCGATAGAACGAGCAATACGCTTTACGTTTGATTGTTTAGAAAACTTATCTATTTGGTCGTTGATAAGAGCCTTCTTAATTCCAGCCTTCTTCGCAAGCTCCATCATATCTTGAACAGTGTCATCGGTAACTTCTGTACCTTCATGGCTGTTAGTGTTGACGAACAGTACGAAAGGCTTAGTCATTCCCTCATCAGCAAAGCCGATGTTGATATACCATTTCTTCTTAGAACCTTTCTCGAAAGATTTAACAGTGTATCCTTTTGAGAAGTGTTCCTCCGGTAAAGATACATCCTCAAGAATAACTCCTTCAGCAGATGTGAACTTCTTTTCAAGCTCAGTCTGTTCTTCCTTGATCTCTTCTTTCTTCTCAAGAACAACAGTCATAGTACCATCACGATAAGTAGTCACACCTTTTATACCGGATTTCCAAGCTTCTTGGTATAAACCTTTGAAGTCTTCGAAAGGGTAATCGTTAGGTAAGTTAATAGTCTTAGAACTATTCATGTCTGTATACTTAGCAATAAGCTTAAGAGTCTCAAGATGGTCACTAACAGAAAGCTCAGTAGTAGTTTGATAGCCACCCTCAGCCTGGATACGCTCGATCTCTTTAGGGTCTACATTTTCTTGAACCCAGTCCCAACCGTAATCTACGATATCCATAGACTTAATCAGTCCACGATTTTTATCGATCTCATAGTCTTGTCCATTAAAAGTTCCCTTAAAGATCTCATCTGTCCCACGTTTAGATGCCTTGAAATGTTCTGTCTCGAACCATTCACCTTTTAATGCTTCACAGAAAACAAGACCTTTCTTCTTAAGGGCCATTCTATCTTTCTCAGGAACAATCGCCCAACGCAAGTAGCTTAACATGAACACAGGTTCGATTCCGCCAGACACTAATCCAGCATAAACACCCATGTTACCTGTAGGAGCATTAGCAGATCTATGAGAGTTTCTCATATGGCCGATAGACTCTACTTCTTTCTTAACGTCTGCAGAGATAGAAAGAGTCTTCCACCATTTGCTGCTAAAGTATTCGTCTTTATCAAACTCCGTAAAAGATCCCTTCTCAACACCTAAGTTAGCGGAAGCCAATAATTCTGCTTCGCATTTAATTCTATAGATGTCATCGATGAGAGAAAGAGACTCTTCTCCTCCGTATTTGATTCCCATCATAAGATGAAGAGACCCAAGACCTAAGGTTCCGATACCGATTCTACGCTTCTCTTGCATAGATGCTTTATACTCATCTAGAGGGACACGAGAAATATCATTGATATTATCTGAAAATCTTACAGCCACTGATATAGAGTGCTTAAATTTATCAAAGTCGAATACCAGCTTACCATCAACTCTCTTAATATGCTTAACTAAGTTCACAGAGAATAAGTTACAAACACCGGTACTCATCGAGATCTCTCCACAAGGATTAGTTGTGGCAATATTCTCACAGTAAGCTAGTGGGTTTAGTTCGTTAGCGATATCTAAGAATAAAACACCTGGATCGTTTCTTGTGTAAGTCGCAACCATGAGCTTGTCCCAAAGATCAGAGGCTTTGATAGTCTCGTATACTTTTACAGGGTGCCCAGCTTCTTCCCACGCTTTAAGGTTACCCGTCCAATCAGTCTTATATGCCTCACAAGACGTATCAGGAAATTTTAAATCCCAATCACCATCATTATTCAAAGCGTCCATGAACCCATCGGTAACACCTACTGAAATATTAAACTTAGACAAACGTCCCGCAGTTAATTTTGCGTCAATGAAATCCATGATCTCAGGATGCCAAACTTCAAGGATACCCATTTGAGCGCCTTTACGGATCTTCTTCTTTTCATCTTTTTGGATAGGTCCTAGTACTTTATCAGATCCCATAGTAATGATCTCTGAAGACTTGTCCCATAGTTCCATGAACTTGAGAACGCCTGGAGTACGAGATCCAATCCCTCTTACATAAGATCCATCAGGACGTATCCATGAAAAGTTCATCCCATAACCGCCCTCAGACTTAAGTGTCTGTGCTTGAGCTGTTAAGAGTCTCATGATTCCTGTTAGTGAATCCGGATCTTCCATGCCGATATCGCCAGGGTGGTGAACAAAACAATTCATAAGTGTTGTAGCTTCTCGCTCTTTAACACCTAAGTTTGCGTTGATGCGCCCACCGGGTATTCCGGCCCAGTCAGTAAGAGTTCCTAAGAACAATTTCTCGATCTCTTCTCTTTTCTCTGGTGTCTCTGCTTGCGCAGCACCTTTGGCTAATCTTTTCCAAGTATCTTTAGGAGACTTTTCTCCAGGGGCGCAGTAATTATGCTCCCATATTTCTTTAGCAACTTCTTTCACGAACCTACTCCTTTTTACTTATTAAATTCTTCGTATTTCTGGATGAGATCTTTTAGAGTTTCCTCTACAGATCCTACCGATGAGATTGTAATGATAGGCTCTTCTATGAGTTGCTGTGCGTCTAAGTAAGCTTGCCTGATGTCTTTAAGTCTTTCTATCCCGACTGTCGGGTCACGTTGATCACACACTTCAACAGGTGTGTCGACGAATATGTAAAGGTCTGGCTTTTTGAACATAGGTCCTGTATAAATCGCTTTAGCAAAGTCATAGCAATTTGGTGAGAACTTTTTAGCATACGCCAAACCAGTCCATAAATACCGATCTACTACGGTATTAAACTGATTATAAAATTGTTGTCTGTTATTTCTTGATTCTAGGAATAGAGCTTCTCTTTTAAACTCATCCACTTCACCGCTATTTAGTCGGTCAGCTTCTTCTGTAGAGAACTCAGGCTCTTTAGCCCAGGACCATTGTACATTAGGCTCTTGGGACGCTAGGTAGCTCATGAACTCTTTAGATACAGTCGTCTTGCCGCTGTTATCTATTCCTTCAAATACGATCATCTTTTTCATTATTTCTTTCCTGATACTGATACGTTTTTAATATCTGCTTTATATGTTTTGAGATTCTTCTGAAAAGCTTTTAACCTTCCAA
>Ga0255048_10002625_pt1 | contig 11359 bp, 21 predicted proteins | sample JV7_2_2_MG_FD_183619 | JGI IMG/M metagenome (GOLD analysis project Ga0255048, IMG submission 183619) | Seawater microbial communities from Jervis Inlet, British Columbia, Canada - JV7_2_2 | ecosystem: Environmental > Aquatic > Marine > Inlet | place: Canada: British Columbia | collected 2016-10-06
GCAATGGCGGCGGCACTGTACAACAACGGCAGCCCCTTGTCTCTGGCAGACGCAAAAGCAAAGGGGGACGCAGACTTAAACCTTGATAAGCTGATTGCGTGGTGGGATATGGATGAGCATTCCGGCGCGCGGGCGGACAAACTAAACTCATCCAATGACCTTGGTGACAACAACGACACGATAACCGCCATCTCACCGGCACCCCACCGGCACAATCCGCAGTCGGAATATCTACTGCACTTTGACGGGGCAGACGCGGCAACAGCCTATGCAGACACGGGTCGCGCCGATAATGCCACCCCTACATTGACATTTGGCAGTAACGCCCAGCTTGATACGGCTATCAAGAAGTTTGGCACCGCTGCCCTACTTTTCGATGGCATAGACGACTACGCCACGCTACCAAATAGTACCTCGACCTATTATGCTGACGGCGACCTCACTATTGACCTCTGGGTGTATGTGACAACACTGGCGGCGGACTTTGTTATGGCATCCCAATATGATGACGCCAGTAATTGGTGGTGGCTTTATTTCGACAGCACCAACGGCCTGCGGTTTCAAGTCAAAGATGGCGGCACTAATACAGTCATAATGTCACAAAATGCCACGACCGGATGGTCAACGTCCACATGGATGCACGTTCGAGTCTGCCGAAAGGGTGATAGCTGGGGCGGTTGGGTCGATGGCGTGAGCGTGGCAACACTGACCGATGAGTCGGAGGTCCCATCACTCTCAGCGGCATTGGAGCTGGGCGCATATAACTCTGGCGCATCAAGCCCTCTCCCCGGCAGCATAGACTCCTATCGGTCCATAAAGGGCACAGCGTTGACCACGCCTGGAAGTGACTTTGCTACCCCAACTGTGAGGCCTGAGCGATGAAACACCTACTGATATTCCTATCCACCCTGCCCCTGCTAGCCGCGCCCCGCAACGTGGACAGCCCGGCAGAGGAAACTATTCGCAGCCACATGGCAGGCATAGGCGCAACCGAATTTGCTGAAGTCATGGCCGGCACCAAGCGCAAGTTCTCATCGGTCCGCTGGTCGCACTGGGGGCTTGATGATGCCAAGCTCACGGCTCGCGGTGTCAAGTCCAAGATCCCCGCCGGTTGGACGATGAAGATCGACGAGTATCAAGCCCCAGGCGGGAAGGTCGGCGCGATCATCACCTACGCCAGGAAGAAGGGCGGGGTCGTCGAGTTCAAGCGCGTCCACGTCGGGCAAGGCAAGCACAGCTTCGTCGACGCCTGGGTGCCGCAGGTTGTGTCCAGCGAGGAGACAGGGCTCACTGTTCCGATGACCGAATTCCCCAAGCCGCCGCCGCTTCCCGTCGTCGATACGCCAGCACCTGAGCCGGAGCCAACACCCAACACAAAAGTCACGCCGACAGAATGAACGTCCTCGAGAAGATCATAATCCCGGCGCTGCTTCTCGCCAGGTGGCAGGAGTTCGCCGACAAGAACATCGGCAGGATCCCGCACTACCTTTTGCGCTATGACCCTGATCACGATTACGTCGGCCCAGAGGGCGCTGCGCGATGGGTGCCCAATACGATCTACGGTATTCTGATCAACTACGCCGGCTTCTGGCATGACCGCTTGTATCACGTTGGTGGCAACGCTGCTGCGCGCCTGGCCGCGGACCTGCTTTTCTTGAGCATCATTCTGCAACTGATCTTCCACGGCCTGAAGGCGCGCCTCGTCTGGCTGCTGCCGCTCATCGCCTGCCGCGTGATTTTCTACTTCGGCTGCGTCCGACTGTTCGGCCGCTGTTTCAACTTTCACAAGACCAAACCACAACAGACCAAACCAAAGGATGAAAAATGAAGACTCTCCCTCTATTGTTTCTCGTTGCAGCTCTGACCGGGTGCAGCACATTAACCGACCGAGCACAGAACAACGCCAGCCAGACCGACAAACAATCACGACAGAACTTTGTGCCGACCGATCGCGAACAGGCTGTGTTGCTCGCGGCTATCCAGGCGATGCAGCAGATCATACCAAGCAAGGTCGAGGATATACCAGAAGACGGCGTTGCCCAGACCCTGGACCGCGATACCGTGCTCATCATCGACGGCGTTGTGCAGTACGACAAAGCGGGCGATCCGATCCGCGTCCACGACAGAGGAACTTTCAAGTGGTCGTTTAATGCCGATATAACGCAAATCGAAGACGGTGAAATCCGGTGGCTGTACTCATCGCCACTTGCCGACGGAGACCACAAATATTCAACACAACCGTTTAATGGTTTCTACGCAAAGTTTGGTGGAGTCGGGGAGACGAAGACAAATGCCGACGCACTCAAAGCGATCGCAGATGGACGCGAAAAAGAGAAACGCGCTACAGGCGACGCTACGGCCCAAATACTCGCGGCTGACTGGGAAGGCCGGCGTAAGGCTCTTGAGGGCGCTGCGGTTCTGGTGACGGCTTCAGGGCAGCAGATAAGCGGCATACTGCAGAACCTTAGCCCGGTAATCAGCAGCACAGCCGCGCTTGCAAAGATTTTAATGAAAGACGGGTCGAGTGTGAAGGCCACGGTTGCCAAGCCTTCAGACATCATAGCGGCCCCGATAGAATAATTGAAAGGAATGTGAGAAATGGTTGATATGGGTCTAAATGAAGTGGTTGCAGGCGGTGGCGCAAGTGCAACAACTATACTGGTAGCTCTGGCGGTTAAGTATTTCGCCGACAAAAAGAAGGCGGACGGCTGCAGTTCTGAGTCTGATATTGAGAAGATGGGCAAGACGATCGCCGACGCCATCAAGGAAGGCAACGCGGCTATTGTGCAGGCCCAGAAGGAGACCACCGCGGCAATAGGTGGCATCAAGGAAGACTTGGGCGATACCAACCTCAGGATAAGCAAGGACATCGCAGAGAGCGCTGATAAGGTTATAGCCAAGGTTGAGGACCGCACAAAGGTTGCCATCGATGTGGGGTATGAGTCTCGCGACCTGGCTAAGAAGATCCACGAGATGCACGACACCAAAGACCCGGACGGCACTTATCTATGGTATGTGCCCCGGCGTTGGCTTGACGAACTCAAGAACGGGTTGACCGACCTCACAAAGACTGTGGGCAAGGTACGGGGCTCACAGCGCGACATCGCCCGCAGTCTCGACGTTAAGACCGACGACGACTAAAACACGATACACAAGGCTCTCAACGCTAGGGGTAGTGATGAGGGAGAAAGAGCTGGCTTTATCGCTGCTCGGCCCTTCTTGGCTTCGGCCGGGGAGGGTTTTTTATTGGGGTAACGTGGTGATGGCCAGCGCATTTTAGGGTGATTTTGTATTAAAATGTGTAAATCCACTTGCATTTACGTAAATACCCGCCAAACTAAGGGCACCAACAAAGGAGAGTGTAGGCATGGACACAAACTGGAAACAAACTGGAATGGCAACAATGAAAAAAACAGGGTATTGCGTCTGGGACAATTACGGGAACTGTCTCGATATTTGCACATCAAATGGACAGTTTTTTGCGATAGACATTGATGGATGGATCGCGTTCCAGATTAACCCTGACCACGATATTTTCTTTGGCGGGTTAAAATGACAGCCCAACCGCTTCCCGAAGAGATAAACCAAATGGTTGCGTCCCGGTTGACCTACTTGCGGGTCCAAGCAAACATCAGCCGGCGAGCGCTGAGCGAATCCATCGGTATATCTAGAGACATCATAACCGGCATCGAGGCTAAGAAACGCCCTATCACCTTGGAAGAGCTTTCCCGGCTTTGCGCCGTGTTCAACGTTGACCCTGCTGAGATTGTTCAGATTGATTGGAGGGTGCCAGCATGAGCGACCACAACCAAACCTCTATCCTGGTCATAATAACAAGTGTATGTCTGATAATGATAACCATGACCGCCAAGCGCCTGCGCAGCCGCGTTAACGACCTTGAGCGCGTCCAAGTGCTGTCGATCGAGAACGCGGAGAATCGCGAGTTGGTAATCATGAACCTCAAGGAAGAGTTGAAGGAGTGCCGCAAATGACTGATGTAACGCCCGGCCTAACCCTTTTAATCATGTGCGCAGGTTGGGCCATTCCGTGCCTTATCATCGCAGCAATCGCAGTATACGACTGGTTTGCCGTTTTCCTGGCGGCAATGGCCATCACCGAAATTCTAAAGAACATCACCAACAAGAAGAAGGAAAACAAATGAGCACCGAAGAAGGACAGACCAAGACGGAAGAGTGTTACCAATGCGGCCAGCACTCGCCAGACCACGACATTTGCGACGATTGCGAGGACAAGCGCGAAGAGGCGGAACTTGTTAAGGGTATGTGCGATGCTGACCCAGACGGCGCCCCATTTGTTGAGCGACTGGGGGAGGATCAATCTATACTTGCAACAACATCGCGGGTAATCGCCATCCCATTAACTGACGAAGAAAAGATAGACCTTGCCGACCGCATAGTTAAGCTGTATGGGCAAATCGAGGAATTGGAAGAGGGCAAAAAAACAGCGGCCCGTGACTACGGTTCCACGATCAAGGCTCGTGAGAACGACATGAACAACACTGTTGCCCGCCTCAAGTCTGGTTCTGCAGAAAGAAAGGTTGCCTGTTCAATCGTCGCGGACTACGGCACCGGGAAGGCGATGACGTTCCGCATGGACACAGAAGAACTCATGGAAAGCGAAACCCGCGACCTTACCCACGAAGAACAGCAGCCCGGACTAGGACTGGACGAGGGCAAGACGGACGCGGAACAGGAAGCCGACGCCAGCACCCCGGACCCGTCCGACGACATGGACACCGGCCCGACTGTTGCCGAGCCGCCACACCCATCAGACGAGTAGGGGTTTGCTGTGCGGGTGTTTTCTCTACACATCCCCAATGTCCCACGGCATCCGCACAGCATTTATTTTTAACGCCGAACATCAAAGACAGAGGAAGAAATGGATATCACGATTAAAGACATGGAAGAATCGAATCTGGTTGACAGGGTCGCCGAAATCATACTGGGCCGAATGGAGGACAGGGTTAAAACGTTCGTGCTTGATAGGGTTAACGTTGTCGTCGCCGAAGTCCTTGATGCCCAGATCCGAGAATCAGTCCAGGGCATTATCGAAACCCACATCAACAAACCGATACACCTGACGAACAAGTGGGGAGAGAAGACCGGCGAGACTACAACCCTCTCAGGTTCTATTTGTGATGCGTTCGACAAGAAGATGAAAAAGGCCCACAAGGATAGGTTTTCTCGCCATAACAACCAGTCCGGGATTCAGATCGTTGTCGAAGAATTTGCCATCGCTGGGCTTGAGAAAGAGGCTATGCTTATGTGCAAAAAACTTAACAGCGAGGCGAAGGAGATGACGCGTGAGGCGATCAAGAATATCGTCGCAGGTCAACTTGGAAAGCTTTAATTTTTAACGCCGGTTTACGATCACCGATGAGAGTTCAAACCTACCACAATGATTTAACCCCATGGCGGAAGAACCGAACGCTTGATCATCGTCAGGAGTACATGCAGGAATCGAGACCTGCGCCGGCACCATTTTAACGGAACAGAAGAAGGATAACGGACCGTGAGCAGTTACAGCGAATACCAGGAAAAGGAACGGCGTCGCAAGTTGCACAAGAAGGCGATCCATGCCGGTAGTTGCATGGTGAAACTGGCACCCCGTAGCGCCTTGTCGGCCACCTGGATCGCTGAAGTGTTCCACGATGGCGAATGGGTGCGCAAGAACTTCACCGACATCGACGCCGCCACCCAATATGCCAACACCAACCGCGTCGCCATCGCTCGCAACATCATCGGCAAGGACCCGCTTGGTGATGTCGGGATTGAAGGCGATTGGAAAGATTATGTTTAACCAGAAACCAGAACAGAAGAAGGAAAGCAAAATGGCAGCAAAGAAGAACGGTCGACCCTACTTGAGGTTTGACAAGAGCGTGGGCGTAAACGGTCAGTGGTTCTTTGATCAAGCGTCAGGGTTTGGCGAGGAAAAGACCACCGCAGCACGGGCAAAGAACTTGATCGACACGCACGGAACCGGCAAGATCTTCCTGAACATGCCAGAGCAGACACCAACCGCCGAGAGTTGATCCGCTCAAACACGGGGCATCGTCACTGGTGGCCCGCATTGAACCGACCAACACAAAAAGAAGGAGAAGGAAATGCCTAGTGTATCAGAAATGTTCCCGTCCGAATACTTGGAGTATGAAGACATTAAGCCCGCGATAGATGCGGGGAAACGCGCCGTGGTTGTGATTGAGCGTGTCGAGTGTTCCGAGATGTGGGACACTCAGTTAAATCAAAACGTGCCCAAGTGGATGTTGAAATTCAATGGCAAGAAAAAGAAGATGATTCTGTCCAAGACCAACGCAAAGCGCATCGCCAAAGTTACCGGTAGCGACGACTCGGACGGGTGGGCAGGTGCGACTATTGAACTCACGACCGAAGCGGGCCGGCACTTTGGCCAGGACTTCCCCCACATTCTCCGCGTCTGGACCGGAGAGGCCCCAAAGATGGCGAGGCGTCGATAGTGCAGATATGGAAATTCGTGGTACTGCCGGAAATGAACGCAGTACGGATGCCCATAAATGCGGAGATATTGAGCGCCCAAGACCAAGGCGGGTCAATCTGCATATGGGCCAAGGTCGACCCCATGGACAAGGATAACACAGAAGAGCGCATATTTGAGGTTATCGGCACGGGCGAGTATGCCAGCGACAACTATAAACGTGTCTACGTTGCAACCGTCCAGCAAGGCCCACTTGTTTGGCATATATTTGAAAGGGTATCATGGTATGACTGATCACAGCAGTTACGAACCGGAAGCCGACGAACTGGACTTCTTCAACGGGCCAGACGACACTGAACGCCAGTGCGGACCGTTCGCGCTCAATCCCGACAACTACCACAGCAGCCTGGCCAATGCCGCCTACATGTCAAACAGCCAGTTTAATAGTTGGATGTCATGCGCGGCCCGAACATATGCGGAACAAGCAGGAACCGAACCGGAGCCACCCGAAAATATATTTATTGGTGGCCAGTTCGCGCACACTGAAATACTTGAGCCCGCACGGTTGCCGCAGTGGATGAAGGATAACCCCGGCGTTAAAAAGCCGATTGAATGGACTCACGCCGATCTAAAGGACATGGCTGTGGGTGCCGGCATCGACCTTACCGGCGCCAAATCGTCAAAAGACAAAACGATTGAACGTCTTGAGGAAAACAACTTCAAGATACCCCGGCCAAAGCTCAGGTTTGCGACCGCGTTTAAGTGGGCTCCGCGAGCTCTAAGCGGCTTCGTGCGACAACCTGCCTTCATGGATAGGATCCGCCGCGGCCGCCCTGAGGTCATCGTTACCTTTAAGTTGGGCAACGTGTGGTGGAAGGCCAAGATTGACAATCTTCGCATCGATGATCAAGAATTCGATGATATCAAGTTTATGGCCAACTTTGAATCTGGCTGGATTCGCGAGGATGGTAAACGCCGGCCCGTTGATTGGGAGAAGGCGCACAACTACCCGCAGCAGATGGCCGTTTATCAGTTCGGGATATTGCAGCAAGAGGGTGTGTTGTGCGCGCCGAACCTGCTCGGATCGTCAAAGGAAGACCCGCCCGACGTTGACTGGATCAAGTACACGTATCAGGAAGAACTGGACGCGCTTGTTGCTGGTGTGGCCGAAAGACTGCCCGAGGTGATGGACTGGAAACTGGGCAAGGTCGAGGCGCCACGGTGCGGGCAGTGCGGGTATTGTCGTAGAACGAAGATATTAACCGAACCGTATGAACCGAGGCCGATGTGATAATGAAGCAACTGATTTACATAGCGGGGCCGATGACGGGAATTAAAGACTGGAACCGGCCAGCGTTCGCAGATGCAGCAAAGAGGCTCACTGCTGCTGGTATCGAGTGCATAGACCCTGCCGCGGTCGACAATCCAGACGAAGAGCTGGAATGGCACATGTACTTGCGGCGAGACCTGCCGATTGTGTGTGGATGTTCGGGGCTGGCGCTGCTTCCTGGTTGGTGGCGGTCCAAGGGGGCGAGGTTGGAGTTCAATACTGCGCTTGAGTTGGGCATGGAGATACGCGAGTTGGAAGAGTGGTTGGAGTGTAGATGAATGAGCTACACTTATTTGCAGTGGCTGCGCTCGCATGGGAAATCTTATCAGGTGCCGACGATCGATGACGCCCCTTGTAAATCAGAAAACCCCGGACTATCATAGGTGAGCGCGACAAGCGCTGGGCAGTGAAAAGCCAAAGGTTCAATTATGAGTAACAGCGATACCATGTCAGAGGTCAGACCAGCGCCCGCCGGTCACGCCAATTTTCACCTGATGTGGTATCGCTCTTTACTTTGGAGGATATCATGGTTTACATGATTGAGACGGTGCACCCCACAGACCACACGGGGGACGCCTGGTTTAAGATCGGGTACACGACAAAAGGCCCCAGCAACCGCAAAGATCAACTTCAGACGGGGTGTCCTTGTCTATTATGGCTCGCGCTGCATCGAGAGGGGACCATGCAAGACGAATCCGCCATACAAGAGGAACTGGCCGAGTGGCACTATCGAGGCGAATGGTTCCTATCAACATGCGAATCGCGCAAAGCCGCCTGCGGGTTGATAATGGCACTTGATCCGGACTTCCAATACTCAATGACAATAACCATAGGATCGTTAGAGTTGGCTAGATACGGAAAAGACTTCAACGACACGCGGCCAGCAGGCGACCAATTGAGCCTTCTGGGGCTAAGTCGATTGATGTCGCAACGGGTCACGGGCGGAAACCACTGCTTCTACGCTGGGCCAATTGAGGGGTGGGGACCATGGAGAGAGCAAGGCAAGGCAATAGCGATGCACAAGGAGCAACGATAATGCCCGTTCGGCTCATAAGAGACCAGATAAAGACATCGAAAAAGGTCAACACAATGGACCCTCTTGATCGGTGGCTGTTCCTCTGCTTGCTTGTTACAGCGGACGATTACGGGCGGTTTTATGCTGACCCCGTAATCGTGACAGGGAACTGCCTGCCGTTCGATGGGGTCAAGCCCGATGAGTGTGAGTTGATGCTTCAAAAGCTCCAAGAACACCACCTTATCGACCTGTACACGGACGGGGAGCGCGATTACCTGCAAATCATCGACTTCAAACAGCGACTCAGGGCGCGAAAGTCGAAATACCCTGCGCCTGAGGGGCTTACAAGGATTGACGGTCAAGTGTCGGACAAATGCCCGTCAAGTGCTCGCCTAGACGTAGTCGAAGTCGAAGTCGTAGTCGTAGACGAGAGTCGAACGCGCGCAGACGCACCGATACGATCTATTGAAACTCCTCAAGACCTGGACATTACCAACGAAGAAATAAGAAAGGGGGCGATGATAGTTGCCGCCGACCTGAAGACATCAATCGCGCATATCGGCGATGACATCAGGCCGCTGTTCCTTGCCGGCGTTACACCAGAACAGGTGTTGCTGACTATTCGATACTGGCGGGCAAAGGTTGGATGTGGTCCAGATGAGATGCCGTACTGGTTCAGGGCCAAGAAGCATTTTAGCCCTGCTGTTTTCATGGATGACCTATTCCAGGCCAAGCAGTGGGACAAGAACCCGGCGATTCTGAACGACAGCAAGAAAACAATCGGTCCGCCACCGCCAGCCCCGAACCGGACCAACGACGCCGGAATGTATGTCGATGAGAATGAGGTTGAGATATGAAACCAGGATACAGACTTTACAAATACGAGCGGGTGGAGATGATCGACCCCGACGATAATCCGATGGACAAGTGCGACATGTGCGGCGAACCATGGGACAACAGCACGAGGGGGCACGTTTGCCTATGAACCCAACCGACTTCACACTATCCGAGCTAAAAGCGATCGTGATGCAACTTCCGCGACCGCAGCGCACCAAGCGCGATCACTGGACGGTTGAGACGGAACGCGGGCCGATGCAGTTCACCAAGGATGCCGACAGCGGAACAGAACTATCGCAAGATTGGGACTTTCCGACCGGCGTAACCGCATGGGTTCGGTTCTACGGTCCCGGCGACCCACATGTGATTTTGATACTTGACAGAAAGTGGGCCTTTGAGACCGACCGGCGCCGCCACGACTTAACCGAACAATACGAAAAGGAGGGACTTACCCCATGAGATGCTATTGCGGACGCCCCACAGCAAAATCGCCGTGCATCCAGTGCCGACTGCAGGAACTTGCGGACCAGAACACAGCGGACCTGCGGAGGGACACGGCGTTAATCGAATCGCTTGTGCTTGCGGACCCGCACTGCCCGGATGACATCGCAGAGGCCGCACTGATTGAGATTGACGAAACAAACACGCTGATTGAGCACCGAGAACAGGATATACATGGCCCACGAAAGTAACATAATCGCCGCGCTCATCGAGTTGCCGGCCAGCCGTTCAGAGATATTCGAGCGGGTCAAGCCCGAGGATTTCTTGAGCTTTGACAACGGCAACGCATTCGAGAAGCTAAAGGGCATCAACGAGGCGGACCCGAAGGCACTTGACCAACCGCGACAACGCCTGGCGCTGCGGAGAAACCCGGAATTTGCGGTGCATATCGCAGCCAGGGACCAACAGCACTATCTAGATGCGATTGATATACTGATTTCCGAGTCATTCCGTGCAAGGGTGCGATGTGCTGCGACCGAGATAAGCAAACTTGCAGACAGCCCGACGGTTACAGACGTGGAGTTGAAGACATCACTCTCACGCATCACCGCAGACACCGACGATTCGCGCATAGGCCACGACCAACGCACCGCGGCGGAACTTGTGCAGGCGGTTGTCGAGTCCGCAGAACGGGCCGCGGCTGGCATATCAAACCCGTGCGTTACTTGGGGTTGGCCGGAACTGGACGCCGTTTGCCCGCTTGAGGTGCCAAGCTATACGATTATCGCCGCACGTCCCACGGTGGGCAAGACGGCACTTGCTTGTTCTGCCATGATCAACCAGCTCGCCGCGGGTGTCCCAGTTGGCATTATCGGGCTTGAGATGACCGCAGAACAGTACATGCGCCGCTTTCTGTCGATAATGAGCCGCTGCAGCTATGGCAAGATCCGCGACGGGGTGCCGATCACGCACCGCAGCCAGGAGTTCATGGACGCGGCCGAATGGTTGAGCAAAGCACCGCTACACATCCCCGAGCACGTGGGACGGATGAACGAAATGGATTTTAAGGGGTCGTGTAGGTCTTTGGTGAGGGATCACGGGTGCAAGGTCATATACCTCGATTACATTCAACTGATGGGCTCTAGCCGTCCAAATGCAAGCAAATTTGAGCGGGTCTCTGAGGTCAGTTCGCAGATTATGGCGATGAAGGGCGAATTAGACTGTGCTTTTGTGATACTGGCCCAGATCAATCGAGAGTCGGGAAG
>Ga0255048_10002627_pt1 | contig 11351 bp, 11 predicted proteins | sample JV7_2_2_MG_FD_183619 | JGI IMG/M metagenome (GOLD analysis project Ga0255048, IMG submission 183619) | Seawater microbial communities from Jervis Inlet, British Columbia, Canada - JV7_2_2 | ecosystem: Environmental > Aquatic > Marine > Inlet | place: Canada: British Columbia | collected 2016-10-06
TGCCGTGCCCACCGGCTCCTCGAAGCCGTCGTCGCCGCGGACGAGGTGGTCCGGTATCGGGTCCTTATCGCTCGAGAGCTGGTCGATGACATCGCCCGCCTCGACATCACGTTGCAGGCCTCCAAGAAACGGATCGCAGTAGCAGTCGGAGCATCAGGCACATCGTTGACCGACATTGTTGGGGTCGGGCCGATCTGTGCCGCGACCATCATCGGGTACACCAAAGATGTGACCCGGTTCCCGACCGAAGCCCACTTCGCGACCTAACGACCGCACCGATCGAAGCGTCATCCGGCGGGCACACCAGGCACCGCCTCAACCCGAGAGGGAACCGGATACTCAACCACGCCATCCACATCGCAGCAGTCACCCAGCTGCGTCACGACACCGAGGGCCGGGTCTATTACCACCGCAAGATCGCCGAAGGTAAGCCACCCAAAGAAGCGATCCGGGCATTGAAACGACGCATCTCAGACGCCGTCTACCGCCACCTCATCGCCGACACGCGACACGCCCGCATCGACTGAACAAGACAGGGTCCGGGAGGGCACCCAGGAACGACTCTTCGTCCAGCGTGGCCGGCTCACATCGGGAACACCGGCTCTTCGGACAAGCCACTTCCCGGACCCACATGACGCTACGACCAATCGCGGCACACCGCCAGCGGTTGACTTCAACCTGCCCAACCTCGTCCCAAAACATTCGCTTGACACAAAGAGGCTTCGAAATGGGCGGCCTTGGGTTGCCTGGCTTGTTACGGGAGTCGGCGCAGGATTGGGATGAAGCGCCAGGATTCTTTCTCGTTGTTGACCGGTAGGTCGGGGTCCAGTGCTCCAAGCTCGGCGACGATCTCGAAACGGTCCGAGGCGGTCACCAGCGCCCGTAGCTCGTTCGGGACGAAGCGACGATCCGGTGCGATCTCCGTGATCTCGCCGCGATCCTCTCCCTGTTGCCACCTCATGGTCACTGTGACGTCGGTGATCTGGGTGATGGGGTCGAAGGGGTCGTCGTCGCGGCCCCAGATCGTGTGCACCGTCGTGCCGTCGCGCTCCATCACCCAGTCGCTGTCGGCAGATTTCCCGACACCGAACGCGTCCCGCGGATGCCCCATCTCCATGACGTAGATCCCTCCAGCAACCAGCGCGTCGGCGACGCATCGGAAATGAGCCAGCGCGGCGTCGTTGTCGAGGAGTACGGACTGGGAATCCATGAGGATGGCGGCCAGGTCGACGGGCTCGGTGAGCTCAAAGGCGGTCATGTCCGCCTCGAGGTACTCGATGTCGACCGATGTCTCCCGCGCCATGCGGCGGCCGAGGTGGACCATCTCGGGCGTCAGATCGACGGCAACCGACCGCAGACCTCGGGTTGCCATCTCCCGTGCATGCGCCGCGGGACCTGCTGCCAGCTCGATGAAACTCTGAGCAGGACGCCCCGAATACGAACGAGCCAACTTGAACAGCACATCGCACTCGGCAGATACGTCCCGGAAATCGAACGCGATCTCGTACAGCTCGGCCTTGCTATACACCCCGCCGTGACTCATCAACCCTCCCAAACGAAGGCTACATCCGGGAGTAGGCGCCGCCCATAGGTGCCTGATTGGGCGGGAGTGCAGAGGACTGCTCCTGTGTGCAGGGACCCGGTCGGATAGGGTTCGCGACGACTGTCCCCGAGGAGGTTCGCTTGTTCGATTCCGTTCAGTTCCGAGTCACGTTGCCCGCCGCCGACATGGACCGTGCCAAGGCCTGGTACGCCGAGAAGCTGGGGTTGCGCCCTGTCGAGGAGGATGAGTTTGGTGGAGCGTGGTACGAGACGGGCGACACTCCCTTCCTGCTCTATACCTCGGAGTTCGCGGGCACCAATCAGGCCGCGGCTGCTTCGTATTCCTACTAAGACTTCGATGCCGCCATCGCGTCGCTCCGGGACCGCGGCGTCACATTCGACGAGTTCGACTTCGGCAACTTCAAGACGGTCGATGGTGTGCTGACATTGCCAGACGGGCGCAAGGGCGCCTGGTTCAAAGACAGCGAAGGCAACATCCGCAACATCATCTCGGAGTAGCCCCGAGCCAGAAAGGACTCTTTGGTGCCCATATCGAAGCCTCTTTGTGTCAAGGGGGTGTTTCGGGCGCGCGTGACGGGGTCGGTGGTCTCTGTTCTCGACTTCGCCTCTACGGGGGGCAGCCGAGGGCGACACGGACTACTTCCCTCCCGCCGATCCAGGGGATGTCAGCGAGAGTGACGGTGGCATCGAATTTTGCCTGCAAATCGGGGCACAGTTCCAATATATCGATCTGCACAGCCTGATAGGCCTCAGACTCGGTGCTGTTGAGTATTTCGTCGAGCGAGGTGGCGGTTGCTGCCTGGGCCGCAAAGGCTCCCTGGACAGTGATGATGCGGGCGTGGAGGTCGACGAGGTCGTTGTGGATGTCAGTGAGCTCCCTGGGGGGATCGAGCTCTGTCAGGCTCTCTTGGAACTCGGTGCGCGCGGTGAGGGCTTCACCCAGGACGAGCCGCGCTTCCTCGACCGTCGGGGTTTCGGTGACCCGGACATCCATGGCTTCGAGCTTGCCGCCCAGGTCAGAGACGAGCAAGTCGAGTGTTTCCGCATACTCGGTCATCGAGAGCGTGCCGCCTCCACAGCCGAGGAGCAGCAACACCAGTGACGTCGCAAAGATCAGACGATTCACCGGTGCCGTCCTCCTCGTACGCTCGTCTCTTGCCCTGAACGTTGATCCATGATCAAGACGGATCGACACAGCCATCGACGCGCACATATCACCATACGCTGCTGGCCCCCAACCAGAGGAACCCAGAGATACCCGGCACTCTCGAGCGCCTCCGTCCAGTGACCTCGAGCGGCTTTGACCGCTCAATATGTGCCGATATGGGCGGTTTGATGCATCGCTACAGGATTGCAGCGGGCGGATGGCCCTCGCTCCCACCAGCTGGATAGAGTCAGGCGGGAGCAACGAACAGGAGCCGCATCATGAAGCGCCCGACGCTTCGGCTCATCGGGGCTGGGCTGGTCGTGTTGGCGGTTGCTGCTGCGGCTTGCGGCGATGATGACTCGGCCGATGAAGTCGCGGAATCAGCTACGCCTGCGAATGCCCCGACGACGACAGGAACCGAGACGGTTGTCTGTCAGGTGCCGGAACCGACTCCGATTGCCGTCGGAGATTCGGTCGAGGGACAGATCGACGGGTTTGATCAGTGCTTTGTGGTGGATGTTCCGCAGGGTGTGACACAGCTCACGATCACGCTCACCGGCTTGAGCGACGAGATCAACCTCGTCGTCGGCTACAACGATCCCGACACGATCCTGTTCCGAACCGGTGACGTCTGGAGTTCATCGGAGCCGGGAATCGCCGACGAACAGATAACGATCGAGGGCCCTCAAGACGGCACCTATTACATCGACGTGGCGGTCGGAACGGTTAGAAACGTCTCGCCGTTCGCCCTCACAGTGTCGGCGGGCTAGCCGCAACACCCGCCACAAGTATCAATCAGGCACATATGGGTGGCCTCACTACGGTGGAGAAGGTTCTTCCTGCGGGGAGACGGCTGGAGGACGAAGATCGGGTATTGGAGGATGCGTTTGCGTCGAGTCTGGGCCGGTGCCTGGCTGATTCTGCTTCTTGCGGCCTGTGGTGGTGGTGAGATGTCGCTGACCGAGTACGTCGAACGCCTCAACACCATCGTGGAGCAGGCAAGGCAGCAATACGAGGTGCTCGTCACAAGCCCCCAAGGGGCGGTGCTCGTCGCCGAACCGGACCAGCTCACCGGCTTTGCGCCGCAAGACTTGCAGGCGGCTCTCGAACAAGTGAGGGAGATCGAGGCTGCGGTCGATGAGGCCACCGCGGCTATCGATCCTCCCGAGCAGGTCGCCGACCTCCACGACCTCTTTTTCGATTTCGATGGCGACTTCATCTCCGCCCAGGAGGCACTGGCCGCCAGGGCGGGCACCGCAGTCGATTGGGAGGAGCTGTCCGCGAGTCCCGAGATGGTCGCCTACCGGGCTGCGCTCGCCAAGGACAAGCAGGAGTGTGCCGACTCCCAGACCCAGGTGAACGCGATCGGGGAGCAGCGGGGGGTCTTCGCCGATACGCCGTGGATTCCTGGTGAGTTGAAGGAGATATTCGAGGTTGTGCTCGGCTGCGACGGGTACCCCGAGCATCCCGAGGGTGTGTACCGCCCACCGTCAACCTCCACCCCCTAGTCCACGATCCTCTGACATCGCAGCACATATGGGCGAAACCGTATTTGGGTTGGACGCGATGGGGAGGCTGATCGCGACCGATCGATAGTCGGGTTACCGTCGTGTCATGACTCGCCCAACACTGCGTCTCGGTGCGACGGTACTCGGGGCCAAGAGTGCTCGCGCCCTGGCGGCCTTCTATCGAGATCTCCTTGGCTGGGAGATCACTGATGACAGACCACATTGGGTTGAACTCCCGGCACCGGACGGAGGCGCAGGACTCTCTTTCCAGACTGAGGAGAATCATGTCCCGCCTGTTTGGCCGACGACTGAGGATGAGCAACAGATGATGATGCACCTTGATATTTCTGTCTCAGACCTTGACGAGGCAGCCGCTGTCGCCGAGGCGCTCGGAGCGTCGCTGGCGCCCTGGCAGCCGCAGGACGACGTCAGGGTGATGATCGATCCGGCAGGCCATCCCTTCTGTCTGTACGAACCAGGCCACACGGCATAGCCGACTAGCGACGTAGCTCGTGGCTAGAGGTGCGTACATGGTGCCCGCCTGTGGGGGCCCTATGAATGTCCAGCCGCCCGCCAGGCGAGCCTGACACGGAACGCCAAGTGCGGTACATCGAGGCGGATCCACCGTTGGGAATGTGCCACCCGATTAGCCCAGACATCGCTGAGATCTTGCTCAGTAGACGATCACCGTGGCGAGCAGCTGCGTGACGTTGAACACCGCGACCGCGATGTAGACAATCACGGCCAGTTTGAGCGCTCTGGCAACCACGATCGTCTTGGCTATGGGAGCGGCGAGAACGACGGCGGCCGGGATACCCAGTTTGACGAGGACCATCCACGGTGTGCCGACGATGGGAGACACCAGAGGATTCAGTTCGACCGCCCCGAGCCGCAGCGACATTTCGGTTGTCAAGAGATCTACTGCGGAGAGGACGAGGAGCATGATCGCAAAGGTGGTGATCTTGCGGGTAGTGGTCATTGCGCTAGGTGGCTGGTCGGCGGGCGTGACCATCGCACCGTCAGCTGTAGATGTGGTAGTGCGCCGCTGCACTGGTAAGCCTCCCCACATGCCCTTCTTGCCCTGCAAGGGAACCTACACCGGCAATCCGGATCATCGCCGACCTCGCAGTCGCGGTGATCGTCGTCGAAGCCGCGGTCAGTGAAGCCTTCTGGTGCGATGGCTGCACGATGTGGACCGACCGTGTCGATCTCCTCAAGGGCCACAGGACGACGCCGCCCCTTGATGGACCAGGGCGAGGGAACTGTCCGCGGTCGTCTCGGATTGACCGTGATTCAGCGTGACACGAGGCGACTCCTCGAGATGGTCCAAACTGTTGTCCCGTAAGGCGAATCATCCAAGCGCCCATGCATACCAAGGGTTTCGCGAAATGGCCCGTTTCGCCCTGACGCGGCAGAGGTCGACGGTTCGATCCCGTCAGCGTCCACCAACCGGAACCCCTTACCAGGCACCAAAGATCGTTGCAGGGTAAGGGGCTTCTGCGATCGACAGCGTCCACCGTGGACAGGGACCGGTGGGTCGGCTCTAGGATCTTCGCCCGGGTCTCATATTGAGTCCGTGATGAGGTGAGTCACATACGTGGAGGGTCACGACTATGACCGACACCAGCGTGCAGCAACCACAAGAGGCACCGGCCGCAGAAAGTCCACGGGTCTTCGCCCTCCGGTTCTCGGGTCCCGGCCTGTTGGTCGCGGCGGTCTTCTTTGCGCTGTCCCTGGAGCCTTCGCTTCTCCCGCGAGAAGCGCTGTTCCAGGGCATTGTGTCTGGCGTTACCTTGACGATCGGATACGGGATCGGTGTTGTCGGCCAATGGGCGTGGAAGTACCTCCGCCTCCCGGTCCCTGAGCGGGGCAGCATCACGCAACGTGTCATCGTCTGGGTTGCGGTGATCGTGATCGGGCTGTTCACGGCCTGGTCGATCTGGCGCCACGTCGGATGGCAGAACGACGTGCGTGAGATCGTCGGCGAGGATCCGGTTTCACCTACGGCGTGGCTCATCATTGTTCCCGTGACCCTGGTTGTGTCGGGATTGATCCTGATCATCAGTCGTTCGTTGCGGAAGTTGTTCCGATTCCTTGCCCGTTGGCTCGCGAAGATCATGCCGCGTCGTGTCGCGAGGTTGCTTGGCGGTGTTGCGGTGGTGGTTCTTGTCATCGCCCTGGTCAACGGCGTGCTCATCGAGGGGTTCTTTGCAGTGGCCAACCAGGCGTTTTCCGTCCGCGACACTGCCACGGCAGAAGACGTGACCCAGCCGCAGAATCCGGAACGCTCAGGCAGCCCTGAGTCCCTCGTGGCCTGGGACACGCTCGGCCGCCAGGGCAGATCCTTCACCGGAACCGGCCCGACCGTCGACGAACTGAACGCGTTCCATGGCGGCGGAGTTGCTGTACCTATCCGTGTCTACGCCGGCCTCAAGTCCGCGGACACGCTTCAGGGCCGAGCCGACCTCCTCCTTGAGGAACTGAAACGAACCGGCGCGTTCGAACGTGAGGTCCTCGTTGTCGCGACCACGACCGGGACCGGATTCCTGGAACCGAAGGCCATGCAGTCGCTTGAGTATCTCCACAGCGGGAATACGGCGATCGCCGGTGTCCAGTATTCGTACCTCCCGAGCTGGATATCGATCCTCGCCGATCAGGAAACCACAAAGGAGACTTCGCGAGTCGTGTTCTCAACCGTTCACGACTACTGGCAGACCCTGCCCGAGGAGACGCGTCCGGACATCTACTTGTTCGGACTGTCTCTCGGCTCATTCGGAGTTGAGTCGATTCTCACGTCGATCAACATCGTCAACGAGCCGATTGACGGTGCCTTGCTCACCGGACCACCCTTCGTCAACGACCTGTGGAATGAGCTGGCGGAGACAAGAGACGCCGGATCGCCCGCATGGCAGCCCGTATACCAGGAGGGCCGCACCGTTCGCTTCACAGCGCTCGAAAACGCCCTTGACAAGCCCACCGGCGAATGGCAGGAGACCAGGATCGTGTACCTCCAGCACGCATCGGACCCCATCAGCTTCTTCGCCGGCAGCCTCGCCTTCTCCGAACCGGATTGGCTCAAGGAAGGGCAGCGAGGACCAGACGTATCGGACAAGATGCACTGGCTGCCCGTTGTCACCATGTGGCAGGTCGCAGCAGATCTCGCCGTTGCAGGCAACGTGCCCAGAGGCCATGGCCATCTCTACAAGAGCGGCGAGTACCTCGACGGGTGGGTAGGCATCTCCAGGCCCGACGGCTGGATCGCCGAGGACACCTCTCGGCTCGCCGAGTTCCTCGACGCCAACGACGCCGCCGAGGAGTTGGAAAGCTGACGGATGATGTTCTCGCGAGTCGTGAGTCGAAACGGCTGACCTCACCGGCCGAAGACGAACCTCGTCAACGCAAAGCCGCGATATGCGCTAGCTGTATTGAGCATCCACGAGCCCTCCCCGAATGAACAGCGCCCCCTGTTCGAGCTGGTTCCGGGCTCGGGTGCCAGTGGTGCCGGGACAACAGCCGGCTGTCGTTTCGGTTCTCGTTTCGATTCGGGTCGGATTCGCCAGCGGCGGGTAGGCGTAGTCCGGTGGCAAGTCCTCTTCGTATGACGTGTGACAGAGCTTTGATCTCATCGGTAGGTCAGTCCGAAGACTCGGCTGACCGTGAAGCCATCGACTGCTGTGGTCCACGTTCCGTCTGTCAGCCGCACGAGGGAGACATGGTGCATCCCTTCTGCGTTCCAGCCGATCCCTGATCCCTCGATCAAGGGTCCGCCGAGAGCTTCGGTTTCGTGGTAACCGGTGGTGGTGAGAACGTCGATCCGAAAAACGCGCACCGCCCGCCCATACCCCTCGGTGTTGTCCTGGGCGAACCGATGGAGTTGGCCATCAATGAGAGCGACGCTCCCGGCCGGACGTGCTTTTGACACATCGCCCGAGACAATCGGACTCCTCGGATGCTGCGTCCAGGAACCGCGTAACTCGTCTGCGTAGTAGAGACGGAGGGTGTCATCCGGCCCGTCTGCAGATTCTGCTACAAAGAGCCACCACATCTCGTCGTAGCGAAGAATCGTCGGATCGGTGTAATCGCCGACCAGAAGAGTGGTATCTGCAGTCCACGAATCCGGGAATCGCTCGGCGGCGTAGAGCGTGACACGACCCGCGCTGAGCGACTCTGGAACCATGTAGAAGGTTCCGTCGTATTCGAACACCTGCGGGTAGGAGAGGTGATGTGCCTCCTCGAGAACGACACCGCCGTAGGTCCACGTTTGACCGTGGTCGGTGCTCCATGAGACTCCGATCACGCCGTGCTCATCATTGGGGGCGCCCCTCTTCCGCTGGATGATCTCGAAGAACAGCCACCACCGATCCCCCTCGATGAGGATGAAGGGATCTGCTACTCCGGTCGCGGTCCTGTCCGAGACGTCTGAGCGAGTGAGGACGGGATTCTCTTGGCCATGCTCATCGAGCACGAGCGGATCAACCGATGCATATACACCGATCCCCCAGTTCTCCTCGACCGCAATGAAGGGGACATCGAACCGATCGGTCAGCGCCACAGTGAACACTCCAGCAAGGAGCACGGCTGCTACCGGGCCCCCAACAACGGCCACACGCGTTCGAGGTCTCATTGCTCGCCGACGATGAGGACGGACTCTGACCTTGAACTGAGGAGCGAGGTGCGTCTCCAACGCAACGGGACGTCGCGAACTAGCAGCCGCCACAGCATCACGAACACGGCAACGGCCGCGACAGCAGAAACAGCCCCAGTCAGTGGTCCCCCAACCTCCGTTGCGACGAACGATACACGACGTCTGGACCGTTCCAGGCCATCAACCACCCATAACGGCATCTACATATGGCGCTGCGCCGCTCGAACGGCATCACAACCCAGGCGCGACGACTCCCAGGCCCCGCTTGACGAGCGCATCCGCGGCGGATCACGCACCACAGTCACGCCCAACGGCAGGAGAAGCTGCCATGGCGTCTGTCTCCCGCTCATCCTCCAGATCACGAAGTGGATCCGACAGGCATTCCTCGCCGAGCGGTGCGCTATCCCCTGGGAGGCAGCACCGAACGGGGACCTGTGGCCTGCCGCGTCATGGCGTGAGGCGCGCGCCGAACCGCTCGACCGTCAGTCCATGACGGAGTCCGCGGTCGCTCACGGTGAGTGATTCCTGTGACAGGTCGTCCATGACCGTCCGGACAATGCACGCACCGGCCAGGATCACGTCAGCACGTCGGGGTTGGAGGCCGACGATCGAGCGGCGACCCACGGCATCCATCGACTGGTACAGCTCGATCTGGCGGTCGATTTCGTCGCGGTCCAGGATCGTGCCCTGGACGACGTCGGGGTCGTAGGTAGCCAGGGAGTGGCTGACAGCGGTGATGTTGGTGATCGCACCTCCCATTCCAACCAGGGCGTCCGGGGCAGGGCGGTCCTCGAGGGAAGAGAGATCGGCGGCGATCGCTGCCAGCGCTGAATCGAGGTGTTCCGCGGAGACGGCTCGGTCGAGCCCGAACTGCTCGGTGTAGCGAACCGCTCCGACATCGACGCTGAAACGCTCGTCAACGCGAGAGCCTTCACCGAAGGCGAACTGTGTGCTTCCACCGCCGGTGTCGAATACGACGAGTGATTCCTCTAGCAAACCCAGGCTGGCTTGAACGGCGACGTAGGCAAGTCGGCTCTCCTCCTCGCCCGGGATCACGTCGACAGTCACGCCCGTAAGCCTTCGGATCGCCTGGACGACGTCGTCGCTGTTCCGGGCGATCCGCAGACCCGCTGTTCCGACCGCGACGATGGCCTGGACGTCGTGCCGTTTCGCCTCATCGACCATGCCGTTGATGGCTGCCGCCGTCCTGTCACGTGCTTCGGGGATGATCACAGCGCCTTTGTCGAGACCTTCTCCGAGTCGAGTCACTTCGGCGCGATCGATGACCGGCATCCACGATCCGCTCCCCGTCCGTTCGCCGAGATGGAACTTGACCGAGTTGGTGCCGACATCGATAACGGCATACCGAGTGGGTTTGTCGTCGATGACCCGGATGAGGCCCTGCGGGTAGTTCACATTGAGGTACCCGTCGAGGCCCAGATCGCGAACGGCCTTGGTGACGGCGGACCTGTCTTCCATCTCGACGGCGATGGTTCGTGTTGGCTGGCCGTCCACGACCACGTCGGTGAGCTCGGCCATGCATCCATTGACGATGTAGCGGACTCGGTGCTTGTGCACGTCAACGGCGCGGACGGCAGAGGCCGGTTCGATGAGTTCATCGAGGAGTTGATCGAGGGAATACGCGTCCCGGTCGAGCTCGGGGGCGGTCACACCCAATGCGTCGAAGACCTTTGCCACGTCGCCGCTCGAGAGCGGAAACGCCTGTTTCATGACTGGCAACCATCGTTCCAGACCGGATCCGTCGACCTCCTGGAGCTCCTTGATGTCGAGAAGATCGTCTCGCACCTTGACGTTGGCGCCGCCCGGCGCGAGCAGATACAGCTCGTCGCTGTCCTTCGTTCCTTCCACCGCGAGGGCAGCGAAGCGCCCTTCGGTCGCCCCGAACTGGGTGCCGAACGTCCGCCACTCCCACCGGGGGACGATTGCTTCCATGGCGTTCTCCTTGGTCTGTGTTGTTGGAACGGCCTGGCTCAATCCCTACTCAGAACGGCATTCAGAGGCGGGACGAGAAGTGCGCAAGGGCCGTCCTCGTCTTCGTCTGGTGCTCTCCGCTCGAATCGACTCCATGTCCGGCGAGTTCAGCTTCCCACTCTCCTGCAACCGCGAAGCAACGTGCCGATATGGCGCCTGCGTTGCGCGGGTCTAGGTCAGTTTGGCTTGCCAATCGATGGCGGCATCTGCCCACCAGGCGGGGCTTGGATGCGGCTCGGCAAGCATCCGCTCGGTGTCGGAGGGACCGATGACGGTTGGCTGCACTGGGTCGATTTCAGCCTGACGAGCTTGTACTGCTTTGGGGGTGACGTTGAAGACCGTCAGGTCCTGGCACAGTGTCACCGGACCGGAGTAGGTATCGGCAACGGACTCGAAGACCGCGTCGACGTAGCCGTCCACCACGTGGCAATGCCACATGGCAGCCATCTTCGGTCGCACCATATCGAACACTAGCCCGGCCGCGTTGGCAGGAGTG
>Ga0255048_10002628_pt1 | contig 11348 bp, 14 predicted proteins | sample JV7_2_2_MG_FD_183619 | JGI IMG/M metagenome (GOLD analysis project Ga0255048, IMG submission 183619) | Seawater microbial communities from Jervis Inlet, British Columbia, Canada - JV7_2_2 | ecosystem: Environmental > Aquatic > Marine > Inlet | place: Canada: British Columbia | collected 2016-10-06
TTGTCCACGGTACAGTGTCACGCCCCCTAGCTTACCAAAGTGTTTGTAACAGGTCATCACAACAGCATGTATATCAGGGCGGTCCTTTATATACTCCCACTTAGCCCTTCTTCCTTCCGGTGAGTCGCTGAAGAATACCTCGTCCTTCCAGCTCCATCCTCTCGTGGTAGTCTGCGGTGGTTTCTCCGTCTTCAATGTAAAGTCCCTTTCGGATTAGGATATCTTTAAGGTGTTCTTTGAAGGGCTTTAACACTCCGCCCACGTTCTGCATTCCGTACCGGTCGCTCCAACAGCCGTCACACAGGTAAGCAGGGCGGAAATGTTTTACCGGCTTCTCATTACAGACGGTGCACCATGACGGGTCGCTCCCCTGTGACGTATGACCGTTCGATTGAAAACTCATTTTGGAATTCCTCCAGGGTTTCGTGCCTGTCTAATGCTCTCCCAGCGGCCTCTATCTTGCTGGCGATCTCCGCCATCATCTCGCAGTGGTGGTCGATAAGGTTCTTAACATCACTAAACTTCTCAGCCGTCCAGCCTCCAATAGCGTAGCCACTCAAGTCGTTCAGGGTTAGGTTGATTTCAATCCCTGCCTCGCTACACCCAGCAACCCCTCGCTCGTACACCGCTTTCATTCGGTCATTCATTGTAATGATCCTTAGTCGCTTGTATTTTTTTCTCGAGTGAAATATTGGAACGGCGACCTCGCGCCCCAAAGCCTCGATGCACTCGGTACGTGAACCGTACACGATCCCAGTGTCAAGGTCGATTATACTACCTACGCGGACTATAAAAGCGTTCAAGTTCTTTTTTCGTATAAGTTTTAACAGGAAAGGTCTTGTCATTCTCCTTTCTCCAGTAGCCTTCCACTGAATTCCCCTTGGTCAGACCAACCAGATAGGCACTGTCCCAGTTGACATGCTTGTAGCCCAAGCCTCCCGAGTGAACTTCTGCGCTGGTGTCATCCACGGTGCCATCGACCCAGAGGCTGTTCTCAGGGAGGGCATCCAAAGAGATCTCTCTCCTAGGGTTGTAGTCTTGCCTCTCTCCAGAGGGAGCCTTGAATCCTTGCAGGTCAAGGTAGATTTTCCAGGCTTCCTTTAAGGCTTCCTCCTTGTGGGGAGAATTCGTCCCTTGTATCACCTCTATTTGTTTCAAACAGCGGTTTCTAGCCGAATCAAGAGGTATACTATGGTCATGCGACCTAGCTCTAGATGCCTCAAGGTACTTTGGAAGATTACGCAAGACTTCCAGTGATCTTTTTATTCTTTTATCTATTCTTTTATCCATACACTAATTATAAATAACTCCTAAGTAATTGATTATTAAGAAGAACATAATAGGGAAGAGGTTACCACCCAATTGTTATTATGTAAGGGAAATGTGTCCGACATTCAAATTAAGAGCCTCCTCTGTGGCTCCATCGGATAGAAAGTAGAGACTGTTAGACGCCCTTTGAGCCGGGGAAAACTCTCGTTAATGTGACGTTTTGGTGAGGTCTGGGCCAGCCTTTGTTAAGTGGTGGAGAGATGTGATCTGACAGTACCAATTATAGCCTGTCGATCTGGGTCACTAACGGCTCAGAAGAGACAACTATGGAATAAAATTAGGCATGGCTAAGAAGAAGTTTGACACTTGGAACGCTGAAGAGTGGCTTTACACCGAATTCCTCCAATGTAATGGCCCTTTAAGCAAGGAATGGGTAGAGAGAGAGTTCAAGAGGCGGCGACATCTACACGGGGGGAACCCAGAGATTATCCTAGAGGTATGCTTACAGAAGCTAGGAATCCGAGAGGAGGGTATCTTCTTTTGTCCTCCGACCTAGAAAAGAACCAGAGGCGCGTTCGACGCCAGAGGAATCTGGTGCAGCGTGATTCTTGGGGCAAAAAAAAGAGCGGCCCCATGAAGAGCCGCTCCCAATATCGGAGGAAATCTAAATATCCAGACAACTATGCTTAGACTTCGCTCCACTCTTGGAGATTGTACCAGTGCCAAGCGTCCAGGAATCCACAGCATGGATTGTTTAGCAGTTCGGCTAGGTATCCCTGCTTGCTATCAGCTAGGACAACCTTGGCCTCGATGCGGTGCCCTGTCGCGTTGTGTTTGAGCTTGATCGTCTGGCCTCGCTTTTTCATGGGTTGCCTCCAGTTGACCCAAGTTCTTCCCATTCGTTTTTGTTGACCATCTTTCGACAGCTCTGACAGGTGATAGCGCACCACGAAAAGTGGTACACCCTATTCCCTTCCGTAGACCCGCACTTAGGGCAACGGAGAATAGTTCCGTTCTTTTTCGCTCTGCTGTGCTTGGTTACTTTTTTCATGGATTGTCTCCAAGGTTTCTGAATCTTTCTATGAACTTGTCGGTGCAGTGTCTTTCGGATATGCTCCAGCCACGGCGACTAAGTATAAGCCTATTTAGGCCACCAAATATTATAACGTCATCTTCGACATGTTGAACGCAGAACTCGTCAGGGTCTTTTGTACACTCTGCAAATATATCTTCTGCGATTGATAATATTGAGTACAGTATTTCGTCTTTATCGGCATCACTTAGTGATCTTAGCTCTCTTTCTAGTGGGTGTTCCATTTTGGTTGCCTCACCTATGGTTGTGGTAAAAAGAAATTTCCTGCTCATCAGCTAAAGGCCATTCTATATCTGACCTCTTTGCCTTGGGCCGGTGCCGTATGGGGTACGACATTCCCGGCTGTCTCCGTACCTCTCCATTGTTCGCAGCACGGATAAACTCCTTGGAAACATGAAACATTTTAGCGATATCGGCAGCCGTCTCCGTACCGCGCAGCTCTATATAAACCTCTTCGATTTGTTCATCAGTCAGCATTGTCATAGGTCACCTCCAGAGTGACATTTTAACCCCGACAAAACGCCCCAATTCGAGGCGTCCTGTGGGATCGGGTTGAATTTAGGGTTTACTTATTCGGTCACGTTGACCCAGGATATCTTATCACAGCCGTATATTCTAAGCGCGGCGGCTATTCCGGCCGCATTACCGCCAGCCCGCCGCAGCCCCTCACCCACAATAACGGCCACGTCCTTATTTTTTGCGTACGTTGATATGAGCGCGAGGTATCGCCCGTAATTGTTTTGTGTAGGCTTTACTTTGGATTTTTCTATCCTATCGACTAACGGTTTTAAGTCTACGGCTAATTCATCTAACAGTTTTTCAGATTTCATTGTCTTATTCTCCGGCCGCTACTAGGTTTGCGGCTTTTTTGCCGCTACCATGCGGCGTGAATCCGATTATCGGACGGTTTATTTTTTGGCACAGTTTACAGGACTTGCACGTTACTTTATCGGACGATAGGGCCGGACACAGTACAATTTTCCGGCCGCCGCCCGTGTAGGACACTTTGGCGGTATCCTGGGGCACTAAGGTTACTACTGGAGCTATTTCCATTGCGGCGTATTGGTCGGCCTGTGCTGGATTATTAGCAGATAGGTTGACAGTAAAGCCGCCCTTATTAGACTCAGCGATAATATCAGCGTTATCGATAGGGCTGTGGTGAGTATAGGTAAAGCCGCCCTTATCTTGATTAGCTTTTATCAATTGCCGCATTTTAACGGTATCAATTCGAGTATTCCAAAGTACTGGCAAATCTCCGGCCTGGTTGTGCCGCCAAATACCGCCATTAGGTAGACTGCTAATTTTACTGATAAAGCCGCCCCAGTCAGTGCCGCGCTCACCCTGGGTAACTTTTTTCCAGTGCATACCTAGGTGTGAATGTTTAGCGTAGCACCCGGCCGCTTTTAACGGGCACGAGTCCGGGCACCATTCAGCTGTAGAGGTTGACACGGGCATACGGCCGGTTTTCTTATTGTTACTAACGGCCGTTAAATGGGCGCTCATATCAGCCCCCAACCTTTGCACAGGCAGAACCACAACATTGCTGAAACATTCATGACAAGAAACACGTCAATAATATCCTTTTTAAGGTTACGCCTTTTACGTTCTCTGATTAGCATTTAGGTTTCCTCTGTTTAGTTGATACGCATAAGGGCCAGAAGCCTGACCCTTAAACCTATCAATCAGACTAATTTCTGCGCTGGGTAAAGCCTGTCAAAAGTGCTGTCTGTCTCGAAATCTTCCAAATCGCAGGCAACAGAACGGACATTAAATAAGGCTAGTGCCATCTTTGAGCGTAAGTCCTCAGGGTTAATGCTGCCAGCACGACTGCACAGCGTTTCTAGCAGATCAGACAGGATCACCTCGGTCTGTGTCATTTTAGTAAGTGAAGTTCTCATTTAGGTTTCCTCTATTGATTGACGTGGCGTTATTCTAATTCAGACCGATTCAAGGCGTCAAGCTCGGATTATTCGAGCCAGCCAAATCCAGGCCAAACCGCTGATTCTAAAGGCTTTTTGACCTTTTCCCGTGTTATCGAATCGCGCCCTAAAAACAGCAAGGTTAGCTCGACCCTTACTGTTCACCCTAGGGAGTAGTAGACGGGTATAGAGAGGTAGCCTCGGTGTCTCAAGGTTGCCTCGATATCTTTAGGTTGCCTCAGTGATGTTTGCTCCGCGCACACACACAGCAACCAAACCAAACCAGTTCAAACTAGAACCAGTTTAGGTTCAGGGAGGAAGCCTAGAGGAAGCCTCCCGCGCTCTAGAGGAAGCCTCACAGCGTCACCAAGGGGAGGCCTCAGAGGTTGCCCCAAAGAGGATGCCTCCAGAGGGCCGACAGGACAAAGAGGTTGCCTCAGAAGACCCCACCCGACCCCCTTTTATTTTTTTAATTATTATTATGTTCTCTGCATACAGCGGAGGAAGAAACCTAATAAAATAATCAAACTCTTATACAGGTATATTATGAGAACAGACAAACAGGAAGCCTTCATAGAAGCCTATTGCCTGACAGGAAACGCCTCTAAGTCAGCAGAAATGGCAGGATACTCTGAGAAAGCCTCCAAGCAGAAAGGATATTCCCTCAAGAAGCAATTCACCCATGAAATAGCTGAGAAGACTAGGGAAATGATGGCAGATGCTGTTCCCGGTGTGTTGGCTAGGTTACATACCCTGATGGAAGAGTCCAGTTCTGATGCGGTAAAGCTGGGGGCAATTAAAGACTTCCTGGACAGGGCTGGGTTGAAGCCTGTGGATAAGGTAGAGCAACTGGTATCCCATGTTGAGGCTGCCTCTACGGATGAGCTGAGAAGGGAACTGGAGGCTTTGACAGGCTCTTCTGAGCCTGAAGAGATTCCCAAACTGGTCAACTGATGCCTATTAGGAAGGTAAAGGGTGGCTGGAGTTTTGGGGGTGGAGTCCATAAGACGTTAGCCTCCTGCAAAAGGGCCTATAAGGCTTATCTGGCTAAAAAGAACAGCAAGCGGAGTTGAGGTATCTGACCAAAGATATACAGATGGGCCATTCAAGGATAGAGCTAGAGAAAGCGGTAGAGATTGCCAGGGAGCTAAGACAGCGTGAGCGCTTTAACAAGCTCGACTTCTACGACCCCTACCCCTACCAGCTAAGCTTCCATAAGACAGGCTCAGAGGCAAACCAGAGGCTTCTGATGGCTGCTAACCGTATAGGGAAGTCCTATTGCGGTGCTGCCGAGCTTGCTTACCACGTTACTGGGCTATATCCCAAGTGGTGGAATGGACGTAGGTACCCTCAGCCTATTACTGCTTGGGCAGGTGGCATCTCTAATGAGACTACGCGAGATATCGTCCAACATGAGTTATTGGGTTCCCCCGATGATCCAGAGTCTTTCGGTTCCGGTGCAATACCGAAAAAACTAATAATAAAGACCGAGAGGAAGCCTGGAGTACCTAACGCCAAATCGGTCGCTCTAATCAAGCACGTTAGCGGTGGGAACTCTTCTTTATTCTTTAAAGCCTATGAAATGGGCCAGGAGAAGTGGCAAGGTCGCTCTGTGGACTGTATTTGGCTCGATGAAGAACCGTCAAGAGAGCTGTACAGCCAAGCGGTGACGAGGACACTGGACAGGAAAGGCATGGTTTACATGACTTTTACCCCAGAACAGGGCATGACGGAAACTGTTGCGTCCTTTATGAACCGTTTGCAGAGCGGTCAGTCCCTGACTAACGCGACTTGGGACGATGCCTCGGAGAGAATTCTCTCTATGCAGGGGGAAAGAGGCCACCTCTCAGAGTCCGTGATGACCCAGATACTCTCGGCCTACTCGCCACATGAGAGGGAAATGAGGCGTTATGGCAGGCCCTCTATTGGCTCTGGCCTTGTGTTCCCCATAAGTGAAGACGAGGTTATCACCGAACCAATAAAGATTGAAGATCACTGGCCCCGTATAGCCGCTATAGATTTTGGGTGGGATCATCCAACCGCTGTAGTCTGGTGCGCGGTGGACCGAGACACAGACACATTTTACATATACGACTGTTACAGAGAATCAAAGGCCAGCCCGGCTATTCACGCCCAGACTATAAAAACTAGGCCGCATTTTATTCCTATAGCCTACCCGCATGACGGAAATCGCCGGGATAGCATGGGGAATCCGGGTCTTGCCGACCAATACAGGAATTTAGGCTGTAACTTTTTACTGGAACACTTTACCAATCCCCCCGCTTTGGGGTCTAACAAAGGCTCTAACTCTGTAGAGGAAGGGCTTATGGCAATGCTACAGTCGGTGGAGTCTGGAAAATTTAAGGTTTTCTCGCCCCTCTCTACTTGGTTTGAAGAGTTCAGGATGTATCACAGGAAAGATGGAAAGGTAGTTCCTATAAGAGATGATCTTATGAGTGCAACTCGTTATGCCTTCCAATCACAACGCTTTGCCGTAGCAGGTGAAGACCCCGCATGGACAAAGGACGTTGTTTATGGTAACTATGGAATCGTTTAATGGCTAAAGAAAAAATCACTGAAGAAGAACTAATGACAAGAATTCGGGGTGAAATAACCGAATCTCTTGGTTATATGGGTGACACCATATCTCAGCAAAGGGAGCAGGCTATGTCGTATTACTACGGCCTTCCCTTTGGCAACGAGATAGAGGGTCGTAGCCAATATGTAGATTCTACAGTACAGGATACGATTGAGTGGATAAAACCATCCCTCATGCGTGTATTTGCATCCGGGGATGAGATGGTGAAATTTACTCCCCACGGCCCGGAAGACGTACAGATGGCTAAACAGGCTACAGATTACGTTAATTACGTTTTTACAAAAGACAATCCGGGTTGGGAGATACTTTACTCCTGGTTCACGGATGCCCTTTTATCTAAAAACGGGATTGTAAAGGTCTGGTGGGAGGAATACGAGGAGGAAGAGAGGGAAGAGTACAGGAACCTAGACGAGATGTCTCTTACGGTTCTCCTGTCTGATGAAGGTGTAGAGGTTATCGAACACACTCAGGTACAGGAAGAGGGGCAACCTCCTTACCATGACGTTGTTATAAAACGTAAGAACTACGATGGAAGAGTAAGGGTAGAGAATGTACCGCCTTCTGAGTTCCTTATCTCAAGGGAAGCAAAGTCAATAAAGGACGCGAGGTTTGTTTGTCATCGTGTTTTGAAAACCCTTTCCGAGTTAAGGGAGATGTGGCCTGATAAAGATATAGATCTGGAAGACCTTCGGGGTGCATCTGAGGACATGATGGACTTCAGTGGAGAACGCCTGGAACGCTATGCCTTTGATAAATCAGCCAGTTACTGGGAAGGCTGGGGTGACTCCACCTATGGAGAGGAGGGGCTTCGCACCTTCTGGCTACATGAGTCTTATCTTAAAACAGATTTTAACGGTGATGGGATCACAGAGCTGAGAAAAGTATGCTCTGTAGGGTCTACTATTCTTGCTAATGATGAGATTGATTCAATACCTTTTGTTTCCATTACTCCCGTAAAGATTCCACATAAGTTCTTTGGCTTGTCGATTGCAGACCTAATTATGGATTTGCAGTTGATGAAAAGCACGTTAATGCGAAACCTCATGGACAATATGTACAACCAGAACTATGGTCGGTATGCCGTTCTTGAAGGTCAGGCGAATCTCGATGATTTATTGACACAACGCCCAGGCGGGGTGGTTAGGGTTAAATCCCCCAACGCCGTCACACCCCTGGCTACTCCCGCCCTTGAACCCTACTCATTCCAGATGCTTGAGTATCTTGACGGGGTGAGGGAATCTAGGGCTGGTGTATCGAGGATGTCTCAAGGGATGAATGAAAACGCCCTAACCTCGCATACCACGGCTACCGCTGTAAACGCCGTAATGACGGCAGCCCAGAGCAGGGTTGAGCTTATAGCCAGGAATTTTGCAGAGACAGGCGTAAAAGATCTCATGCAGACAATTTATGAGCTTCTGCTGAAAAACCAAGATCGAGAGCGTGTTGTTATGTTGAGCAACAACTGGGTTCCCGTTAGGCCAAACTCTTGGAAGGATAAGTACGACTGCACGGTCAGCGTTGCGCTTGGAGGTGGCAATAAAGACCAACAGATGGCACATCTATCCCAGATGCTTTCATTTGCTGGGGAAGCGATGAAAGGTGGCCTACCTATAGTAAATGTACAGAATATGTACAACCTAGGGGCTGCGCTTGTGAAGGCTATGGGATTCCAGAATGTAGATGATTACCTAACTAATCCCGCCACTATACCTCCCCAACCCCCACAACCATCCCCTGAACAGCAGATGGCTCAAATGGAAATGCAGGTAAAGCAAAAAGAGCTAGAAATCAAGGCTGCTGAGGTACAGGTTAAACAGCAAAAAATACAACAAGAGTATCAGAAAGATGCCGTAGATACGCAATTAAAGGTTGCAGAACTTCAACTTGAGCGCGAACAGAATCGCGCCGTAGCTATAGGTAGCACATGACCCCAGAAGAAAGAGAACGAAAAGCGCAATCGCTTATAAATGACCCGTTGTTGACCGAAGCATTTGATGTACTGAAAGAAGATTTAATGAACCGTTGGTCACACAGTGGTTCGACAGATTTGGAAGCTAGGGAATCTATCTGGCTTGCAATAAGACTGCTTGAAAGAATTGAAGGCCATATAAAGTCCATAATTGAAACTGGACACATGGCTAAGATGATGGAAAAGCAACACCCATATATCTGATAGAGGAATTTAATTATGGCGGATACGCAAACTGCCCCGCAAGCACCGGCTGGATTACAGCCAATCCCCGCGCTCGGCGGAAGTATAGACGAAGCGCAAGAAGCATTACTCAGCATATTGGAACCTGAAGAGGAAACTCCAGAAGCTGAGGAGGCTCAACCTACCGAAGATGTAGAGTCTACTGAGGAAGAAACTCAAGACGAATCATTGGAAGAGGAACCCGAAGAGGAAGAAGAGGCTGAGGAAGCTGAAGAAGAATCTGAGGAACCCGATGAAGAAGCCGAAGAGGAACTTCTGTACGCTGTCAAAGTTGACGGAGCGGAACAGGAAGTAACCCTTGACGAGCTTATGAAAGGCTACAGTCGCCAATCGGATTACACCAAAAAGACGCAAGAGTTAGCGGAAGGTCGAAAAGCTATTGAAGATATGTATCATCAATATAACTCTGAGATCAACGCACTACAACATGAGCGTCAGCAGTACGTTGGAGCATTATCGCAGGTAGTACAAAACTCGCTTGCGGGTTTAGAGCAATTCAATAACATTGACTGGGAAACCCTCCGTCAGGATGATCCCATTGAATATTTATCGAAGAGGGATGAGCTTACTCAAATGCAAGCTCAACTCCAGGCCAATCAAGCTAATATGCAACAGGCCCAAGCTCAACAATCTCAAGCAGTGGCACAACAGAGGCAACAGAGACAGCAACAAGCGGCTGAATATCACCTCACTCAGTTAGAAGAGAAGCTTCCAGAGTGGAAAGACCAAGATAAAAAAACCGAGATTTGGAATGAAGCTAGGGAGTACGCTCTTGGACAAGGATATTCTGAAAATGAGTTTGACGGTTTAATAGACCACAGGCATCTTTTGATTTTGCGTAAAGCTAGTATGTACGACAAACTTCAAAACTCTGATGTCAAGTCTAAAAAGCTAAAGAATAAGCCAAAGGTTGTTCGACCTGGAAGCCCTCAGTCAAAGTCTGCCAAAAATAAATCTAAACGTACCGCCCAAATGAAGCGTCTCAAGGGTACAGGGCATATTGATGATGCGTCTGCACTCCTAGAGGATTTTATAGACATTTAACTAAGGAGGGGAATGCTATGGCAGTTCCGTCAAATACTAGGGAAACCTATGGTGCTATAGGCATCAGGGAAGACCTATCAAATATTATATACAACATCAGTCCTACGGAGACACCGTTTCTTAATGGTTGTGGTCGTGGTTCCGCTGATAACACTCTGTTTGAATGGCAAACAGATACGTTAAAGACAGCAGCCAATAATATGCAGATTGAGGGTAACGACTATACTTCAACTGCTGCGACTGAGCCACGCCGTCTGAGCAACTATACCCAAATCTCCGCCACACAGGTCCAGAGTTCTGGAACTGCTGAAGCGGTGGATTTTGCTGGTCGTAAATCAACTCAGGCTTATCAGCTTGCCAAACGCGCTAAAGAAATGAAGCGCGATATGGAGTTTATGTTGCTTGAGGGTACGGTTAAGTCTGCTGGTTCTTCTGGCGCTGCTAGAAATACCGCTTGTTTTTCAACTTGGATTGGTACGACTGTGAATGCAACGTCAAATGTTGTTGCCGCTTCTACCGGTCTTGGTTTGACTAACAATGGTGCAGGCGCCGCTGGTCCAGACGGTACTACAGAAGCAGGTACGGGTGGTGCTGATACAGCAATTACCATTGCTTTGGTAAACAATGTTGTTGAGCGTATCTGGAATCTGGGTGGTACACCTGATACCATTCTGTGTGATAGCACGGTTAAAGGTACTATCAGTAGCTCAACTGTTGGTGGCGCTGTGGTTGCTGCTCCCAGAGCTAATCACGGAGGGTCCGGTCCTATCACGGCTGTAAACGCTGTTGACGTTCTTGTTACGGACTTTGGCACGTTTAAGGTTGTGCCTGATCGGCACATACCAGCCACTCAAGTTGACTTTATCGACTTCGATCTGTGGTCAGTTGACTATCTACGTCCTTTCAGTACAGAAACTCTTGCCAAGTCTGGCGATAGTGTAAAACAGCTTTTGATTGCTGAGTACGGTTTGCGAGCTAAGAATGGCAACGGAAGTGGCCAGTTGAAGAGCGCAATCTAAGTAGTCTTGGTTTAGCCCCCTTCGGGGGGCTTTGCCTCAGAGGAGAAATAAGATGGCGAATAGAGAAGATTATTCGGCGGAAATGAAGAGAGCAAAGATGGCAGGCTCTATAGGAGCTAAAGGAAAGACGAGATATCCTAAAGGTATTCGTAGAGCAAGAATGGCTGGCTCTACAAAGGCAAAGGGTTCTTGG
>Ga0255048_10002629_pt1 | contig 11346 bp, 11 predicted proteins | sample JV7_2_2_MG_FD_183619 | JGI IMG/M metagenome (GOLD analysis project Ga0255048, IMG submission 183619) | Seawater microbial communities from Jervis Inlet, British Columbia, Canada - JV7_2_2 | ecosystem: Environmental > Aquatic > Marine > Inlet | place: Canada: British Columbia | collected 2016-10-06
GGAAGTCGGCGTCGATACCAAATCTTACGCGAAGGCCCTGCGCTCGTCGCTGCGAGAGGCGCCGGACGTTATTCAGATCGGCGAGATCCGGGATCGGGAAACCATGGAAGCGGCATTGGAACTCAGTAACACGGGACATCTCGCCATCTCCACCATGCACGCCAACAATTCCAACCAGGCGATGGAGCGGGTCATCAATATGTTCCCCCAGGTGCTGCACAAGCAGTTGTTCATGGATATGTCGTTGAATCTTTGCGCGGTCATCTCGCAACGCCTGGTGCCCGATCTCGATGGACGGCGCTGTGCCGCGGTGGAAATTCTGGTCAACACACCGCACATATCGGAGCTGATTCTCAAAGGCGAGATAGGCGAAATCAAACAAGCCATGCAGGAAAGTGGCACGCGGGGAATGCAGACCTTCGACGATGCCCTGTTCGCCCTCTACAAAGAAGGGCGCATCAGCCTGGACGAGGCGTTGAACAACGCCGATTCGCGTACCAACCTCGAAGCCAAGATTAACTTCGGCTAAATCACGCCGTCGTCGGTCAGTCGCTGCATCTCGTCTCGGGAATAGCCGAGGCGCCCGCCGAGTATTTCATCATTGTGCTCCCCCAGCGCCGGGCCCGGCCACTGGGTTCTACCCGGTGTGTCTTCCAGCCGAGGAACCAGTGCGGGGATCTTGAGGGGATCACCACCGACCTGGACGGTCTCGAACATGCCGCGCGCGTTGTAGTGCGGATCTCCCATCATGTCAGCGACGTCATATATGGGACCCGATGGCACCGACGCGGCGACCAGACGCTCCAGTACGTCGCCGGAATCCAGGCCCGCCGTCCACAAAGAGATAGCGCCGTCGACTTCTTCCTGGTGCTCGACGCGGCCGGCGTTATCGGACAGTCGTGGGTCATCCGCGAGGTCGTCGCGGTCGGTTGCGCGCATGAGGCGCTGAAATATGGAGTCGCCGTTGCCACCGATGATAACGTATTTTCCGTCGGCGCAAAGATAGGTGTTGGTGGGCACGATGCCGGTGAGCGTCGAGCCGGACGGACCGCGCACCATACTTGCGCCATCGTATTCCGGGGCCACCGACTCCAACATGTTGAATACCGATTCGTAAATCGCCACGTCAACGACCTGACCCGCTCCATCAGGCTTCGCGCGTTGTTGCAGGGCGAGCAAAATCCCGATGACGGCATGCAGCGCCGCGAGCGTGTCGCCGATGCTCAGGTTAGGGCGCACCGGCGCTTCGCCGGGGAATCCGTTGATGTGACGAAAACCCCCGAAGCCCTCGCACACGGACGCGAAACCCGGTCGTGTTGCCAGAGGCCCGGTTTGTCCGTATCCCGACACCCGTGTGTAAATGAGGCCGGGATTGCGCGTCTTCAGCGCCGCGGGCGAGAGACCCCATTCCTCCATGACTCCCGGGCGAAAGTTCTCGATCAGCACATCGGCGCCCTCCGCCAGGCGCTCGGCGATGTCGCGTCCTTCTAGTTTGCGCAAATTCAAGGTGATGCTTTTTTTGTTACGCCCCATGGATTGCCACCACAGGGAGGTCCCGTCTTTCAACACACGCCAGTTTCGCAACGCGTCACCGCGGCCGGGGGGCTCGATTTTGATGACCTCGGCGCCGAAGTAACCAAGCATGCAACTCGCGAAGGGGCCGGCGATGAGTTGCCCCATCTCGAGCACGCGGATGCCCTCTAACGGGCGCGTATTGTCAGGCGCACTCACGTTTGCTTTACCCGTCCCGGGAGTAGCAAATTGGCGACCACCCCGATGATGCCGGCAAGGCCGATGCCCTTGAGGGCCCACTCGGCGCTTCCGATGCTCAGTCCGCCGACGCCGGTGACCAGCACCAGGGCGACGATGGCGAGATTGCGGGGTTCGAGCAGATTCTCGCCGGCTTTCACCAGCAGATTGAGGCCTATGACGACGATAGCGCCGAACAGGATGATGAGCAGGCCACCCATCACCGGCGTCGGAATGGTCTGCAGCAGGCCGCCCACCTTACCGATGAAGGCGAGCAGGATGGCGACCACCGCGGCACAGGTCATGATCGCCGGATTGAAGGCCCGGGTGATGGCGACGGCGCCGGTAACCTCGGAATAAGTCGTATTCGGCGGCCCGCCCAGAATCGACGCAATGAAAGTCGCGATGCCGTCGCCGAGGAGCGTGCGGTGGATACCGGGTTTGGCCACATAGTCGCGCCCGGTAACCGATCCGATGGTCAGGATGTCGCCGAAGTGCTCGATGGCCGGCGCCAGGGCGACCGGCGCGATGAAGACGATGGCTTGCCAGCTCCATTGCGGCGCCACGAAGGCCGGCACGCGCAGCCAGGGCGCGTCCACCACCGGGCTGAAATCCACCAATCCCAGCACCAGCGCCAAGCCGTAGCCCACGAGCAGGCCACAGAGGATCGAGAGCAGGCGCAGCAGGCCGCGTCCGAGCATGGAGAACAGCACCACCGCCGCCAGCGACACCGTGGCTACCGGCAGCGCGGTTGCATAGGGCACCAGCACGGCGCTGCCGTCTCCGGTCTTGCCCATGGCGAGGTTCACCGCTACCGGCGCCAGGATGATGCCGATGACCATAATTACCGGCCCGATCACCACCGGCGGCAGTAGCTTGTGCAGAAATTGCACCCCGGCGAGTCTCACCACCGCACTCAGGATCCCATACATCACCCCGGCAGCCGCCAGCCCGCACAATGTCGCAGGCAGTCCCCAGGTCTGCGTGCCATAGATAATTGGCGCGATGAACGCGAACGACGAGGCGAGAAACACCGGCACCTGTCCGCGGGTCACGATCTGAAACAAGAGCGTGCCGACGCCGGCGGTAAACAGCGCCACGTTCGGATCGAGCCCCGTCAGCAGCGGCACCAGCACCAGCGCGCCGAATGCCACGAACAACATCTGACAACCCAGGACGGCTGTCAGGGGTGTGAGCTTGTAGGTGGTCTGGGAGAGACTGTCGACGGCAGTCGTATTCATGTGGCGCTTCTCCCTCGGCACGCGTTCGGCGCTGAGCTTCCTCTAGACCGACGACCTACCCACCACGTCGATGTGTTACTGGTCACTGCCAGTGGACACTGTACGCATCGAAGACCGGACCGTCGACGCACACGCGCTTCATGGCCGGACCATCCGGGGTATCGATGCGCACGGCGCAGCCGGCACAGCCGCCCACGGCACACGCCATATACTCCTCCAGGCATACCTGGCAGGGCAGGGAGTACTCTTGTGCCAGCGCCGCTGTCGCCGACAGCATGGGCGTCGGGCCGCAGGCGAAGACGTGCACCTGGCGGCGCCGTTCTTCATCGAGGGCGTCCAACCAGGCGCGCGCCAGATCCGTCACATAACCGTCGAAGCACCCGGGGTATCCCTGCAGGCTCGCCAGGCGGCTGGCGATGTTCCAGTCCTCCATCAACGGCATGCAGGCGATGACCCCGGCGGGCATACCCGCCACCAGGGTCTGGGAGGGGCGCGTGGTGAAGGGGAAGGGAACCTCCGAGCCCATGATCACGAATGGCTTGAAAGTCCCGTTGTGGCGACGCAACTGGTCGGCGAGAAATACCATGGGCGGAATACCGACGCCGCCGCCGATGAGCAACGCAATAGGGTGGCTGTGGGGCGCGGAAAAGGGCACGCCGATGGGCCCCATGACGCTCAATGCCTGTCCGGCCTGCTTCTCGGCCAACAACGCAGTGCCCGCACCCACCACTTTGTACAGAAACTCCGCCCAACCCCGGCGGGCGTCCACCCGCATCACCGACAACGGCCGGCGCATGGCCAGGGATGGGTCGCATTGCAGGTGTGCAAAGCTGCCGGCGCCGGCCGCTGCGGCCAACTTCGGCGCCTGTACCCGCAGCACATACTGATCCCCGGGAAAGGCGTCGTTGGCGAGTACTTCGGCGCTCTCCACGAAGATGCTGTTGCGGTGTTCTCTGCTCATCGGATGGTCAACAGGACGGCGACTCGAACACGATGCGTCCCGCCAGCAGCGTGCAGACGACGCGCCCCTTGAGGGTGCCGTTTTTGAAGGGTGTGTTGTGTCCGCGGCTACGCATGTTGGCGTCGTCAAGCAGCCATTGCTCGTTGGGATCGAACAGGCAGGCATCGGCCACAGCTCCCACCGACAGCGTGCCGCGGGCTATACCGAGAATCGCCGCCGGGCCGGAGGTGAGCGCGCTGATGGCCTGGGAAAGTGTGAATTCGTCGCTATCCACGAGGCCGAGCACTAACGCCAGCAGGCTGTCCAGGGCGGAGATGCCGGGCTCGGTCTCGGAGAAGGGATTGAGCTTGGCGTCCAGTTCGTGGGGCTGATGGTCCGAGCAAATACCGGCGAGCACGCCGGCGCGTACGCCTGCGCGCAGGCGGGCGCGATCGTCGATGCCGCGCAATGGCGGGCGCACGTGGCAGAAACCGTCGAACGAACCGACGTCCGCCTCGGTCAAATAAAGCTGATGGATAGCAACATCGGCGCTGACCGGCAGTCCGTGGCTCTGGGCGTCGCGAACCATGTCGACGGCGGGTCCCGTGGACAGATGGCAAAAATGCACCCGGGTCCCGGTTTCCTCCACCAGTAACAATTCGCGCGCCACGGCGATGGTTTCGGCAATCTCCGGGATGCCGGCCAACCCCAGGCGCGTACCAACAGCGCCATCGTGAACCAGGCGGCCCCTGGCGAGCCACGGATCCTCGGCATGGACAAATACCGTGAGGCCGAAGGTCGCCGCATACTCCATGGCGCGACGCATGACCTCGGTGTTGCTGACGGCTTGCAGGGCATTGGAAACGCCCAGGCAGCCCGCTTCCTTGAGCGCCCCCATTTCGGCGAGATTCTGCCCATCGAGTTCGCGGGTCAGTGCCCCAAGCACCTCGACCCGGGCCAGACCGCTGCTCGCGGCCCGCTGATGAATGAGTTCGGCCACCGCCGGCGTGTCGACTATCGGGTCGGTATCCGGTGGGCAACACAGGGTCGTGATCCCGCCGCCCGCCGCCGCCCGGGATTCGCTGGCGATGGTCCCCTTGTGCTCGGCGCCGGGCTCGCCCAAGCGTGCCCGCAGGTCCACGATGCCGGGTATCAGTACCAGTCCCGAGGCGTCCAATGTGCGATCGGCCTCGAATCCGTCGGGTGCCTTGCCCACGGCCTGCACGTGGCCCTCGGCGATGAACACATCGGTGACGGTGTTCACGTCGTTAGCAGGGTCTACGACCCGGGCGCCGCTGATACGCAAGCGCATCAGCCGTCCTCCCTGTCGGCGGCGGCGTGGCTGCCGATGGCCATGGACATCACGGCCATGCGAATGGCGATGCCGTTGCTGACCTGGCTGAGAATTACCGAGCGCGAGCCGTCGGCGACGTCGGAGTCGATCTCGACACCGCGGTTGAGTGGACCCGGATGCATGACAATGGCATCGGTGGCGGCGGCGGCGAGTTTTTCTTCGGTGACACCGTAATACTGAAAGTACTCGTGGGAACTCGGCAGCAGCGCGCCCTGCATGCGCTCGTTTTGCAATCGCAACAGAATCACTACGTCGGCGTCGGCGAGGCCGGCGCGAAGATCGTGGTACACGCTTGCGCCCAGAGACTCGATGCCGGGAGGCACAAGTGTGCGCGGCGCAACGATGCGTACCTCGGCTGCGCCCAGTGTTACCAGCGCATGTATCTGCGAGCGCGCCACCCGCGAATGGGACACGTCACCGACGATGGCGACTTTGAGCGAGGAGAATTCACCCTTGTGGCGGCGGATGGTGAACATGTCGAGCATCGCCTGGGTAGGGTGGGCGTGGCGGCCATCGCCGCCGTTGATGACGCTGATGTGGGGTGCCGCGTGGCGGGCGATGAAATGCGCCGCGCCACTTTGGCTGTGGCGGACCACGAACATATCGCAGTGCATGGCCTCGAGGGTTCGCAGCGTATCCAGCAGGCTTTCGCCCTTGGTGGTGGACGAGGTGCCGGCGTTGATGTTGAGCACATCCGCCGACAGCCGCTTGGCGGCCAGTTCGAAGGTGGTGCGGGTACGTGTACTCGGCTCGAAGAACAGGTTGACGATGGTTTTGCCGCGCAACAACGGCACTTTCTTTACCGCCCGTTCTCCGACGCCGGCAAAAGATTCGGCGGTGTCGAGAATGTTGACCAGCAGCGCACGATCGAGCCCGTCGATAGTGAGAAAATGCTTCAGTCGGCCGTGGGCGTCGACTTGCAGTGAATTGTCGGTGCTCGCCATGACTGAGGTTTCGGATCAGCTCTTTCGGGTAATTTCCAGAGACAGTGACTCGGGTCCGCGCAGTTTTACATACTCGTGATCGGCCAGATCCAGGGAATCCCCGATGGCGTCTGCCTGCACGGGGATTTCTCTGCCACTGCGTTCCACCAGCACGCCCAGGGTTACGCTCGCCGGCCGGCCGTAGTCGAATATCTCGTTGAGGGCGGCGCGAATGGTGCGTCCCGTGTGCAGCACATCGTCGATGAGTACCACGTGCCGGTCGTCGACGGAAAACAGATCCGAGGGCGTCACCATGGGATGCATGCCGATGCGGGTAAAATCGTCACGGTAGAAATTGATGTTGAGCGTTCCCAAGGGTGCTTCGATGCCGAGCAGTCGGTGTATTTTGCGCGCCACCCACACACCGCCGGTATGAACACCGATCATTAACGGCGCATCGCGATTATGGCGCGCGAGATGTTCCGCCAGCGCCTCGGCGAGCGTTGCAATCAGTGTGTCAACGTTGCCGGGATCGCTCATTGCGATGGTTTTTGTTCGTTGAGCCAGCTCTCGAGGATTATTTGTGCCGCCACGGGATGATCGTCACTGCCCGCGCGCCCCTCGGCGGCAAGTCTGTCCCGTGCCTCGCGGGTGGTGAGCCGTTCGTCCACCAAATGCACCGGCAACTGGAATCGCCCGAGGAGTTGGTCGCCGAACCGCCGTGCGCGACGGCTCACGGTTTGTTCGCTGCCGTCCATGTTGAGAGGAAGGCCTACCACCAGGGCATTTGGCTGCCAGGTCCTGACGATGCGCGAGATGGCGCTCCAGTCCGGACTGGTCCTGGTTACGCGGATGGTTTCCAGAGGATTGGCAGTGCCGGTCAGGGTTTGGCCAACTGCAACACCGATGTGTTTATCGCCGTAATCGAAAGCGAGCAGGGTCTCAGTGCGCTCCGTCACGCGTGTCCAGCCTCGCCCGATAGTCGATCGAGTTCGACTCCAAGCAGGCGCGCCGCACTTTCATAGCGCTCATCGTAGGGCAGATCGAAGATGATGCTGCTGTCGGCCGGGCCGCTGAGCCAGGCATTCTGCAGCACCTCGCGCTCCAGCTGTCCGGCGCCCCATCCGGCGTAACCCAGGGCCACCACGGCCCGGTTCGGCCCGTCGCCGTGGGCGACCGCCGTGAGAATATCCCGCGAGGTGGCGACACCGATGCCCGTTCCCACTGCCAGTACCGCATCCCACTCGCCGGCCGGTTCGTGAATCACGAATCCGCGGTCACGCTGCACGGGCCCGCCGTGCAGCACCATCATGTCGTTGACTTCCTCGTTGTCTACCTCGATGGCCATGTGGTCCAAAACCTCGCCGAGGTTCAAGTCCAGGGGGCGATTGATGACGATGCCCATGGCGCCCTCGTCATTGTGGGCGCACAAATAAGTCACGGTGCGATGGAAGTTCGGGTCCTGAAGGGACGGCATCGCGATCAAGAATTGATTCGTGAGGTCCATCGCCGACGATTATCCGTACTCAGGAATCACGATACAAGCGAAAGCGCCACCCGCGAGTCGCTGAAAAGCCCTGCAAGCGAGCAGGCAATACTCAGCGACTGGAAAAACGATCCCCCGACAGGAATTGCCACGTTCTTTGCACGTGCAGAATGTCCGTTTCCTGGGCGATTTTCTTGGGGAACCGGGGGAAAGGCGCTGCCAGTTTGACGATGCGGATGGCGGCATCGTCGAGTACTTTTTTCCCCGAGGAGCGTCGCAGGATTATCTCATCGATGCTGCCGTCCGGTCGCAGCGCTACATCCAGGAGAAGATTCCCCGATAACTTAGCGCGCCGCGCTTCGTCGGGGTAGTTGAGATTGCCGACCCGCTCCACTTTCTGGCGCCAGGCCTCCATATACGCCGCGTACTTGTGCTCCTTTGTTCTGGCCGTGATCCATTTGCGCTTGGGGCGCTTGGCATACGCTTCCAGGCGACGATCGATTTCGGCGCTGAGGCTGGCCATGGCAAGACTGCGATTGACGAGGGTCTGGGCCGACAACGCCTGGCTCGTCAGTGGCGGTGCTTCCGGCTGTGCCTGGGGTTCGGGTTGCGGTTCGGGACTCTTGTCGGCCTCGCGCACGGTACGCGTGTCAGGCTCCGGCGCCGGCTCGACGCTCCGCTTGCTCAGAAACTTCTCCGGGACGTCCACCTTATCCTGAGTGAGGACGGGCGTCGGCGGTGCGCTGGGGATGAGATTCTCGGCCGCAGCGGCTTTGGTATCTACCGGCTCGAGTTCGGTGCTCAACACTTCCTCCCGGAAGCGAATCGGCGGCGAGGTCATGGCGATATCGGGGATCGGCCCGACGAACGGGGTTCTCAGCGGTGTGGCCGGACGTTGGGCGTCGTCGCTCTCACCGCCGCCGTCCTGATTGGACTGCGCCAGGTAATCGGCGTCCTCGGGCGCATCTTCGCTCTGATGTTGTACGAGTACGATATCGAGGGTGCTGACGAGTTCCCGGGAGCGATCAGTGGGCGCGAAGGTCACCCCGAGGACCACGATGGCGTGGGCGGCAATGGCGATAAAAAGCGTGAACCCCAAGCGATCCGTGGAGCCAACGATCGGCGGGGCCGTAATGGCGTGCACTCAGACGGAACCCAGGCTGAAAACCCCTTGAATTATAGTCACCTAATCGGACCTGCGGAACCGCGTCGCCCTATCTCCCGGATGCCTGCAGCTTGGTCTCGATGGCGTCCATCAATTGACCGGCAATATCGAGTCCGTAGAAGCCATCCAACTCCCGGATGCAGGTGGGACTGGTAACGTTGATCTCCGTGACATGGTCGCCGATGACATCGAGGCCGACGAACATCAAGCCCTTTTCCTTGACCACCGGTCCAATTTCCCCGGCGATCCAGACCATACGCTCGCTGAGTTCGACGCCGACTCCGGTAGCGCCGGCGGCGAGGTTTCCCCGCGTGTCACCTTCGGCGGGCACGCGCGCCAGCGCATAGGGCACGGGTTCGCCGTTGACCAGCAGCACGCGCTTGTCGCCGTCGCGGATCTCCGGCAGAAAACGTTGCGCCATGATGAAGCGACTCTCGTGGCGCGTCATGGTTTCGAAGATGACGTTGGAGTTCGCCTCGCCTTCCGTGACCCGAAAAATCGATGCGCCGCCCATGCCGTCGAGGGGCTTGACGATGATTTGCTTCTCGATAGCAAGAAATTCGTAGAGCCGTGACATCTCACGGGTGACCAGCGTGGGCGGACAGCATTGGGGAAACCACGCCGTGAAGACTTTCTCATTCGCGTCACGCAGGCTTTGCGGTTTGTTGACCACCAGTACGCCGGCCTGCTCGGCCTGCTCCAGCAAGTAGGTCGCGTAGATGAACTCCATATCAAAGGGCGGATCTTTGCGCATCAGTATCACATCGAGATCCGACAGAAGCCGCGTTTGCGACTCACCCAGGTCGAACCAGTCGCGGGCGTCGTCGCGTACGATCAGATTCGCCATGCGCCCATGACACATTCCGTCGCGTAAATACAGATCCTTCATCTCCATATAATGAAGCGACCAGCCGCGCGCCTGGGCGGCGAGCAGCATCGCGAGGGTGCTGTCCTTCTTGACGGTTATCTCTGAAATCGGGTCCATGACGACCCCGAGTTTGACGGTCATGACGTTCTCCAGATGTGTCATCGGATGATACACGGGGATGACCCCCAGGTGATGGGGTTCGAATCCGGAGCGGGCCACCCACGCTGGCATTCCCACTGATCGTCGGTGAGAATGTCGAACATGAGCACACTTCGCATCGCAACTCGAAAAAGTCCGTTGGCCTTGTGGCAGGCGCAGCACGTGGGACGTTTGTTAGGGGAAAAGTTTCCCGACCTGGAAATCGCGCTGCTTCCCATGTCGACCAAGGGTGACAAGTTGCTGGATGCGCCGCTGGCAAAAGTAGGCGGAAAAGGGCTTTTCATCAAGGAGCTCGAGCACTCGTTGCTCACCGGGGATGCCGATATCGCCGTGCATTCGCTGAAAGACGTGCCCATGGAGATTCCCGATGGACTCGCGATGCCGGTATTCCTGGCTCGCGGCGACCCCCATGATGGCCTCGTCTGCGAGCGCCACGACAGCCTGGCATCGTTGCCACCAGGGACCCGGGTTGGGACATCCAGCTTGCGGCGCAAGTGCCAGCTTCTGGCGGCCAGACCCGACCTGCAGGTAGTCACGATACGCGGTGGTGTGCACACGCGGCTCGCGAAACTGGACGCGGGCGAATTCGATGCGCTACTGCTGGCGGTGGCCGGCTTGCTGCGCCTGGGGCTGGACGAACGCGTGCGCGAGGTGTTGGCGCCGGAGGTCATTCTTCCCGCGGTCGGCCAGGGAGTCCTCGGCATCGAGTGCCGGCAGGGCGACGAGCGCGCCGCGTCGCTCATCGCGACGCTCAACGATGCCGACAGCGCCGCCTGCGTAAGCGCTGAACGCGCCATGAACCAGAAACTCGGTGGCGGCTGTCAGGTGCCCATCGCCGGTTTTGCTGAACTCGACGGCGAGGAGTTGCTACTGCGTGCGCTGGTGGCCAGCATTGATGGCAAGCGGGTACTGCGCGCCCACGGCCGTGCCCCGCGCAGCCAGGGAGCGCTGCTCGGCGCATCGGTGGCCAACGATCTATTGTCCCAGGGCGCCGGCGAGATCCTCGCCGAAGTCTACGCGGATGGTTGATACGGGTGTGCGCGGCTGCGGCGATGCACTCGCCGGACTGCGCGTGCTCGTGACCCGGCCGAAGGGTCAAAGCGCCGGGCTGGTGGCACTCATCGAACAGCGCGGCGGCATTGCTTTTCGCTTTCCCGTTATCGACATCCTGCCCGTCCAGGAGCCCCTGGCCGTGCAGCCGGCTCTGGCATCTCTTGATAACTTCGACCGGGTGATATTCGTGAGCCCGAACGCCGTGGAACACGCGCTCGCCATCATGGATGTGGAAACTGCGCGCCGGGCTCGCGCCGGCTTCATGGCGGTGGGCGCGAGTACCGCCGCGGCGTTGCAGAGAGCCGGCTTCGCCGGTGTGCGCCACCCGGGCGCAAGCGCCAGCAGCGAGGCGCTGCTGGCGCTGCCGGAACTGCGAGGCGGCGGGTTGGCGGGATCCCGGATCCTCAT
>Ga0255048_10002632_pt1 | contig 11339 bp, 14 predicted proteins | sample JV7_2_2_MG_FD_183619 | JGI IMG/M metagenome (GOLD analysis project Ga0255048, IMG submission 183619) | Seawater microbial communities from Jervis Inlet, British Columbia, Canada - JV7_2_2 | ecosystem: Environmental > Aquatic > Marine > Inlet | place: Canada: British Columbia | collected 2016-10-06
ACTCTCTGATATACAAAGCCACCATCGATAAGTAGGCTCCACCCATAGCGCATAGACTGAGACCGCAGATCAGATGTGCTGTCTGATCCACGACCTCTCGTCCTTGAGGAGTGAGATCCCTGTACCATCGGGGGTCGTTCAAGGATTACGCAGCAGAGAACGGGGAAGCAAGAGTGCCGCTGCCAAGAAGGGCAGATCCGCTGCACAGCCATCCATCAGTAGTGCAAACAAACTCAAGACAAGAACCCTCTAAGCCGCCCTTAGTGGTTCCATCAAGAGTAATAATATCGTCGTCGCCGTCTGCAAAAAACGAAGTATTTGCACCGGCAGTTTCCTTCAAGATATTTAAAGCACCTACATAGTTGTCTGCGCTTGCCGTCGTTACCGTCGCACCACTAGCGGCTACCGAGAAATAAATCTTAAAAGTAAGACCGAGTGTGCAAGTCTGATTGGGATCAGTCTTGTCAGAAGGCTCAGTCGTAACAATCGAAGGAAGCGTGATTGCAATATCAGCATCCTGTATCACAACAATCCTTCCTCCATGATCCGCATCAGTCAAAGAAAGGGTTGCTGTAGCATCGGCAACATTTACTTCATTGTTGTAACCGGAAGGGTTAAACCCAGCAAGAGATTTAACCGGCCCACTAAAAGTTGTATTACCCATTTTGAATCACCTCATTGCACGCAATTTGCCTGACAGTCCGCGTGCTGTCGTTTAAGTCTGTCAGGCTTTGGTTATTAAACTTGTTTAAGAAAATCAATTATCAAAGACAAGAGCCCTATCACTACAAGCACAGTCGATGAAATTCCATAAACCTTGTACTTGAATTGAGTTAACTCCAACCGAACTAGATCTAGCTCATCGGAAAGAAGATTGATAATCGTCTTATCATTCCTGAGACGATGCTCAATATTAGTAATCTTCTGCTCAATCGAACCTATTTCTCTATCAGTAATAGGCGTCATCAAATATAAGGCCCCTGGCAGCACGATGTTGTGACGCCGTAAGCCAGGGATATCCCTACTTCTTCCGACTGCGAAACGACTTATGAATCTTATCAACCGTTCCGCGAACTAATTGCTCGCCATAGGAATTTCTTTTATTCCTAATAGGGCCACCCGGATGAGTCTGATAGGCACCGTCTCGTCTCGCTGCATTTTCCTTCATCAAGTCGCTATGCTTTCTGAGCTTACTCATCACCGAAGGCTTCTTCTTTGAAGCTCCCTTCTTTGAAGCTCCCTTCTTTGGAGAAGCCTTCTTACTCAACTTCTTCTTAGCTGGCATCACTTCCCCTTCCGACCACGGTTTTTGGCTTTTGACGAAACACGTAAATTGCTCCGCTTGTTGTTTTGTGGATTCCGATCTTTAAGGAAAACAGGGGGGATAGGGATAAGTATCTCTATCCCCCCTTAACCCTTTTACTTATGCACCTGTCGAACCGTAGATTCCGAGCGGATCCGAAACACCGAAGCTGTATCGCTCTCGGCACTTGTATCGAACATTACCCGTATCGAAATCACCGTCCATCGACGTAGACATCGGGGTTCTCGTGAAGCCCTTCATACCATTCGGCACGTCAGTAATCACAAACCACGCATCACCCTCAGAATCCGTCAGGTAATGATTCACCCGATAACCTTCAGGAATAACCCCGTTGGTCCGGAGCGCATTGATGTCATTGTCAGCCGTTCCCGGTCGAAGCTCCGTATCAAGGATACGAGTCGCAACGAACATGAGATCCGGAGGTACAATGAGGCGTCGAGGCCGAGCTGCGATCTTGAGTCCACGCTGATCAGTAAACGCTGCGATATCAATCACAGCCTGTTCAAGCGAAGTCTCATTGAGATCCGATGCAGTCGAGGGCTGGTTCCGATTCACTCCACCACTAACCAAGGGATGGCTAGCATTGAAAAGTGACACGCCGTCACCCGACTCAAAGGTACCGAATCCGTTATTCAACGGATACGCTGCCTTGACCTGCTTCGTGTTCGCTGCACCGCGAGCAAGTGCCTTGGTGTAACGAGCCGAGAGAGAATCATAAAGATTATCCTCGATCGCCTCCTCCGTAATGGAGAAGCCAAGAGCAACCGTCTCATGGTTGTAGCGAGCAGTGAAGACTTCTTGCGCCGTATCGTAAGCGATAGCGGAACCTTCGGACTTCACCGGAGCAGAACCAAACCCGGAAAGCTGAACTTCCTCTTCGAACGCTCTGTCCGAAGATTCCATTTCATAAATATCTTCATGCTCGTTTTCATACGAGCCATACTCCAACCCGAACAGTTCGTTCAGCCCCGGCAGGAGTTCCTTCATCATTTGTGCTCTAGAAATAGCCATGATTATCTACTCCTTACCTATACGCCCAGCGGATTGCTGAACTGGCTTACGCCATCATTAAGTTTCACAAGAACATTAGGCGTGCTGCTCGATTCGTTAGATCCATCTTCCGGAACACCTAGAATGCGAAGAGCAAGCGTGTTGGTAGTGTTAATAAGACTATGGTCAAGCTGAATACCAGAATTTCCGGTAATCGTACTACCAGCCGACGTTGCAAAGTTCGCTATTGGAGCATTTCCCCCAACGTCAGCGTAAGTCGTAGCACCATCGGACTGAATCAAATAAACCTGATTCGGATCATCGCATACAAATGCGTAAGCATCCGTATCCGTAGAGACCGAAGGGTAATACTGACCGTACTTCTGCTCACCAGAGGCAAGCTTCCACCTGAAGCCCACAGTAACACCTAAGGTGCGGACACCGTTAGCCGTCGTGGGCGTTTCTCCAATCGTATTCCCAGCCTGTCTGTCGATTTCACCAGTGTCAGTGAGTTCTACAAAATCACCAGCGTAAATAACCGTTGCACCAGCCGCAACTTCGGAAACATCAATACGATACTCGCTGAAGCCTCCGGTGTTGTATCCGTTACCCATACCGCCGCCCGAACCAACGGGGCGAAGTCCGTAACCTGCCATTTTAGTTTCTCCTAAAAATCAAGCGGCGACTTGTAGGAGTACATCTCCTAAGAGCCGTCGCCAAAAGAGACACGAGTTTTTCTGTCCGGATGGAGCAGAGGCATTCTCGCATCGTTCTCTCGCAAGAAGTTATTGTCTACGGCTTCCATCTGGAGGTTGGATTGTTTATTGATGTAATCTCTCTTCTGAGCCATAAGCTCAGTAGTGTTCTTACACAACATCAATCCACCAATCACCGCTCCCCCATCAAATCGACTATCGATATCAGGGATGAGTTTAAGCTCAGGATGATCCTCAAGCTTAACGGGCTCCCAGCCTTCCCGATATTTTCGGGAGACATTCGTGTTATCCGATTCGCCACGCATGGAAACTCGAATCCAACGAAACTCGTACCCGTCTTGCGGATCGGGTACTGGGAGGACTGTGGGTGGTGTCCAAAAAGCCGGTCGAGTAGAAACCTCGCGGGTTTCATGCTCTCTTTGAGCGCGGGGATCCTGTTCCCCATTGGCGTCGTCGCCTCTAGCCATTGTTATTCTCCAATTTCAAGAGTTGTCTAGCGTAACCTTCAGGAGATATACCCAGGCGCTTTGCGAGAGATACCTGAGTCTTCGTGAGTTGGACTTTGCGCGAATTGGCACCAGTCGTTCGCCTTGCAGGTGCCACTATCGTCGAGGGTGTTCGGCGGTTTCCATCGGAACGAAGATCCGGATCATCACTGGAGACATCAATCTCCTGACCATCACTGCCGAACTTTTCTGGGAATCTTTCCCGTACTCTCGTGTCGATTGAGTCGTAATAACTATCTGACTTCGGATCGACACCCTTGGATACTAGATCTTCATGAACAGCTAAAGCGACAGCCGTCATTTCTTTGTCAGTTCTAAACCAAGGATTTTCTTTTGCCCATCCAGCAGCTCTTTGGTCTGGCGGTGGTTGCTGCCTGACCCGTTGCGGTTGCTGCGGTTGCTGCGGTTGCGGAATCTCTTCCGCAGAAGGAATGTACTCCTGAGCTTTTTGCGAATCATAAGATGCCCTAGATAAAATCTCTTGAGCATCTACGATCGACCCGGGATCACCCTCTTCATGGGCTCTTTTTAATAGAAGTTTTGCGGTCTCTAATTCCTTCTCGGTACGAGCCTTTACTTCATCGACGAGAACTTGCTCCCCTCGATTCACTAATTCTCTGAGCTTTTGATTTTCTTTGTGAACATTCTGAGCGTAATTTATTGCCTCATCCCTAAGGCGTGAAGAAGATTCCTTCGCTCTTCGCTCTTCGTGGAAATCATATTTAAGCTTTTTGATCCGCTTGTGAACACTCTTGCTTACATCGTTCAGCTCGCCTTCGTGTTCTTCTGTGGATCTTTCACCGGGAGGAATTCTCCCCCTGTCCTCTTCTGGAGTGTCATCAACAATATCAATCTCGATGAGCGACTCATCCATAACTTCATCATCTGCACTGGCTTCACTCATAGGTGAAGAGACGATCTGTTCTGTACTCATATGACCTTCACCACCCCTCTAGGATCATCAACAACAGCTTCCACTGTATCGTCATTGATCAATCGAAATTCTTGATTCTCTACTTTGAATCGTGTTCCGGAATAAGAACGCATCATGATGAAATCACCAATCTCGCACCAGTTTCCAGAAGGGAATTTCTTTTCATCCTTGTAGGCCAGTTCTCCCATTTGAATAATCAAACCTATAATTGTACCCACCTCTTCGACGTGTATTGCTTCGTCGGGCTTGTAGATACCACCATCAGTCTTGTTCTGAGCTTTTGGAACGGCAACGAGAAGCTTCCAGCCGGTAGGCTTTGGCAACTTATCCCCTGCTTGTTCCATTATCTTTTGATAATCCTCTAGCTCGTCATGCGACTCTTCGTCGGACATTTTCTTCCTTGCAGCGTCTCCGCTGTGTGCAGCCTCTGTTAAGGGAGAAGCCGTTCCCTCGCACCCGTATGGGTGTTATTCCTCTTCCGAAGCGCGTCTTACCAGATCAAGGAACTCCGACTCCGCCGTCGCAATACCTTCTATGAATCCAACGCGAAATTTGTAATCTGCATAATCGCTAGCGCACCCTGTTGCTAGATCATCTGCTTTGTTGTTCATGTACTCACGAAGCTTGGCTATGAAGACATCACTCAGAGTGCCTGCCATCTCAATCCTCCTTGCTTTCCTTTGCTACTTCGTATCCAATTCGAACTCCATCGAGAAGCTCTTTGGCTTCGTTCTTCTTCTTCTCTAGGGCTAACTTCTGAACATCTATAGAAGAATCAACACCAATCTCGATACCCTTGATAAGCTCTGCTGAGCTAATTCGCTCTCGATCAACCTCTGCCCTGAGAGCCGCCTTCTTCAAGTCCGCTGCGATCCGAGCTGCATCTGTCTGCATCTTAGACGTGACCTTGGACTCATCGATATCAAGCTGTCGATTCTGCTGTTTCACAACAGGATCTTCCATCTTCTCCATCTGTTCCTTCAACTGCATTTCTGCAACATCACGACCCAGAAGACGACTGCCAGCTTCGGCAACAAGAGAAGAGAGTTTAACCTCGATTTCTTTCGGCAACGGGAGTTCAAGGGGCGGGAGTTCAACTCCGAGTTCATTTTCAATTTCTCTTCGATACTTAAACCCTAGATGCTCAAGTACATGCGCGGAAAGAGCAGCCTCTATCTCCTTCGCCTTCGGTGAATTCTGCATAATCGCAAGCATCTTCGGATCTTGCGCTGCATCCATATGCACTTGGATATGCGCTTCATGATCTTGCCACATGAATGCCTTGACCGGATCCGTCTTCATGAGGTTCATATTCTCAGAAACTGGATCGACCGCCTTCACATCGTCATCCGTGGGCACAATCACATCTGCATCTTGTATCCCTAAAACATCAAGCATCTGCCTGTGAAGCTCAGAAAGATTGTAAATATTTGGAGCAGTGGAGGCGAGCTGCAACGCCGCCTGATATTGCATGATGCGTTGAGCCATCGTGGAGGAGTTGGGATCGCTAACGGGAATCACATCGAGACGACCATCAAAATCTTTCGTCTTCATCATTTCGCCGTCGTCCACTTCCCACTCGTAATCCTCTGGCAAGTAGTCTCTAACGATACGAGATAGAATCTTGAACTCTTTCTTCATCGCATAATGAATTCTGGCCTGGATCGCATTCATCGAAACCATTGATCTCTCGATAATCGCCAGCGTGGTGCCTACCGGGGCTTGCTGGTTCATATCGGAGATGTTCATGTCAGAGATAGAAGCGAACCTTCGACCCTCTTCAACGATGTTCTTCAAAAGCTCATGAAGAACATTGGAGGGATCCTTGTACGGTAGGAACGTGATGTTGTCCCTGATCGCCCCACCTGGGACATCAACATCTCGAAACTCACCGGGCATGATGGGGGAATCATCACCCTTAATGCGAAGTCCACGAGCCTTGAGGCCACCAGGGAGATTGGACAGCGTGCCAGCATCTACGAGTTGCCTAAGCAACGAGGTTGCTGACTTCGCCATACCACCAATCAAATGAATCAATCCAAATCCATAGAATCCCATACCGGGGAGGTATTCATAATGGACAAAGTGATTCCGACGCCTCTTGAATTCATCACCCTCTATCCAATTTCTACGAATGGAAAGAATCTCAGAGCTACCTACATCGACTGTAATGACATAGGGAAGAGCAACCCCTGTCTCTTCTCCATTGTTCTCATCTTCAAATCCTGCAAGATCCCAATCAACATGCATCTCATAGAGCGTGTGACGATCATCTGCTGAGAACGAAGGAGAATCTCCTGTGAGATCATCATACTTCTCCTCAATACTAGTCTGATCATCTCGACCATCACCTAGCTCCACGTCTCTATAAAAACCGGAAACCTGAAGCTTTCTAACTTCGTTAAAGCCCTTCTTCATCACATGGGTAATGCGTTCAGCCATTTCTAGGGACGGTGAACCATACGAAACAAGAAGCTCTTCAGCCGGAATAAACATTGAGCAAGGGCGACCCATTGATGGATCCCAATACACCTTGCGGAAGGCTGAGCCTGCTAGGGCAAGATTGAAAAGCATCTTCTCTGTCTCAGATCGATACTCTGGCATCTCCTCTGTAATCAAGTAGTTCATATACTCCTTGACTCTGAGGGCCTGCTTCTCCTTTGCCGGAGTCATCTTGCCAAGCATCTTAATCTTGACCGGACCACTGTTCGGAAAGATCTCCGTAATCGTTTGCGCTTGGAATCTAACGACAGCCTCCGCGAGTATCGGATGCTGAACGCCGCAGGCTCCCGGCCACGGAGTAGACCTATCCTCTATCTTCATCCCAAGCTGCTCAAGACCCTTGATATAGGTTTCTTCCCAATCTTTTCTTGAGTCCAGATCTGACTTAGCCAGAGAAACCAATTCGGAAGACAGTCTCCCTAGCTCTCTGTCTTCCATGAAATCTGCCAGATTATCATCAAACTCTGAATCCTCACCAACATCTTCCCGAGGATCGAAGTCGATGAGCATCCCGCCATCTTCTGTCTCCACGACCACTACGGGGTCAGAAGAAGGATCAGGAATCAACAAATCGACAGAGATATCCTCATCACCGAGTTCTTGCATCGGGAGAAGAGGAGTATTGGGATCGAGTGCGGATTCTATTGCCATTTATTTACCTAGTAAGGCGAGTAAGCTTGCACTGGTTCATGTTCAAAGACTTCATCGCTTTCCATTGGAATGAAACCACCCTGTCTAAATCTAAGAAGAGCCTGTGTTGATGAGTCCACAAGATCATCATGTGCCGAGGAGCCTGGGAAGCCTGCGAACTGCTCCACCACTTCCTCTGCGAACCATGTATTCGGAGCCCAGATCACCCCAGATGCAAACAAGTCAGCCACTGAATTAACTCTGGCGATCTTATCCTTGCCCCTTGACGGGGTGTACTCGCCAACAGGAATGCCCATTTGTCTCAATTCAAATATCAAGGGTGAACCAGCAGCCTTCGCTTCCACTATGCAGGCATCTGGCTTCCATATTTGATACTGATCGTATGCCCTCTTCTTTAACTCTGGAAATTCCATTCTCTCCTGAAATGAATTCAGAAGAATCAGACACGGTACTAACTTTCCATCTGCATTGTCTTCAGAGTAAAAAACGCCCCAAGTTGTGCAGGCAGAATAATCAGCTCTCTCTGTTTTAAGAAACGCAGTGTCCCATGACTGTATGATGAAGTCGCACTCTGGAGGTTCCTTCTCCGGCCAGATTCTCCACCACTCTCTCTTTATAATCGCAGACTCATCGGCTGTCGGATCTTGCTGATATTGAGCAGACCACTTCGATGCCGGAATCTCCGCTCTAACTTTCTCTAGTTCAGCAAGGGACCAAAACTCAGGCCAGAGAGGAGTCCCTGAAGGAAGAATCGCTGGAAACTCAATCACTTCCCAATCATCTGTTCCTTCTCTCTCTGCTGCGTTCTTTAGAAGTTGTCCTGTAAGATCTCTCTGCGACCATCTCGTCGCGACTTGAATAATCCGCCCCCCAGGCTGTAGGCGCTGGCGGGGTCCAGAGGTGTACCATTCATAGACCCGATCGAATATATTGGGATCTCCAAGTTGGGCCTCCTGCTCTGAATGTGGATCGTCAATAATCAGAAGATCCGCGCCCTTCCCTGTGACCGCGCCGCCTACCCCGATCGCGAAGTATTCGCCTCCATGACTGGTTGCCCACCGACCCGCCGCCTTGGAATCTGAGCGAAGAGAAACGCCGGGGAAGATGCTTTTGAACTCATCCGTGTCAAAGAGATTTCTAACCTTGCGACCGAAGCCAACGGCTAGTTCGGCTGTATGAGCCGTCTGAATCACCTTCTTCTCTGGATTATTTCCTAAGTACCATGCTGGCAATAGATAAGAAGCGAACTCAGACTTCGTGTGGCGAGGTGCCATATTGATGATCAATCTCTTCTGATCACCATTCACAACCTCTTCAAACGCTTCCCCCATCAATCTATGATGGGATCCCTCGATGAACCCAGGCCAAACAGCATGAACGAAGTCCATGAAATTAAGCCTTGCCTTCTTATATTTCTGGATCTCCTCTAGCTTCTCGATGATGTCGAGTATTTCTCTCTTCTCATCATCTGGAAGATTATGTAAATGCGGAAGAGCAGAGATGATGTCGGGGTCTATACCCTCGATCACGGTCTACGCGGAAACTTCTTCTTGACTGAAGTCCGCGCAGCCGTCTTTGCAGCCTTTCCAACTCGGCCACCAGCCTTCATCCCCACACTGCTTCTTCTAGACGCTGCCTTCTTGGCGGGCTTACCCACCCGACCACCAGCCTTCATGCCGGACCTCTTTTGCTTAGCCCGCCAAGACTTCATTTCCTCATCATATCTAGCCCATGGACCTACTGGTTGACCCCTTCGAGTCTGAATCTTATCCGGTCTCTTGCCTCCAGGCGGTTTAGGTTCATCATTAGTGGGAACGAAGGCATCCTTGATGCCCTTTCTAAACCTTCCGAGGAGTCCCTTCTTCTTGGCCCTCGTCACGCCGGTAGCGCGATCGTCCTGAGCTTTTTTACCCTTAGGGATACCCTTAGAGATCGTCGTTCCTGTATCGCCGCTTCGTATCTTACTGAATCCACCCGCTGGCTTATCATCTGCCCTGTCTGTGGTGAACTTTCTCCCCTTGCGCGGGCCAGGGCCTGTATAAGTGAATACTCCGCCCCGACCTAACTCCTTTCGAGCGGCAGCGAATTCTTTATTGAAGGCAGCATCGTAATCGGCGGTTTTGGTTGCTTTGGTTCGCCCTAAAGCCCCCTGCTTTCCTGCTCTATTGCCTTTCGGGTATACTTTATCGGCTCGACGGGATTCCGGCTGCTTCCTCGTCGCGGGACTGAGGGCTTTCTTCTCCTTCTTCTTCTTCTCCTCATCCTCCCTCTGCTTGCGCTTTTTGGCTGCGGCCCTAGAACGTTCCATCATTGATGCCATAGTGTTTCTCCAACAAGTTGATGATTTGTAAAAAAAAGGCGCTCAACCTTCGATTAGCCTTCGAAGGGAGCGCCATATGGGAGAATGGGATATCCTCCAATCCATAGATTCTTCCCAATTTTATAATAATGGTGACTTGACAAATCGTCAACACATATTTCAATAAAAAAGGAAAACATGGAAAACGAAGAGCCGAGTATTGTAGAAATACAGGCAGTCCGAGTGCAGGATGTATGGGAACAGATCAAGCCCGCGATTGACAACATCCTCAAGGATCTTCCCTGGAAAGACTTCAGGGCAGAAGACATCTACGCATCTTGCTCAACGGGCGATTCAGTGGTCTTTGTAGATCCGGTAGTTCCCGTGGGGGAAAGCTTCTTCGTCGCTCGCATAGACGAAAATCAATCAACCCGAGAGAAAACCCTCTGCCTGTGGATTTCCCATTCCACTACCCCCGAAACAGCTCAACGGGTCATGGACGCAATAGACGATATCGCCGCGAACTCAGGATGCGCCTATATCGAATTCGTCACTGGCAGTGAAAAGCTGGTTGAATACGGGAAGCTCCATGGCTTCGATAAGGTCATGTATGAAGTGAGGAAATCAGTTCCTAAACAAGAAACCGCCGAGGGACCGCTGAGTTAGATCGGCGACCCAGAGACTCTCCGATTATGCCCATCGAACATACCCTGAAATGGTCGCAAGATGATCCGCTGGCGGTGGAAAGCTGGGAGTTCCAATACTCCCCGAATGGAACCGCGTGGTACTGGGTTCAGCATGTCCAAGAAACAGAGGACTGTGCAAACTGCTTCCAGGCCATCATCACCACACCTGATCAGATGATGATGGTGAGGATGCGGTCTATCGGCCTCTCTGGGGCCAGTTCGGAATGGTCAAACGCCCAGTCCCTGCCGGAGCCTACATTCGGCGACACCCTCCTCCTCGCGGCGATGTTGATGCTGATCATCGCTCGGCGGTTCCGCATCTTCTCTAGATCGAAAGATCCGCAGGGTTGAATCCGGTCGGAATCCCCTTCACCTCTTCTTTGGGTGGTGAAAAGGGGTGTGTTCCGCTACGCCGATCTTATTGGGCCGACGCATCTCTGGGCTTTTTGAATGAGATGCCCTCTTGGCTCTACGCTCTGCCAGCTCTCTTGCTTTCTTCGCATCACGTCTCTTCTTCGCTGCTCTCTTTTCCGCAAGGGTTGACATCCAAATCCACCTCGTTTAACGGCTTCGCTGCCTGTAGGCACAACTCCCAGCAACATAGGAATCGATTCATATAAGAACAGATCTGTTCTTATAGATCCATTCCTATAGATCCGTTCTTATAGAAGAAAGATATCCACTCTGTAATGAAAAGACCATTCTTATAAGCCGATGGCGGCGTTAGCAAC
>Ga0255048_10002634_pt1 | contig 11334 bp, 6 predicted proteins | sample JV7_2_2_MG_FD_183619 | JGI IMG/M metagenome (GOLD analysis project Ga0255048, IMG submission 183619) | Seawater microbial communities from Jervis Inlet, British Columbia, Canada - JV7_2_2 | ecosystem: Environmental > Aquatic > Marine > Inlet | place: Canada: British Columbia | collected 2016-10-06
GCGCGATGCCCCTGCTCCGGGGTGGATGGCCATTCTTCTCACCACTCGCGGTTCTTGTTTATCTGCTCTTTGTGATGCGCTTCGACCCGGCCTGGTCGGCCCTGGTTGCGGCATTGACGCTGCTGATGCTGAACATTATCCAAAAACGACGCGTGCCGCGGATAGCAGAATTTCGTGACATGCTGCTCGGTGCCGGGGAGAGCATGCTGCCTTTGCTTATGATTGCCGGCGGCGCCGGTATCGTCATTGGCGTCATGAATAGCACCGGCCTCGGGTTCTCCCTGTCGCTGGTCCTGACGCAGATCGGGACCGATTCCGGCTTACTCGTCATGCTCTTATTAACGGCGGCCATCGCGATTGTGCTCGGCATGGGCATGCCGACGACGGCGATTTACGTGGTGCTCTATGTGGTGCTTGTTCCGGCGGTTGTCGAGATGGGTATCTCACCGATGTCGGCGCATCTCTTCATCTTTTACTTCGGCCTGTTGTCGTTCCTGACACCGCCGGTTGCGATAGCGAGCTATGTTGCTGCCGGTCTTGCCGGCAGCGGTATGTGGTCGACTTCCTGGGAAGGCGTCAAGCTGGCTGCGATGGCTTATTTCTTGCCGATACTCTGGTGCTACAACCCGGCGCTTTTGCTTGATGGTTCCGGGATCGAGATCGGCTATGCGATTGCAACCGCACTCGTGGCTGCAGTCTTGATGGCCAAGGGGTTGCAGGGCGGCTTGAGGATCGGGCGGTCAGGCTTGCCGCTGAGCATTGCGCTCGTATTCGGCGCCGTTTTTGCCGGCGGTAGCACGGTTTGGTTCGGTTCCGCCTCGCCTGCCAATCTTGTGATCTTGCTGGCCAGTATCGGCCTCATCGCGGTCTTGAGGCGTATCAAAAGACGAGATTAAGCATGACCAGCGAAACCGTGAGGAAGATGATGCTCATCATGCTGCCTGCCTTCAGAAAATCGGCAACGTGATAACCACCGGGACCCATGACCAGGGCATTGACCTGGTGCGTCGGCAGAATGAAAGAATTGGACGTCGAAATCGCGACCGTGAGCGCAAACATCGCGGGGTCTGCGCCGGTCGCAATAGCCAGGTTGATTGCGATTGGTACCAGAATGACAGTGGCACCAACGTTGGAAATTATCAACGTAAACACTGTGGCAAGCATGGCGAGCATTGCCTGCAGCACCCAGGGAGGCATCGCACCAAATTCGTTGAGAAAATGTAATACCACGTAGTTGGCAAGGCCGGATGTTTCCACGGCCCGACCGAGTGGCAGGAGGCCTGCAAGCAGAAATACCGTGGTCCAACTGACGGCGTTGTAGGCTTCGTCCATCGTTAACAGACCGAAGATAATCATGCCGACGGCGCCGGTCATCAGGGCGATTGGCAACGGAATGCCGGTAAACAGAATCATGCCGAGCGAGATGCCGAGAAACGCAATCGCAAGGGCAACCTTGTAGGGGCTGCGCTCCTCGCGTGGATAGTCGGCTGTGACCACGACAAAGCTGCGATCTTTCTCGAGTCTCGCCAGATCTTCCCATCGGGTGTGACAGATTAGGGTGTCGCCGGCAGCAAATGGCACCCTCTGCAGGGCGCTCGTGATTGCCTCGGTGGCGCGATAGATACTGAGCAGGCTCAGGCCCGTGGTTTCGCGCAGCCTCAGATCGCGCACTGTCTTGCCAATGACGCTCGAGTCGGGCGGGATTACGACTTCGGCGACACCGGCGACGGCACGAGCCAGCATATAGCGAAAGTCCTTGAGCTTGGGCCTCAGAATCAAGCGACCCGCCTCGATGAATCGCTTGAGTTCCTTGTGCTCAGCGATGACGGCGATTGTTGCCGGCGCGATGAGCTGGGCTTCGACCGGCGGAGAGACGATGGAATGCCCGGCATGGTGTAAGGCGACGATTTTGACTTCGTATTCATGCTGGAGACTGACGAGCGTCTCGCCAGCAAGCGGGCTCTTTACCGGAACTTCCAGCTCGCGCACGGCGGCGTTAATGCCGTGAACGTGGCGCAGATAGCGAACCGTCCCGAATCCGCGGAGCTTGCCGCGCTCCGTTTTACCGCCCGGTAGCACGTGGCGCCCAAAGATGAGGAAGTAAAGGAGGCCGGCTGCGACCAGGGCCAGGCCAATCGGTGCGACCGCGAATAGATTGAAGTGTGCCATCTGCTGATCAGGCGATAACGCACGATTCGAGTTGTCGAGCAGGTCGTTGAGCATGATCAGCGGGCTCGAAGCGACCATTGTGACCGTGCCACCGAGGATGGCGCAAAAACCCATCGGCATGATGAGCCGTGACATGGGCAGACGGGTTCTCGCTGAGATTCGGGCGACGACCGGCACGAAGAGTGACGCGGCGCCGACGTTCTGCATGAACGCAGAGACGAGGGCTGTCGTTGCCGAAACGAGCGCAATTACCTTGGGCTCAGTGCGGCCGCCATACCGCAGGATGGCCCTTGCGATTTGATCCATGACGCCCGTCTTGTCGAGACCTGCACCCAGAATCATGACGGCAATGATTGATACGACGGCGTTGCTCGAAAGTCCCGCAAACAACAACTCGGGCTCCAGCAGCTGGTTAAGACCCGGCAGGTAGATCAGAAGACCGAGCAAGGTCATGACGAGCAAAGCCACGACGTCGACACGAAGTGTTTCGGTGGCAAACAGAAATACAGCGAGAATCACGATGGCGGTCACGATCGCCATCTCGGTCGTCAGTACAGGCAGTACTTCCATCACTTCGCCTTACAGCATCGAGTCGTGCCTCAGACTGAACCCGTTTTCCACGAGATCAGCGGCAATCGAAACTCGCCGCCTGATCCGTGCGGCCACTGCCATCGTATGATGCCACGCTCGGGTAAGGGCACAGCGGCCGGCTGCGCACGAGTTCTCCGTTGACTCTACGCTCCGCCTCAATGCGCTCCGGTGCACGGTCGGTTGTGAGCCATTGATCGAGCGCCGCAATGGCATCGAATTGATCTGTGCCGGTTCCGCCGCCACAGTGATTCATCCCGGGCACCATGAAGAGCTTCACCGCATTGTCGCTTTCGTCGACACCGAGCGTTGCTTGTGTCTGCTCGTAATAGTGAATGGTTCCGCCCGGCGGAATGCCCGGGTCGTTCCAGCCGTGATAGAGCAGCAGTCTTCCGCCACGCGCGATGAAGTCGCCGACGTCGGGGTCGTTCGAATCCATAAGCGGACCGATGCGTTCGACTGCCGTTGCGATATCGGCTTCTGCGTCGAAGTCCGACCAGTTCCATTCAGTGTCTTCGAATACGAGCAGAGCATAAGTCTCGCGTGCCAGTGACAGCGGCTCTGATCCACTGAGCGTCGTCCAGCCGCGCTCGCTGCCGCGTGCGAGGCCGGGAAAGATGCTGCCGCCGCTCTGAGTCACCGGCCCCCGATAAATCTGCCTGACGGTTTCGACCTGTTCGGGCGAAAGGCAGACATCACCGCCGGCATCGGGGCAGGCCAGCACCGCGGGGTTGAACCTGCACTGGCGTGGGTCTTCGATAACCCCGTCCTCGACGCCGTCGATCGTATCGCAGGCTGCGATCGCCGCGTCGTTGATCAGACCAAATTCCTGCTCACCGATTCTTGCGGCTGTGCTGCGATTGGATACGGTGGCCGTAAAGACCTGCATGCCCTGAATATGACTCGGGTAATAGGCTGGTGCGCCAGCGACGATGCCGTCGTAATCGTCGGGGTAGCGCTGGGCTTCGGCCATTGCCTGGCGGCCGCCCGTTGAGCAGCCGATGAAATAGGCTCGCTCGTGGCCCCGCTGATAAAAAGCCTCGGTGACGGCTTTTGCTGTGACGGTCATCTCGTGCACGGCGCGATGGGCGAAATCGATTAGTTTGTCCGGGTTCTCGAGTGCAAAGTCCGGCCCCTGGCCACGGTGTCCGGTATCGGTACTCGCGGCCACATAAGCAGCAGCGAGTGCACGGGCCATCGCCGAATAACTGATCGAGCCGGCCCAGCCGCCGTTGCCGACGCCTTGCACGTTGCCGTTCCATCCACCCGCCGGCAGCCAGATCTCGATACCAATTTCCGAGCCCGCGGCAGGTCGTGCCGTAGCCTCGACGCGGCAGAACTCGGGCAGTCCGGAATAGGCCTGACTGCCGCGACCGCTGAAACGGCCCGGTGCCTCGAACTCACCCGCGGCGATGAGGCCGGCACTGACAATTTCGGTGTGCCCAAATGACAGCGATCCAAGTTCATCGCAGGTTTCTGCCGAAGCAGCCGTGGCTGCTATGCCCGCCAGGATCCAGACCGGCCAGTGGATCGGTATCCGTTGTGGGATGTGCGGCATCGTCGATCTCGGTTGTGTATGCTGTTCAGACTCTAACGTAAAACCTAAATCCATGAAGATATTTGAAGTAATCGCGGGCGCAAGCTCGCTTGAAGGGCTCGTTGCCGCCGAGAGGCCGAAGCCAGAGCCAGGTCCGACCGAAGTTCTCATGCGCATGCACGCGGCTTCTCTCAATTTTCGCGACCTCGCCATCGTGCGCGGCAAGTATATTGGTGGCCCGGTGACGCAGAACACGATTCCGTTGTCAGACGGAGCCGGCATTGTTGAAGCCGTCGGTGAAGCCGTCACGACGTTTGCCGCTGGTGATCGCGTCACAGCGACGTTTTCTCAGGGCGGGCCGATGCAGACGCTGGGTTCGCCGCTGGATGGCACGCTGGCCGAATATTGCGTTTTCGATCAGTTCGGCTTGCTCAAGATTCCCGATGCGATTTCGCTGGAGCATGCGGCGACACTGCCATGTGCCGGCGTGACGGCCTTCAATGCCTTGTTTGCCGGCAAGCGCCTGCACCCGGGCGATACCGTGCTAACACTCGGTACCGGTGGTGTGTCCATCATCGCTCTGCAGCTGGCCAAGGCCGCCGGGGCCAGGGTCATCATCACGTCGTCGAGCGATGAAAAGCTCGAGGCTGCACGCTTGCTGGGTGCCGACGTCACGATCAACTATCGCGAGCAGCCGGACTGGGAGGTTGCGGTCCTGGAAGCCACCGGGGGCAGCGGCGCCGATCACATTGTCGAGCTTGGCGGTGTCGGTACGTTGCCGCGCTCGTATCAATGTGTCGCCCATGAGGGTGAGATCAAGCTGATCGGCGTGATTACGCTACCGGACGGCGACCTGAGTCCGTATCCGTTGATGTTCAAGAGTGCAACGCTGCGCGGAATTTTCGTCGGTCGCCGGCACCTCTTCGTTGGCCTGCTCAAGGCCATCGCCGCGAGTGGTATCGAACCGGTCATCGACAAAGAGTTCGCGTTCGATGATGCCGTGGCGGCTTACGAGTACCTCGCCTCGGCAAAGCATCTGGGCAAGGTCGTCATCCGAATCGCCTGAAAATGGGGTCTGACCCCTTTATTACTTCGTAAACGTGAGCGAGAACTTGGGGTCTGCGAGGAGGCATTCGGCCTCTGGGGCACCGAGTTCTTTGCGTACGACGTTGGTTCCCTGAACCAGCGCACCCATCTTATAGAGTGCGTGGCGCCGACTCATGCCTTCACGCCCCATGCCGCAATCCGATGAGATCACGAGTCGCTCGGCAGGGATGTGCTCCATCGCCGTGCGGATGTGATCGGCGACGGCATCAACCCGCTCGACCTGTAGGGAATGATGGTCAATGACGCCGATCGTGACCTTCATGTCCGTGATCGTCTGGCCAATGGCTTCGAGATCCATGCCGTTTGAGCTGACTGACTCAAAGGTGATCACGTCCGCATCGACCCGGTTCAATATCTCAAGCGCGGGCTTATAGGTCTGCACTTCGGCAAACATCCGCTGCTGCGAGGGATTGCCCCAGCAGGTGTGGCACCAGACCTCGGTCTTGTCCCTTAAGCCTTTAACCGTATTGTTGAACACCTCGAGCATGAACTCGGGGTTGATGACGTCATCGACGACGCCTCTTGCGGCCAGCAAGTGTACCTGCGGCTCCTCCATCTGGATGACGGGACAGCCGGCATCGGCGAGCTCATGCAGTTCCTCGTTGAAAGCATTGGAAATCGCCCAGATACGCTCCTGGATATCCTTGTAATAGAAGTCCTGGACCGCAAAGGCGATGAGCTCAGGCGTCACGGTGCCAAATTTGACGGGCTTGTGCGTCAGTCGCTGGGCACTCTTCCACATCGTTGCGTACTGCAGGTCACCGCGACCGACGGGGCCGACAATGCTCGGCATGACCCGGGCTTCAATGTAGTCATGCAGGATATGGCCTCGGGGAAAGCCGATGCCGCCGCCGCCGATCGGCGCGGGCTTGGGCTTTTTGTCAAAGCCTTCCATGTGCGAAGGTGGATAACTGGTCCAGCTCTGGCCGCCAATGTCCTGGGTGAACCTCGCATCGCCGTCAGAACAGATATCGAGGCCTGAGATCGCCTGCTGATTCAGATAGACCGCCAGCGCATCCTCGTACTGCTCCCGGAATCGTGTCTCGACCATGGCCTCGACAAAGGTTCTTAAGCCCAGATTCTCCGTATACCAGCTCGGTCTCGGCAACGATCCCGTGATCGTCGTCGGCAATATCTTGTCTTTGGTGGCACCCAGCATTTGTGTGTTCTTTCTCGTGTTGGTTGGGAGCAGCGCAAGCTATCGCAAGCGCGGTGCGTTGACAACCTTGCCCGGCCGTCTGACAGGTCTTGTGGTATCTACGTATAGGGTGCCGTGATACCATCGCGCTAGTGTGTTTTGGGGACACCGATAAAATCATTGTGGTATGACTATGCAGCGAATTGTTGCGAATCCACAACAATTCTGAACATCAGGGGATAATCGATGAATTACTCTAGTTTGAAGATGAAACCATTGGGCGCGGCGATTCTCGCGGCCCTCGGAGGCTATGGCGCGAGCGTGTCAACCACGGCACTGGCTCAGCAACAGACAGAATCCGGAACCATCGAGCAGATCATTGTGACCGCCGCACGGCGCGAGCAGAACCTGCAGGACGTGCCACTTGCGGTCGTCGCCATCACCGCCGAGGGGATGGAGGCTCGGGGCATCGAGAACCTGGAAGACCTGAACGCCATCATTCCGAATATGGTCATCGCCGGCAACAATGTCGGCACGGATACAGCGTCTTTCGTCATGCGTGGCATTCCCAATGTCGGCACCTACGTCGATGGCATCTGGCAGGTTTCGAACAACGGCTTGTTACTGCGCGAGTTCGTCGCACTTGATCGCGTCGAAGTATTGCGGGGCCCGCAGGGCACGTTGTACGGCCGCGACTCGACGGGTGGTGCGATTCGGATCTACACCAAGCCGCCGGCCGAAGAGTTCGGTGGCGAGGTCAATATGCAGATCGGCAACCTGGATCGCCGCGATGTCAAGGCATCGGTCGATGTGCCATTTTCGGACACGTTCCGTGGGCGTTTCACGATTGCCAGCTACGACCGTGACGGCTACATCAATAGCATCACGTCGGGTAAGAGGTCCGGAGGATTCGAGGACCAGGTCGCCCGCATGGATCTGATCTGGGAGCCGACGGATCGTGTGAGTCTGCGTGTCAATGTTCAGGATGACGAAATCATTTCCAGTACCGCGCGCGTGCAGACCTACATCGACCCGCAGCTGGCCTACAATTCGGGTTACCAGATGGGTCTTGCCGAGGCCTATGACATCGCCAGCGGCGGTCGCTGGAACTGCATCACGGCGTGCTCGGGCTGGCCTGGCGGTGAGCTTGATGAATGGACCGGCTCTTCCGAGATCACCGTGCCTTCGCGCACGGACCTCGAGCAGATCAGCCTCGATCTCAAGGTTGACCTGACGGACAACCTGGCGTTCCAGTACATATACGGTGATACCTTTGTCGATAACCGAACGTACAACGACTGGGATTCCGGCCCGTTCAATTTCTTCATCGACTATTTCAACAACGAGACGGAGATGTCGAGCCACGAGTTCCAGATTACCGGCGGTAATGACCGCTTCAACTGGGTTGCCGGCGCCTATTACTGGGAACAGGAGGGTCGGGCCCGCAATCCCGCGTGGTCGATGCGCGAATGGGAAGAGGGCAACGATTACGGGGAGGCGCAACCCTTCTCGTATGCCGATCAAATAATGACACACGCCTCTTGCACCACGCAGACGCCTGCAGACGTAATAGACGATTTCAACGAACCCTTTGTCGCCGCATCCTTCGCGGGGATAGACCCAGCAGACCGGGACACTCTCGCTGGTTGGCCCGTGCCGTGCGATGCTTTCTTCCTCCCCCCTGGGGGTTGGGTCGGTGCACTCGCGCTCGGCGCTGGCGATCGTCTGAACGGCGACGACATCGACGGCTTTGCCTACTTCGGCGAGGTCACGATCAGTCTGACCGATTCGTTCGATCTGACACTCGGCTATCGCTACCACGATCAGGAAGAAGATCAGTTTGGCTTTGATCTTGCTGCAGGCATCGCGGCCGGCATCACGGCACCGAAGCCAACGCAGACCAACAGGGAGTGGGAACATGGCGGCGTTTACGACGGCATCCGCCTCGCCGGGGGTCAGCATGTCGAGTTTGACGCCGATACGATTCGTGTGGCCGGCAGCTGGCACCTCAACGACGACATGATGCTCTATGCCGGTTACACCGAGGGCTTCAACGCGGGTGGTGTCGATGCCTATGAGGACAGCCTGGGTCCGCTCACATTGAGTTATGCCCCGGAGGAGATCGAGAACACCGAGATCGGTATTCGTGCCGACCTGCTCAGCGGCAAATTACGCGTCAACGCAACCTATTTCGAGACCGATTGGATCGGCGTGCAGTTGCCGGGCATCGTCATCGATCGCGGTAATGGTACCGAGGTCACGGAACTGGTCACGCAGAACGCAGCCAGTGCAAAGGCCGATGGGTTTGAGGTCGAGCTGAGCTATGCGGCGACAGACAATCTGCTGCTGCAGGCCAACCTTGGGTTCCTCGATACGAAGTACACGGATTCCCAGAGCCCGGCGGTGACGCTGAATACGGAGTTCGCGCGTGCCCCGGACGAGACCTACAATCTGGGACTCCAATACGATGCCGACATGTCAGCTGGTGGGTCGATCACCTATCGGCTTGATGCAAGCTATACCGGTGGTTACTGGCGCTCGGATACGCCGAGCCTGAGACAAAGCGCCTACGGTGTACCGCGTAGCTTCGAGGCCGGCGATTACTGGAACATCAATGCGAGGATTGCGTACACGCCACCCGATGCTAACTACGAGGTGACCCTGTATGGCACGAACCTTTCGGATGACTATCATCTGAACTCCGGGTTCCTGCACAACATCTGGCAGTTCGACTTTGCGACCGTTGACCGGCCGCGTGAGGTCGGCGTCGGCATGAAGATGTTCTTTTAATTTGACCTGAAGACGACGCCCTAAGAGCGTCATGGAAAGCCAGCCGGGGCGACCCGGCTGGCTTTTTTCTTGTGGGGCCCGGCTATAATCGCAAACCCGGGCCGGCCGCGGCGGAGCCTGATCGCCCACAGCGGCGACCGATTTCAAGGAGAACTCGATGGATTTAGGCCATGGCCTCGGCCACTTAACGTACTCGACGCTGGTCCACCCGGGCGACACGTGGGCGGAGATGTGGAACAGCCTGACGACCTATGTGCCCAAGGTAAAAGCCCGGGTTTGCCCCGATGCACCCTTCGGTGTTTCGCTCAGAATTTCAAACGCCTCGGCGAAAACACTGACCGGTGATGCAGGCGCGCGCAAGCGCCTCAAGACGTTTCTCGATGAGCACGACATGTATCTCTACACAGTCAACGCTTTTCCTTACGGTCCGTTCAAGAACCAGGTGGTCATGGAGCAGGTCTATGAGCCCGACTGGCGCACCGATGAGCGCGCTATCTATACGATGGAGGTGGCGAACATCCTGGCCGAAGTGGCACCGGATTTCGTCGATCCGACGATCCAGAGTCCGCCGCTTGGCTTCAAGCCGAAAGTTACCGGCCCAGAGGTGGTCAGTGCTTTTACCCATCAGGTCCTCAGAGTCGTCGCTCACCTCGTGAAGCTGCAGCAGACGACCGGACGCACCGTCCGGCTTTCGCTCGAGCCCGAGCCGCATTGCTTCCTCGAGACAACGGAAGAAGCGATCGATTATTTCACCCATCATCTCTATGCCTCATCGGCCGTCGATTCACTGGTCAGTCAGACCGGTATCAGTCGCAGCGATGCCGAGTCGGCGCTCAGAAACCATCTCGGCATGGTCTATGACATCTGTCACCAGGCTGTTGAGTACGAGGATATCGGCGCATCACTGCGGGCACTGGCCGATGCCGGGATTCCAGTCTTCAAGCTGCAGGAAGCCGCGGCCGTTCGCGTGCCCGAGGTGACGCAGGAAAAAGTCGACGCCCTCAGGAAGTTTGCTGATACGGTCTATCTGACGCAGACCGTGGAAAAGCGTAACGGTGAGCTCGCCCGCTATCTGAATCTTTCAGACGCGTTCGAAGCCTGGGATAAGGATCCGGGGCCGCGGGAATGGCGCACCCATTTTCATGTGCCGGTTTTTCTCGACGATCTCGGTGAGTTCAAGACGACTCGCTTTGCGATCGAAGATGCGCTTAAGTTCCATAAGGAAAACAAACTCTCACCGCAGCTCGAGATCGAGACCTATACCTGGGACGTCCTGCCTGACCATCTGAAGACTGGCGATATCGTTGACTACGTCGTCATGGAAATCGAGTGGGTCAAAGCGCAGCTGCTGGCAAGCTAACGAATAATCTACCATTTGAGGATCACGAGGAGACGGATGATGCAGATAGGGTTTATGGGTGTAGGCCGCATGGGTAGCGGAATTGCCGGGCGCATTTTGTCCGGCGGCCATGATGTGATCGTTTATGACACGGTGCGGTCGATGGCGGAAAACATGCAGGAAGAAGGTGCCACTGTCGCCGATTCTATTGCTGAGGTCTGTGCGGACCGGGAAGTCGTCTTTAGCATGCTTCCCAACGACGAGGCGCTGCTCGCCGTGGCTCGCGGTGGGGTGCTCGAGTCTTTGCCCAAGGGCGCGATCTATGTGCCCATGGGTACCCATGGCGTCAGCGGTCTGGCTGAGCTCGATGAGCTGCATAAGGCAGCGGGGCAGGCGGTAGTTGCGTGCCCTGTGCTCGGTCGTCCCGATATCGCCGCCGCCGGGCAGCTCGGACTCGTCCCGGCCGGTCCGCCCGACGCAATCGCGAAGCTCGCACCGTTGTTCGAAGTCATCGGCAAGCGCGTGTTCGACGCCGGCACCAATCCGGCCGGTGCGGCGGCCGTGAAGCTCGCCAACAACATGATATTGGGTTGTGCCATCGAGGCGATGGGTGAGGGGTTTGCCCTGACTCGCGGCTTTGGCGTCGACCCCTCCGTCTTGTTTGAC
>Ga0255048_10002635_pt1 | contig 11333 bp, 30 predicted proteins | sample JV7_2_2_MG_FD_183619 | JGI IMG/M metagenome (GOLD analysis project Ga0255048, IMG submission 183619) | Seawater microbial communities from Jervis Inlet, British Columbia, Canada - JV7_2_2 | ecosystem: Environmental > Aquatic > Marine > Inlet | place: Canada: British Columbia | collected 2016-10-06
CGACAGGTGCTGCTGCTGGTGCTGAGCTCTATCGCGAGTTGGGCCGTCGTGGCTATGCTGGCGGTACTGGTGCTGTACTGATGCGTAGCCCACTAACATTGTGGGGCCCGCGTAGATCTGGACACGCAACCGGGGCTGCCGCTGAGTCGCTCGATGAAGGGCGATGCCACGCACAGACCTGCATCAGAGACGGAGGTAGGTGGAGCACCTTTGCGCAGTGTCGTCATAAGCCAAAGGCGTCGCGGCCGTTTAGCGACGGCCACGACTACCCTGTCTGCGGGGTACACAGGAACACGTACGACAAAGAGGCCAATCGGCTCGAGGCGTACGACACCAAGGCCGTCAAGGATAAGCAGGTCAAGGCTCGCGTGGCCGAGTTGCCCGCGTTCGTCGAGGCTGTGCCGTACTGGTGTTCAGGCACCGGCCTGTCACAGACCAAGGTTGTTGTGTCTCTTGAGCAACTGGAGAAGCTGCTACTGAAATGACCGTTACCGCCCCGTACCCCCATCTTTTCCGAGGTCGTTGCTTGAGTTGCGGCCGGGGACGGGGCGGTTCTTTTTGTGGAAAGGCTGCGGCGGCGCTGAATGAGGAAGCGCGGGGGAATGGTCCCGTATACCAAACCCGCCTCGGCATATACGGGCGCTGCTCCCACAGTTGGGGCAATCCGAAGTCGAAGGGGCTTAGCGGCCCCGGACAGGCAACGGGAAAGCCGAGACACCGGCACTATCAAACCGGACCGCAGCCTTTCCCCTTTTCTCTGCCCGCATCCGATCGGGCAGCCTCGCCCGGCGCCGACGGGATCAGACGTCGGTGCCGGTGCGGGGATTGTTCCTACCACGCGCGTCCCGGTCGAGCCGGCCTTCCCCAGGGGCGGTTCCCGGGGCCGCGCATTTGCTGCTGAGGTGAGGTTATGAGCGATTCGAAACGGCTGCTAGTGGAAGTCGCTGTTGCGGCCACGCCGTGTAACTGCGACGAGATCGGGGGCCTATGCAGTTCCTGTCATGCGGCTCACGAGCTCGCAGAGGCTGCCCCGGAGCTGCTGGCCGAAAACGAGCGGCTCCGGGGAGGGGGAGTAGATGGCCAGGCGGCGGTTGCAGATTCGTATTCCACCCGGGGAGGGCGAGTTGTGAAGCCGGGCAGCGTAAGGGCTGCGTTAACGAAGCGACTCGCTACGGCAGCGCGTGACGCTGGCAACAACGTAACCGATATCGCGAGGCTTTGCGGTGTGTCGCGGCCGACCGTCTACTCGTGGCTCGATGGAGCGCCAGCGTCGGGCGACCGCCTTCAAAGGCTGGCCGATATTACCGGCCATGCGCTACCAGACTCACAGAAGCAGCAGGAGTTGATTGACGTGTTGACAGGGAAACGGTCCGGCCCCGGGGAGGGCGAGTAGCCCCTTGACATGACGGCCCCGTCTCGTTTACCGTGGCTGCGATGGCGTGGTTATGCTCAAGACCCGTGTACTGTGTCGGCTCATCGCCGACCACGTCATCAAACGCTCCGAGAGGGGCTTGCGATGGTCGGCACAGTAGGCGGGTTTCTTGCGTGGAGGGCCAAGCCATCGGCGCGCAAGATCCTGAGCTGCTACCGGGGGGCGCCTACACAGCAGCAACCGCAGTCCGAAAGACCGAAGCGGGTAGGCCGAGGCGATGCAGCCTCGAAAGTAGCGGTCGAGCAACTACCGCATCAGGATAGTTGCGTCCACGGCCGACGGGTTAGACCGGACGGTACCAAGGGCATAGGGCAGACCTGGCAACGTGCTGGGGCTGCCGTCCTATGCCCTGCCTCGGGGATTCCCGGTACAGGTTAGTTAGGAGGCTGAGCCGGTGACGAGGAAGAAGCCGAGACGGAAACGGTGCTTCTGCTGCGACAGGCTACGGGACAGCAGCCAGGTCGTGGCGGTCGAGACCCCGTACTGGGGCAAGGTGACGGTGTGTCGCGAGGTCAGAACATGCGCGGATGCTGTTGAAGAAAGGGAAGGTGTGACCGGTGAGTGACAAGCCCCTAGACCTGGATGAGCTCGAACGGCTGGCCAAGGCGGCAACGCCGGGGCAGTGGCAGGCAAGCGGCGATGACCCTGACGGTGTGGCCGATGACGTCCGCGTCTGTTTCGTCCGGGACGGCGTGCACTGTGAGTGGTGCATCGCTATCGCCGGTCAGACCTTTGACGGTGAGCACTGGGACGAGGCTACTTTGAAGCGATGGCATGGTGACGCCGCCTACATAGCCGCCGCCAACCCGGCCACGGTCCTAGCCCTAATCCAGCGGCTGCGCGAGGCGGAGGCCAAGCCACCCACGCCGGCCATCGTCCGCTACTACGAGTGCCCCATCTGTGGCCCCGGTGACTGACTAAACCCTGCACACCATGACAACCCGTCACAGTCACTTTCCGCACCGTTACGGCGACTTTGTAGTCCCCAGCGACAGGGGCCGCAGACCCCGGATACGGTTACGGGGCGTTACGGGTTGGCACGGGGTTAGCAGTGAGTAGGGGCATGACTAACAACCACATCGGCCACAACGTTACCGTTCGTACCCCCAGCGGCAACGTGCGCGGCATCGTCGGTCGCGTCTCCAAGAGCGGTCGGCTTGTGTGGCTCGTCGGCGACAGATTTACCGCTTACTCGTCCGAGAACACGTGGCTGCGGGCATGACCGCTCAACTCCAAGCCCTACGCGCCGCCCTGGCCACGGTACGGCAGCTCGAGGAGCAGATCGAGACCGCCACCAAAGCCGTAGAGGCGACGATGACGGAGCAGGAGATGGATGCGGTGGACGACCTGGACAAGTGCCCGAACTGTGGCGGCCCCGCTGACAATGGTCACGATCGCTGCTTGCCGCCGTCCCCGTACTTCTGCGTGAAATGTAACGCCTATGACTGACTGCGACAAAACCTGCACCTGTTCTGGATGCGGCTCTACCTGCACCACCACCTCCGACGCCTACCGCGAGGGCTACCGGGCCGGCAAGGCCGCTGCAGAGTCCTGCGACTGCAAGGACGGCACCCGCACCATGCAGCAGCCCGGCCGCGACGGCCAGCAACGGATCATAGCCACCGTCTGCACCGTCTGCATCGCCGGCAAGAATTTGTACTGCCGCGGCCTCGAGCGGGAGCTGGCCGAGCTGCTGCGCCGCATCGACACCGTCACCGCCGAACGGGACGAGCTCCACGCCAAGCTAACGGGCGAGTACGAGCTGAAGCCGGGGCCGGACAAGCCGAGGAAGCCGTGACCGACAAGCAGCTACTCGACTGGATGGCCCGGGTGTCGGCCTGGCGCAAGGAGACGGACGATCTCCTCGAGCGGCTCAGCGACGGACGCGCAACAGTCCTACACGAGATACACGACCGCCTGGCCGCCCTAGAAGCCGCTGAGACGGCGCGTAAGGCCCGCAAGAAGCCTGACGGCATGCTAACCGCCGACGAAACGGAAGCCGCTCAGCGCGTTCTGGGCAAGCTTAACGAGCACGGACGGCTCAGGCTCCGGCCCGTCACCGTCAACGGCCCTACAGGTCACGTCCTGGCCATCGTCGCTAGGCTCCGCAAAGGCGCTACCGAACACGAGTGCCGGCTCGTCTGCTGGCACCGTAGCCAGGAATGGGCCGACGACGAGCAGATGCGACGCTACCTGCGGCCGTCTACGTTGTTCGGCGGCAAGTTCGACGAGTACCTGGACCAAGCCCGAGAAGCTTTCGAGGCCGAGACCGGCGACGACCCGGACGAGCTCACGGCCGACAACGCGCCGGCTGCGGTGATTCAGCTGAGCGAGAGGCTCAAGGCATGAGTTGGACGATCGGCAGCTTATTCAGCGGCATCGGTGGGTTTGAGCTCGGTCTTGAGCGAGCAGGCCTGGGCCCGGTGCTGTGGCAGTGCGAGATCGATCCGTTCTGCCGCGAGGTGCTCACGAAGCACTGGCCCGACGCTGAGAGATTCGACGACGTGATCGGACTCGAGCCGCCAGCGGTGGATCTAATCTGTGGCGGGTTTCCATGTCAAGACATCTCACTAGCAGGGAAAGGGGCCGGTATTGCCGAAGGTACCAGAAGCGGACTGTGGGCCGAGTACGCCCGGATCGTTGGCCTGGTACGACCGCGATTCGTCGTCGTGGAGAACGTCTCAGCGCTCCTTGTTCGGGGGATGGAGCGAGTACTCGGGGACATGGCCGCGCTCGGGTACGATGCGTGGTGGGACTGTATCCCCGCTGCAGCCGTTGGCGCCCCTCACCGCCGTGACCGGGTCTTTCTCGTGGCCCACTCCACGTGCGGAGGAGCGCCAACAGTACAACAGCCGGGACAACTACAAGGCGCTCAGCTTGGTGGCGAAGATGTGGCCCACCGCCACGGCGCAGGACAGCAAGGCGAGCGGGGCGGCTTCGTACTCGACCGCATCCGGGCGTCACTCAGGGACGACCTTATTCGATGCTGCTGTGAGGCGCTGGCCGACCCCTATGGCTCGCGATTACAAGGGACCAACGTCACACGGAAGACAGGGCGGGCTAGGGACGCCGAACGTGGCACTTGGCCTCCCAGCCCCGACGACTTGCACGCATGGGGGCGACTGCCGGCGGACGCTCAGCCCGCGGTTTGTCGAACGACTCATGGGATTCCCCGTCGGGTGGACCGACTTAGATCGCTAGGTAACGCTGTAGTCCCGCAGGTCGCTGAAGTAATCGGTCGAGCCATTCTCGCAGCCGAGGAGTTGTCCCGTGCCTGACTGCCCCATCTGCAAGAAGCCCACCGACGACGGCCTAGCCTATCATCGCCGCTGCTGGCAGCTGTGGCAGGCTCGAGAGCGGCGCCGGGATGAGGAAGTCATGCGCGAGGCCTGGGCCGCAATCGAGGCCGGCTCCGCTGACGGCGTGTCGGAGCTGTGCCGTAGCCGGTACCGCGAGCAGCTGGACGGGCTGGGCAAGGGCAAACGGGGCAAGGGCCGGAAGGTGGACTTGTGATCGACCTACGCTGCGGCGACTGGCGCGATGTACTGGCCGGCGTAGGTGAGGTGGACGCGCTTATCACTGACCCGCCGTACTCCGAGCGAACGCAGAACGGACACAGCCAAGTACTCCGCAAGGGTGCCATGCCAGACCGCGTTGAGCGGACGAGCATCCATTACGATCACTGGGATGAGGCTGCAGCGCGGATGTTTATTTCTAGCTGGACGCCACGTGTGAGGGGGTGGATTGTTATCCTTACGTCGCACGATCTCTATTTCCCGATGCGTTCCGAACTCGAAGCGATGGGCCGTTACGTATTCCATCCGATTCCGTGCATTGTTCGAGGGATGTCTGTGCGCCTTTGCGGCGATGGGCCGAGTTCGTGGACCGTTTGGGCAGTAGTTGCTCGCCCGAGAAACGCAGCCTTCACAAAATGGGGGACACTTCCCGGTGCCTATACCGGCAGCCGGGCAGAGCGCAGTGTATCGTCCACTAGGAAGTTTGCAGGCGGCAAGACGCTGTGGTTGATGCGCGCCATCGTTCGCGACTACAGCCGCCCCGGCGACCTCGTGTGCGACCCCTGCGCCGGCTACGGCACGACCCTACTTGCAGCCGAGGGGGTAGGACGTCGCGCCATCGGTGCCGAGCTCGACCCGGAGACACACGCCAAGGCCATGCAACGGCTAAACGGCGGCTGCCAATACGACCTATTAGAAGGGGGAAACCATGGGTAGACCAATCGAACGGCACGACTGCGAGTGCGGCGCCGAGTACTGGGCCACTGTCGAGCACGGCTGCGACCGCTGCGCCTACCTCGACGGGGCCACGCAGGGAATCGGCCGCGTCATCAGCACCCTGCGTGTCCAGGGGACGGCATCGTCAGCAGAACTGGCGGCCGAGCTCAAGTGTACCCGCAGCAACATCGAGTACCGCTGCCGGTCCCTGCTCGAGAAGGGCCGCGTTAGCCGTAGACGGGTTGACGACGCCGGAGGGTTCTCGAGTCCGTCTGGTATCGAGTGGCAGTACACGCTGACGGTGCCGCGATGAACAGAGCAGCCACGGTCGATATGTCGATCGAGAAGCCGTGCGAGCATGGCGTCGATCCGTACCCGGACTGCGACGTCCCGTGTTCGTGGTGTGACCGGCCCTGCGGCGAACACCAGCCGTGGTGGCCAGAGTGCCCGGAGGTTGAGCTGTGAACGAATACGGCGACAACGACCGACCGAGCGGCACCGTGCCGCGGCTGCCTACCCCGTACGAGTGGGAGCAGCACCGTCGCACCTGTCGCGAGTTCTGGCGCGATCTGGCCGAAGCGGGGCTGTTGATTGCGCTGTTGGCAGTGGCGGCGCTGCTACTGGGGGGCGTGTGATAGCGTTGTTTATCGACGGCCCGTTAGCTGGAGAGGTGAAAACCATGCCGCCGTACTCGGTGCACGCGCAGGTCTATTTCGTCCCGCTTCCCGCTCGGCAGACAGAGTGCCTCTGCGATCCCGGCGAGGCTATCGTTACGGAAGAGCCGGCCGGCGTCTTCAGATATCACCTCGTGGCCAAGGGCCCGAAGGTCCTTATTTACACCGAGAGCGAGAACGACGAGGACATTGTCCACAGCCTTAAGGACTGGGTCATATCCAACTTCTCGGCTCCGCGGTGGGTTGTTGGCTGTCGAGACCGGAGGGCGTTCAGGTGAAGCCCCCAACATTCACCAGTTTCCGGCTGCTAGTGCTGGACCAGCTAGCGCAGCTGTCCACGACAGAGGAGCCGGACCCGGCCATGCGCATCCACGAGTGGATGTATCGCATCGGTCGCGAACTGCACCCGATGCCGCAGCTGAACCGGGGCGCGACCTTGGGCGGCAGCGGCAACAGCAAGGCAAGGCGGAAGACACTAGACGGCGTGGCCAAGAAGCATGCCAAGAGCAGGGGGCGCAAATGAAGCTACTGGCTATGCACAATAAGCTAGACCGACTGTCCCGGATCAGCCCCGTAGATTGTGCCCGCCTCTGTATAGGCTACGCACTCCAGGCCTACAGCCGCAGCCGCAACAGTGACGAGCGCGAGCAGGTAGCGGCCGAGCTGGCACGCGTCGATCACGGCGGTGCCGCCCGGCTCGAGCTCGCCGACATGGCCGCTAGGGACCTGGCTGCGGCGAAGGGGGAGTCGTGAGGATCCGCTTCTGGGTGCCGGGCGTCCCCGTTGCGCAAGGCAGCAAGGTTGCCGGCGTCACGAAGCTGGGCAAGCCGTACCTGCGCGACGTGAAGCCGGGCAAGCTGCGGGCCTGGCGTCTACAGGTGGCGGCCACTGCCGCCATCGGCGCAGGCAAGGACCAGCCCTGGATCAAGGAAGGCCCCGTGTACCTGTTCCTGCAATTCCACATGCCCCGCGGCAAGACCGTTAAACGAGCCGTGCCGTTCGTGACGCCGGACCTGGACAAGATGCAGCGAGCCGTACTCGACGCCTTGACCGGGGTTGCCTACAAGGACGACGGGCAAGTAGTCCACGTGACGGCCAGCAAGGTCTACGAGGGCTACAAGGGCCCGGGTGTCGTAATCGAGGTGAGAGCATGACCGCTAAGACGTACCCGTACCGGACCCCGGTCCAGCACTGTCCGCCGGGGCACCGCAAGGCCCTGATCAGCAAGCGGCCCAAGGACCGTACGTCGATGACCATCACCGATGCGTTTGATGAGGCTCAGCGGCGCTGGGACGGCAAGGCCAAGTATGCCGGTGGCTGTGTTCGCTACTACCGCTTCTGGGTGCCGGAATGAGACAGGGCAAGAAGCAGCAGCTGGCCCGCAGCCGCGCCGTCGTAGCCGAGAACACGCAGCTACGCGACGCCATGCGCCGTACCGCTGTCGAGGTCAACTCCGGCCGCGTCCTAGACATGGCCGTCAAGAACGTCCTGGCATCAGCTCAGTTTCCCGGATTGGCCCCGGCACTCAACGCCGAGATCGACCGGTTAATCGAACCTCTCAAGGAGAACTCGAACAATGGCGACCAAGACACCGAAACCGCAGAAGAAACGGACAGTGACAGCGACGCAGCCGCCGGGGGTGAGGGTGCGGAAGCCGGCCCCGTTGCCGGGGCTGCCGCCGAAGCTCGCTGTGACTGCGGCGCCCACGACTGTCCAGACTTCTGGGCCACTACCGACGCGCACTGCGACGATCCCAGTTGCTGCCCAACCACCTCCGCCGCCGTCAACGCCAAGCTCGCCGACTAAGCGCACGCCCGAGCAGGCAAAGCGCAAGCTCGAGCTCGACAACGAGCGGCTCATCGCCCTGCTGCGCCTCGAGAACGGGCGCTGCTGCGGCATCCTGCGCCGCCTCGTGGCATCTACCGCCAGCGGTACCGACGTGAGCCGTGACGTCCTCGTGGCCGCGCTACGCGAGATGGAGGAGTAGTTGTTGAGTAAGCAGGACTACACAGCCCCATGGAACGAGAAGTTACCAGACGGCTCGATGACCGAGTACGGTCCGAGCCCCTCAACTCATGCCCGGCAAGCGGCTCAGCACGCGTTGTGGAGCTGGCGGCCGCCCCGGCTACCGTCCCGGATCTCGGTCAGCCCCGAGGCCAACTCGGTCCGAGCCTACGTACGGCCCGGCGGCTTACAGCTGAGAGGGGACATCCCGCGCCGCGAGCTCGAGGTATACCTGTACTGCTTCGAGATGGGGCGTTCGCTGGGGTGGGTGGCCAAGCGGCTGAAGATACACCGCAGCAGCGTACGGATGTACCTGCGCCGGCTGCGAGAGAGGGTGGGGGTATGAGGTGGCACAGATACTACTGGCTCCTAGCACCGTTCACGCTGCCCAACGTGCTCATCTCGCTACTGTTGGCGGCTTTCTACCGCCCCACATCAGCTCGATGGCATGATGGCTGCCTCGAGCTCGTAGCCGGCACGTACGACGACGGCAGCACCCGCATCTGGGGCAGCCCCGGCGCGCAGTGTCTGGGCTGTCAGGTCGTCTGGTTCCGTAGTGAGCGGCACCGTGACAAAGGCTGGCTAGCCGTACATGAGCGGGTCCATGCCATCCACGGGCTCTGGGGCCTGGGCGTTGTGTTCGCGGTGGCGTACCTAGGTCACTTCTTGTACGAGTGGGTGCGTGATGGGTTCGGGCCGTGGAGGCCGGCGTATCGCCGTATCTGGTCCGAGCGCATTGCGTACCGTATCGATCACGAGTACATGGTCGGATTGCGGCCGGAAGCGTGGGGGGACCGATGATGCGCCGGTTTTGCGTCTGTGAGCATGAGGCTATGGCTCACGACATGTGGGGCGGCGGCCCATGCACCGACTGTGAGTGTAAGTCGTTCCGGCCCCAGACAGCCGAAGACCACGGAACTCTCAAGCCCAGCGAGATCGCCGAGCTGAACGGAGACGCGATGACTGACGCCGACCGCTGGAAACGTATCAAGTCAGGTGCCTATGCCTATACGGGGTCTGGGCTGCCCAAGTTCCCGCACGGCTACCGCGAGGACCACCAGTGGCTGATCGCTGAAGTGGAGCGGCTGCACAAGGCTCTCGAGGAAGCCAAGAAGGCGCTAGGTCGGTGACCTACCTCACACAACGCATTACCCTTGCACGTTCATGCAAACGTACGCATAATGGAAAGTGTGGCCTACACCTTGCAATCAACTCTTGCAGCGTTGGCTCTCGTTGCAGCTATCGCGTTCGGCGTGGCTTGCGACCCAGCCGCGGCCCCAGGTCCAGACGCAGCGCCCGACGCCCGTACAGGCCAGGCCCGCTTCACGCTAGTCTGTCACTACTCGGGTATGGAGCCGGTACACCGATGCTTCCCCGAGTACGAGGACTGGGGCTTCGAGTGCCCGGACCAGTCAACGCAGGACGAGCTCTGCGGCAAGACAGGGGCCGGCGGCCACTCTCGTGCATGTCTCGAGGACTGCGACGTGGGCCAGTAGTAGCCGTTTCCGCTTGCACTACCAGATGCGGTAGGGCAAAATACCAGCAGTTGGAGCCCGGTCACCCTCTAAGTGGCGGGGCTTTGTGCGTCTGATGCCTGCCGACGACTGGCCAGTAGAGGTGGACCCGGTCTATTCGTGCTGGCGGTGGCAGGGCAGCCATAACGATCGCGGCTACGGGACGTACTGGAACAGCAGCGGCCCTCACCCTGCTCACGTCATCGTGTACCAGCGCGAGGTCGGGCCTGTCCCTAAGGGCAAGGTACTCGATCATTTGTGTCGTCGCAGAAATTGCACGAACCCGATGCATCTTGAGCCTGTCGCTGCTGGCGTCAACGAGAGGCGCAAGTCTTGGGCCAGGCGCAGCGGCCATGACGGTCGCAAATGCCCTAACGGCCACGACATGTACAAACACGGCAGACGCACACCTGAGGGTGGTGAGATATGCCGAACCTGCTGCGGCCTATGAGCCGCTGAGAAGGACTAGACGATGAGCAAGACACCAACGCTGAGTGAAGTGCACCGAGCCCTGAACGTGCCCAACAACGGCGCAGACGCTACCGCCGACATGCTGGCCATGGGGCAGGAGCAGCTCAACATCGAGCCTGGCCGTGGCTTCCTCCATGTCGAGCAGTGCGACCCGACGCGGACCGCAAGCGGCCTGCACATCCCTGACGCAGCTCAGGGCGGGCAGCTGCCACGCTACCGCGTGCTGGCCGTAGGCGCGTGCCTACTCGGTCCCACTGGCGATGACGTTCCCAGCCTGTACAGCGTAGGCGATACGGTGCTCGTGAACGGCTCAGGGCAGATGGGCATGGTCGCCAAGCTGCCACAGCATGGGCAGGCGCTGATCCAGGAGACGACTGTACTCGCGAAGGTGGCGACGTGAAGAAGGCCTACGGGACTATCACGATTGACGAGATAACGCTCAAGGCCAGCATGGCGGACGTCGGTGCGTTTCTGCGAGTCGTAGAAGGCTGGGCGCTCATCTGGCTGATGTACGACTTGGCGCGCCTCGCTGGCCTGTCGCCGGCTCTGCCTCGCTGTAGGCACACTGACTGGACGACTCGAGGAGAACGGTGCTGTGAGGCTGTGAGAGCCGCTCATTGGCCGCCTAGTCGCTACGAGTGGCCGGGGCTGACGTGAGCGCGCGCTGCGGACCCTGCGACCGCGCCGTTATCAATAGCCTTCAGCATGAGTTGACCGGCTATCGCGGACTCCCAGGGTGTTGGATCACGATGCGTTGCGGGTCCGACCACTGGATCATCGTTGAAGAAGTGGAAGGCGATCTAGTGATTGGCAAGGACGGGAATACGCAGAGCATGCGCATAGTGATCGATATCAGCCAAATCGCTGTTGTCCAACAAGCGCTATAGTGTGTCAAAGCTGACACACACCTAAGTATACGGAATCCCATTTCCGAACATGTCAAAACAGACACGGTGACTCGGGCCCCATGGGGGTCCACCCCCCGGTCTACCCCCGCCCTAAAGCT
>Ga0255048_10002636_pt1 | contig 11333 bp, 7 predicted proteins | sample JV7_2_2_MG_FD_183619 | JGI IMG/M metagenome (GOLD analysis project Ga0255048, IMG submission 183619) | Seawater microbial communities from Jervis Inlet, British Columbia, Canada - JV7_2_2 | ecosystem: Environmental > Aquatic > Marine > Inlet | place: Canada: British Columbia | collected 2016-10-06
GCTGCTGCTGCTGGGCCTTCTACTGGGCCCGCTCCTCTCGCACTGGGCGCGGCTCGCGGCCTTCTCCGGTTACGATCGGGGGCTGTTTGCGGCCTGGCGGCTCGACCAATCGCAGCCTCTACCCAATGACCGCGAGCTCCTGGTCCAGCAGCTCGCGCGCAAGCCGGACGATTCGATCCTGCGCCTGGCGCTCGCGACGGCCTGGCAGCGTGAGGGAGAGCTGCGGCGCGCAGAAGAGCTGGCGAGCCGCTTCTCGTATACGGCAGCCCGCCCGCTCCAGGCCCGCGCAGCGAATCTGCTGGGCATGATTCATCTCGCGCGCGGGGACGTGACGCCGGCCATCGTCGCGTTCGAGCGCGCGCGCGCCGTCGAGGAGTCGGCGGCCGTGCTGTATAACCTGGGCCAGGCGCACGGGCGGGCTCTGGCTCTCGCCAAGCAGGTGAGCTTCTTCAAGCTCGCTTCCGACATGGACTCCGAGCTCATCCGGCGGCACACGCTCGAACAGTCGCCGAATATGCACCGGACTCTGATCCACAGCCCCATCCCGCTGCTGAGCTATCTCGCGCACGGCCTGCGCGACAGTCCCGAGGCGCGGGGCTTGATCCGCGAGAGTCGGCGTTGGCTGCTCGGAGCGCGCGCTCCCGAGTGGGCCTGGGCCGCGCTCCCTGTACTGGGCCTGCTGGGGCTGGCGATCCGTGCCGCGAGTATCCGATCCTGTGAAGCCTGCTTGGGGCCGCTCTGCTGGAGGTGTCTGCCATCGATGGGAAGCGGGAAGATCTGTGACCGCTGCCAGCAGCTCCTGCTGGGCGACTCGAAGGGCACTGCAGGCGCACCCAAGATCGGGCGGCCGCTGATCAAAAGACGTCGGCGTTGGCCCGAGCGTGTGGTCGTTGGCCTGAGTTTCCTGCTTCCCGGAGTGGACCGGATCCACCAGGGCTGTGTTTTGAGCGGCGCCTCGCGCATTTTTCTGATCGCGACGGGGATCGCCTTTCTGATCCTGCCGCAAGGCCTCTCGCTTCCGGTTCGTTTCACTTTGCCCGCGCCCTTCGAGGTGGGAGGCCTCGGTTTCGCGTTGCCGCTGCTGGCAGCCTTCCTGCTGCTGACTCCGCCTTACACCTTGAGAGTGTTGGGGACCGTGCGTCGGCGCAGAGTGCTCGCTAGGAAAACCGCGTGAGTCTGCAGGGCGTACTTACCGATTTCGGCGTTGCCGATATCTTCCAGCTGATTTCGCAACAGCAAAAGACCGGGATCCTGTCAGTGGAGCGGCACGAGCGCACGCTCGAGATCCACTTCGTCGAAGGCGGCGTGCTGCGTGCGCTGCCTGCCGAGTCGCGCCCGGATAGCGAACTGGGTGCGCTGATGATCCGCATCGGTCTACTGTCCGATTCGGACCTGGCTGCGGCCGTGCGGGACCAGGACGGGACGCGCACTCCCCTTGCGGCCGTGCTCGTTTCGCGCAAGCTGGCGAACCGGGTGGTGATCTCGACGTCGCGACGCTTGCTCACCGACGAGACGATCTTCGAGCTCTTCCTGTGGGATGCAGGGCGCTTCTCGTTCCGACCTTGCAAGATCGAGTCAAGCGATATGGATTCGCCGGTGGGCGCGGAGATGGTGCTGCTCGATGCGCTGCGCATGCGCGATGAGTGGGCCCAGATCGAGGACGTGCTGCGCGATCTGAACGTGATCGTCAAAGCCCAGGTGGACATCGAGGGATTCCGCACACGTCGAGCCAGCGTCGAGGCCGCCACCGGAATGCAGTCGCGGGATCTCGAGAAGATCTTTATGCTGGTCGATGGCCATCTATCCGCTCGACGCGTGATCGACCTCTCGCGTATGGGCACGTTCCAGGGAAGCAGAGCGCTGGCCGGACTGCTGCGGGAGGGACTGATCTCCGTCGCGCGGCTGTGGTCAGTCGGAAACCGCTACTCGAGCCGCGGCCCGCACAGGCGTCCGCTGCTGGCGTGGGGCATCATGGCCGGGTGCGCCGTGCTGGCGGGGGTGCTTCTCGAGCTTCCGAGTCCCCGTGCTCTAACGGACTACCCGATTCCGGAGGACGCCGTGAAAGAGGTACGGGCGGCCGCGATCACCGAGCGGCTGCGCGCCGCCCTGGAGACCCATCGCTGGGCGCATGGCGGGTATCCCGACACGCTGGAGAAGCTCGCGGGCGTCCAGGGCACGGTCTTGGCGCCCCTTTCGGTGGACCGGTACAGTTACTTCCGCTCTCGGGAGGGCTATATCCTGCAGCGGAAGCTTCCCTAACCGTGGTCTCGAACGGTACGCAAGTCTCCCACAACATGAGGTGTTCTTGGCAGAAGACGAGCCACTGATCCTGGAGGACAACGCGGTTGCGCAGCTTCTCTACGGAGAGAACGATCGCAACCTGCGGGCGTTGGAGGAGGAGGTTGGCGTGGAGATCACCGCGCGCGGGAACCGAGTCCGTGTGCAAGGTCCGACGCTTGAGCGCAAGCTCGCCGAGCGCGTGCTGCGCGATCTCTATCACATGGCAGTCGCAGGGGTCGCGGTCCACGAGGCGGAAGTGCACCAGGTTGCGCGCATGGCCCATGAGCAGGCCAGCCCGGCCGTGCAGGCTCTCCTCGAAGGCGATGTGATCGAGGTCGGCCGGCGCAAGCGCATCATTCCGCGTTCGGTCAACCAACGGGTCTACTCTCAGACGATGCGTTCTGCAGACCTGGTCTTCGGGATCGGACCCGCGGGTACCGGGAAGACATATCTAGCGATGGCGATGGCGGTATCCGCATTGCTACGCCGAGAGGTGGCACGCATCATACTGACCCGGCCCGCGGTCGAGGCTGGAGAGAAGCTCGGCTATCTCCCCGGCACGCTCTACGAGAAGGTGGACCCGTATCTGCGTCCTCTCTACGACGCACTGCACGACATGCTCGACCCCGGGGATATCTCCCGGCGCATCGAGCGGGGCGTCATCGAAGTTGCGCCGCTCGCGTTCATGCGCGGGCGCACGCTCAATGACGCCTTCGTCATCTTGGACGAAGCGCAGAACACCACGCCCGAGCAGATGCGAATGTTTCTGACGCGCCTGGGCTTCGACTCCAGGGCGGTCGTCAACGGGGACATCACCCAGATCGACCTGCCGCGTGGATCGATGTCGGGTCTGGTGGAGGCCGAGAAGGTACTCGCCGGGATTCCTGGGCTTGAGTTCGTGCACTTCACCGAGAAAGACGTGGTACGTCACCCGCTCGTACAGGAGGTCATCCGGGCGTACGAGCGGCACGAGCCGGATCGGTAGTCGAGCGGAGGAACGAGCGCGGTGGCGAAGCAGGAGAGCAAGACACTACGTACGGGCGGGAAGACACGGGCTCTAGCGCCCGCGGCCGGACCCGGATTTCGCGATCGCGGGCTGGTCCTGGCGGCCTTCGCGGCGAGCCTCGTACTTGCGGCGCTGCTCACGCTGGATTTCCTGCCCACGGGCATGGGGGGTCGCCTGCCTCAGTCCGGGCACATCGCAGATCGGAGCTATAAGGCACCCTCCGACATCAGCATCGTCGATGAAGCGGCCACCGAGGAGCACCGTCGGGCGGCGGCCGAACAGGCCCCGCCGGTCTACGACTTCGATGAAAGTCGCCGCATCGCGCTGCGGGAGCGCGTGGTGGAGGCCTTCGGTGCGGCGCGCACCGCGCTGCAGGCCGAGACGATCGAGGACGCCGCGCAGGAAGCGCCCGCGCACGCCTTCCGGGAGGCACTGGGGGAGGACATCGAGGTCCCGGACGCGGTCCTCGAGAAGCTCGTGCAGAGCAAGTACGCCGCGGACCAGCAAGCGCTGGTGCTTCAGCTCGTCGCACCCGTGGTATCGCACATGATCGTGGACGATGCATCGGAGCTCGAGCGTCAGCTCGAGAAACGCCCCGTCGTCGTGCGCGAGCTGGGCTCGGGGGATGAGCGGCTGCTGGATGCCAAGGACTCGATCCTCACGCTCTCCAGCGCGCGCGAGTTTCTGGACCGAGACGCCAAGAAGGTACTCGCCGGGCGCACCAGGACCGAGCAGCGCACGCTGCTGGCGCTCGTCAAGGTGCTGGTTCGGCCCAACTTGAGCTTCAACCTGCGCGCCACCGATGAGCGTCGGCAGGCGGCGGAAGAGGGGGTCAAGGAAGTCGTGATCTCGCTGCGCAAGGGCGAGATCGTGGTCCGCGATGGAGATCCCATCACCGAACGCCACGTGCTGATCCTGAAGGGCATCCGCGACCAGGAACGCGGCACCAGTCTGCTGGAGCGCTTCCTGGGAACCGGTGGACTCCTGTTCATCCTGTTCGTGATGGTCTGGCGCTTCGGCTCGGCCGGAATCGAGCGCTTCCCCAGAGAGCCCAAGGACGCGCTGTTCCTGCTCAGTATGCTGACGCTGACCGCCTTCGGAACCGCAATCACGATCTTCCTGTGCGATGCCGTGGCGCAGAGGCCCACGGTGGCACCGTTGGTCGGACCGGTACCGGGCATCGTCTACTTCGTGATTCCCATCGCCACCGCCACCATGCTGGTGCGGCTTGTACACAGCGCCGAGACGGCGGCGCTATTCGCCGTCATGGTTGCCCTGATCGCGGGCCTTCAGATCCGGGGCGAGGTCAGCTTTGCCTTCTACGCACTGGCCGGGTCGCTCACGGCGGCGAAGAGTGCCTCCCGCGTCATGCAGCGCGGAACCCTGTTGCGCGCCGGCGTGTTTGTGGGGATCACGAACGTGCTCGTGATTGCCGCACTGACCCTGTTGCAGGGGAAGGTGGACCCGGGGCAGCTGCTGCTTTCCGTCGGGCTCGGCTTCATCGCGGGTCCCATCGCAGGAGTGCTCGTATCGGGCTTTGCGCCGCTGGTCGAGGGCGTGTTCGCGTACACCACCGATGTCAAGCTGCTCGAGCTCGCGAATCGGGAGCAGATTCTGTTGCGGGAGCTAGAGTTCCGCGCCCCCGGTACGTATCACCACAGCATGATGGTCGGGCACCTTGCAGAAAAGGCGGCCGAGGCGATCGGAGCCAACGCATTGCTGGCCAAGGTCGCAGGCTATTACCACGACATCGGAAAGATGCGCCGACCTCACTTCTTCGTCGAAAACGTGACGATCCACCGTGGGGAGAACCGGCACGAGAAGCTGGCTCCTTCCATGTCGGCGCGCATTATCCAGTCCCACGTCAAAGATGGCCTCGAGTACGGAGATCAGTACAAACTCGTTCCACCCATCATGCGCGGGATTGCCCAGCATCACGGCACGAGCGTGATTCGGTTCTTCTTCGAGAAGGCCAAGGAGATCGCTGATCCCGAAAAGGGCGAAGCTGTCGCGGAGTACGACTACCGCTACCCGGGTCCCAAGCCGCAGACGCGCGAGGCGGGCATCCTGATGCTGGCCGATTCTGTCGAGGCGGCATCGCGTACGCTGAGCGACCCGGCGCGGCCCCGCGTGCAGCAGCTTGTGCAGCGCATCACCAATAACTACTTTCGGGATGGTCAGCTCGATGAGTGCAGCCTGACCTTGCGCGACCTGAACGCAATTGCCCGGAGCTTCATCGATACACTGTGTGCGATCCGCCACGAGCGGATCGACTACCCAGAGGCTACGGACGCCGAGGGCAAGAAGCTCAACGGGAACTCGGATGAAGGTGTGGTTGAACGGCTCGACCTCGGACAAAAAGATCGATCGGAGCGCGCTCCGACGAAGAGCGAGTCTGATCTTAAGCGTCTTGGGCTTCGTTGACGAAGAGCTCTCGGTCCATCTCACCACCGATGAACAGATCGCCGAGCTGGCCGGCCGCTTCGGGCGGCCGCGGCGCCCGACCGACGTGCTCGCCTTCTCCATGCTCGAGGGAGAGGGCGTCGAGTTCCGGGGCGCCTGTCTTGGCGACGTAGTCATCTCGATCGAGACGGCAAAGCGACAGGCAGAGCGGCGTTCGGTAGCGCTCGATGACGAGCTTCGTGATCTTCTGATTCATGGTGTGCTGCATCTGGTCGGGATGGATCACGCCAGCAGCGCGCAGGCCCGCAAGATGCGAGCGCTCGAGGACCATCTGCGCTGGGAGCTGTCACGGGCTGGCTAGGAACGCACGAGGAGGTAGCTGGTATTTCCACCCGGGCGCGGCTCGGGTGGGCGGGCGCCTTCATGCTGCTCCTCGCGCTGGCGTTTCCGTTTCGAGGCGGGGAGGCGCGCTTCGACCTGGGTGCACTCACGGGCTGGATCGCGCTCGTTCCCTTCGTGTGGATGCTCCAGGGACTGCGCCCGGGCGCGGCCTTCAAATGGGCGACCGCCGCGGCACTACCCGCTTTTGCGTTCGTCCTCTACTGGCTCTTCATCGTCGTCTACGTGCACGGCCACGCACCGGCCTGGGCCGGGGTCGCCGTCGTGCTTCTGATGAGTTTCGCGTTTGCGCTGCACACGGGTCTGGCCGCGGCGTTGTATGCGGCGCTGGCACCCCGGGCCGGTCCGCTCGCGCTCGCGGTCCTGCCCGCGGCCTGGGTCGTGGCGGAGCATCTGCGGAGCTTCGATCTGCTCGGGGGCTTTCCCTGGGCCTACCTCGGGTATGCGGTGCATCAGGACGGGCCCGCGATGGAGCTGGCGGCGATCGGGGGCGTGTATGGACTCTCCTTCCTCCTCGCCAGCGTCGCGTCTCTGGTTACGCGCCGGCGCTACGTCGTCGCGGTCGCACTGGTCGCCGTGGCGCACGTGCTGGGATTCGGCTTGCGTGTCTACCACACGGGGCCCGCTGACCCCGAGGCTGAGACGATCCAGGCGGGGATCGTCCAGGCGAGCATCCCACAGCAGGAGAAGTGGGACTCCGAGCTCGCCGCCCGAGCCTTCGAGAAGCATCTTGCGACCTCGCGTCTGGCGGCGGCCGCCGGGGAGCTCGACCTGATCGTCTGGCCCGAGACCTCGGTGCCCGTAATCCTGGAGCTCGAGCCCGATTACGTCGAGGCGGTTCAGGTCCTGGCGCGGGAGACGGGAGCGGTGCTGGTCGTGGGGGGTGTTGGGATCGAGCGTCGGGCCGGCGCCGAAGACTACAGCCTCTTCAATAGCGTGTTTGCGGTGAGGCCTTCGCTCGGCTTCGTGGACCGCTACGACAAGTCGCACCTGGTCCCTTTTGGCGAGTATGTCCCGCTGCGCCGTGTGCTGGGCTCTCTCTCCGGGGTGGCCAGGGGGCTGGCCCCCGGCGATATCACACCGGGCTCCGGCCCGCGGCTGCTCGCGAACGTGCCGGAATTTGGTTCGGATCATGCTCTGGCGGCTCTCATTTGTTATGAAGTCATCTATCCCGGCCTGGTTCGCGAAGCGGTGCGAGACGGGGCGCGTGTCCTACTGAACATGACCAACGATGCCTGGTACGGACGCAGCAGCGCGCCTCATCAGTTTCTGGCGATCGCGGCGATGCGATCGGCAGAGCACGGACTGCCCATGCTCCGGGCCGCGAATACGGGGGTGAGTGCGGTCGTCGATTCTGGTGGTAAGGTGATCGAGCAGACACCGATCTTCGAGCAACGTGCACTGCGAGTTCGAGTGCCACCTGCCAGACCGGGTCCCACGCTGTATACGCGGTTCGGCGACTGGATCGTGTGGGCGAGCTGGGGCCTGTTGATTGGGATCGGAGGAGTCGGAGTTGTCAGAAGACGCGAGCACATGGATCAGGGAGCTCCAGCATAAGCTCAGCGCCCTTAGCGACCGGGCTGCAGAGCTGCGGAGGCATCTTTGACCTCGATGGAAAGCGTGCGCGCATAGTCGAGCTCGAAGAGAGCACGGCGGACCCGGGGCTGTGGAACGATCCGGACCGTGCCCAGACGCTCATGCGCGAGAAGCGGCATCTCGAGCGCGATGTTCAGTTCTTCGACGAGATGGAGCGCCGGGTCTCGGACGCCCATGTACTGCTGGAGCTGGCCGAGGAGGCGAACGACCTGGACACGGTTCGCGAGGCCTCCGAGCGGACCGACGAGCTCCAGCAGTTGCTGGAAGAGGCCGAGCTACGCCGGCTGCTGTCCGGCGAGCATGCTGCCAGCTCGGCCATCGTGTCGATCAACGCCGGGGCGGGAGGTACCGAGGCCTGCGACTGGGCGGAAATGCTGCTGCGCATGTACCTGCGCTGGGCAGAGGCTCACGATTTCAAGACGGACATCCTCGACATCCAGGAAGGGGAGGAGGCGGGGATCAAGGGGGTGACGTTCACCGTCGAAGGTGACTACGCCTACGGCTACCTGCGTAGCGAGACCGGCATCCACCGCCTGGTGCGAATCTCACCCTTCGACGCTCAGAAGCGCCGCCATACGAGTTTTGCCTCGTTCACGCTTGTTCCGGAGATCGGAGAAGACGTCGAGGTCGAGATCGATGAGAAGGACCTGCGCATCGATACCTATCGCGCATCGGGTGCAGGCGGGCAGCACGTCAATCGCACGGATTCCGCGGTTCGCATCACCCACGGACCCACGGGCCTCGTGGTTCAGTGTCAGAACGAACGCAGCCAGCACAAGAACAAAGCATCGGCCATGAAGGTTCTTCGGGCCCGGCTATATGAGCGCGCACGCCAGGAGCGGGAGGCGGAGATCGAGCAGCTTGCGGGCGAGAAGCGAAAGATCGACTTCGGCAGCCAGATTCGTTCCTATACTCTCCACCCGTCCCAGCGAGTGAAGGATCACCGCACGGGACACGAGATCGGGAACGCGCAGGGGGTGCTGGATGGCGAGATCGATCCTTTGATCCGGGCCCACCTGCTGCAGAGCGCGGGGACCTAGAGCTTGGCGACCGAAGCGGAGATCCTCGAAGCGCGGCGCAAGCGAGCCCAGCAGCTCGCCGAGCGAGGCGAGTCGCTCTACCCCGCGCGCGTGCCCCGCCCCCTCGACCCCCTTCCGGAGATCCTGGCGCGCTTCGGCGGGCTGGAGGCGTCGGAACTGGAGCGGGACCGGCCCGGGGTCCAGGTGGCGGGACGCATCGTGAGCATCCGCTCCTTCGGCAAGGCCACCTTCGCCGTGCTGCAGGCGGACGGGGCGCGACTGCAGGTTTGGGTCAAGCGCGATCGAATCGGGCCGGAGAGCTACGAGACCTTCCGCCTCTACGAGGTGGGTGACTTCATGTGGGCCCGGGGTCTCATCGTGCGCACGCGCACGGGCGAGCTCACGCTTGACGTCGAGGAGCTGGGCTTTCTGGCGAAGTCCTATCGGCCGCTACCCGAGAAGTGGCACGGTCTGGTCGATGTCGAGGCGCGCTATCGCCAGCGTTACCTCGATCTCCTGGTAAACCCCGAGGCTCGCGAGATCGCCCGGACCCGTAGCAAGATGGTCAGCGTCCTGCGGCAGGTGATGGATGAGCGTGGCTTCCTCGAGGTGGAGACGCCCATCCTCCAGCCCATCTACGGTGGAGCAAACGCGCGTCCATTCACGACGCATCACAACACCTACGAACAGGATCTCTTCCTGCGCATCTCATTCGAGCTCTACCTCAAGCGTTTGATTATCGGTGGACTCGATCGCGTCTACGAGATCGGACGCGACTTCCGCAACGAGGGCGTCTCCAAGAAGCACAATCCGGAGTTCACGATGCTGGAGGCCTACCAGGCCTATGCGGACTACACCGACATGATGGAGCTGGTGGAGGTGCTGGTGGCCAGCGCCGCGGAGCGCGTGCTAGGGACCACGCGTCTGGAGCGCGACGGTCAGACTCTCGAGCTGGCGCCGCCCTGGCCCCGGCACACGATGGTGGAGCTCATCTTCAACGCGTGCAAGATCGATATCGAGAAATCCAATGAACTGGAGACCCTGCGTGAGGCACTGCGTCCCCACGAGATCGTCGGTGTGGATCCGGCTGCAGCACCGAGCTGGGCCAGGCTGGTCGACGATCTTTTCTCGGCGACGGTGGAGCCGAATCTCATTGCGCCCAGCTTCGTGATCGACTACCCCGCGGAGCTCTCACCGCTGGCCAAGCGCTGCGCGGACCGGCCCGCACTGGTGGAGCGTTTCGAGGCCTTCATCGCGGGGATGGAGATCGCCAATGCGTTCTCCGAGCTCAACGATCCCGAAGACCAGCGCAACCGCTTTGAGGAGCAGGCGAAGGCCAGCCGGGCCGGCGACGAGGAGGCGCATCCCCTCGACGAAGACTTCCTGCGCGCGCTCGAGTACGGCATGCCCCCGACGGGAGGTATGGGGATGGGGATCGGTCGCCTGGCCATGATCCTGACCGGCGCCTCGCACCTGCGCGAGGTGAAGCTCTTCCCTCACCTGCGGTCGCGCAATGCCTGAAATCCTCCAGCCGATCCTGGCTTTCGTATCCGCGACCCTGGTTGCGCTGGTCGCGTTGGCTTTCGGCGCGCTGTTCCTGTTTTTCACGGCGTCGGCGATGTTCGTGCTGGGGCAGTTCTTGCGCTTCGTGCGGCCGGCGGGTGTAGCGCTGCCTGCACTGCTCGGTGGCACGCTGCTGGTGGGTGCCCTGAGCTTCAGCTTGGGTGCGGCGGACGCTGCGGTCTGGCCCGCGGCACAGCTTGTCTACGGGCTCGTCGCCTATGCGCTGGTGCGCTGGCGCAGGTGGCGCCTCGCCATACTATCTTTGGTCGGCCTGCTTCTCGTCGGGGCCGGGATCGCCTTCGTGCTCGCACTCGTGTTTCCCTCGTTCGCGCCCGCCGCGGATGTGGCGAGGCAGCTTGGCATCTGGGTGCTGCTGGCCGTTGCGCTGGGGACCTGGCCGCTGGTGCTCGCGGGCCTGGTCGAGCACCGTCGCGAACGGCCGGTCGAGTGGTTCATCTCGCTGCGCTACCTCGTTGCCAAGCGCCGGCAGACCTTCATCTCGGTCATCACCGTGATCTGTGTGCTGGGCGTGGCGCTGGGCGTGGCCGTGATCACGGTGGTGCTCTCCGTGATGAACGGTTTCTCGCAGGTTTGGGAAGGCAAGATCATCGGCGCACGCGCGCACTTCATCCTGCACTCCCGACTCGGGTACTACGGGAGCTACGACCAGGTGCGTGAGGAGGTGATCAAGCTCCCCGGTGTGGAGGGCGCCACGCCTTTCCTCCAGACCGACGCCATCCTGCGCGGTCAGTCGGGTGCGATCCAGGCGGTGGTGCTCAAGGGAGTCGATCCCGAGACCGTCGCGGAGGCGACCCAGCTCGAGGCGGATCTCGTGGCCGGCTCCCTGGCCGATCTGGAGCCCGACCCCGAGGCCGAGGGGACCCTGCGCCTGCCGGGAGTGATCTTCGGCGCGGAGCTGGCAGACCGTTTCCTGCTGCGCGTGGGCGATCCGGTGATCCTGATTTCGCCTCTCGGAGGGCCGCCTACGCCGCTCGGCCCGGCACCGAGGATGGAGCGCTTTCGCATGGCTGGAATCTTCCGTTCGAACTTCTTCCAGTTCGACGAGA
>Ga0255048_10002639_pt1 | contig 11305 bp, 7 predicted proteins | sample JV7_2_2_MG_FD_183619 | JGI IMG/M metagenome (GOLD analysis project Ga0255048, IMG submission 183619) | Seawater microbial communities from Jervis Inlet, British Columbia, Canada - JV7_2_2 | ecosystem: Environmental > Aquatic > Marine > Inlet | place: Canada: British Columbia | collected 2016-10-06
CGTCTTGTTCGTGAGGGTCTGTGTCGCCGATTCCGTAACCAATACGTGAGTTGTATCTGCTTCGTTCAGATCAGGGACCAGGAACAGCATCTCTTGGGTGTCCGCTGTGCTCCCTTCACAGATGAAACCTCCACCGCCAGCAGTGGCGACAAAGAAGCACTCATCGACCGCCATGCCGGGGTTGCCAGCAAGCGTGTTCGTCTGGAGAATGTCCGTCCAGTTGATGACATCAAAGGCAATGTTGATCTGCTCACCAGAGCAAACCGTGTCTGCGCCATCATGCTCAGAGCAGTGAGCCTCCTCTTCCAGATCCGCAGTGATGTCCGTACTGGCATGGAGGTCAGTTATGTCTGATGCGTTGATAGTGACAGTGTTGGTGGTGTCGATGGTCTTGTTTGTCAGCGTGTCAGTCGTGGCCTTGCCAACGAGAGTATCGGTCGCATCGGGAAAGGTGAGGGTCTTGGCGGTAGTGAACGCTGTGGCAAGCACACCGATGATAGCAGTGGTGTTGCCATCTACCTCAAAACGCACCTCCTTGGTCGCATCTGCGGAGCCCTCGGCAATGGATGTAGTATCTACTACAGGCAGAGATGCGCCTCCTGTGTCTTGGTCCGTCCCGCAAGAAAAGTCCCTTGTCGTGACATCCCACAAGAGCTTCGAGGTGGTGGCATTATCACAATCGGTTAGAGCTGCGGTGTACTCTGTCGTACCCGCTCCGCTCCCGATGACGATCTGAGCCGCCGCAATGCCCGTGACCCCGACCCCGGCATCCAGGTCTATTGTGTTGCTGGCGGCAGCCAGGGTCTTGTTTGTGAACGTATCCGTAGTGGCTTTCCCTACCAATGTATCAGTCGCAGCCGGGAGGCTCACAGTCACCGCACCCAATGCCCCCGTCACCGTCTGTAGAGTCACCGTCCCGCTGGTAGCGTTATCGAAAGTGAGCACTGCATCTGGAGAACCAGAGGTAAAACAGGCAGCAGTACCGCAGTCGCCCACATCGGTAATATCTCCAGCGCCAGCACAGGCCACCCACTCCAAGATGGCGTTGCCATCACTGTCCCCGAGGCACTGATTGGAGGTCGGGTCTACCGAGGGCAGGGTCCAGGTACGGTCAGCGGCAATAACCGCTGGGGCGATGATCCGAAGTTTGTCAGTCCCATTATCCAGATCTTCCTTGAGATCCAGAAACCCCGCACCCACAGTGGTCCCAGGCACATCGAACACATTAGCTGTGAGCGTGAAGGTGCCCTTGGTGTAGAAGAACTCAGCTTCAGCCCCGTGGACACCGCCGTCGTTGAACTGCACCTCCGTGTCACTGCCTGCGACACCGCCAGGGGCACCCATGTTGGCGCTGGCGTCCTTGAAGGCGATCAGGTGCCAGTCCGTCCCATCGAACTGCCAAACCGTCACATCCCCGGAGGCTGTGGTGATGTCTACTGACCCGCAGGAGAGGCCAGAGGCCGTGCAGTCGTAGATGGTGGCGCTCTTGGAGATGATCGTGATGATCTGCCCATCCAGAATGGTGCCATCGAAGTCCGTCAGAGTCTGCCCGGTGGCGTTCGAGTTCCAGTAGGAGCCCGTGCTCACATCAGGCGTGGTGTCTGGATTCCCGAAGGTCTCCACCGTGCCCAGGTCAAACATGCCATCCACGATCAGATCGTCCGTGGTGACACTCCCCGTGAACGTGGTAGTGCCGTCCCCGAAGGCGATTGTGGGGTTCCCAGCACCTGCGGGGTTGAAAGTCCATGTGAAGTTGGAGCCCGAGCCCCACGTGACAGTACCCACCTCGGTAGGGTCGAAGTTGAGTGTGACGGTATCTGTGACCCCGGACACGGTATCGATACCATCGGTGCCGCCCAAGATACTCAGCGTGTTGCCGTCTTCGATGGTCTGCGGCGAGGTATTGTCTCCGTCCGAAAAGAAGCTGGTCATCGAGCCGCCACCCGCACCATCCCCTGTGATGATGTAGGTAGTCCCATCCGAGCAGCAGATATTGATGGTAGAGCCACCGCCTGTAGTGCAGTCTGTAGCCGTCGCCCCATCGATCACGACAAAACAGATGTTCTGTCGCAGCGCAGCGGGCTGCAGGTTACCTATGGTGGTGGTCTTAGAGACCCCGGAGGCAGACGGAGTGATGTTGTTCTGAGCCGATGCGAGCCCAGCCACACAGAGCACAAAGAGAGTAAGGAGTAGGTGTTTCATTTCAGAGTGTAGAACTCCGCAACCACATCCAGCTCCGTGCAAGTATCCGCAGTCGTGATGGCTACCTGGAAGAAGGCTTGCAAGGGGCCATACTCATTCACATCCCAGAAACAATCAGGGTCTGTATCAGTGAGTGTGCAAACCGTATAAGCATCTGAATCTGTCTGGAATAGAGTCTGCACATTCAGGCTGATGGTCCCACAGCCAACGCTTTCGGTTATGGAGAAGTGGTAGTATTCCGGCACTTCTGGAGAGTCTCGCAACAGAGTGCAATTTCCACCTGCATCTGCAGCGACCTTATTGTCACACAGGTAAAGACCCGTAACGTCGTATTTCGTTCCGACTCTTCGGGGGCCAACCGTACCTCCATCCGCTCCCAGCAAGAAAGCTACGAGGGCAATCAATAGGATTCTCATGGTGCGCTCCCAGCACGATCCTTCAGTAGCTCGAACCGTGCGAATTCGTTCTCCTGTTTCTTGCCTCCCTCAACATCGAAGTCAGAGAGCAAGGTTCCCGCAAAGCCACCAATCATCTGGAACAGCTCGGTGTTCACAATGACCTTCTGGCCCTTGCCCGTAAGGATCCGCTGTCCACGATCCGTGGTCATCATGCGTCCTACACCCACCATCCGAAGCATGGTGGCGATGAAGCGTGTCCTGGCCGCTGCGTCTGTAACTCCACGAGCACCCGTCGCAGCAGTCTGTGCTCCGATGAGGGCCGTGCCTGCGTCGATGCTGATATCGGCCACCTGAGTGAGATCACGCAGCGCCAGCAGCTTGCGTACATCAGCAATCTCCAGGAACTTGGTGAGGCCCTTCTTGCGGAAATCATCCATGATGGACTTCAGCCTAGCTGGATCTACCTTTGGGCCAATACGATCCTCTGCCTGAACCTTACGGAAGATCGAATCCAACACCGCCGCACGGGTGGACTTACCCAGCGCACTGCCACGGCCACCGACTCTCGTTACGAGATCATTGAGTGCAGCTATCGCAGCCGTGTTGTTCTGGCCGACCACCTCATCGATGAAGCTCTCAACGGAAGACTGCTTGGCGAGCATCGAACGCAGGTTCGTCTTGCCCAGTGCCTCCAGCTTCCCTGCCGCATCAAACAGCACCTTTCTGTTGGTGCCAGGGAATAGGATCCGCTTTGTCGTAGGATCCAGTGCCTTGAGCTTGGCGGCGAAGGTAGCTGGATCCTTGATGATCTCTGCCTTGGCAAAGTCTCTGATCCGATCGAATCCCTTCGGGCCGAGCACCTTACGCAGCTGGATCAGCTTCTCGGATGACCCTGGCTTTACAAGCGACTGGACAAACTCTTCCGGTGGGATTTTCTTCGCAGCTAGCTCCATCACCGCAGCCTGCTCACGGATATTGAAGCGGCGTGCGGCTCTCTTGTTCGCAGCCTTCCATGCGGCTAGGAACTGAGGATTCGTGTTGGTGGGGTCTTCGAGCACCTCATCGATCGAACGACGCAGCTTGGTTGCTTGAGCTTCGGGGAGCCGTGCGCCCTTTGCGCCAGGGATCGTCAAGTCTGCAAGATCAGAGCGGATGTTCCTTAGCTGATCTACTGCGGAGGTCGTAATGCCCGTAGCTGGATCCGTTACAGGAGCCACAGCAGGATCCAGGCCCTTGATACGATTGATGATGCCCTGTAGCTCAGGACTGATCTGCCTGCGAACTATGTCACCCTTGACTTCTCTGGTGAGTGGCTCCCCTGCTGCCCCCAACAAGCCGGTTGGCTTCTGTTTCGGAGCACTGCGGCCTATGGCGCTGGCCTCAACTTCAATCGCTGCACGTAGGATCGGGCTGGCATTGAACGTCGGCTCCTCAATCTGACGGGCGACATCGAAGAGCGTGTCCACGTCACGCCGGGAAGTATCCCACCAGCCTTCAAAGAGCTGAGTGAGAGCCCTGAAGGTCTGGCGAGCATCCTTCGGCTTGGTGCCGATCTGCAGGTTCTTGCGAACGGCCTCAACGATGTCCGTCTCAGCCTGATCCAGTGCCTGCTCGGTGCGTGCCCGAAAGCGCCTACGTGCGATGGGATCGACGATGGACTTCAGCCGCTGCTGGATCTGCTCTCTCTGCTTGCGGATGTACTGCTGCAGGCGACCCACATGTACGGCAGACTGTTTCGCCAGGAACTGCAGGATGGGTAGGTCTGCCACCTGAGCAGGGATCGGCGGTAAGGTTCCGAGCCTTCTCCCAGCCACCAGCGCCTTGCGACCACGTTCGGTGATGTTTGCAATACCCCGAGAGCCACGCACAGCCTCGATTGCCTTGGAGGCACCGATCCCCAGCGTGCCGCCCACAATGGAGGCGCTGCCTTCCAGGGCAGCCAGGGCTGCGAAGGATGCGAAGGGCTGGCGCTGCGTGCCAGCTACGAGTTGTGTGGCTTCCTGAACCGATGTGCCGAAAGCTGCACCGAAGCCGAGGCGACCGAGCCGGGTGGTAATGACCTTGTTGAAGCCAGGCCGCTTGAAGATAGACAGGAACGCTGCCTCACCGAGAATCTCAAAGGCATCGTCCCCCATGTCCAGTACATCGCCCATGATCTCTTTGCCGATGTCGGTGCCCGAGAGCCCCTTCCAGAAAGTCGGGTCCAGCCGCCTGAATGGCTGCTCTGAGGTCTCCCTGAAGACATACATGCCGGTGGTGGGTACACGCTGCAGCTGACCATCTGGATGGATCAGTCGAAAGGTGGCTACCTGTTCCTCGAAGGTGTTACCGAGCACACCCAAGGCGAAGCGAGTATGTAGATCGGGCGGTGGGCTTGACCCGAGCCCGCCCTGAGAAGCAAAGTATTTCTGCGCAAAGTCATCATCCGACTCGTTGGTGTCTTCACGCAGCAGCGAAGCCTCAATCTCAGCTGCACGGTCAGAGATAGGAAACGATGACTCTCGTTCAATCGCTTCCTGTATGGCCTGAGCGTTACTCATTGGAGCCCGATGCCCTGCTCACGCAGAAGGGCTCTGGACAACCTGATCTCCCTGAAAGCCTCACGGGCAGAGTCTGGGCTCATGCCCAGCTGAGCTGCCATAACTGAGAACTTCCTACGGCCCACGGGTGTCTGCAAGTCGAAGTCCAAGGGCTTCCCTGCAATACGTGCCTGCTGATCCAGCTTGACCATTGCAAAGACCATGATCGTTTCGAGTCCACGCTTGATCTCACCGAAAGACGCAGCTGGAGCCGTCAGGGCCACTGCCTTTTGAGTGAGTGCCCGCTCAGACTCGCTGATACGGCCAGACTCTTCTCCTGTAAAGATATCTATCGTGTTCGCCACGACGTTCTGTGCTCGCAACCGGAAGTCCTTCAGCTCCTCTACACTGGTGCCAGAGATTGCCTGCGTCACCGCATTACCGAGACCCGCATCGATCTGGGACAGTCGCCCACCGAGAGCCTGAGAAACAGCGGCCCTATAACCTGCGACACCATCGCCTAAGTCTTTGGCCGTTTGCAAGGTGGTGGCGAAACTCGCCAGGCTCCCGGTCAACTTCTGTACGTTGATCGCAGCCGCTTCCTTTGCCTTGGCGCTGATGATGCCAGGCGTAGTCTGCCTCTGCGTCCGAATCGTTGTCATAAAGTCGAGCTGATTCGCTGTAAGCGATTGCGCACCTTTGTTGGCAATCTGCTCAAGAATCTTGCCTTCGATCTCTTTGCCAGCGGTCAAGCCACGATCACGTTGCCGCTGCTCTCCACGAATGGTACTTCGCTCTCGTATATTTGACTTGAACATGGCGAGATCTTCGGCACGCAGGATCTCTTCTGCGATACGAATCTCTCTGCCCGGCCCGACCAGAGAAGTAGCGACCTGAGCTACACCCAGCCCTGTCTGCGCACCCTGCAAAGCCTGCCCGGCTTGAGGCGAAGCAGACAGTGCAGCTGCTACATCCTGGTTTCCAAGAGCACCCGTCAAGGCGCTGGCACGGCTGCGGCGTTGCTGCCCTTCAGCGGTAGCCTGCTGCTGGATGCCCTGCAGCCTGGACTCACGCTCCCGCTGACGATTCTTGAGAATCGTTGCAAGTGCGCCTTGAAGCGAACCGCCTGGATTCGCTACCGCAAAGTCTGCCATTATGGTCTACCCGGAAAGAGGCTGCCCAAGCCGAAGGGGTCAGCCCCCAGCCTCTGCTGAAGGTTCCCACTGGTCAGCAAGCCACCTCCGAAGGAGCCTCCGGTACTGGAGGTGGGCGCTGGAGCACCCCCACCCACCAGCTGACTTCCGATCAAACCCGCCCCAGCCAGATTGCCAAAGGCATTCGAGAGCCCTGCCGAGCGAGCTGCATCCGCCTCAGCCGAGGCCGTTGCTAGACCGGCAGCGATGCTGAGTCCCTGTGTCTGCGCCTGTAGGCTCTGCCCACCCGCAGCCAGTGCAGGCCCAGAGAGCGTCGGGTTCAGTGCATTCTGACCGGCCAGGATTCCCTGGCTGGTGAGATTCTGCTGACCGCCAAGCAGCTGAAGTGCCCGCGTGAGGCCACCCTCTGTCTGGATCTGCTGGTTCAGCAGCAGCCTTTGCTCCTCCAGCTCTCCCAGCGCAGCCCCTGGAGAGATACCCAGCAGGTTCGCCCGCTCGGTGATCTGCTGGGCCTGCTCATCGAACTGCCGATTCAGCTGCTCCTGCTGAAGCGCAATTTGCTGCTGCTCCTCAGCCTCGATATCGCCACGGGTCGGGATCTCCAGACTGGCTCCAGCCCGAGCCACATTCTGCTGCGTGGTGAGCCGGTCGGTGAAGATCTGCTGGGTCTGCCCGATCAGGGCATTCAGCTGCTCGCCTTCTGGACCGGTGAAGTTCGTACTGAGCTGTCCGTCCTTGATGGAGAACACAGCGGGTCCGCCGATGGACTGGGCACCGCCACTGAGGCGACCAGTAGCAAAACCTCTCTCCAGCTTACTGTTCAGTTGATTCACAAGGCGATGGGCCTTTACCGTAGCGCCGTTTGTAGCCAGCTCATTTCGGAGGACTTGGAGGCCATCCTGAACGATACGAGCCTGCGAAGGCGAGGAACCCGAAGCCACACGGCGCACAATGAAGTCATCGATGATGGTATCGAGCGGAGCGCCGAGTTGGATAAACGCCTGGAGACGGAGCTGCTCCTCAAGTGCGCCCTGCTCAAGAGGACGCCGGAAGTTGAAGCGGTCTGTCTTCGTAGCGCTGACACCGCTGGGGGCCTGAGCTGCTGATACCACAGAGGCACCCGCAGCCGCCGTCCCCAATATGGCAAGTGTTGTAGCCATCTATAACCTCAGTATTCCGGTGGCTTGCACCACCTCGAAGCCAAATTTCACTCCAGATATGTACCCGGCATCGTTTTTCTCATAGGCCGAGCCGAACACAGAATCAAAGCCTTTTCGTTTCAGTAGCTTCATGGCCCGCTTGCGAAGTTCCTTCGAGATCCCTTTGCCCTGGAAGGATGGACGCACGTAGGTGCCGAAGCCCTGCGCTGTAAAGCCATAGGCTGAGTCATAAGGCAGGCCATACTGGGTCGCTGCACCCCACATGAGCACCGCATTATCATCTGCGCCTATCAGAACGATGCCGGGCAGATCGCCAGAGACAAAGGAATCGAACAGGCCCACAAAGTAGGTAAGCGTCTTCGAGGTCGGCATCACGTCACTACCATTCTTGTGATTCTGAATCGTATATTCCGTCCACAATCGTATGAAGAGATCTCGGTCTCCCTTTGTCGCCAGTCTTACGCTCATGTGACGTGACACCTCTACAGCTTAATCATGTAATTGATGTAGATAGACGGCTCATCGAAGCTGGTCACTTCATGGATATGAGCCTGCGTTGCTAGGTTGACGCCCGTTCCGCTCGCTGCGGAGGTCGCATCCGATGGCGCATTAGCCGTCAGCGTCCGAGTATTCGAGTCACCGCCAACCTGCATCAGTGTTCGTGATGTCAGGCCAGCACCGGCACCAGAGCCTACAAAGGCACGGCCCATCGCTTTGGGTAACACCAGCCGCCTATCCGCATCGAAAGCAATCTGGGCGCTCGCATCGGTGCCTTTCGACATAATCACGCCAGCAGAAGTGAGAATGAAATTACGTATCCAGGTAGCTGTCGTTCCTTCTACGGTCACAGTCACAGGTATCGAGAATGTGTTTGCATCTATAACTGTAACTGTACGAGTACCATCGATGACCGGCGTAGAATCACTTCCTGCCACTTCGATGATGTCGCCAGTGGACAGGCCATGCGCAGCATCTGTAATCACCGCATCCGCTGCCGGGATGCCTGCAAACTGACGCCAGTTACCCGATGTGCCTGCCGATCCTGTTGCATCGAAGGGCACAGAGAACGTGTCGTCATTGATGCGTGTTATCGTCCATGTAGCGTTCACACCAGAGAGCGAGTCTGTGACTGCGAACACCGTGACCGATGCGCTGTTTGTGAGTCCGTGCCCTACGTCAGTGATGACTGTAGGGTTGGCTGCGGTATTGCTGGCGATGGGGCCACCGTTAGCTGTGATGACCGTAATAGTTCCAGTATTCGCAACCGCCTCGCTGTTCCAGAGCAGCTCGAAAAGTGGCTCTGTGTCGGCATTGGCCCGGTCAGCAGAGGAAGCAGCACTCCCTATGGTCGTATCGTCCATCAAGACCCAGCCCACATCAGCAGTAGTCTTGAATGTCATCTTCACATCGCCCGTACTGAAACCCACGTTCTCCATGGACTCATACCAGAAAGCATTGTCCTGATCGACGATAGCTCGCAGCTGGAAACGGATCTGCTCCAGCTCTTGGGCCAGAGTCGTTGCCAACACCTGCGTATCGGCAGCAAAGGGGTCCGTATGCACCTGCCCCTCGGCGGCATTGTCTTGATGGGCGTCGAGCTTGGTGGGATCGATATCACCAGCAGCGGAGATATTGTCGTCATCCACAGCATTGATCCCATTCACCACGTCTGTGAAGTTTTGATTCAGATCGCCCGCAGTGAGAATTTCAACGCCCCACGTCTTCGTCACGCTCGCCGCAGGTGCCATTAGTAAGCAGGCAACCAGACAAAGACATATTCGTAGTGCTATCATGGGTTCTCCGGTGTGATTCCACGCTGGGCTACGACCAGCGTAGCCGCCTGTATCTTCCATTTTTCTGTGCCAGACAGATCCTTCTGGATCCTCATGCTGGCGTTTGTACCTGCATTGACCAGCGAGATGCGATTACGGGTTACATTTTGGCCGCCACCCAACACTCCGATCCCAAGGATTGAAGTACCCAGCAAGAATCCTCCAGCTGGATTACCTCCAATATTGATCTCTTTGGACTTTGATTGGCGGGTGCCATAGTCATATTCAATCGTGAGAGTCGGACCCTGGATGTTCTCCGATGGTTCCATATCAAAGATCCCTTCCACAACAGCTTTTTCCTGGTTCGGTGTACCGAAGTCGAAATACTTCGTAGCGATCTCGGTATCGATTACAGCCTTCGTACCGCTATCCGACTCATCGTAAGAAACCTGCTCCGTGAATGACTTGCCCCAGCCCGACTCTGTGCCAAAGTAGAGCCGCTTGCTGCCATTGGCCGCCGGGGTGGTTTGCACTGCCGTATCGTTAGTCCTGGTGAGCACAGCCATCGCATTAGCATCGACATTGGTGAATTGCAGCCAGCGTGCCGCTCTGGGATCAGGCTGATCCAGTGGGAACTGGTTGATATCGAGCACGATCAGCTCGTTGTGGCTGCCCTGATTGACACCCTGCGAAACGGCCCACACGCACCAGCCACGATCCTCAAAGAAGACGCCATGGCTGAATTGGATGCGTGACTTATTCAGGTTAGAAACGTAGTTACCGATTTTGCTAGAGATGGCTCTGGTCAGGCCGACATCACCGAAGGTGCCTGCCACCTCACGGATAGAGTGAATCTCGCCCTGCGGGTCCATAAAGAAGGTGAACTCGCCGTTGATGGACACCACCGCACGTTGATGTGCCAGGCCGACCTCAAGGGGGCGCTGAATGGCGAACCGACCGTGGATATCTCCGGTATAGGTAACTGGATAGATCCGCTTATTGGTGCCGATCATCATCAGATCACGGTGCCTGAACAGCCCAGTGACGTATTCATCGCCGAAGCTGCCGAAGCCGCCGATCTTGTCTACGACATTACCGATCAGCCAGGTATTCGCATCCTGCAGCTCGGAATGGTTGACTGTCATCTCATTTCGAGTAGCTGTTTGCGCATCGATATAGCCAGCGGCGAACAGATATCCGAACTGAGCATGCAGGTAACGCGGTGTGCGTACATCCCCACCCGAATACCAGTTAGGAATAGCCTGTGTCAGCGTATTATCGGACTGAAGCTCCCACGGGAGATCCACACCATTCGCTGCATACAGGTTTCCATTCAACACACCGAAGGTAAAAACATTGTTTGCACCTTCGCTGACGACGACTGCGCTGCTGCGGTCGGTTGGCGTCCCATCGCCATCGTCTTCATTGACAGGAGTCCCGGCACCCGTATCGCCCCCTGCGATCCAGATCGGTCTAGGTGCGGAGTCTCTGGTGGGCTGCCATTCGATGATGCCAGTTACAGGGCCAGGATCGACTGAATTGAGAATTGCAGCGAACGGATCCCGGTAGTAGCCGAAGCGCCCGCCCATCAGGCGTTCCCGGTAGAACATGACATTCCTTGCTATACGCAGATCCCGATCTTCCAGTGCGGCATTGTTGTTGTCGTCATTCAGGCCACCGAAGTTGGAGAGCACAAAGGGCACCCTGCTCGACCTGCGGCGAGGCAGCTGTATCTGCTGGAGTGACATTTAGTGGAACCTCGAAGGATCCAGACGTGGCCGGGAGGGTCCAGGCAGCTCATCCGGCCCCATGCGCCGTAGCCTTCGGTGTGGAGTCGGATCGGAGTGCCGTTCTCGGTACTTATCGACCCGATCCCGCAGATCCGCACGGGTGGTAATTGCCAGGTCAGGCTGATCGCCGATAGAGGAGCTGAGGGCCTTGAACACTGCCCGGTCTACGATGAAGGTCTCAATCTCAGGAGCAATCTCCCAGAAGTCCGCTCCGGTAGCTGAGGATAGATCCGCCAGGCGCGTCTCGGCCTTGTAGCGAATCGTATAGATGTCATCGGGGATGGGCCGCAGCTGTGCCTGCCAGATCTGT